>Ga0315273_10014167_pt1 | contig 10271 bp, 6 predicted proteins | sample YL17G02_0_MG_FD_205753 | JGI IMG/M metagenome (GOLD analysis project Ga0315273, IMG submission 205753) | Sediment microbial communities from Yellowstone Lake, YNP, Wyoming, USA - YL17G02_0 | ecosystem: Environmental > Aquatic > Freshwater > Lake > Sediment | place: USA: Wyoming | collected... | reverse complement strand
TCGTCATCGCCGGGACGATGGTGGGCATGTGCGAGTCGCTGTTGTACGGGCACCGGGCCGGGCTGGATCTGGAAACGATGCTGCGGTCGATCAGCGGCGGGGCGGCCGGGTGCTGGTCGCTCACGAACCTTGCCCCGCGGATTCTCAAGCGGGACTTCGACCCGGGTTTTTTCGTCGATCACTTCGTGAAGGACATGGGGATCGCCCTTGAGGAGGCCCGCGCGATGGGCCTGACGCTGCCCGGCCTGGGGCTGGTCCACCAGCTCTACATGGCTGTCCAGCAGCAAGGCCACGGCCGCAAGAGTACGCACGCTCTGATGCTCGCCCTGGAGTTCCTGTCCGCGGAAGAAGGGCAACATCCTGAACCACCAAGACCCCCTACCCGAGACTGCCGCCCCACTTGACCTCCGCTGAATCTCCCAAGTATAATCCAGTACGTGGAGTCAACGGACGCGGTGCTTGTTCGGCAGAGACCGTGCCTGCGCGCAACGTAGCACACCGTTCTGAGGCCGTGCCAGATCTCGCACATACAGGGGAAACAGATCATGAGGCTCGTTACACTCACCATTGTTGCCACCCTTTTGACTGCTACCGCGACGGCGGACGTCCTGCATCTCAAGAATGGCTTCACGATACGCGGGTCGATTATCCAGGAGGCTGATGATTTCGTCACGGTCGCGATGGAGTACGGCACGATTAGCATGCATCGTATTTACATCGCGTCTATCGAGAAGACCACGGTCGAGGAACTGCAATCGGCGGCAAGCCAGGCCAGTGAGCCAAAGGACGACGCACGGCTTCCGCGATGGTCAACGATGGTCCAACGGTTGGCAAACTCGCCCTGGGCCGCAGGCCTGACTCAGATTCCCGCAACCGTCATCGACAAGGGCGTTCTGCGTAACGTACCCTACACGTCCTATCGATGTGGCGCCAACGGGGACTACGAGCTCAACGTTTACGGCGATCCGGACACTCCGGCTGGCGTGGAGATCGGTGTATATGGCACACTGACGAAGGACCCAGGGGCCAAGCAGCGCTGCATCGAGTTCATTGCGGCGGTGCTGCCAGGCGCGGCCGATGCCGCGATTCTCAAAGCAGCACGACTGGAGGGAGACAAGATCGAGCGTCGTGGCATGACCGTAGAGACTACGCCTCCGACCGCCGAGGATGCGTACGGTGGTTGGTGGGTCTCGGTGTACTACGAGCATCGCCTGGATCAGGCGCGAGCGTCGGAAAAGGAATTGACTGCGATAACGGCCGCGCGGGATGTGCCCGCGGAACCGGCGACTGCAGACTCCGGGCAGGCCAAGAGGAGTTCGCGAGCTTCCGCAGGTGAGGTCGATTGGGATTGGACTCGTGAGGACCTGCAGAAGGCACGGCCCCCGCAGGCTTCGACCGCCTCACCCTCCACAGGGGGTAGGGTATACGTCCGAGGATACCACCGCAAGGACGGTACGTATGTTAAGGCGCACACTCGGCGAAGGCCTAGTCGCTGAAGCCCGGGGGCGGGCGGTTATCGCTGGCGCGGGGGGGCCGTCGGGTTCAGCAGGATGCGGACCGTAGTTGGGTGCTGAAACTCCCAGTCCTCGTGGGCGGTTTCCAGGAGCGTGGAAATCCGCGGCGTCACCCGGATCGTGAAGCGTCGCCGGCCGTTCCAGTCGATCTGAATGGGCTGGTCCAGGTCGAGCAGGCCGGCGTGCAGACGTAATTCCACCTCCGTCGTGTTGGTCGTCAGAATCTCGACGTTCTGACCTTCGATACGCCCAGCGAGGAACGCCATCCTGCTCTTGAGGACTTTCGTCACGTAGGCGTGAAAGTCGGTCCCCGCGCCCGGCAGAATCGTGATATGCGGAGCATCCCAGAGCTCGCCCTCGAATCCGACCTGCCTGAGCCAGCCGACCCGGCCGTGAGCGGGATAGCGGAACCAATGCGACACCTGCCGTGCGTCCGCGTCCCCGCGGCTCTTGAGGACCTCCGCCACCCGTTCGAAGACGCTGGGACCGGGTTCGGACTGGCCCGGCCGCAATTCGACCGTCTGGATGGGTAGTCCGTGTTGCCGCGCCACTTGTCGTACGATGTGATTCGGATCGACGGGGGTGCTCATGGTACCAGGCTTCGACGTGGGCGTTTCTTCGGTCCGGCCCACCCATACGACCAGCGTCGGCGTATTCGCCAGGTTCGGCAGCAGGAGTTCCAGGGACTGCTGCGGATAGGGAACGTCCGGCGAGCCGTTCACGGACACCGCGCCGGCAAACCAGTGGGAGCACGAAATGGCCAGATCGAGCGCGGCGGTTCCGCCCTTGCCCTCTCCGACCACGTAAACGCGGTCCGTATCGACGTGGTATCGGCGCCGCAGTTCCTTCAACAGGTCCAGCGGTTCGAAGGTTTCAGCCGGCCGGGCATTGAATTCGCAACCGCGGCATTCCCGCGGCACCGCTACGATGACCCCGTCGGCCGGCGGGCCGATCATCGCGACGATGTTGTCGAGAACCGCGTCGTCGCCTCCTCCGCCGCCCGCAAGACCCAGGGCGAGCGGGTATCGACCGGCGGGGTCGTAGCCGTTGGGCAGTTGCACCTGAACGGCCCGACGTTCCCCGGAAGCCGTGGTGAAAACGAAGTCATCGCGCCGGGTTGGCCGGGAATTCCACAGTGGGGCCTTCCGAATGGCCTCCGCAACTTTCTGGACGGTTGCCCCGTCGAGTTCCTCGATCCGGACGAGGGTCTTCCGGCGTTCGGTCGAGTCGTCCTGCTTGAAGTAGGCCACGACCAGTTCGTCGAGATCGCCCGGCGCCGCCTGCGTCGTGGTGGGCGGAGCAGCCGTGGCCGACACAGCGCAAACCAGCAGACCCAGACCGGCCCGGACGGTACCCGTTTCGCCCATCAAGATTTTGACTTTTTGACGTTTCGGCGTTTTGACTTTTCGGGCCGGCGTCACTCTAGGTTCACGTCCACGGAGTATCCGATGCTCTCTCCCTTGTACGTGAAGACGATGACGGCGCCGCAATCAAATACCCAGCCGGCCGGCACGATTCGCCGCGTTCCCTGGCCGATCTCCGTCCCCAGGTCCGGGTCAAGGAAACGCCCCCCGGCGACACCCAGCACGAGGTTCTGGGTACACGGAATCTCCACGTCGTCGGCCGTCCGTGGAATGAGCAGGCCGGTCGAGGCCACGCCGACACCGTTGGTCATGAGGTTCTCGGGCACGAACAGATCGGCCGGCGACGGATTCGTCAGGTTCGCGGCGGCATAGAACTGGGTCTCAACGACGACCGTGGTCTCGTTGACCAGTTGAACGACGACGGTCGTGGCATCGGCAGGGGGGTCAACCGGTGGATGGTCGGTCCCATCGGCTCCGGCGTCCGAACCGCCGCCAGGGCGGACTGTGGCGGTGCAACCGGGGAACGCTATGAGGATAAGCGATAAAATCATACTGTACAGAAGGTTATGGCGATTCATGGTGGCCTCCGATAAGAACCGTCCGGGATGGTTGTGCGGCGTCAGAACGCGCCGGCCTGGGCGGACCGCTTCACCCGGGCCTGGCGGGCGAGTGTAGCATGCACTCGTGGGAGTGCAAGGCCAGGCATCTTTTTTATAAGCCGCGGTCCCGCCGTAGGTAACGGGCGGCGGTGGATTTGACAGGTCGCCGATGTGCCCTATAATGCCCGGCGTCGCATGACGGGGCAGGCCGTGAGTAGTGGCCGGCCTCGGGCGTTGAGGGTGTGCGCATAGAATGGCCACGGTTACCCTGGAGAACATCAGCAAGACCTATGCCGGTGAACGGGAGGTTCAGGCGGTCAGTAACGTTTCCCTGAACATCGCCGACCGGGAATTTGTCGTGCTGGTGGGTCCGTCGGGCTGTGGCAAGAGCACGACGCTGCGCATGATCGCGGGGTTGGAGGAGATCAGCAGCGGCACCATCCGCATCGGCGACCGGATCGTCAACGACGTAGCGCCCAAAGACCGCGACATTGCGATGGTCTTTCAGAACTACGCCCTGTACCCGCACATGACGGTGTACAACAACATGGCGTTCGGGCTGAAGATGCGAAAGGTGCCGAAGGCCGAGATCCAGGACAAAGTTCATCGGGCCGCCAAGATGCTGGGAATTGAGACCCTGCTGCATCGCAAGCCCAAGCAGTTGTCGGGCGGCGAGCGGCAGCGGGTGGCGGTCGGGCGGGCCATTGTCCGCAATCCGAAGGCGTTTCTCTTTGATGAGCCCCTGTCCAACCTGGACGCGCGGCTGCGGGTGCAGATGCGGGCAGAGTTGAAGAAGCTGCACAGGGAACTGAAGACCACGGCGGTCTACGTTACGCACGACCAGGAAGAGGCGATGACGCTGGGCGACCGGATCGTCGTGATGAAGGGCGGAGTGGTGCATCAGTGCGACACCCCGCTGGTAGTGTATGCCCGGCCGGTGGATCGATTCGTCGCGTCTTTTGTGGGCACGCCGCCGATGAATTTTCTCGACGGGCAGTTGCGCCAAGTCGACGGGGGGATCGGATTTGACGAGGGCAGCGGTGTGATCCGGCTGCCGGACGCTTCGGCATCGCATCTTTCCTCGCGAGTTGGACAGGCGATGGTTCTGGGGGCCAGGCCCGAGACGCTCTCGTTTGACGGGTTCGGGCGACGGCCGGAGGACCGGCGGAACCGACTGCCGGTGCGAGTGAGTGTAGTGGAGACGCTGGGACCGGAGAAGGACGTGTACCTGCAGACCCGAAAGGGCGTGCAGGTTGTCGCCAGGGTGCCTGCGGCGGCGGAGGTCAAGGAAGGCTCGGACATCGAGGTTTTCTTGGACGCCGCCAGGGTACACCTGTTTGAGCCGGGGGAGAACGGCGTGAACGTCAGTCTGGCTGGACGTGGAGTTCGCACCAGTGCGGTCTGAGGGGGCCTGTCACTGGCGGCCGCGGCGGCCCCTTTGGGGACGCCGGGCGGCGGGGCTTCGGCGTAGCGGAGGACGCAGTCCGATGCGCTAGGACCTGCATAAGTCGGCCGGCTGTCGCGTCCGTTTGGAGGTGGGTTTGCCCGGTGCGCTGCCCACTTTTTTGTTTGCGTGGAAGGACTCGGAACGCAGGATCATGATCAACCAGCAGGAAGTATTGCGAATCGTCGATTCGATCTGCCGCGACAAGAACATCGACAAAGAGATGGTCTTCGCGGATCTGGAGGCGGCGATGGCGTCGGCGGCGAAGAGGGCGTACGGCCAGTCCGAGGACGTCTCCGTCAGCATCGACCGGATCACCGGCCAGGTCGCGTCTCTCTACAACGGTCAGCCCATCGACATGAAAGACCTGGGGCGCATTGCGGCCCAGACGTTCAAGCAGGTCATGATCCAGCGCATCCGGGAGGCCGAACGTGGGAGCATCTTCGACGAGTATTCCGAGAAGGTGGGCGCGATCGTCACGGGGTCGGTGGCGCGGTTTGAGAGCGGAGCGCTCGTGGTGAATCTGGGCCGGGCCGAGGGTTTCCTGCCTCGGAGTGAGCAGATTCCCGGCGAATCGCACCACCCCGGGGATCGGATCCGCGCGATGGTCCTGAACGTGGAGGAGAAGCCGAACCAGATCCGCATTGTCCTGACCCGGTCCCACCCCGACTACATCCGCCGCATGTTCGAGGTGGAAGTCCCGGAAGTCGGCGAGCGGATCATCGAGATCCGGGCGCTGGCGCGCGAGGCGGGCTACCGCACGAAGGTGGCCGTTTCGTCCATCGACTCGAAGGTGGACGCCGTCGGCGCGTGCGTGGGTGTGCGGGGCAGCCGCATCCGCAACATCGTCGACGAACTGGGCGGCGAGAAGATCGACATCGTCCGCTGGAACGAGTCGTCACAGATTCTGATCGGCAACGCACTGAAGCCCGCCGAGGTGCAGGAGGTCGCGTTGTGCTTCGAGATGGGCCGTGCCACCGTCGTCGTGGCCGAAGACCAGCTTTCGCTGGCCATCGGGAAGCGCGGGCAGAACGTGCGCCTGGCGGCGCGTCTGACGAACTGGGACATCGATATTCTGACCCCGGCCGAATACAACAAGGGCCTCGACGAGATGGAGAAAGCCCTTCGCTCCGTGGAGGGCGTCGAGGACGTCACGCTCGACAAGCTGATGGCCATGGGCATCATTTCGGTGGGCGATGTGACCGCGATCGGTCCCGAACCGCTTGTGAAGGTGCTTGGCGTCACTCCCGATCTGGCGGAGCGGCTCACGGCCGTGGCCGCGGAAGCGGGCAGGCGCCTCGTGGCGGAGGCCCAGGCGGCGGCCAAGGAGGCTGCCGCTGCTGCCGCCGCTGCCGCCGCTGCGGCGGCCGAGAGCGGGGAGGTGGATGTTCCGACCGGCAGTGCGGACGAAACGGTCCTGTTGTCCGCGGTGGATTCGCACGAGGGCGAGCCCAGTGTCGCCAGGGCCGATGCGGAAGGGCAGGCAGCGCCGACATGAAAAGGATGGATGTCTTGGCCGAGAAGATGCGCGTCCACATTCTGGCGAAAGAACTGAACGTCACGGCGAAGGCGATGCTCGATAAGTGCGCTGCCGAGGGCCTGAACGTCAAGAACCACATGTCGACGCTGACGGCGGGGCAGGAGGCGACACTGCGCGAATGGTTCTCCGAAGGAACGCACGAAACCACCGTCGAGACCTCGGCTCGGGTGGATCTTACCACGGTGCAGGCGCCGCGGAGGAAGCGGAAGACGACCGAGGGGAGCGCTTTGGCGGAGACGGAGGCGTCCTTCGAGGCAGCCGAGCCGGAACTGTTGGAGATCGTTGGGGCGGCCGTGGTCGTTGAAGCGGAGGCTCCGGAAAGTGCGGCGGCCGTGGCGGTGGCCGCGGCCCCCGTGACGACCGTCGTCGAGCCGCCACCGCAGGAGCCGGCGCCGGCCCCCCGGGAGGGGGCGGCGGTCGAAGCGGAACCGCCCGTTATCGAGTTCCCGGCGCCGGTGGTCGAGGTGGCGGCCATGGCGCCGCCGGCGATCGTGGACGTCGGAGCACCTCCGGCGTCGTCCGTGCTCATTCGTCCAGCCGGTCCGCAGAACGTGCCCGCGCCGGCCAGGCTCCGCGGGCCGAGGGTGGTGCGCTACGAGGCGCCGGAGCCCAATGTCTTTTCGCCGTCCTCCCGGCGCCGCGAGCCGACCGTCGGTGCACCGGTGGTGGGAGCCCCCGGCGAGGTCGCGGGCCACGGGCGGGGAAAGCGTGAGGTGGGGGCGGACAAGGACGCGCGGAAAAAGATCCCGCCGCGGCGCGTGGTCCGCGGCTCCGAAGCGGGCGAGAAAATTCAGGAGTGGCGTGACCGGGATATCCTCGAGCTCCAGGAGCGGTTGAAGGGTGCCACGGGGCGGCGGATTCACACCCGCCACTTCGAGCTCAAGCAGGCCAAGTCCGCTCAGGGGCCTGCGGAGCGCAAGACCCGGGCGGAGATTCAGGAGCCGGTCACCCTCAGGAATTTCTGCGCCACCCTCGGCGTTCCGTTTCTATCCGTCTTCAACATACTGAAGCGCGACCACAACCTGATTCGCACCGTCAACAGCACGATGGACAAGGAGACCGCCGAACTGGTGGCCCTGGAGTACGGGGTCGAACTCGTGGTGGTCGAGGCGAGAACTTCCCTGGATATCCTGAAAGAGGAGTTCGAGAAGCGCGAACGCCCGAAGAAGGCGCCCCGACCGGCCGTGGTTACGTTCCTCGGACATGTGGACCACGGCAAGACCAGCCTGCTGGACGCCATAAGGCGGGCGAAGGTGGCCGATGGCGAGGATGGCGGCATCACCCAGCATATCGGCTCGTACCACCTGATGACGCGGTTCGGCCCCTTGACCTTCCTGGACACGCCGGGGCATGAGGCGTTCACGGCCATGCGGGCGCGGGGCGCGAGCATGACCGATATCGTGGTTCTGGTGGTGGCGGCCGACGACGGTGTGATGCCACAGACGGTGGAGGCGATCAGCCATGCGAAGGCGGCGTCGGTGCCCATCGTCGTGGCGATGAACAAGGTCGATCTGGGGCGTCACAAGGAGGTGGAGATCTACGGCCAGCTTTCCGGCAACGGCCTGACGCCCAGTGGCACCTGGGGCGGTGAGACGGACGTGATTCCCACGTCTGCGATTACCGGGGAGGGAATCGACCAACTCATCGAGCACTTGGTCGCGATGGGGGAGCTGATGGGTCTCCAGGCGGACCCGACGGTCGACGCGATCGGCACGGTGATAGAGTCCGAGACGAAGGAGGGCGTGGGTCCCGTCGCCCGCGTGCTGGTGCAGGAGGGCACGCTCCGCAAGGGCGACGTGGTCGTGTGCGGCAACGCCGCCGGGAAGATCCGGGCCTTGCACGACGACGCGGGTCAGCCGATCGAATCGGCCGGCCCGTCGATTCCGGTCGAGATTTGGGGCCTGGAGGACGTTCCCATGGCGGGGGACCGCCTCTTCCAGGTGGATTCGATGCCGCAGGCCAAGCAGATCGCTGACGAGGTTGCGCACCGGCGGCTGGACGACGCTCGCAACGAGTCGCGCAAGGGCCGGTCGCTGGAGGATCTGTTTAAGCAGCGTGACACCGACGAAATTCCCGAACTGAACGTGATCGTCAAGGCCGACGTGGACGGCTCGGTGGACGTGCTCCGCCACTCCCTGGGCGAACTCCCGTCCGACCAGGTGCGGCTGTCCTTTCGCCATTCGGGCGTTGGCGCGGTCAACGACAGCGACGTTCTGCTGGCCGAGGCGTCCGACGCGATCATCATCGCGTTTCGCGTGACGACGCAGGTCGGCGCCAGGAAGCTCGCGGAAAGCCGACGTGTCGACGTTCGCTACTACCGCGTGGTGTATGAAGTAATCGACGAGATTGTCAAGGCCATGGAGGGCAAGCTGGCGCCCGAGGAGAAGCTGGAGGCACGCGGCGCGGCCGAAGTCCGCCAGGTGTTCAAGGTTTCGCGCGCGGGCATGGTCGCCGGATGCATGGTGACCAGCGGCATTGTTGCCAGGAGCCATACGGCCAGGGTCGTTCGCGAGGGAATCGTCGTTCGCGAGGGCTGTCTGATCGAGTCGCTGCGGCACTTCAAGGATGACGCCAAGGAAGTGCGCGCCGGGCTGGAATGCGGCCTCCGGCTATCCGGCTTCGACGACGTGAAGCCGGGCGACACCATCGAAACCTACGAAATCGTACGGTTCGCACGGAAGCTGTGATCGAGTTCAAGGCGGAATGCGGCCACACGGTTCGCGCCCGGGACGAGGACGCGGGCAAGGTCGTGCGCTGTTCCTACTGCGGTCGCGAGGCGCAGGCGCCGGACAAGAACGCCGCGTCGGACGACCTGGAGTATCTGTTCTCGGAGGTGGAAAAGACCGGCGTGTATGAGTCGCCGGGCGAACACGAGCGCGTCCGGCGGATGCGGAACAAGACCGGGACCGGAGTGGTCATGCCGAAGGGCCGCGGCGACCGCTTCAACCCGTTCGCCATTGTCCTGAAACTGTGCTACGTCTGCGTGGTCCTCGTTGTGCTGATTGTCCTGGGCAAGTACTCGTACCGGTACCTCTACCCGGCCGACGCCCGCACGGCCCAGCGTACCACGCAGGTCAAGCCGCCACGCGACGGCGCCGGAGCGGGCGTCGCCCGCCCATCGGCCGCTCCGACGGGAGTCGGGCTGCTCAGTCCCCCGCTGGATCCGAACCGCTGCGGCATCTTCGTCAGTTCGGTGCCGGCGGGGGCCGAGGCGTATATCGCCCGCAGCGGCGTCATCCGCGACTCGATCTACCGCAGCCGGTCCGAGGACATCGCAGGGACCCTGCGGACCGGGCAACTGAGCGAGGCCCTCACGCCGGGGCAGGAGTACGACGTGTTCGTGGCCCTGCAGATCAGCGATCCGAGCCTGATGAAGCTGCCGGGTTACTCTGACTGCCGCAGGGCCCACGGCAAGAGCGGAAACGACGATCTGTTCGAGGAGTACTTCCTCCCGGACGGAGCGGTGGACCTGGTTACGGAGACGGCGCCGAGCGGCTCGATGATGATCATCCGCAAGTACCAGTGCCAGGTGTTCGAGAAGACCTGGAGCCCGGTTTTCGCGTTATTTCTGCCGAGGCTCTCGCCGAAGCTGTCGCTGCTGCAGCTTCTGGCGTACGTTTCCCAGCCGCAGACGTTCGGCTTCGACGAGGCGGCCGTCAAGGCGGAACTGAGCTTTCAGGGCATCGATGGTCCGAACCAGACGTACATGGTGGACATGCTCCGCCGGGTCGGAATCGCTCCGTACTGGGAGGACGGCGCGGGGAAGTATCGCTTCTTCTATATCAGCCTGACCAACGGGTCCGTGAACCC
>Ga0315273_10014165_pt1 | contig 10272 bp, 12 predicted proteins | sample YL17G02_0_MG_FD_205753 | JGI IMG/M metagenome (GOLD analysis project Ga0315273, IMG submission 205753) | Sediment microbial communities from Yellowstone Lake, YNP, Wyoming, USA - YL17G02_0 | ecosystem: Environmental > Aquatic > Freshwater > Lake > Sediment | place: USA: Wyoming | collected... | reverse complement strand
CTATAATTGCAGTGATTGGGGTTTTGATAATTTTTTATTATCCAAGAAAAGGTGAGAAAGTTTGGTCGAAGTAGTTCTTTCAACCCTAGGATTATTCTTGTTTGCATCCTTATTAGAAATTGGTGGGGGTTATCTTGTGTGGAAATGGTTACGAGATCATAAGGGAAAGATATTGGGGTTAGTTGGAGCTTTGATTTTATTTTCATATGGAATTATCATGACCCTACAACCTGCAAATTTTGGCAAAGTCTATGCAACCTATGGTGGAATTTTTGTTGTCATGTCTATACTCTGGGGATATTGGGTAGACAAGAAAAAACCAGACCGCTTTGAGATTATTGGTTCAATGGTTGTGTTAATTGGGGTTGCAGTAATGTTTTATTTTCCAAGATGATGTTGTATGATAAAACAAGATTTTGCATTAATTTTATTTAGGACTAAATCCAAAACTTTGTATTAAAAAAAATGATGATTTGATTTGTTATTATGACTGATATTCTAGGAAATAAGTTAAATCTAAGAGGGACAAGTCATGAACATGGAAGAGATTAAAAGTATTCTTGTTCCTATTGATGGCTCAAAGAATTCATTTAAGGCACTAACAAAGGCAATTTACCTTGCAAAAAATTGCGGTGCCTCTATAACCGCATTGTATGTTTTGCGTGTTGCATACGACAATCCTAATTTAGTATATGTACCACAAACACAAAACGAATTAAAAAAAGTAGAAAAGTTTCTCACTACTGCAAAAAACCAAGTTACAAAAAATTCCATTAGTTTTAAGAAGAAAATTCTGTTTGGACATGAGGCAAAAAGAATCATTGATTTTGCACAAAAGCAAAGATTTGACTTGGTTGTAATGGGGGCAAGAGGACATGGGGTGATAAAACAAATGCTTCTTGGAAGTGTATCAAATACAGTAGTACATAATTCAAAGGTTCCAGTTTTGATTGTAAAGTAAGTTCAACATTGAAAATAAAATATCTTTAACAATAAAAAACGATAAAAATATCTCTGTATTTACAAACTAGTTTAGAAAGCAAATGCAATAAAATTTTTCATTTAAATCTAATCAATAGCGCAGAGTTTAACATCACTGAAAAGCATCCTGCCTCCTGAAAAATTACTGCATATGCAGGTATGAATAAGCCAGTTGCCGCAAGTCCAAAACCAATTACATTGTAGATCATTGAAAACATCAGGTTGCCCTTTATCGTCCGTAGTGTCTGCCTACTTAGACGTATAGTCTCACCCACCTTCCTAATGTCGTTTGTTTTGAGTATAATGTCTGCGGCACCCATTGATACATCCGTTCCAGAACCCATGGCAATTGAGACATTTGCAGCTGAAAGCGCTGGTGCATCATTTATGCCATCTCCAACCATCGCCACCTTGTACTTCATCTTTAGCTCCTCTACTATCCGTACTTTGTCTTCAGGAAGCATTTGGGCTCGTACATCTTCTATGTCCAGCTGTCTACCCATTGCCTCAGTAACATCACGATGGTCTCCGGATAAAAGTACAATCTTTTTTATTCCTAGTTTGCGTAATTTTGCTAATCCTTCACGTGAGTTTTCCTTTAGCACATCTGCCATTGCGATCACCCCAACAATCTTACCTTCGACTGCAATTATCAACGGCGTCTTGGCTTCCTTACTGCGTTTAGATATTTCTGCTTCTACTTCATTTGAAACTTTTATTTTGTGATCCTCCATCAACATGATATTTCCGACTAGAACTTTACTTCCTTTCACCTCAGCAAGGACACCCTTACCGGAAAACATCTTGAAAGATGTAGGTTCAACGATTGTAATGCTACGGCTTTTTGCTTCATTTACGATACTTGTAGAAACTGCATGCTCGGATAATTTCTCCGCACTTGCTGCAAAGAAAAGCAAATTTTCAACTCCAATGTCATCAAATGTTGAAACATCAGTCACCGATGGTTTTCCTACTGTTAATGTTCCTGTCTTGTCAAAAACAACACAGTTTACATCTGAAGCTGCTTCCAGAACATTACCGCCCTTTATCATAATTCCCTTTCGAGCTCCATTTCCTATCCCTGCAATTGTTGCTGCGGGTGTTGCCATACTAAGGGCGCATGGACAAGCTACAAGTAATATAGCTGCGGTTTTGACTGGATCATAAGTTATCAAGAATACAACTATGGCAAATCCAAGAACAGCAGGGATGAATACACGGGCAATCTTGTCTGCATACTTTTCCACTTGGGGTTTTTTTAGTTGTGCGTCCTGAACTAGCCTAACAACACGTGATAAGGTAGTGTCTTCCCCCACTTTGGTTGCCCTCATCTCAAAGGTTCCAAGTTCACATATTGTGCCACTCATCACTAGATCACCAGTGATTTTCTCAAGTGGAATACCTTCACCTGTTATTGTAGATTCGTTGATAGAGCCACTCCCCTTTGTTATCACACCATCAACTGGGATGCTCTCACCACTTTTCACAAGCAAAATATCACCCGGTCTAATTATTTCAACAGCTACTTCTTCCTCGATTAACCCACGTTTCACTCTGGCTTTTTTTGGTGCAAGAGCCATCAGTTCGTCCACTGCGTTTTTCATCTTCAACAGTGTGAATATCTCGAGGGTTTCAATACCCATCATTATTATGATGACTGAACCCGCAGGAAAAAATTTGCTTGAGACAAGCCGATTAATATCTGGTCCAAGCCACTCTGCTTGTGCCAAGTGTGCTGCTGGAACTGCAAGTGCTGCTATAATTGCTATCATGATAAGCACATCTGTTGTGAGTTTCTTTTTTAGCAGGTCATCAAGTGCGCGACTAAACATTGGTGCGGCTCCGATAAAAATGGCAATTAATGCCGTGTCAATACCAAATACAGAATCAAAAATATGGAACCACCGTAAGGTAAAAAGAAACAATACAGATCCAAACAAAGCATATTGTCTACGTTTGCGCATTTTTTGCGCTTGATCTATCTTGTCAGTCTTTACAGATGGAACACCACAGGGCTCTCCTGTACTACAAGCACAACTCATTCAAACCCACTCGGTTTTACTTTTTCGTATTGTGATTTTTCTCTTGCCAATAAATTCAAGAAAAAAATTTACCATTTAAGTGTCCTGTAAAGTATCAGTACTGAGTGATGGTTCTACAATCTTTTTGACTAATTCTTTTACTTTGGTTTCAATCTGATCACGAATTTTCCTCACATCTTCAATTGATTTTTCCTTTGGATCAGGAATATTCCAGTCAAGAACATCCTTGACAAACAATGCTGGGCATGATTCTTTGTCAATACACCCCATATTCACAGCAATGGAATCAGCTAGCATCTCACTTGATAGATATTTTGGTGTCTTGTTTTTAATGTCAATTCCAATTTCTTTCATTGCCTGTAAAACAATTGGATTTACATGAGTACTTGGCTTTGTTCCAGCACTTGTTACCTCAAATCCTTTTGGCATGTATTTTCTAAAAAATGCTTCAGCCATCTGGCTTCTTCCGGCATTTTCAACACAAACAAAGAGGACTTTTTTCATAACGTTTTGAAAAACAGAATTACTTTACTGCCTTTATTACAAGACTGGTGATCTTTCTTCCATTGATTTTTTCTCCTTCCATGTATACTCGCTCCTCCAAGACTTCAATCTTTTCAAAGCCAGCTTGTCTCATAGATGAGATATAGTTTTCTTTGGTAAGAGCACCATCAATACATGCACACCATTGATCAGAGTTTATTTGGTTTGGAGCTAATTCAACATCCGTAATTAAATCAGATATCACCATCCTTCCATTATGTTTTAGAATTCTAAAAACTTCTTTGAATGCATTTGTTTTGTTTGTTGTCAGATTAATGACACAATTACTAATCACAGCATCAACAGTATTGTTATTCAGTGGAATATTTTCTTCAATGTCTCCTTTTCTAAATTCAACATTAGTGTAATTCCCCTTTAATGCATTTTTTCTTGCCTTTTTTAACATTTGATCTGTCATGTCAATTCCTATTGCCTTTCCTGTTTCAGATACTTTTTTTGATGCTAGAAAAATATCAATTCCAGCTCCCGATCCCAAGTCCACAACAACTTCTCCTTCCTTTAAATTAGCATGGTTTAACGGAGCACCGCAACCAACACCTAAAATAGCTTCTTGTGGAATTGTTTCAAGATCTTTTTGATCATAACCTATCAATTTAGTAGCATCAAGCGGAGAATCCCCACTTTTACATTCGCCGGGCATACAGCAACAATCAGAATTTCCCGATACTGCTATCTGTGAGTATCTTTTTTTGATATTTTCTTTAATTGAATCTTCCATGGTATGGTTTACTAGGTAAACTATTAAAGTTGTCAAGTAGAAACCATTACAGTTAGTGTAATTATGGAAACTAAAGGGAAAAAACTGCCTGTAATTCAGAACAAATGCGAGTTTACTGGTTATGATGTATCCAAACTTTTGAAGGAAACATCAAAGATACGAGAATTGATTACAAAAAGAGGCACACTTGAAATTCTGTTTCCTCTGTGTTGTACCACAGAGCCAGTCAGACACAAGCAATTCAAGAAAAATCTCAAAGGAATAAGCAGTAAAACCCTTGCCTCAAGACTAAGCGAACTTGTATCTGAGAAAATTTTAGAACGACAAACATATGCTGAGGTTCCACCGCGAGTAGAATACAAATTAACTCAAAAGGGACAAGAGTTAGTAGAATCAATTACTGATCTATTACAATGGATGCAAAAATGGTCTAAAGGATAAGGATGATTCTACTTTTTTACTGATTGTAATTTGCAATAGGTTAACAAAATTGTAACGATATTTTGTAATTTAGAATATTTTTTTATGATTGTAATTATTATTAACACGACAAATTGGTAATATTATTTCTAAAATAATTTATTTTCTTACGATTGTGTAGTTCAATTTTTTTCAAATTATTTTTACAAAAAATATTCTGATAGATTTATCAAAAACTCTATAAGAGAAATACTACCTTACTAAAGGTGGTATGCAAGGTGGTGATTTCTATCCATTATCTGTATCAAAAACATATCATAATCGCGGAAAGAATGTGAAACACAGAAAGAATACAAAGAAAATTCATGTAGTATATGGAATTTTCCAAGATTCTAATGGGATTTTGCATTTTACAAGTTTTAGAGTAACTCTATTACAAGCATTATACTACAAATTTCATCTAGCAAAAAAGAAAGAATTCGCTTGCCCTTACTGTAATAAGACCTTTAAAGTATACATGAAAAATAAAAAAGACATACCTGAGAAATGTTATTTTTGTGGAGAAGATTTGGATTAACAAAAAAGTATGGATTTATCCTTTAAAAATCAAAAGTAAATTCGTAATTTTAGGTCACAGAAGATATGCTTGTTATGATCATTATAATATAAAATGGAAAAATGGAGTTCAAATTTGACTTACCGCATATAACGCGGGGGTATATAGTTAGCAGTGAAATTTTCGGACTAAATCTGAAAAAATCAAATTAACTTTGAACTAAAAGAAATATCATTAATTTTCTCCTAATCATTTGTAGGAATGGATTCTTGCATCAAGAACTTTTGGTTTTCTAAGCAGATGATTTTTCTTGCTTGGTAAAAATTCCGACAAAAACCAATCCTAATGAAGCAAATCCCACAAGTAAAATGTAAACATTACTCCATTGTTCTGAATCTGGCGTTTCTAATGGTGAACCTAATATGTAAGAATTTATGATATAGTGGAAAAGTCCCGCACCCATCATGCCAAATATTCCACAAACAATTAGAATCCAATTTACCATATTAGATCGAATTAATATTTGATTATAAAACTAATTAAACTAAATCATATGATCAATTCCTAGACTAACTTGAAAAAAATAAAAATATTTTTAAAAAATATAGAATTAACAAAAAGGAACAAATAGAAAACAACCAACAACGAAACGCAGCTCTACTTTCATGATAACGAAACTCTTGACTTGATAAACAACGTACAGGTTTATTTATTGAGAAATTGATTATGATTTATGTATAAAACCATTCTTGTTCCCCATATAGGAACGCCTGAGGGAGATATTGCTCTGAAACACGCTATTGATATTGCAAAATCATCTTTATCAAAAATAATCATACTTCATGTGATAGAACAATCTCCACATGATCCCTTGCTTGGCCTTCATAGTTCCCAAGTGACAAGAATTAGACAACAAATTGTAGAAATGACTAGAGAGAGAAAAGATACAATAGAAAAAGAAATGACTAGTCAAGTGAAATTATGCAAGAGTCATGGAATTGATGCTAGTCTAAAGGTCACTATAGGTCTTCCAGCGGAGGAAATTTTAAAAGCAGTGAAAAATCAAAAAATAGATTTAATCATAATGGCAAAACGAAGAAAATTAACAGGATTAAAAAGTCTCCTAGCACTTGGAAGTGTTTCAAGAAAGATTGTTGAAAATACATCTTGTCCTGTTTTGATGATTGATATAGAAAAGAAACGATAAAAAAATTGTGTGATAAATTAGACAGATGTGAAATAATTTTAAACCCAATAGTGCCTTATATTGGCATTTTAGATTTGATGTGAGAAATTGACAGAGGATTATTTTATTTCTACTATTATAGCTGTTGGCATTCTTCTTTTTTCTGCCAAGATCATGGCAGAATTATTCCTGAGGTTAAAACTTCCAGTTGTTTTAGGTGAACTTTTGGCCGGAATTATAATTGGCCCATTTGCTTTTGGTATGTTTTTCATTTACCATGGAAAGCCGGTGATGGAAATCACCGAAGAGTTAAAAATACTAGGGGAGATTGGAGCACTCATAATTTTGTTTATGGCGGGACTAGAGATGACACCAAAAGAATTTCTCAGAGGAGGAAAAGCGGCATTGATAGTTGCTACTGCGGGTGTGGTGATTCCGTTTTTTGCAGGACTGGCAGTGTTTCAAATGTTTGGCTTTGATGCATTACAATCAATGTTAATTGCTACAGCACTGACTGCAACAAGTATCGCCATTTCAATTCAAGTTTTGAGCGAATTTGGTAAAATCAAAACTCCTGAAGCACGTCTAATAATTGGAGCAGCGATAATTGATGATATTTTAGCAATTGCAGTACTGTCAGTTGTCTCATCAATTGCAGGAAGTGGAGTAGAAAACATAGACATCATGAATGTAATAATCACAATCTTACAGATATTGGGATTTTTTGTAATAATGTTAATAGTGGCAGTAATAGTAATTCCAAAATTTATCACTCCGAGATTATGGAAAGCGAGGGGAAGTCTGGAAGGTATTGCTACTGCATCATTTTTTGGGGCAGCCGCAATAGCTGGCTCAATTGGACTCTCACCCATTGTAGGAGCATTTGCAGTAGGAATGGCAATAGCTGCTACCAAAATATTTGAAAAAATTGATACGTATATTGAAAAGATGGGGTTGATTTTTGCACCATTATTCTTTGCAATCATTGGTGCACAAGTAGACCTTCGAGCAGTTAATTTTGAGATTTTAGCCCTTAGTGGAATCATCATATCACTTGCAATTGCAACAAAACTATTTGGCTGTGGACTACCTGCAATGTTGTTATTGAAAAGCAAGAGACAGGGATACAGAGTAGGGATTGGAATGATTTCAAGGGGAGAGGTTGGGTTGATTGTAGCTGGAGTTGGTATATCTACAGGAATTCTTACTTCAAATGTTTACTCCACTATTGTAATCATGGTAGCTGCTACAACCATTATAACGCCAATTTGGTTGAAGATGGAATACAGAAAAGAGCAAAAAAAGAATATTGGACAATCAGAAGAAAAAATATAATAGTATGTGTTTTGATTTAACTAATTTAGAATTATTTTGTAGTAATCTACCAATCCATTAGCCTGTCTAATATTTTATCATAAATTTTTATCTTATTTTTAGACAATACATTCTTTTTGAGATACCACAAAGTAGATTTGTTTATTCCTAGTTTCTTTCTCTCTTCTGGACTCATAGACAAAATCTTTCCTCATAACAATAAATTGTCATCTCGCTTAATCTCTATAAATGGTACAACAAACTCGATTGTCTTTTTCTTGTTAGAGATATACTAAGCCAACTGTAAAACATTGTAGAATAGAATTTTTTTGTTTTTGTTTGTTAAACTACGTACAATTTCTTTTAATTTCATTTAATGCACACTGAATAATATTCAATTTTGTATGATTAGATATTAATTCAGAGCATACTGGACATTTATTTTGATTTTCTTGATTTTTGGAATCCATTCCTAAATTGCATATGCAGTATTTATTAGATAAAGATTAGTGACATTAGTGATACCAAGTTGGAACAAATAGACGGTAAGATCATGCTTTTCTTGTCCACCGTAGATAGTGCAGCAATGAAAGAAATTCAAACGTACCTAAAAAATGATAATCCCAGAACCATATTAAGACATGTTAAAGATTTGTATAATAACGGAACACTGGACCACAAAAAAGTTAGGGGAAAAGGAAAACATTTGAGGTACTCCATACTAGAAGAAGATTTTAAATCAGATCATCCGTTTGAAATTGTAGATACGGATAAAAATGGAAAACCCAAAATTGATAAAAATGGAAAGTACAAAAAAATCATAGTTCAAGTTACACAAAAAAATATTACGGATTTAATCAGCCAAAAAAGAAAATTCTACTATGCTGAATTTAAAAAATTAGAATCGGATAAAAAGACTCAAGAGTTTATTGATTATCATATCGCCTTGATATTTGGATTATTGGAAGAAATTACATTGTTATCACTTTCAATTAATTCTGGTGCGTTGGGATATTCTACAAGCAAACAGCGACTAGCAAGAGAAAATAGATACAGATATGAAGAATTTTTAGAATCACTAATCAAAAACTTGTATGAACGAGATGAGAAAAGAGCACCTTACATTATTGGAACGATTTACAGAATTGTAATGGATACGCACTATATCTTTAAACTATATCCCATTAGACTTCAATCCTAAAAGTAATATTTCTACATTTACCAGTTTTTTCTCCAACTCTGTTATTCTTTTGTCTTTCTCTGATTCATTTTCTCTAAATTGTATGTCCTTTTGTTTAATTTCTAATTTTAATCTGCTTTCGCTATTGATAATTAAATCAGGCGTTGCCTTTTTGTACGACTCAAAAAGCTGCTCAACTGTAGGTCGTCTGTAATGTTTTCCAGATAAATATCCTGCATGATCCATTAGATACTGTGTTGCTCCCATTGAAACTTCTGGATTCATTTCTAAAACTGTATCAAATCTTTTTCTAAATCCTCTAATGGTGGCAATGTCATAATTATTACCTATCTTCTTTCGTTTAATTCCAGAATTTTTCCAAAGCCTTGTCATGGTAGTTTCCATGACACTATTGCTCATTTTCACATGACAATCAGAAAAATTCCCTTTAAAAACATAGGAATCTTCTGTAAGGTTTTCACCCCTTGATCTTCGCCAGTCAAGATACTCTGCTACTGCTTTTGCAGCCTCAGAATGAAGAAATGTCACCATTTCATGAGAATGCCCTGAATAAAGGATTAATTTGAAGAATCCATCATGGTAGGGTTCCATGCTTTTTAATTGTAGTTCACAGATTGCCTCAGGTCTTGCACCAGTTGCGGAAAAGACATGAACTAACGCTTTATCTCTTTTGTCACCTGTAGAGTCTAACAACATTTTGCATAGTTCGGTAGTTATTGCCAAATCTCCACCAAGTTTTGATTTTTCTGGAAATAACTGAGTAATTGATTCTTGATCAATTTTCTTTCTGTTCACTTTAAGAAATTTGAATATCCCATTGAAAAAGTAAGGGACTGAATTAGGACTAATCTCCTTATTATCAACTCTTTTTTTAAGATATATGCAATAATCTTGGAGTGTCTCTTCTAATTCAATTTGTGGTACTAGTAATAATGATTCAAAATCTTTGTGGAACCATTTTAGAAATTTATCGAGAAATTCTATGTACGTTACAAGTGTCTTTTTTGATTTGCAGGAATTTTCAAAAAGAATCAAACAACGTGGTTTGTTATCCATGAATTATACCTCGTAAAATTCGCATATGAAATTTAGTGACAAAACGTAGACTAACCATGCATAATTAACAAGATAGTGATATTAGTATAGCAAAAGTGAATTTTTATTCTAGATTAGGTAGTTCTAACAGAAGGCATTCGTTTGTCTTTGTATGTAACAACATAAGATACACCATTTTTTGGATAAACACCATAGATGAGTTTGGCTTTTTGTACAACAGAGTCTTTTAGTGAG
>Ga0315273_10014164_pt1 | contig 10272 bp, 7 predicted proteins | sample YL17G02_0_MG_FD_205753 | JGI IMG/M metagenome (GOLD analysis project Ga0315273, IMG submission 205753) | Sediment microbial communities from Yellowstone Lake, YNP, Wyoming, USA - YL17G02_0 | ecosystem: Environmental > Aquatic > Freshwater > Lake > Sediment | place: USA: Wyoming | collected... | reverse complement strand
AGCGAAACTCGGATCGTCAAACGTGATAAGGGAGATCATTCCGGGAACGGCAACGGATTCCTCCGCCAGTGCCCGGAGCGCTCCCAGCGCAATGAGATCGCCCGCTGTGAAGATGGCCGTAGGCGGTTCCTGCAGCTGCAGCAGGGACTTTGTCTCGAGATAACCGTTGAGCGTGCCGAAATCGTCGCCCACGGTGTACTCTTCACGCACGGGGACATTCGCGTCCTTCATTGCCTGGAGAAAACCCTGCACACGGCCTTCATTGGCATTGGTGCCCCGGAGACCCTGGATGAAAGCGATGCTTCTGTGCCCGACGCGCAGGAGGTACTGGGTGGCCTGATATCCTCCGCGGAAATTGTCCACACTGATCGCGTCCACGTCCAGTCCTTCGGACCATCGGTCAATCATGACGAGGGGGGCATGCGACCGGACGAGCTCCCGGATGTGCTCATCCTGCCGGCCGACTCCCGCGATAAGGAAACCGTCGACACGGCTCTCCCGGAGGGCCTTGAGCGACTTCTCTTCGATGCTGGAATCCTCATCGGAGTCGGCGATCAAAATGCTGTACCCGGCTTTGCGCGCCTCTTTGGAAACACTTTTAACCATCATGGCAAAGAATGGATTGGAAACATCCGGAACGATCAAACCGATTTGATGTGTTCTCTGCAGGCGGAGGCCGCGGGCAATTTTGTTGGGAGTATACTCGAGTTCTTCTGCGGCCTGCCGGACCGTGGCTTTCGTCTCTTCGGAGATTTTCCACTTCTGAGTTTTGTCGTGAAGCACGCGGGAGACGGTAGAGACCGAGCAGCCGGCCCTCTTCGCAATATCCGATAGTGTAAAGGTCATGATTTCATGCTAACGATTGCACATAAGCTGTCGGTCCATCGAGAGGCGCAAGATCCAATTAAACGACTCCGTGTCTTTCTGCCAAAAAAGGAGAAGATTCGAGGAATAGTGAAACGGTAACCGCAGGCCTTAAATCATGAAGCGTAAAACCATGCAAACGATTGCACGAATGTATGCATTTCGGAGGTATCTGTCAAGACCTATTTTGCGTGAACTACCCGGATTGGTTACTGAGGTCGAAGCGGGAATGCCAGGCTGAGCGCGTCACGAAAGGATGCAAAATCATCATTCAACATCCGTATGGTAAAGCGAACTTCCTCCGCCGTGATGGTGCACCGCATATAGTGAAACATCCGCAGTTCCGTCTGAACCGGAAACTTGTCGATCCAGAGCCGTTCCGCGCCCGTCAGGAGAGGCTGTTGAAGTCCTCCTCCCCCGCCTATAACCAGGAAGTCCTTTCCGGCATTCTCAAAACACTCCGCGGCATGGCAATGCCCGCTCACAAATAGCCTGCACTTGGATGCAGCCAGAAACGGACGCACGAAGTTTTCCTGTACCTCTTTAGACGGATTAACAATGGTGCTGTTGGTGTAGGGCGAATGATGACAGCCGACGATCACAATATCCACTGTGGAGTCTTTTTCCAGGCGGACAAGCGTTTCTTCGTACCACGCCTGCTGTTTCTGGCGATTTTCCTCGGAGAGATTCCCGAAATTCGAATTTAGAAGAACAACCGCGAGCGGCCCCAGGCGCCGCAGATACCCCGTGTTGTTTACATAGGGATAACGTGCTTCGAACTTTTCGCGACCCATCCCCGAAAAGTAAATAAGCTCATGGTTCCCGAGAATGGGAAAGTACGGGATCTTTTTCGCCGCGAGTTTCGCGCAGAAGGAGTCGATCGCTGCCCAGGATTTTTCCAAAAATCCCAGCGCAATCTGGTCCCCCATATGGAAAACCGCGGCAGGAGCATCCTCAATGATGGCGTCGAAAATCCGCCCGCGGGCAAGTTCGTTATTGTTCCAGGAAAGCTTCAGCATTTCCGGCCAGAGAGGATTCTGGGTATCGCTCAGAAAATCCGCCCGAAGTGTATCTCCCGGAGCGACCTGTTGGGAAATTGCCGGTGCAATGCCAAACAAAAGCGCAAAGAGTACGGTTGACCAGAATATCGCAGGTTTTCTTCCAAATCTCAAGGATATCTCCCTACATGAATTCTCCACACGGTGTACGCACTCCTGTTTTACCCGCCCCCACACACGGTCCACCCGGAAAAGGAAGGAAAAAAGGGGGGATGAAAGGCTGAAGAATGTACAAACTCTGCGGTTTTCATGCAAGGTCTCTGCGTGTAATGCTCAAAGGCGGACATGTAACAGCAATGAAACCTCCTGACTCAAATCAAGCAGCGGACATTCGTGCCCGACACTGTATTCCTGGAACGGTTTCGCGTTTTCGCTTGAAGGGGAGGCATTTTGGTGTCGCATGGGGAAAAGCGCTTGATGTGATAATGTGTCTTGGTGTGTCGGTCGGCGATGGAAAACGGCAGATGAACCATCACTCGCCATAGAGGGTTGCGACAATCTCCCTGCTCCCTCCCCGATCACGGTGTTCGCACAGATAGATTCCCTGCCATGTTCCGAGGTTCAGACGGCCGTCCGTCACGGGTATCGTAAGACTGTTGCCGAGCAACGCGGCTTTGAGATGCGCCGGCATATCGTCGGAACCCTCGGTATCGTGCGTGTAGTAGGGAGCGTTTTCCGGAGCAATCACATTGAAGTGGCGTTCCATGTCCGAGCGGACGCTGGGATCGGCGTTCTCATTGATGGTGAGCGATGCCGACGTATGCCGGATGAAGATGTGCAGAATGCCCCGGCGTATTCCGGTGAGTTCCGGAAGCCTGGAGAGAATCTCGGAGGTGACCAGGTGAAACCCCCGCTTTCGCGGGGCCAGGGCAAATTCTTTCTGCGTCCAGGCCACTCCGGCTCCTATGGAATTAACCCGAGTTTTTTCTCTGCCTCCCGACCCGCTTCCTCCACGCTGCGATGCTCGCGGTCGAGCCTTCCGTACTGCCGGACCGGCACGCTCCCCACGGGGTTATGATGATGCCTGTCCACCCCGCGGCAGAGGTATGTGGTAAAATAGGGATTCACGGCGAGGTCGCATTTTACGTTCGTCCGGGAGTACCGGATCGTCAAGCCGGCGCGCCTCTGGTTTGACGGGTTGCCGGGGGATCCATGTACGAGTTTGTCATCGTGGATGGACACTTCGCCGGCGTGCAACGTGGCCGGTACGGCAATGTCCTCGCGGAACTGCCCGCGTTCGCATTCCAGCATCAGCACGGAATCCGTTTCGCCCACGCGCACGTGTTTCAGCAGCCCGGCCGTATGGGATCCGGGGATGACCGTCATCGCGCCATTCTCAACCGTACTATCGTCAAATGCAAGCCAGACGGTCAGAGACTCGTGGGGGTCAAGGGGCCAGTAGTAGGCATCCTGGTGCCACCCGACGGTGGAAAGGCTCCGCGGTTCCTTGATGAAGAAATTGGATCCCCAGAGGAAAAAATCGGGACCGAGGAGATCTTCCGCATAATCCAGAATGATGGGATTCATACAGATGTCATAGAGAAAACGGCTGGATTCGTGCCACTCCCGGATTTCTTTGGAGGATTCCCCGGGGCGGAGGAGTTTCAGTAATTCATCCAGACCGTTATTGAGATCCTTCATTTCTGCCCTGGAAAACACGCTCGGGAGCTTGTGCAGGTAGCCGATGTGCTCGAAATCCGACCGCTGGTCCGGTGAAAGCCGCTTCAGAGTTGGCATGAAAAAATCCTCCGTTCGATGAGATTCAAGATATGCCCCTTCTTCAAAAGATGCAAACTTCTTTACTGAACCGCGAGGTGATCGTGAACGCTATCCCGCTCGACTGACCAACCCGGGACCTCGAGAAGAGTTTTGTTGACATTGGCAATACTGTTTCGGAAACTACATCAGATATCTCAGCCTTCTCAAGCCGGGTTCTCTCACACCTCCAGGATCGCCATGGTTATGAAACTGCCCAGCTTCTTCCTCGCCCTTTTGCTTCTTCCACTCCTTCATCAAAATGGACGCGCAACTGATGCTCCCCGACTTGTCGTCTTCATCTCGATCGATCAGATGCGAGCCGACCACCTTGAACGGTACCGGCAGCTCTATACAGCAGGCTTCCAAAAAATGCTCTCCGGGGGAACCGCTTTTTCCAACGCCGGTCTCAATTACGCCATCAGCTCCACCGGACCCGGCCATGCAACGCTCTCCACGGGCGTGTATCCATGGAAGAGCGGGATCGTCTCGAACAACTGGAATGACCGCCTCACAAAGGGCAAAGTGTATTGCGTGGAAGACTCCACCGCCCTGATGGTCGGAGGTGAAGGGGGAAAAAGATCACCCCACCTCCTCCGCACAACAACACTGGGTGATTGGCTGCAAACGGCCTCCCCCCGGTCAAGAGTGATCTCCCTTTCATACAAAGACCGCGCAGCAATTCTCCTCGGAGGAAAACATCCCACCGGCGCCTTCTGGTACGACAGGGAAACCGGGCATATGGTCTCCTCGTCCTATTACTTCCGCACCATGCCGGCATGGGTCAACGCCTTCAACGCCGGCGGATGGGTTGCACACAATACGCCTCCCGCATGGACAAAACTGAAGGCGGAAGATGTGTACGCCCCCTATGGACCCGATACACTCGCCGGCGAAAAACCGTGGAATGGGAAAACCTCTTTTCCGCACGTCTTCAACCCGCAGAGTCTCAATACTCAGGTCTTCGACTCCCCTTTCGGGAATTCGCTGTTGCTGGATTTTTCCCGGGCTGCCATACGCGGGGAGGGACTCGGTCAGCGGGGCGTCACCGATCTCCTGTGCATTTCTCTCTCTGCCACAGACAATATCGGGGGCTCGTTCGGCCCGAATAGCCATGAAATGATCGACAACCTGTTGCGCCTGGACGGCGCAATTGGCGAGTTCATCACTCAACTCGAAACCACCATCGGGCGCGAGCACATCATGGTCGTCCTCTCGGGCGATCACGGGGTCATGCAACTCCCCGAGTACCGGCAGCAGATTGAGCATCTGGCCGCCAGACGATTTGACAACAGCCCGATGATCGACCGTGAGTTGAAGAACCTCGATTCTCTTCTGCGCCTCGAATACCCGACAACCGCAAGGCTTATCCGGAAAGGCTTCCTCAACTATAGCGCGGCGCAGCAAGCCGGCATTCCTGACAGCGTGCTCGATCAGCGCGTCCGCACCGTGTTGCTGTCCGTTGAGGGCGTATCCGACGTGTATTTCCGGCGCGAGCTGCTCGATCCGGCCACACCACCCAGACCCTACCTCCAATCCTACAGGCACAGCACGCAGGCAGACCGTAGTCCCGACTTCTACATCCGTGATTGCGAGAACTGCCTAGTCACCTCTGACCTTGCGGGAACCTCCCACGGATCCCCCTATGCGTATGACACCACCGTTCCCATCCTCTTCTGGGGTAAAGCAATCCCCGCTCAGAGGATCGACCGGGCAGTTCATACCGTGGATATCGCAGCCACCCTGGCAAGGATGCTTGCCCTGCAGGCTCCGGCAGATCTCGACGGCACCGTGTTGCCCGAAATCACGCCGTAATACCTGGCAGATGTCGAGTTTCCTTCGTATGTTGCGGAGAGCCACCCCGGAGGTCCATGGGTTCTCCTGTAACGATCGGCATTGCCGGCTGTAGCGCAATCGGCGAAGAATACGAGGACATGCGGATATGAGCCCGCTCACAGATTCCCGGACATGGTTAATGACCACGGCTCGAGAAGCGGGCGATCGGTACTACGATGCCGCCACAGAGCGTTGCCTGATCGTCCGGGATACCTGCTGGTACGCAATCAGCCTCCTCTTCGATGAATCCTCCCACCGCCGCATTCTGGGCAACTATCTCCTTGGATCGGTGAAGGCGGAGGACGGCACACACACGCCGGCGACCCTCCTGGCGATTCTGCACAGGATACCGGACAGAGTCACACCGGAGGTCCGCGCTCACCTGCAACACACGGTCAAAGAACGGCTCATCGAAGCCGCCCTCACCGAATGGCGCGACGGGAACGTCAACCACCCGCTCGGCGCCTACTGCAGTCTTATCCTGGGGGGGGAGATGTCCGGGCAACAATGGGCAACGGATCTCGGGTTCCGCCGTCTTTCGCTCTTCCGCGAGCGGATCGGGGAACACCGAAGCCGGTACCGTCGCCAGGCGGAAATGTCAGAGTACAACAGTCCCACCTACACCGCTCTGACTCTCTGGTTCCTGGCACTGATCGCCGAACACTCCACCACAGAGGCAGCGCGGCATCTGGCGCTCTTCCTCGAAGAACGGCTCTGGGTGGATGTCGCGATGCATTTTCATGCCCCCAGCCAGCAATTCTCCGGCCCTCACTCACGATCGTATCAGGATGATTCCGTCGGAGGATTCTCCGCACTCCATTGCACGATGCTGGCGGCATTCGAGGAACCGCTCTTTCTGGCTCCTGATCTCTGTCACCGGTTCCATCATCCTTCCACGCTCGTTCAGAATGCACTGGTCGCCATCCTTCCCTTCCATGTGCCCCCACTCGCCCGCACGATTGCGAAGGAAAAGCCTTTTCCCTATTCATTCCGGAAAACGACGTACGGTGAGCACTACCACGAAAACCACCGCCGCCGGCAGCCGGCAACACCGGGCGGCTTCCCTGCCGGCCCGCCCGGCGAGACAGACCACAGCGCCGCCTCCGGAACGCCCGAAAACCCTCCCTTTGCCTTTGACGAAGACGTCTACCCGGGCGGGTGGAGCGACCTGACCACATACATGACCGATGAGTACGCACTGGGGTCTGCATCCATGCCGTACGTCAATGCCGGCCACTCCGACGGTGTGATGCTCAGACTTCGCAGAAACCTGACCATCCGGGGAATGGAGGACTTTCGATCCGCATATACACGCGGCGTCTATAATGATGCACGGGTGGGGGAGAAGAATTTCTGCCATGCCGCGCAAACCCCCATCGACGAGAGTTATCTGTACGAGGAAGGACGCTCCGCCACGTACCAGCATGAGAACAAGCTCATCGTGTGCTACAGCCCGAAACGGGCCGGCCATTGCGGGGTGCGCAGCTTCCGGCTTGATCTGATCTTCAGCTACTTCTCGCCGTTTGATGCGCTGGTCATCGACGGCCGCCCCGTCTCCGGGTTTCCGGCGCGTTGTTCTGCCAACGCGCGGATCTGCTTCCGCGATTTCCACACGTTCGGTGCCATCGTCCCGCTCCAGCCGTCACCCTCTCCGTCAGCATTACCGGTCTTGATCTGGCGGTGCGGGGAATTCCTTGTGTTTTCCTTCTATAATTATGACGGTGATGAGCGCGATTTCCCGCGGCACGAGATCAACGGCTGGCAAACGGGGTTTGCACTGGAAATGGCAACGGCCGCGGAAACACCATGGGAAACATTTCTCCTCCGCTCACAATCCGCCGGAATCACCGGGACTGTCAGCGAGGGGTCACTCCGGACGATCCGTTTTACCTCGGGGACCGATTCAATGGAATTGGTCTACGACCCGTTCAAGGAGGTGATACTCTCCCGCCGGTGGAACGGGGAGAGCGACTGCGTTGACTCGTTTGCGGTTTCCGCCGGGGGCAAAACCACCGGGGTGTGCTGTCCCGCGACCCTTTTTGGAAACGAGGCGATGGTGTGAAGACCGCCGCCCATCGCCGGAACTTCTGGTCGGGGTACCTCTTCATCTTTCCCTGGCTGATCGGCTTCTTTCTCTTTACCGCAGGCCCCATGCTCGCATCGATCGGGATCAGTTTCTCATCCTGGAGCATGTTGTCGGCGCCATCGTGGGTCGGCCTGGCCAATTACGAACGTATCTTCACAGAGGATCCCCTCTTTCTCCGCTCTCTCGGGAACACGGCCTACTATGTGCTCTTCTCCGTCCCCCTGACAATAGTACTTGCACTGGGACTGGCGCTCCTGCTGAACCAGCGGCTTCCGGGCATCGGCATCTTCCGGACAATTTTCTTTCTCCCTTCCATCACGAATCTGGTGGCAATATCCATTCTCTGGATCTGGATATTCAACCCCGAAGTCGGTTTGCTCAATCGCGCCCTCGCCGTTGCCGGCATTGATGGTCCGCTGTGGCTGCAGAGCGAGACCTGGTCGAAGCCCGCCCTGATCCTGATGTCTCTCTGGGGCGTCGGGGGATCCATGATCATTTTCCTGGCGGCATTGCAAGGTGTCCCCCCCGAGCTGTACGAGGCCGCCGAACTTGATGGCGCCGGCCACCTCCGAAGTTTCTTTCATATCACGCTCCCCATGATTTCTCCGGCCATGTTTTTCAGCCTGGTCATGAGCCTGATCGGAGGTTTTCAGGTGTTTACGCAGGCCTTTGTCATGACCGGCACCACACAGCCCGGAACCGAAGGCGGGCCGAACAATGCGACCCTATTTATGGTTCTGTATCTCTATAAGAAGGCGTTCCAGGATTTTCAGATGGGGTATGCCTCGGCATTGGCCTGGATTCTCTTCTTTTTCATCCTCGTATTCACGCTTGTCCAGAAGAAGCTCGGGCAACGCTGGGTGTATTATGAGGCGGGAGATCGCCCATGACGGAAACCACCCGTTTCAGCACGGTGTTCCGGGCGGCGCTGTCCCGGTATACAGTGATGTATCTTCTGCTGGGAGCGCTTTGCCTTCTGTTTCTCGCACCCTTTGCCTGGATGCTGTCCGTTTCCGGCCATGACCTGGCAGGCGTCTTCGCTCAGCCGTACCGCTGGATCCCCGACCGGTACCGCTGGGAGAATTTCAGCCTTGTTACCTCGCTTCTCCCCTTCTGGCGGTATGCGGCCAACACACTCTTTATTACGGTTTTTGTCCTCGTCGGGACTCTGCTTTCGTGCTCGCTCGCGGCATACGGGTTCTCCCGGATACGTTTCCGGGGACGAGACACGCTGTTCGCGCTCTGCATTTCCACCATGATGCTTCCCGGGCAGGTCACCATGATCCCGCTCTACATGCTGTTTGTCTCTCTGGGCTGGATCGATACATATTTTCCGCTGATTGTCCCCGCATTTTTCGGATCGCCCTTCTACATTTTTCTTCTCCGGCAGTTCTTCATGACCATCCCGCGGGAGTACGACGAAGCCGCCGTACTCGACGGAGCCGGGCGTCTCCGGATCTACTGGAGCATCATCCTCCCCCTCGCGAGGCCGGCCCTGGCCGTTGTCGCTCTCTTTACCTTTGTCGGGACGTGGAACGACTTTTTCGGACCCTTGATTTATCTCAATTCTCCGGAGACGGCAACCCTGACCCTCGGGCTGAGCATGCTGAAATCACAGGTGGTGGGGACGGGTGCCACGCAGTGGCATCTCCTGATGGCGGGCGCCGTGCTCATCATGCTGCCGAACGTGCTCATCTTCTTCCTGGCGCAAAAACACTTCGTGAAAGGCATCACCGTGGGAGGGTTGCGGGGATGAGACACCATCTTCTGCTGGCGGGCGTACTTCTTGCCACCACGGCTTTCCATGGTTGCCCAAGGCAGAACACCAGCGAGACTCCGGAGGTGGTGTACAATTGCCCGGCGAACGCAGCGGATATAGACGTCCTGCGAAACGAGATCCCGGCCTTCACGGCTGAATCGCACGTCACCATCAAGCTCAACCCATTCACGGGGCAGGATAAGCTCTACGCGATGATGGCCGCGGGACAGGCGCCGGATATATTCTACACCAATACGACAATGCGTGACCGGCTTGCGGCGGAAGGACGCCTTCTCGACCTGCGGAGCGTGAGCAAAGGTGATCCCTTCGTAGAACGGTTGTGGCCTGCCGTGATAACCAACGGCACGTCTCCCGACAGCGGCTGGTACAGCCTGGGGAACTGGAGTTTTACGCTCGGCGTCTATTACAATCGTGATCTGTTTGACGCCGCCGGCCTGCCGTACCCCGACACGGCGTGGACATGGGAGACGATGCGTATGCTGGCCCGCCGCCTGACCGTTGATGCAAACGGAGACGGCGTGCCGGAACGATTTGGGATTTTTATCGGAAGCCATTTTGTCGAAGCCATCGAACAGATGAATGGCGCCGGCATACGGCCGAATACCCTCCTGGCTTCACTCCCGGATGCTTCCGCTGAAGCGTTCACGAAGTACCTCGCGCTCATGGCAGAACGGCTGATGCCCGACATCCGCCGTGTGCAGGCAATGGGCATGCAACCCGCTCAGCTGCTGCAGAGCGGCAGGGTTGCTATGCTCGTGGAGGCTGTTCCGCATCAAATGCTCATCGAGACACTTTCTCTCCGATGGGGTGTTGCGCCTCTTCCGAGATTCGCGGGAAAGCCGCCACGGTATTTTCGTACAAGCAGCGGCGGACTTTCAATCAGCAACGGCACG
>Ga0315273_10014163_pt1 | contig 10272 bp, 6 predicted proteins | sample YL17G02_0_MG_FD_205753 | JGI IMG/M metagenome (GOLD analysis project Ga0315273, IMG submission 205753) | Sediment microbial communities from Yellowstone Lake, YNP, Wyoming, USA - YL17G02_0 | ecosystem: Environmental > Aquatic > Freshwater > Lake > Sediment | place: USA: Wyoming | collected... | reverse complement strand
GTTTTATCAACGGCTACGCCCCGTCGCACACATTCGCGGTCCGTGACGGCAAACCCCTGATCTCGTTCGACTATTATCTTTCGGAAGTCCGCCCGGAAGCGGATGCCGCCGCCGACCTGCAGGAACTGGCAACGGTCAACCCGAAGCGCCCCTATTTTCTCCTGATCCACATCCGCGAATACAGCGATCTCCAGCGGACAAAGAACATACTCGACCGGCTCGGACCTGATTTCGAGCTCGTTCCTCTCGACCTGTTTCTGACGCTGGCGGGGAAAGAACCGACGTTCGAAGAACGGTATCTGAAGCGATAGGACCTATGAGCAATTCCTCTGCTGCAGCGCTGCTGACTCCGCTGAGGATCCGTGGCGTGACCACCCGGAACCGGATTGTCGTCTCCCCGATGTGCCAGTATTCTGCCGTCGATGGGATGGCCGATGACTGGCACCTGGTCCACCTCGGGAGCAGGGCGGTCGGAGGAGCCGGGATCGTCTTTGTGGAAGCGACGGCGGTGACACGCGATGGCCGCATCACAGACGGGGACCTGGGCATCTGGGAGGACCATCACATCGAACCGCTCGAACGCATCGCCCGCTTTATCACCCGGACGGGAGCTCTCCCGGGCATCCAACTCGCCCATGCCGGCCGGAAGGCAAGCTGCACTCCTCCCTTTGAGGGGGGCGTGAGCCTGAAGACCCCTGACAGCGGGGCCTGGCGTACCGTGGCCCCGAGCCCTATTCCCTTTCATGGGGGGGATCCGATACCAAAAGCCCTGGGGAGAGAGGACATTAAGGATATTGTCGCGGCATTTGCATCCGCCGGCCGCCGAGCCGTCCGAGCGGGGTTCAGGGCCATCGAGATCCATGCAGCGCACGGGTACCTCTTGCATCAGTTCCTCTCCCCCTTGAGCAACCGGAGAAACGATCTGTACGGCGGAAGTATCGACAACCGGATGCGGTTCCTTCTCGAGGTGGCGGCGGGGCTCCGCGGGAACATCCCGGACGAGATCCCTCTCTTCGTTCGCATCTCCTCGACCGATTGGGTTGAGGGGGGATGGGATCTCGATCAGTCGGTCGTCCTGGCCCGCGCGCTCCGGCAGTTGGGGGTCGATCTCATCGACGTGTCAGGGGGAGGAACGCTTCCCAGAATACCGATACCGGCGGGGCCGGGCTACCTCGCCCCCTTCTCTTCGGCCATTCGCGCTCAGGCGGGAGTGATGACCGGTTTGGTGGGGGTTATTACAGAACCGGAACAGGCCAACGAGATCATTGCTTCAGGTGTTGCGGATCTCGTCTTCCTCGGCCGCGAAATGCTCCGCGAGCCATACTGGGCGCTGAAGGCATCTCAATCGCTGGGACAGGACCCTGCGTGGCCTCTCCAGTATGGTTATGCCGTTCGCAGGCGGAAATAGACGCGAATTCGGCCATTTCATAGCTTGATATTCCGGTAAATCTTCACTACCTATTCCCCGCACGCTCCACCTCACCTTCAGTTCCCATCATATTCCTCTCGGAGGACCCCATGAACAAAAAAGTCTGGATCGGTTTCATCGTTGTCTTTATACTCGCAGAGGTCATGTCTTACATTCAGGACTATCTCATCCTTGCCTCGACCTACGAGTCACTAAAAAGCCTCTGGCGGCCCGACATGATGTCTCTCATGTGGATATACCACGTCATTATGCTTATCGGGGCTTTCTTCTTCTCGTTCATCTTTTCAAAGGGATTCGAGGGGAAGGGGATTGCCGAGGGGGTGCGGTACGGACTCTACATCGGCATCTGGATGAGCGTCGGCATGGCATACGGGACCTACGCAATGATCGCAATTCCGTATTCTCTCGCCCTTCAGTGGTTCATCTATGGCGTGATCTCCTACATCGTTTGCGGGATCGCACTGGCAATGGTATTCAAGAAAAAGGAAGAGAAGGTTGAAAAGGCGGCCTGAGGAGGAGGGATAACTCTGGAGGCGTGCAGTGTTGGCATCATACAGAGAAGGCCCGGGTCAACCGGGCCTTCTCTCGTATTACGTAACGGCGTCCATCGTTGATTCAACGTATGGCAACACCCACCCGATGGTGATCCCCTGGACGAGCCCTACTGCTCGTCTTTATTGGGGGGGGCTTGCACCGGCGGAGGAGTCTTCTTCTCTTCGACTTTGGGTTTGTCGTCTGGCTTCGCCTCCGGCGGTTTTGGCGTGACGACCCTCGGAGGGGGGGGGGGCGGTAGCACTGGCTTCGACGTCTCCGCATCACGTTTGGCCGGGAGAGGAGTCGTAGGCCCTATGGATGGTCTCGCTTCCCTCCCACCGGTTTCAGGAGCCACCCGGTTGTCTGGCACGGGGGTGACAACCCTTCTGGGCGGGGGGGATAGAGGAGCCGGTTGAGGAGCAACGGGGACCATCGGCTGTGGTTGCGTGGTCACGGGTCCCACCGGCCGGGGTGCCGGCACGGGTGGTCGCGTCGCCTCATCTCTGAGTTTCACCCGCGTCAGCGTGCGCTGTCCCGAACGGACATTCTCCCTGTCGATCGTCATCTGTCGGACGGGCTCCCTGACCAAACGCCGGACAACACTTACATCCGGCGGCCGCGCCCGCTCATTTTCCCGGGGAGTGCCCGGCCGGATAGAAGGAGGTAAACTGCGGAACTGGCCGACCTTGGTCCGTGTGAATTGACTCGCCGGCACGGCCACCCAGACGTTTTCGTATCCGGGGTCATAGAACTGAGGGAACGAGACGCGCGGAGGGGGTGCGGGAGCCCAGCACGTGTAATCGTCCGCCGTATACCAGACGACGCGCGCGGGGGACCACTCGTACCCCGGAACCCAGACCCACCCGGTCGCGCCCCAGCGGGTCCAATTACCATAATGGTAGACCACCCATCCAAACGGCTCGTCGGTCACCCACATCCAGCCCTGGTCAGTCCATTCCCACTGGCCGTTGGTGTACGGTGCCCAGTCGGACATGACGTTCGGGTGCCAGACATCTCCAAGCCCTTCGATGTTCATCCACGTCCCGTAACCGCTCAGGATGGGGAAAGGATCTTCCTGGGGTGGAGGTGTGACGGCGGCCGTGCTGCCGCCCCCTCCGCAACCGGCCAGAAGACCGGCCAGCGTGAACAGATACAGGATCCCCTTCCTGACCCGCAGATTTGTCAAGTTCATGGCTGCCTCGGATAGTGTGCCTTGCGTCCTAATGTAAACAACTGGATTGAAAGATTCAGCATGTTCTCTGCTATCCATCGCGACAGCCGAATTGCCGTTGTATTGCGCATTCTTTATCTTTCCCCCCCTGCGATTCATTCTTTACGAATCCGGAAAATCTTCCATGAGCCTTACCCGCCGCCGCTTCATACGATCCGCCACAGGAGGGCTGATCGCCTCAACGCTTCTCCCGGGGTGGAGATCAACCGATTCTCTCCTTGCGCGCGCACTCGGTTCGGATGAGCCGATGAGCCTCCGGCAGGGGAAGAAGACCGGTACGTTTGACCTCCTGCTGAACGGTCGTCCGCTGGTCGAAGGGGCCTTCCTGTCGCTGGAGACGGAGCAGGGGGTGCTCAGGTCCACGGACACACGGTTCTTGATGACCTTCCAGACGGAAGGAGACAAGACCTCCCTCCGCTGTCATGACGCACGGAGCGAGATCGGACTCGAATGCACGTTCATTGCGACCGGATCAATTCTGGTCTTCCAGCCGGCGGTGAGAAACACTACCGCCTTGTCCCTCCGCCTGAAGAATCTCTATCCTTTGATCGCCCGCTCGTCCGACGGCGGCTCGCTCTTCTTCGGTGACAAGAAGACCCGGGTGCTTACGGATGAATGGGAGCGTTGCTACGGCTCCTCCGGCGTGGTGGCACTGCCCGAGAGCAAGGAGCTCTTGAGCGCGTGGGATATTCATCTCTTCGATGAAGACGGAGGGACGACACTCACGCTCAGCTACTATGACACCCCGAACGCCAAGCTCTCATTTTCCGTCGCCCCGCGTGCGGAAGATGCCTCGCTCGATCTTATCGTCCGGGCCGACCTCCACGCCGGTCAGCGCGGGCTCCTCCTCCCTCCCGGGGGGACGTTCACCCTCGGGCGTCTGATGCTGGCTCACGTGAAGGGCTCCGTCCATCAATGGCTGGAGCGGTACGCCCGGGAGATCGCGGGACAGAACTCCCTCCCCCCCGTCGGGACGATCCCGACCGGCTGGGTGGACTGGTACTTCTCATTCTCGAAGACGACGGAAGAAGATGTCCTGAAAAACCTCGACTTCCTCGCGCGCGAGCTGAAGGAGTACGGGCTGGAGTACGTCCAGATCGACTCCGGATGGCAGCTTGGCGTCGAGACCGCTCCCCCCCCTCATAACGCTGTGGCAGGGGGACCATGGACCGAAAATCAGAAATTCAGGAAAGGGATGAAATGGTTTGCGGATCAGATCCGTTCCCGCGGCCTGAAACCGGGAATCTGGGTCCGCCCTTTTCAGTTCATCGAAGGGGCACCGGAGCGGACGGAGCATCCGGAGTGGTTCAACGGCCGGGGGCAGATGGATTTCACTCGCCCGGAAGTCCGGTCGCTCGTGCGCGGGCTGTTCAGCAAATTGGTCAATGAGTGGGGGTTCGAGTACATCAAGTATGACTTCGTCGCCTATGATCTCTTCGGCGAGTTCGGCATGAAGGCCTTCGCCGACGTCGCCGCGCAGGCGGAACCGGACGACCAGACCCGCACGAACATACAGGCCTACCGGGAGATGCTGGAGGAGATCCGCGCCGCCTCCGGCACGAAGGCAAAGATCCTCGCATGTAACAGCATCATGCCTCCGACGCTCGGCGAGGCGGATTCGTTCCGCATCGGCGATGACGTCGGAAACTGGCAGCGGACGTTTACCTACGGTGTGAAGTCGGTCGGCGCCCGCTACTACACCAACGGCGTCTTCTGGGCAAACGATCCCGACTGCCTCCTGGTGCGCGAACCCTTCACGCTGGACCAGGCGAGAATGTGGGGGAGCCTCATCGCCCTGTCCGGCGGGATCGTCTTCATCAGCGAAAACCTGGCCACGCTTCCGGCCGACCGGCTCGACATCATCAAGAAATGCCTTCCTGTCTATCAGAACCCCGGAGATGGCTATCGCTTCGGACGGCCTCTCGATCTCCTGGAGAACAATCCGGCGACGATCTGGCATCTGCCGGTCCGGCGCGCCTTCGGGTCGTGGGACGTCATCGGGCTCTTTAACTGGACGGACTCCTCCCGCCCGGTCCGCGTCGACCTCACCTCGGCCGGGTTCAGACCGCAGGAGGATCTTCTCGCGTTTGATTTCTGGAACCAGACCCCCCTCGGAACTCTCCGGGGGAATCTCACGCTCGACCTCCCCCCCCTCACCTGCCGGGTGCTCTCGTTGCACCGGAAACTCGACAGACCTCAGCTGCTATCAACGTCGCGGCACATTACACAGGGAGGAGTGGAGTGTGTCGGACTCGAGTGGGATCCGGAGGCACGCATTCTCTCGGGGCGACATCGGGTCATCGGCGGTAATCCCTATGTGCTCTTTCTCCATGTTCCTGACGGCTACACGCTCAGCAGAGTCGAAGGAGCGGAGAGAGAGCCGGGAGGGGTAAGGAACCATCATATACTCTCGATCGGTTCCGCGTCGACCGATGTGGTCCCTTGGCAGGCCGAATTTCGGGGCTGAGGGGGGGTCGAAAACAGCGAGATAGTGCTCCCCGAATCCGGGCAATTCGAAAGACGCCGGACCCTGCGGACGGAACCAAGCGCAGGCATCACAGGTTATATAAAGACAGCAACAACCACTTCCCGCACGATCAGCATGGACAGTCACTTCGCAACCGAACTCCTTGCGAGCCGTACATCGCGCGCGCTGACGCTCCCTGTCAAACAGGAAGTCTCGGCGTTCGCCGATTCCCTTCTCCAGATGCTCTTTCCGCACTTCTCGGACACCGCCTACTACTCTTCCGACGAAGTCGATGGGGCCCTCAAAGTCCTTGAAAGGGATCTCCGGAGCGCCCTGCGCCCCCTTGAACAACAGATGCCCTACACTGCCGAAGAGATCGGAGTAAGACTTTTCGGCCGGCTTCCGGAGATCTACCGGATGCTGTGGGAGGACGCCGAGTCGATCTACAACGGCGACCCGGCCGCGGAGAGCGTCGATGAGGTCATATCCGCCTACCCGGGCTTTCTTGCGATCGCGTTCTACAGGATCGCACACGAATTCTGCGCCCTCGGCGTTCCCATCTTCCCCAGAATCATCACGGAGATAGCGCACCAGCGAACGGGTGTCGACATCCACCCGGGAGCAACGATCGGGAGGTCGTTCTTTATCGACCACGGGACCGGGATCGTGATCGGCGAGACGACGGTCATCGGCGATCAGGTGAAGCTCTACCAGGGGGTCACCCTGGGGGCGCTCAGCGTCGCAAAATCCCTGAGCACCACCAAGCGCCATCCCACGATCGAGGACCGCGTTGTGATCTACTCGAACGCGACGATCCTCGGCGGGACGACGGTGATAGGCCACGACAGCATCATCGGGGGGAACGTGTGGCTGACGGAGAGCGTCCCCCCCTTCTCGGCCGTCTATCACAAGAGCGAAATCAAGGTCAGAGATTCGCGGGTGGAGAACATGCTTCCCGATTACGTCATATGAGATCAGGAACAATCAACCTACAATCAATCGGAGGCCACTGATGAGAGCGTCGACAATACTTGATACAATCGGAAACACGCCCCACATCCGGATCAACAGGCTCTACGGCAAGGAGGCCAACGTGTGGGTGAAGCTGGAGCGTGCCAACCCGGGCGCGAGCATCAAAGACCGAATCGGCCTCTCGATGATCGAAGACGCCGAACGGAAGGGGAAGCTCAAGCCGGGCAATGTCGTCATCGAGCCCACGTCGGGGAACACCGGCATCGGTCTGGCGATCGTCTGCGCCGTCAAAGGCTACAAGCTGATCCTCGTGATGCCTGAATCCATGTCGATTGAACGCCGGCGGATCATGACCGCTTACGGCGCGTCGCTCGAGCTCACCCCGCGCGAACAGGGAATGAAGGGGGCGATCGCAAAGGCGACCGAGCTGGTCCAGCAGACACCGGGATCATGGATGCCGGGACAGTTCGACAACGAGGCCAACATCGAGGTCCACAGGAAGCATACGGCGGAGGAGATCCTGCGCGACTTCCCGGAAGGACTCGACGTGCTGATCACGGGGGTCGGAACAGGCGGTCACATCACGGGGGTCGGAGAGGCGCTCAAGAAGAAGTTCCCCTCGGTGAAAGTTTTCGCCGTCGAGCCGGCACTCTCCCCGGTCATCAGCGGCGGCGCCCCCGGACCGCACCCCATTCAGGGAATCGGGGCGGGGTTCATCCCGAAAAATCTGCATACGGCCGTGCTGGACGGCGCCATTCAGGTCACCAAGGATGAAGCGTTCGACTTTGCCAGGCGTGCCGCAAAGGAAGAGGGGATTTTCCTCGGCATTTCGTCCGGCGCTTCGCTTGCCGCGGTGGCAAAGAAACTCCCGGAACTTCCGAAGGGGTCGCGGGTCCTGACGTTCTGCTACGACACGGGCGAACGGTACCTTTCCATCGATGGACTCTTCACCTGAGTGAAGAAAGCAGCAACCACGGAGGCGGTTATGCGTTTTCAGACCAGAACGGTCCACACCGGCGTCGACAAGGACACGGCGTACAATAGCATCATCACGCCGATCTATCAGACATCCACGTTTCGCTTTGAAGACATCGGCGTTACCAAAGGGTATGACTACACCCGCACGTCGAACCCGACCCGGAAAGCGCTGGAGGAGAATATTGCCTCGCTCGAAGGGGGAGCCGGGGCCGTGGCGGTCGCCAGCGGGATGGCGGCCATCACAACAGCCCTCCATCTCCTTCGTGCGGGCGACCACATCGTCTGTACCCACGACTGTTACGGGGGGACCGAACGGCTCCTCCGGACCTACCAGGAGCTCTTCAACATCGAAGTCACCTGGGCCAACCTGCAGGACCCCGCCACGCTCACCTCATCGTTCCGGCCGAACACCAGAGCCGTCTGGATCGAGACGCCGAGCAACCCGCTCCTGAACGTGCTTGACATCCAGGCTCTCTCCGCCATCGCGCACGAACGGGGAGCGCTCGCGTTCGTCGATAACACGTTTCTCTCCCCCTGCAACCAGCGTCCGCTCGAACTGGGCGCCGACGTCATCGTCCATTCGACGACCAAGTACCTCAACGGGCACAGCGACGTGGTCGGCGGGGCGCTCGTGGCCAAGAGCCCCGACCTCGCCGGGCGGATCCAGTACCTCTGTAACGCCCTCGGCCAGGGGGCGTCCCCCTTCGACTGCTGGCTCGTTCTGCGGGGGATCAAAACTCTGGTCCCGCGCATGGCCCTCCACGAAACAAACGCCCGTGACGTCGCGGAATTCCTCTCAAGCCACCCGAACGTGCGCAGGGTGTACTACCCGGGGCTGACAACCCATCCCCATCATGCGCTCGCAAAACGTCAGCAGAAGGGATTCGGCGGAATGGTCTCGTTTGAGGTCGACGGGGGAATCGAGGAGGTGAACCATCTTCTCCGGAGCGTCAGACTCTTCTCGCTTGCGGAGTCGCTGGGGGGGATCGAGTCGCTGATCGACCATCCCGCGACCATGACCCACGCCTCGATGAACCCAGCGCTGCGCGAAGAGGCCGGCATCAACGAGAGGGTCATCCGGCTTTCGGTGGGGATCGAAGACATCAGGGACATTCTCGACGACCTCAAGCAGGCGCTTGAGTTCCCGAAAAGCGTGGCAAAGGAACCCTCCGTCACTGGCCTGAAGACGACGAACAGGCCTGCCAGGGCGATCACCTGAAGAAGGCGGGGACGCGGCGAGCATGAACCCACGTCTTCGGTGATAGTTCTCCTACTTTATGAAGAGCATTCCTTTTGTGTCCCTGAACGCTCCGGCTTCCAGCCTGTAGAAGTAGAAGCCACTCGCCATCCCCGCGGCGGCATCCCACCGCACGGAGTAGACTCCCGCTGACTTTTCCTCGTTGACGAGCAGACCAACCTCACGCCCCAGCACATCGTACACGGCGAGCCTCACCTTCGCGCCGGAAGGGAGTTCATAGCGGATCACGGTGGACGGGTTGAACGGATTGGGATAATTCGGATGGAGCGCGAATCTCGCCGGGACGTTTCTTCCTCCTTCCGCGACATCCGAGACCAGCGTGAAAGAGAGGCTCCCGATATTGAACCCGGGGGCGATGATGTCAAGCCGCAGGTCGTGCGCACCCGCCGTCAGATCCTTCTGACCGAGGACCATCGTCTGCCACGTCTGCCACCCTCCAGTGGAAGGGAGGATGGCCAGGGTAACGGGACTGTTGTCCACACGCACGAACAGGTTCCCCCCCGCCTGATTCGAAGCATAGTGCAGCTCGATCTGGTAGGTCCCCCCCTGTGTCGCGTTGATCGTGTAGGTCAGGAATTCATCCTTCGCTGTCCACCCGACGTTATACCCGTTTGTCGCAACAAGCCCCCCGGATGATTCGATGTCGACACCGTCGTTCCTGTACGCTCCGCCGGTGTTCCAGCCTCCCGATCCGGTATTCTGATACTCCTGGTCGCGGTAGGCGACCCCGTTCTGCCCCATGTCGTAGTCGACCGCATAGACCGGGCCTGGGATGGTGTTGCTCGCGTACGGCTTCCGTCCCGGGACATAGGGCTGGCGCACAATGGCGTCAATCACGTCGGGATGATACTCACACTTCCCGATCTTCAGGTTCTCCGCCTGCGCGGTGAGCGCCGCGACGGCATCCGCAACAGAGGGCTTGGGCACCTGACCGTTCCAGTACTTCAGCAGGTTGTTGTACCCGGGATCCATGTACGCCGAAAGGGGACCCGCGATCGATTCGATCTTCTTATGAGGCCACCAGGACCATCCGATTTTGTATGACTCCATCAACTTGATGCAGTCGGTGAACCAGTTGTTGGAGTTTTCCCCCGATTCACCCAGCCAGAGGGGGACGTTGCTGCTGTTCATGAGGCCGAGGTAGCCGCCGATGGAGTTGGGGTCATTGGTGTTCCAGTATTTGTGAAAACTGTACACCATGTTCGGGTCCCACGGCGGGATGAGATCCGTGAAATCGGTGGCCCAGGTATTTCCCTCAATGAAGAGGATATGGTTCGGGTCAACAGTACGGATGGAATCCGTGATCCGCACGAACAATTCGCGCAGCGGGGCGTTCCCCCCCCCGGGAAATGACCAGACGGTCTCGTTCAGGAGGTCGTACCCGCCGATCCACTCCTTCGTGG
>Ga0315273_10014162_pt1 | contig 10272 bp, 9 predicted proteins | sample YL17G02_0_MG_FD_205753 | JGI IMG/M metagenome (GOLD analysis project Ga0315273, IMG submission 205753) | Sediment microbial communities from Yellowstone Lake, YNP, Wyoming, USA - YL17G02_0 | ecosystem: Environmental > Aquatic > Freshwater > Lake > Sediment | place: USA: Wyoming | collected... | reverse complement strand
TCGAAGACGCGGCGGGCCGTGACGACACGAAGTACGCCCTCGGCAGCGTGCTGAATCACGTCATGCTGCACCAGACCATCATCGGCCTCGAGGCGAAGAAGCAGATGGAACTGGCCGGCGACTACCCGGATATCCTCGTCGCGTGTCACGGCGGCGGCAGCAACTTCGCCGGCCTCACGTTCCCGTTCCTGAAGGACAAGCTGAAGGGTGACCGGCTGGCGCTGCGCGCGATCGCCGCCGAGCCGTCGTCGTGCCCGAGCCTGACGAAGGGTTCACGCGAGTACGACTTCGGTGACACGGCGGGCACCACGCCCCTGATGATGATGCACACCCTTGGACACAACTTCATGCCGCCGCCGGTACATGCGGGCGGATTGAGGTACCACGGCTCCGCGCCGCTGGTGAGTCACCTGCTCGCCGCCGGCGTGATCGAGGCCGAGGCCTACGATCAGCGCACCGTGTTCGAGAGCGCCGTGCAGTTCGCCCGCTGCGAAGGCACGATCCCGGCCCCCGAGTCCGCCCACGCCGTGCATGCCGCGATGAGGCAAGCGCTACTCGCGCGCGAGTCCGGCGAGAAGAAGACCATTCTCTTCAACCTCTCCGGCCACGGCATCTTCGACATGGCGGCGTACGAGTCGTACCTCGGCGGGAAGATGACGAACGGGGCGTAATCGCGCGAGAGGCCCTCTTCGGCGATAATAGAGGTTCGGGTCGGGGCGTAGCGCAGCCTGGTAGCGCACCTGCCTTGGGCGCAGGGGGTCGCTGGTTCGAATCCAGTCGCCCCGACCAATATTCCTCACAACTCATTGTTCAATCGGGGCTTCGGCCCCGCTGTACGCCCTCGCTGCATTGGCCGCGCGTCGCCTGCGGCTACCCCGTTTTGCCCCGAAGTGGCCCCAAAAGCGGCCACAGGCAAATCCCGCCTAAGTGAGGCAAACCACAGCGCTTCCCGGCGCTGTGCGGACGCCAGTGGCCACAGGTGGCATCTCGGCGCATTCCCAGACAACCAAAGGAGGTCCGTATGCACGACTTCGATCCTCGATCGTTCGATGCCGCGCGCGACGACGGCCGCGGTGCGCGCGCCGAGCGCTCGGTGGAGACGGGACGCGATCTCAGCCGTGGCGGCCGGGGCGCGTCTGACTCGCGCGATCGCGAGCGCCTCGACCCGAGGGAGGCGTTCATCAGCCACGTCGACCTCCCTCGCGGCCCCGAACGCGTTCGAGTTCGCGAGCGCGATTACGAATACACGCTGCGCGGCTCCGAGAGCCGCGCGCTCACGACCGTCGGCGCGTTCCGTGTTGTCCCTGCCGGCGACCTGCGCGACGGCGAGGACAGGCCGCTCGATCCGCGACGCGGCGACCTCTATCACCTGCGCCAGTCAGGGCTCGTCCAGACCATTCCGGCTCTTGGCCGCGACCGGGCGCTCGTCGTTCTGACCGAGCGTGGTCGGGCTCTGCTCGAGGCCAATCGACGCCCATCGGGGACCACAGAGCGCCGGTGCCCTGGCGGGCAGCGCGACACCTACGATGCCCGCCAGGAGTTCTACGCGGGGCTCAGAAAGCCCAAGGAGCTCACCCACGATGCCCAGGTCTACCGAGCCTATCTCCGGGCCGCCGGCCAACTGTGCGAGCGTGGTGCCAGGGTGCGGCGCGTCGTCGTCGACTACGAGCTCAAGCGTAAGTACCAGCAGTTCCTGCAAGCGCACAACCGAGGCCGGTCGGAGAGTGACGGACGCTCCGATCGGACGCCCGCGGAGATTCACTTGTGGGCGGTCTCACACGACCTTCCGGAGCAGGATGGCCACGTGCAATTTCCCGATGCGCGGATCGAGTACGAGGACGTGGACGGGCGACTCCGGACTGAGGACATCGAGGTCACTACCGTCCACTACCGCGGTGGCCACTTGGCCGCCAAGTCTACCGCCGGGTTCAGTTGTTACCGCGGCTCCGGCGTCCGCATCGTCAAGGCCGGCAGCGGCGGAGGCTACGGCGCCGGGGGGCGCCAGAACGGCGCGAGGGGTGGACGCGGGTTCGATCCCCGCATTGCCGAGGAGCTACTGGGATGAACATCAAGGATGCGGTCCAGAACATCGCCAGCAAGGGCTTCACCGCGCGCCAGGCAAGCTTCCTCGGGCTCGTCATGCGCCACTCCGGCGTGTGCGTCATGCGCCAATACGCGGCGTTCGCCGGCATCGTCTTCGGGCAGAAGACGCGGCGCTTCTTCGAGAAGCTTGTCACGAGCGGCTACGCCTCAACGTACGACTGCTCGCACAACCGCGCGCGCATCTTTCACGTCCGTCAGCGAGCCTTGTACGAAGCCATCGACGAGCCCGACAGTAGGCTTCGCCGTCCGCCCGCCGTGCCGCGTGCGCTCGAGCGCCTGATGGTGCTCGACGCGATCCTCGAGAACCCCCAGATCGTGTGGCTTGCCACGCCGGAGGAGAAGGCCGCGCACCTGACCGCGCTGACCGCGTTCTCGCCTGTCGACCTACCCCACGTGGCGGTCGCGACTGCCGGAGACGGCGCCGAGCGACAGGTCAGACTCTTCCCGGATCGCCTGCCCGTCGGCATCCATCCCGAGGGCCGGGTCGTCCTCGTCTACCTGGTGTCCGATCCGCTCCACGAAGACCTGCGGGGATTCCTCCAGCGCCACGCCGCGATGCTCAGCCGGCTGTCGGTGTGGACGATCCGCATCGTCCTTCCCCCACACCTGGGAAGCGGCGCAGACCACTGGCGGCAGGCCGCATGGAACCAGCTCGCTACGCCGTTGAAGGAGCCTGTCCTTGGTGAACTGCGGTGGTACTTCGAGCGCCTCCGGGAGGTCCGGTCAGGGTCGCTCGCGGAAGCCGATGGTGCCCGCTTCCAGCGCGCCCGCCGGGCATTCCAACCGCCTCGATTCCCCGTGCTGTATCGCGCCTGGCAGCAGGACGGCGAGGGCGTTCTGACCGTCGCCGCGTCCCCGGCCATCAGCATGGCGTTGACGTCCGGCGCGGCCAAGATCGAGACGCTGGTTCTCCCCCACGCCTACAGTCACCTCTCCCCCCTGGTTGGCGTGGCCTGAACCGTTGCATTCAGCGAGAGGGGGCCGAGAAGGGGGAACCAAGCCCCCAGCGTCATCGGCCCCCTTCCCCATCCACCTGCGACAGTACCGAAGACTCGGACCTTCGCGGGCGCCCAATGCGGGCGGCGTTTCTCGCCGCCCGCGCACCAACTGCCGAAGGAACGACGGGGAGGAATTGGGGCGTGAGCGACCCCACCTGCCGCGCGCCTGGCCTGTTCCAGGCCCCGCGAGCGGGGTCGCTCACGCCCCTGTGCCAGTGCCCAGTCTGAGTCAGGGTGGGCCGCAGAGACTGCTCCAGTTTCGCGCTCGATCTGACGCCCAATCTGCCGGGCAATCTACGGTTCCGCGCGCGGCGGATTACACTGTGCTTCTGATGGTCGTTCTCCGCTGCACGCAGCAGTTGCTTGGCCGGCTGAAGCGGCCCGACAATCCGCCGGCCGGCGCTTCCACCACGCTGCTCGGCGACTGGTACGGCAACCTGATCCGAATGGGACGCCGTATGCGCGGCGCTCGCCGAGGCAGGCCTCCCGCAATCCGCCATCGACCAAGAGCGCGTACGCATGTCCCACATGACGTTTGGCAGAACCAACAGCCGCACGCTGCTCGGCACGTTGAACGACTTCTCGTTCATGGCGCGCGTGCATTTCGTCACCGACAGGCAAGCGACTCTCGAAGACATTCCCCGTGACTTGGCCCGAACGCCAATCCTGCCGCTCAAGGGCGCGCGTCCGATCGACCTCACACGGGCGCTGTTCGGCCTGGACTGATCGGACCGCTGGGGGAGCTACTCGAGCCATCGTTCCGGCCCACGATTATGCGGGAGCGCTTGGGCGCGTCAAGACTGCCCTTCGCTGCGCTCCGGCGCTTCGCGGTCTTGACCCGCCCGGCGCCCTCCCGGGGATTGGCAATTGCCGGAGCCTCGACCCTTCGTCACGACCTTCGCCTGCGAGCTAGAACCAGCCGAGGAGGAGACAGCCACGCTCACGCGTGCAGACCGTCCTTCGCAGGCGGTCTGGGACACAATGAGCCAACATGGCACATGCCGATATCACGGCCAACTTGAGCGGCTGTAATTGGAAGGGTCACAGCGATCAAATGGTCAGCATGCGACCCACGAGAACCCTCGCGTGTACGTACACTACCGCCACGGGTGCCGAGTAGAGCTTCTTCGGCAACTCGTACGAAACCCCTCCCTCGGCACACGGCTTTGCGCAGCCCGCCGTTGCGTGCTCCATCGCCGCAAGCACGGTCGGCTTCGAGACATCCTAAACGCAAGGCCACTGCGGCACATGTTGAGTTCGAGGCGGAGGTGCGCCACCGCAGGAGACCTGAAGAAGGTTCGGACACGATCGCCAACCAGCTCTCCATGAGCCTGACTATCAGGATCACCTCATCCTCTTCGACACATCGCTGATCTCGTTGGGAAGGAGCGTGCCGCCGATGGTTTGCTCGAACATGCCGACGTGGAGAACCTGCGGCGTCCCTCGGCGAACGTGCCGCGCCCCTTCCCGAAGAGTCCCGCTTCGATGAGATCCGCCGGAACCGCCACCCAGTCCAGGATGGCGAGCAGACGATCCGCTCTCCAAGGCCATCACGGCACTGACTGCCCCAGTTGACGCGCCTGCGAACCGACTCGACGCGAACCCTCGACGCCTCGGTCCCGGCACGGCACTGCGGTTAGGTAGCGCGCATCAAGAACGAGCTGCGAACGTCGGGAAGAGGGGTCCCGGACAAGTACGAAAGCGGTGCTGGTCCTAGGTGCGACGGCTGTTCCGTTCCGCCACATCCTCCGGTTGCTGTGCGCTGACGTCACATCCCTGCGCCCCGTTTGCACTAGCTACATGGTGAGGTCGGGCCGCCCGCGGAGGCGACGCCATGGAATGGTTAGTCTACAAGTGGCCTCAAAACCCGTTCTCGCGGCGAGTCTGGGCCGTCGTGCGCAGGTCTTGAAATCATCCCTAGCCTCAGTTTCCACGGACCACTATTTGGCTAAGCCGTCGCGGCTTCAGTTGGGCCATTGTACGTCGTGAGACGGAGTCGGCGGCCGCCCCACCACGGGACGGCGACCGGTTGCTCCATCAGTCCAGAGGCCAGGATGATCGGCAGGTGTGAGCGTCGGTGGAAGCTGACCTCCACCTCCGTGTCCGTCACCGTGATGGTCGCCGGCATGGCCACGAGGTCGCGGAAGATCTGGCGCGCTTGCGCGTCGCCGTAGCCGCGCATGCGGCTGGCCAGCAGGCGATAGAGGCCGCTGGCCACGACGAGGAGGGTCATGTCGAAGTCGACCTTCAAGCCGACCGCCGAGGACAACGCATCCATGTGGAAGAAGCGCACGGCATCGGAGAGGGCGTTTTCGATCAGCATGCGCTGCGCGTAGCGCGTGATGAGCGCTTTCGGGGAGGCCCGGTGCTCGTTGGTTAGCAGGATCGTTGGGGCGTCGTGTCCGAGGTCCTGCAGATACAGCTGGCGAAAACGCCGGCCGGCCAGCGTGACGGGCTGTTCGTAGTAGCGGGGGTGTCGGTACTTGCGCGTCGGCACGTCCAGGTCGACGGTGCGCCAGGCCGACCGGGGCAGCAGCTCGATCTCGTTCAGCAGGGCGGGCGACCGGCGCCGCAGCGTGATGAACGGGATCCCCATCGTGTCGATCCGCGCCAGCCCCTGCTGGGTCGTCAGCTTCGAATCGAAGACCAGGTGCGGGGGCAGCGTGCCGTGCGTCCGCTTCCAGAACGCGATGAAGCGGAAGACCTCCTCAGGCTCATCTCCCTTCCGCAGATCGGCGTTCGCATAGCAGAACGCGTGCGTTTCGGCGTCCTGAGCCAGGAAGACCAACACACTGGGCTGTCGACGGCTGCGCATCGACACGTAGTGCTTCTGAACGGCCGGATGATCCCCGTAGTACGGCACCGAATGGAAATCGAGATTGAAGGACTGGCCCGGAAAGATCGGCTCCCCAGCCATGTGGGCATGCCAGGCCGCCAGCACCCGCATCGTCTTCGCGTGATCGATCCGGCAGGAGTACTCGGAGAGAAAGCTCTTTTTCGGAAACGCGTTCAACCCGGCAAACAGCCCGAATCCGTCGTCGGCCAACAGGGCCATCACGTGGCTTTTCCGTTCGATGGACCAGAGCTTCAAGGCCAACGCCGCCCGCGTGGCCTGTCCGGCGGGGATCATCTGGGAGCCGGGCAATCGGGCGTCGTGGGCCACCCCGTCGAGGTCGAGTCGGACCAGATCCGGCACGAACAGGAAGAGACCGCCGCAGGCGGTGGTGAACCGGCGCGGCGCCAGCGAGAAGGCCCGCACGTCGGCCACGGGCTCCACCGTCGGCCGCGGCCGACCCGGACGTTCGTCGTCCAACCGCCGGGGCAGCGCCGCAAACCCCTCGGCCTTCAAGACCTCGCGGACGGCCGTCGGACTTAACGGGCGCTGCTGCTCCTTGAGGTACGCGCTGATCTCGTAGACGGAGTGATTCGCTTTGCGCAGCGCCACAATCAGGTCCCGCGCCGCCGACTTCTTGGGCTGCGAGTGGGGGCCCCGCCGGGGCGTCACGAAGAAGGTCGGGTCCGTCTCGCGACGGAAGTGGTGACACAGCACGTGGAACGCGGACACGGAGTAGCCAAAGCCGCGGGCCACCTCCTGCGACGGGCGGCCGTCGACGAAATAGGCGCGGAGCGCCTCGTACTGCCGCTGTCGAGGCGTCTGGGGCTCGAGGAAGAAGCGGCGGATGTCGCTTAGGTCTTTAGGTGCGCCGTCATGCACACATAGACCGTATCATCCACCATCGCTGGCGTCAAGGACTTCGTCGCATACCACCGCCTGTGGGCCGCGCGGCCATTGCCAGGCTGGCCAGCGGCACTGGTGGCCGTTCACGGACCGCACGCTGACGCGTGAATGTGATGACGTTACACTGCACGTATCAGACGACTATTAAAATAAGTGCACGGGCCCACCCACGGGCGACGACGACGGCCGCGACTGTGCAATCCGCGTCAGTCGAGGGCGCATCGACCCCCTCATGGGCAGTCCCGATTAGGCAAATGGTGGTCCGTGGAAATCCAGGCTAGTCATCCAGACTGAGCCCGGGTGGCTGCGTCGCCTCTTCGGGCGGGTCATCGAAGATCACCGCCTCGGGCACGAACAGCCGCTCTCGAAAGACGACCGTTACTCCCAGGGCGGTGCAGCGGTTACCCAGCAGGACTCCGATACCGCACGTGGTGGACAACGCGATCGCCCCAACGTCGCGACGCCAAAACGCAAACGCGACGGACGCGACCACTTAACAAGGCCCTCCGGTCTTGAAGGCGCCCTTCGGAGCAGCCCCCGCAGTGGAACCCAGCCAACCTCGGTGAAACACGCAACGCAACAAGCCCGATACACCGCTGCGTCCCTCTCTCAAGGAGTATAACGCTCCGCCGTACTCGTGATTCCACCTCCGGCTGTCTTGCCGCCCATCGCAATGAGCACTCCCTCTGTGGGCAACAGCAGAAGGCCGAATCCAGTCCGTGCGCTGTTCATCGAGGGTCGGCTCGCCCAAGTGCCAGCGGAAATGTTGTACTCCTCAGCCGTAGAGAGCACCTGTACTCCGTATTCTCCGCCTGCCGCGAAGAGATTACCGTTCGGCAACCGAGCGAGACCAAAGCCTGCTCGGGCGCCGCCCATTGATGTGGTCAGCGTCCACTGCCCTGTCGAGCTATTGTAGATCTCCGCAATGCTCAAGTACTGACCGGCGTATCCGCGACCTCCGGCACGTAGCACCTTCGTCACGGAATAGGAGCTTGAGATTACTGCTAGTCCGAAGCCCCGTCCGGCGTCGTTCATGGATCCGGTCAGGTTCCACGACCCGGTGGCTGGGTCATACACCTCCGCTGTGTTGAGAACAGTCGAACCGAAACTTGTTCCGCCGGTGGCAAGCACCTTACCATTGCCCAGGAGCGCCGCGCCGAAGCCGAATCGCGCATCGTTGAGATCGCCGGTTGCAGACCAAGTCGAGGAAGTTGGATTGAAAAGTTCGCAACCCGATAACAACGCAATCCCGGCATTCCCGCCTGCCACTAAGACATGCCCATCCTGTAGGAGAACCGCGGCAAACGAATGGCGTGCGCTGTCCATCGACGCGGTCGTTGCCCACTGGCCGGAGTTCGGGTTGTAGATTTCCGCAGTCGAAAGGGTGCCGCCGCCGGTAGCTGTTCCGCCGAGCGCCAACACGCGCCCATCCTGCAGTCTGACCATTCGGAAGGCCTTTCGTGCATCATTCATCGATCCGGTTGAACTCCAGGTGCCGGTAGTTGGGTTGTACAGCTCACAACCTGAGATGGGATAGCTGTTGTACGGTGCCCCGCCACACACGAGCACCTTGCCATCGCCGAGGAGCGCAGTGGAGAAATCGATTCGCGACGAGCCCATCGAACCGGTCAAGTTCCACGACGCTCCAAGAGAAGTGAGCGTCCAGGTCGAGAGCACGAATCCGACAGCGAGGATCTTCAAGACGGTGAGCTTGGTCGACACATGAACCCCCTCTCTGCTGTTGCATTCACGCTGTAGCCACCATTCGCGCAGGATCATCACTATCTACGCATGAGCGACGCGATTGTGCGAACAGCTTCTAGACCACTCTGCGTCAGTTCGAAATCCGCACCGAGAGCATGTCCAGAAACGGCACCGGCGTGGGCCAGAGTGAGCAACTCGTTCTCATTGATGCGAGAAACGACGCCGTCGTATGAGCAGCCAGGCTGGGTTTGGTCGCAGGGATAGACGAGCTGATAGGATCGGCCAGGAGCAATGAGGTCGAACTGAATGGTACTCGAGCGCAGAACGAAGCGAGGTTCTCGAAAGGACCCCTCCCCGATGGTGGCATTCGAGCGTGTGCGCACGAGGACCATAACCGGCACGGTGTCAATGCCTCGCCCTTTGAAAACCGCAACAACATAGAACGACGCTCGTGACGTGGATGGGCTCTTCGTTTCAGCCTCGACGCAAACCTCCGTAATATTGAAGGATTCCCAGTACAGCATCCGCAGCCCGTTGGACATGACCTTCCCCTGGTCGCACGCGGCACCGGAAACGACGAACTGTTCGCCTAGCCTAGTACCTGCAGGCAGCCAGAAGATGGCAACCGCCGCACAGACGAGCATCCGGCTTGTCGTCAAGAACATTACGCCGATGTCTAGCACTTTTTGCGGCGTTCCGTCAAGTGGAACTTGAACCGCGTCTGTTCCTAAGTTCCTGAGCCCTCGTTCGGCGTGGACGCTGCTGAGTCCGCGGACGAGAAACGCGCGGTCCGCCGTCTCTTGGAAGACCCGCAGACGGGCCTTCCACAGCGTCCACACCGGTTCATCGTTGTGTTACGCGATCGCCATCAAGAGCTCCTGCTCGGCGACCGCCCATTCATCGTCCTGCTCGAGCAGGATAGCGCCGACCAAGCGAATGGCGGCCCGGACGTTGCGGAAGATCCCGACGACGTTCGACCGGGGCTTGATCTCCTTGTTCAGCCGCTCCAAGGGATTCGTGCTGTGCAACTGCCGGCGATGCTCCTCCGGAAGATGCTTGTGCGCCAGGATGTCCTCGGCGGCCTCATCCAGCAGCGCCGCCGCTTGGGGAAACCGCGCGCGCAGGCTGTCCGAGACCTTGCGCAGCTGCGTCAGGGCGCTCGGGTTTCCCCCCCGTCGCCACTCGTTGCCCTGCGTCGCACGCGTTGACGGCGTGACCCATTAGCGCTAGCATCGAGTTCTCATCCCTTGTCCGTGTCCTCCCGCCGCCAGGCGCGGAGGAGCGCACGCGCCACCCAACGGCGTGTTTGCGGAATCCGAAAGCCACTTGATGTTCGTGTGTCGTCTGCGCTCAGGCGCGACGGTCGCTCCAGGCCGCAACCGCGAGGCGGCTTCCGATATTCCGCATGGCGCCCGCGCTCAAGCGCACGCCAACGGCCACCTCCACTTCTCGCGCCATCCGTGACGGAGGTCGCTATGCAGTTCGAATCCGCTACCAGCTCGACCGGATCAGGGCTCGATCCTCGCTGGCTCGACGTGGACGCAGCGGCTCGCTACCTGTGCATGAGTCGCCACTCCCTCTATCACCGGGTCAACCGGCGCCAGATGCCATTCGTGCGGCAGGGGCGCGTCATCCGCTTCGACCGGTTCGCGCTCGACCGCTGGATGGCCAAGGGGGTGCGCCATGGGTTTGACGAAGCGCGCTGACACCTGGTACTTCGTCAAGCGC
>Ga0315273_10014160_pt1 | contig 10273 bp, 9 predicted proteins | sample YL17G02_0_MG_FD_205753 | JGI IMG/M metagenome (GOLD analysis project Ga0315273, IMG submission 205753) | Sediment microbial communities from Yellowstone Lake, YNP, Wyoming, USA - YL17G02_0 | ecosystem: Environmental > Aquatic > Freshwater > Lake > Sediment | place: USA: Wyoming | collected... | reverse complement strand
GGCACCCTCGAAGGCGTGCGCGAGGCGAAGTACCCCGAGGTCGTCGCCGCGCCGGCCCACGATCTGCAGCCCGACCGGGAGGCCATCGGCGGTGGCCCCGCACGGCACCGAGATCGCGGGACCGCCCGTGACCGTGATGCACCAGCACGATTCCATCCAGTCGAGATAGGTGGGCATCGGCACGCCCGCGACATCGGTCGGGTACTCCAGCTCGACGTCGAACGGCGGCACCTGCGAGACCGGCATCACCAGGTAGTCGTACCGCTGGAAGAAGTCCGCCACGCGTGCGCCCAGATCGGTACGCAGACGCTCGGCGCGTGCGAGGTCGGCCCTCGTGAGCTTCAACCCTTCCTCGATGTTCCAGACCACCGTGGGCTTGATCTCGTCGCGGTGCTCGGCCAGGAGCTCGCCCAGGTCCGCGGCGTAGCCGTGCGCCCGCAGCGTGAAGAAGATCTCGCGGGCATCGGTGAGGTCGGGGAACGCTGGTTCGGTCCGGCATCCGAGCGCCTCGAAGACCGGTCGGCTCGCGTCGACGATCGCCGGGACCGCGGGGTCGAAGGGCATCGTGCCTCCGGCCATGGGTGCCCACGCGACGAGCGGCGAACCAAGGTCGGCATCGAGCGGCGGCGCGAACACCGAGCCCGGCTCGGGCAGCGAGATGGGCACCCGGGGATCGGGACCGGCGAGCGCCGAGAGCAGCAGCGCGGCGTCCTCGACCGAGCGCCCCATCGGCCCGTCGACCGAGAGGTCGTCCCAGGCGTTCGAGGTGGGCCACGACGGCACCCGTCCGGGCGACGGCCGGAACCCGACCACGCCGCAGAAGCTCGCGGGGTTGCGGAGCGAGCCGCCCAGGTCGCTCCCATCGGCGATCGGGATCATGCCCGTCGCCAGCGCGGCCGCCGCGCCGCCCGAGGACCCGCCGCTCGTCTTCGTCGGGTCGTGCGGGTTGCGGGTCGGCCCGAACACCGGGTTGAAGGTCTGCGAGCCGGCGCCGAACTCCGGGGTGTTCGTCTTGCCCAGCAGCAACGCGCCCGCCGCGCGCACGCGCTGGGCGAGGAGGTCGTCCTCGTCGGGCACGGCGTGGGCGAAGATCGGCGAGCCGGCGGTCGTTCGGATCCCGGCGGTCGCCACCAGGTCCTTGATCGCGATCGGAAGGCCGTGGAGCGGTCCGAGCGGCTCGCCACGCGCGATCGCCTCGTCGGCCTCGGCAGCACGCGAGGCCGCGACCTCGGGCACGAGCGTCACGATCGCGTTGACGGCCGGGTTCACCGCCTCGATCCGGTGGAGGTGGGCCTGGAGTACCTCGCGCGCCGACACCTCGCGGTCGCGCAGCATCCGGGCGAGCTGCGTCGCGGGGAGGTCGCACAGCTCGCCGGAGGTGCTCACGTGCCGAAGGCTACTCCCCCGCGGCTCGCCGCCCGCACGCTAGGCTCGCCACATGCGCGTGATCAGGAGCCGCGGCACGCCGTTCGAGCGGGGACACACCGTCGGCGCCGCCCTCCGCGACGAGATCGAGCGGTCGGTCGCGTTCACGATGGCGTGGGCGGCCGACCTCGGCGCAGACCGAACCCGGGTCGAGGAGCTGCTGTCTCCTTACGACGAGGTCAGCACCCGCGTCGTGCCCGACCTGATGGAGCTCCTCGAGGGGATGGCCGAAGGCTCCGGCGTCGACCCGGTCGCGCTGCGCGCGACGAACGCGTTCGAGGAGCTCTACGCCGTGCTCGACCCCGCGGCGATGGGCGCGCCGGTCGAGCGCTGCACCGACGCGCTGCTCCGCGGCCCCGACGGGCCACTGCTGGTCCATCAGGAGCAGTGGTACGCGGCCGACGCCGACAGCATCGCGATCGTGATCGACGAGCCCGACGACGGCGTCGCGGTCGTCTCTCCGGTGGTCGCATCGGGCGTGCCGCTCGTCGGGATGAACGCGACGGGGACCTCGCTCGGAGCGATGACGCTGACCGCCACCGACGAACGACCGGGCGTGCCCCGCATGTTCGTCGCGCGCAAGGCGCTCGACGCGCGCGACCGCGAGGAAGCGTGGGCGACCGTGACGATGCCCGAGCGCGCCGGCGGGTACACCTACTGCTACGCGTTCCCCGAAGGCGAGACGGCGGTGTTCGAGACCACCGGCACGACCGCGGCCGATCTGCACGAGACCACCCACTCGAACCACGCGCTCGACGGCACGGTCGCCGCGGTCTGCCCGGCCGGGTCGGAGGGATCTCGGAGCCGCCTGGCCCGGATGCGCGAGCTGACCGCCGGCCGTGCGGAGTGGACGGTGCCCGATGCCTGCTCGTTGCTCGGGGACCACGGCGCCGAAGGACAGGACATCTGCGTGCATCCCGATCCCCTCGAGGGACCCGAGGCCAGCGCAATCATGTTCGGGATGGTGGCCGACGTCGCGAACCGGACCCTGTGGGTCGCGCCGGGCAACCCCTGCACGAACGCGTTCGAGCCGTATGCGCTGGACGACCTGCTCGGCTGAACGGCAGCCATGCAGGGACGTGAGGGCGCCTACGCGAACGAGGCGACTGATCTCGTGGGAGAGACCACCGCTATGAAGGCTCGTCAGGACGCGGGTGTGATCTCCACGACCTTGCCCTCCAGCGTGCCGAAGTCCAAGACATCGATGCGCGGCGGTTCCACGCCGAGCGCTGTGAGGGCGGTGCAGACCTGGCTGCGGTGATCGGTGCCGTGTTGCAGCGCCGCTGCGAGCTGGATGCTCATGGCGATGTGCCTCTCGTACCCGTCGTTGTCGTCGACCTCGTCGAGAACGGTATCCGGATCGAGGTCCTGTGCCAGGAGCCTCGACCAAGCGGGGCCCTGGTTCTCCATCGCGGCTCGGAGCTCCGAGAGGTTCATGTCGTCCTCGTTGATGAGGGAGGCGCGGTCACCGGTCGCGACGAACAGGTCCCAAGCGTCACTCCCGATGCAGTGGCGCAGCGTGTCGAGGATCGAGCCGTAGGTCCCCGGGACGGCGGTCTCTAGCTGCTGCGGGCTGAGCGCGAGACAGGTATCGACCACCCGCAATGTCGCCCACACGTGATGCGCGAACGCGTCTTCCATGAAAGAGCTGCTCATTCGGGCCAGAGTGCATCGCGCTAGTGTGCTCGCCATGGGCACCCAATGGGAGACCGTCGAGTCCGGTCCGGCTGGCGCCGAGCACACCGTTTTGCTGCTTCCCGGCGGGATGTGCAGCGCACGTTCCTACGCCGAAGTGATGGCGCAGCCCGCGCTGGCAGGGACCCGGATGATCGCGGTGACGATGCCCGGGCAAGCCGGCACACCGCCGCCGGAGGACTTCAGCACCGAAGCCTTAGCGCGGATCACGGCCGAGTTTGCGAGCAGCGCCGGGGTCGACGTGGTCGTCGGCTTCAGCATGGGCGCGATGGTGGCCTACGAGATGGTGGTCTCGGGCGCGTTCGCCGGTCCCGTCGTGCTGCTGGGGGCGAGCTTGTCAGCCCCGGACGAGCCCCGCTTCTTTCGAGCCATCATCCGACTCGGGTCGGTCCTGGGGACGCTACCGTGTGCAATCCTCAAGAAAGGCGCCGCGACCATCCCGAAGCATGCGGCGGTACCACCCGAGCGTCAGGCGGAGCTGCAGGCGGACTTCGCACGGAACAACACCAGCGACATGCGCCAGGGATTGCAGGCGTACCTGCGTTGGCTACATCGCGACGACGACCCCGCGCGTCGGCTCTGCGAGTCGGACGTACCCGCCTGGGTCGTGCACGCCGAGAAGGGCGATGGCGCGCTGACTCCTGACGAACGTGCGACGCTCGAGGCGTGTGACACCGTGCGGCTCGTGACGATCCCGGGACACGTCTTTCTCCTCCCGAACGACGTGCCCGAGCGCGTCGCGGACGTGATCGTCCAAGCGCTCGCGGAAGCCTGACCCCGTACGGGTGCTATCAGTCCACGACCCGGTAGAGGTGCCAGCGGTCGGGGACGCCCTTCAGTTCGTGCTCGCCAGCGTCCTCCAAGGTCAGGCCCGAGCCCGCGGTGAGGTCCTTGACGGTCTGTGAGATAAGGACCTGCGACGGACCCGCACGTGATGCCACGCGTGCACCGATCGAGACGGTGATCCCGCCGAACTTGTCGTTGATCAGCTCGCACTCGCCGGTGTGGATGCCGGCGCGGATCTCGATGTCGAGCGCGCGGACGCGCTCGCTGACGTCCAGCGCGCACCGGATCGCGCGGGCCGGCCCGTCGAAGGTGGCGTAGAAGCCGTCGCCAGCGGTGTCGATCTCCACACCCCGCCAGCGTCCGAGCGCGTCGCGAACGACAGCGTGATGGCGCTCGACGAGTTGCTTCCACACGTGATCGCCCAGCGCGGCCTGCTTCTCGGTCGACTCGACGATGTCGGTGAACAGCACCGTCGCGAGCACCCGGTCCAGGTCGGCAGGGGCACGCTCGACTCCCAGGAAGCGCCGGATCCGGTCGAAGACCGGCTCAGGGTCGACGTCACCGAAGAACAGGCTCCCTTCAAACACGGCACTCTCACAGTTCGGGATCAGTGAGGCCACGAACTCCAACTGCTCCCGTTGACCCTCTGTGCCCAAGAGCAGCGTCGGGATAGACAGTGAGGGCAGGATCGCCCGGACGTCGGTCTCGAACCAGATCCGTTCGAAGTCCGCCGCAACGTCTGGCGAGAGCCATCGGCGCTCAGCCCGCGCCATGAAGCGGATCATCGGCTCATCCGCGGGCGTGCCCGCATCGAGTTCCATCTCAGCGCGCACGCCGGCCTCGGTTCCCCAACCCTGCTCGATCGCGCGAAGCGATGCCTCCACGTGCCCCGGTCCAACACCCCACGGGTAGTCGGGGGCCGACACAGACCTAGCCTCCGGCGAGAGCCAAATCAGGGAAGCGACTCGGTCGGGATGACTGCTGGCGAACAACGCGTTTGCCGCGCCACCGTCGCCGCCGCCGATCAGGACCGGGCGGGTCGCGCCGACGGCGTCGAGCACCGTCAGTAGGTCTTCCACCCTGGTCTCCAGGTTCGGCGCTGGGACGTTGCGGCTCGAGAGCCCGGTGCCTCGCCGGTCGTGAAGGATCATCCGTCCCATAGAGGCCAACCCCTCGATGAACCGAGCCGATACCTCCCACTCGAGCAGGATCTCGACCTGGCCTCCCCACGAGGTTCCACCGGCGATGTCGACGGGACCCTCACCCACCACCTGGTACGCGATGTAAGCGCCGTCGGCGGTCTTGGCGTAGCGGGGTTCGGGACTCTCCAAGGGACGCATCGCGTTCAGCCGAGGTTGCGGAGCACTTGCTCCAACTCATCCAGGTGATCACCGCGGTGCTCCCAGCGGTCTGGAGAGATGGGACTCTCCGGATCGAGCGGAGCCATCCGGTCCAGCGGCAGCTCGGCGACGCGTGCGTCCGTCTCCTCGGCGATCCGCAGGGCGAAGCGCGCGGCCTCCCTCGGGGCGATCGCGTGGATCAGCGGTTGCGTCGAGTCGTTGAGCCAATCGCCGTCGGGCTCGGCGTCGCCCGGCGCCCACGGCTCACCGCGATCGATCTTCTCGGCCAGGACGAGGACGCGGATGTCCCAATACGCCATGTGTCCGAGCACACCCGCGACCGTCCAGTACTCGTTGGCAGGCGCTGCGAGAGCGTCGTCATCCACGCTGTTGATGAACTCCCGGAGACGCTCGCGCTGCCGGTCGTTGTCCTGGATGAACCGGCAATCGTCCGTCACCGCTGCATCCTACCCACGGCGGAACCTCTCGATCGTTGGCTCACACGGCCTTGAAGTAGTTGACGGCGGGCATCGGCGTGAAGCCAGCCTTCTCGTATGTGCGGCGAGCAGGGGCGTGGCCGATGTCTCCACCGGTGGAGACGAGAACGACCGTCATCCCAGCATCACGCAGCCAATCGGTAGCCACGTTCGTGAGTTGCGCCCCAAGCCCGTGGTTCTGGAAGTCGGGATCGACCGCCACCATGTGTATCTCGCCCATGCGGGTATCCGCGTCCACGACCGCCGAGACGAAGCCAGCAACCTCCCCGTCCACGTCGGCCACCCACACTTCTGACTTCTCATCTCGCAATGTCTTCTCGACATCCTCCTGTTGTTGACGACGCCAGTCATCGCCGTACAGGCGTCCGAAGATCTCATCCCCCATCACATCTCGCATCGAGTCGTGCACCGGGGTCCACGCGCGGAGCGAAAGGCGAACCACGGCGGGCGCGTCGGCTTCGCGATACGGGCGGATGGTCGTTTCCACAACACGGCAGTCTCCCACGAGGCACCCGTGCCCCCGCGACGCGAGCGTCGATGTGCATGGGATGCTCCCCGGAATGGACAAGTCCGATCCGTCGTACAAGGGCCAGTCCGGGTACAACGCGGCGATGCTCGCGATCTACGACGTGTGGGTGCTGAAGTTCATGACGAAGGTGGTCTGGAAGGTTCCCGTAGCACCCGGCGTCGACAGATATCGACAGCACATGGGCCACCGACACCTCGACGTTGGGCCTGGGACCGGCTACTTCATCGAGAAGGCGGACCCTCCCCGCGACACGGAGATCACGCTCCTGGACCCCAATCCGACCGTGCTTCGCCACGCGGCGAAGCGACTCGAGGAACGTCATCCGATCACCGTTGAGGCCGACGTCATGAAGCCCCTCCCGGTCGACGGACCGTTCGACTCCGTGGCGCTCAGCTTCGTGCTTCACTGCCTTCGTGGGCCAGAGGGAAACAAGGCGGTCGCCGTGAGGAACATCGCGGATGTCCTCAGCCCGGAGGGGGTCCTGTTCGGCGGAACGGTCCTCGGTCTCCAGGGCAACCACACGAAACCCGCGCGCGCGTTCCTGCGAGCCGCCAACAAGCAGGGGGGATTCGACAACGTGGACGACACGGCTGAGGGGCTCCGCCGCATCCTGGAGATGTCCTTCAGCGTGGTGGATGTCGACGTCGTCGGTTCTGCGGCCTTCTTCGCCACGGCCAGGCCACGGTCCCGCTCCTAGACGCCGACAGGTCGGAGGGGATGTCTCTCGAAGGCGGGGCAACTAGGCCGTCGCCGGGCGCGCCGCGATCGCGATCAAGTCGGCGACGACGTCACCGAGTGGTCGGCTGGCATCCAGCTCATGCGTGCAGCTCGCCCGGAGCAGCGGCTCGACGCTGGCGAGGTCATCCAAGATCATCGCTCGTTCCACTGGGGTCTTCCCGTAGGTGTTCGTCGTTCTGCGCGCGATCCGGTCAAGGATCACGTCAGCAGGGGCGCTGAGCAGGACGACCGCGTTGAACCGGTCGTAGAACTTCGACTGGTTCCTCACGCACCCTTGAACGAAGAGCGAGCGACCATCATCGGAGTTCAGCAGCCCGGTGATCCTTTCCTCGACCCAGAGCCACTCCCCGCGGTGCAGCTCGTCGGAGGACTCGACATACTCGCGATACTCGCGCCAGCCCGGATCATCCGTGTCCACGACGCGATAACCGCGTCGGCCGAGTTCGGCGAGCACCGACGACTTGCCGGTCCCCGACATCCCAGTCACCAACACCCTCGACATCGGGACAACGCTACCGAGTGTCAAGCGACGGCGTGGCCGTGTGCATCTCTCGCCTGAACGTCTATCCCGCGGAGATGACGAGCGCGTCCACGGCGATGCAGCCCTTCGACGACACGATCACCGGGTTCACGTCGAGGGCGTTCAGCAGGTCGCCGAGGTCGGCGGCGAGCACCGAGAGCCTCGAGATCGCCCTGATCAGGGCGTCGACGTCGCCCGGCTCGGCGCCGCGCACGCCGTCGAGCAGCGGGCGGATCTTCAGCCGGTCGACCAACCGCCGCGCGCCGGCCTCGTCGAGCGGCGGGAACGCCAGCGCGCGGTCGTGCAGCAGTTCCACGAGGATCCCGCCGGCCGCCACCAGCACCAGCGGGCCGAAGGTGGGATCGCGCACGATCCCGAGCGCGACCTCGATGCCGGCAGGCGCCATCGCGCCGACCGCGACCTGCGGACCGAGCCGGCCGGCCACGACCTCGTACGCGGCGCGCACCGCCTCCGCATCGGCGAGACCCACCTTCACGCCGCCGACGTCCGACTTGTGCTGCACGCCCGGCGCCGCGGTCTTCAGCACGACGGGGAAGCCGATCTCGGCCGCGGCGGCCACGGCCTCGTCGGCGCTCGACGCGGCGCGCGCCTCGGCCACCGGCACGCCGTACTCGGCGAGCAGCCCGAGACCTTCGAGCTCGCTCACCTCGCCGCCCCTCGCGAGCCCCTCGCGCCAGCGCGCACGCACGTCGTCGGCGACGGGCGCGGGCGTCTCCACCGGCGGACGCGCCCGCACGTCCGCGTGCGCAAGCAGCGCGCGGATCGCCACGAGCCCCGACGAGGTCCCCTCGAGCACGGGGATGCCCAGGTCGCGGAGGTAGGCGGCCTCCTCGAGCGCCACCGCGCTCGCCAGGTTCGAGAGCATGCAGAACGGCTTCGTGGTCTGGGCGAAGACGTCGCGCGCGATCTGGAGGTAGCCCTCGTCGTACGGCTCGCCCTGTCGCGTGAGGTCCACCACGAACGCCAGCGCGGCGGCGTCCGGGTCGGCGCCGAGCGCCAGTAGCGACTCGCGGAAGATGCGGTCGGCATCCTGGCCGGTCCCCCACGCGTCGAGCGGGTTCGCGGCCAGGAGCCCGGGGTCGAGGATGCCGTCGATCGTCGTGCGGGTCTGGTCCGAGATCGCGGCGAACGGCACGCCCAGGTCGTCCGCGCGATCCACGAAGAGCGCGCGCTCACCGCCCGAATCGCAGAGAGCCGCGAGACCACGGCCGCCGGTGACCCGCCGCGGCGAGGAGAAGAGCTCCATCGCGTCGGCCATCTCCTCGAGCGAGAGGAGCTCGTGCACGCCGTAGGCGTCGAACAGCGCCTCGAACGCCCCGTGTTCGCCCGCGAGCGCGCCCGAGTGGGCCGTCACCATCGCCTTCGCGCCCTCGGTGCGGCCGACCTTCAGTGCAAGCACGGGCACGTCCATCTCGGCGGCGCGCGCGAGCTGCGAGCGGAACCCGTCGGGGTCACGCACCGTCTCGAGCAGCAGTGCGAGCACCTTCGTCTCGGGTTGGTCGAGCGCGTACGCCATGTAGTCGGCCATCGTGGCGCCCAGCTCCTGCCCGGCCGAGACCAGCAGGTTGAACCCGATCCCGCGGTCGTTGAACGCGAGCGCGGCGAACGCGGAGCCCGAGTGCGAGATGAAGGTCACCGGCCCGTGCCGCAGGTCGTCGGGCGTCGCGAATCCCGTGGCGCGGAGCCTGTGGGTCTCGTTGCAGAACCCCATGCCGTTCCCGCCGCACATCGGGACGCCCGCCTCGCGCACCATGACCGAGACCCGCTGGGTGAGCGGGGGCACCCCGGGTTGCGGCTCCTCGTACAGCGACGAGAAGGTCACGATCGACCGCGCGCCGGCGTCGATAGCCCCCCGGATCGTCTGCTCGATCCGCTGGTTGGCCACGCCCACGATCGCGAGGTCGACCCCGTCACCGGGCGCCTCGTCGATCGACGGGTAGCAGGACAGCCCGAGCACCTCGTCGTAGCCGGGGTTGACGGGGTAGATCTCCCCTTCGTAGCCGCCGCGTTGCAGCTCGACGACCATCTGCCAGCCGAGCGAGGCCTCCTTGACGCTGGCGCCGACCACGGCGACGGACCGCGCCTCGAGCATGGACTCGAGGGCGGTCAGGTCACCGCGCGAGGCTTCGCTGGGAGTGGTCAAGGAGTCTGACTACTTCTTCCCGAGCGCCTTGTCCTTCTTGGCCATGTTGAAGGCCTGCCAGCCCGGGATGCCGTTCACGCCGCCGCCGCCGTGGGTGGCGCATGACCCGTGGTAGAGGCCCTTGACCGGCGTGCGAAAGTCGGCGTAGCCGGGCGCCGGCCGCATGTGGAACAGCTGGTCCACGCTCAGCTCCCCGTGGAAGATGTTCCCGCCGATCAGGCCGAGGTCCTGCTCCATGTCGTACGGCCCGATCACCTGGTAGTCGATGATCGAGTCCTTGAAGTTCGGCGCGAGCTCGTTGTACCCGTCGAAGATCCGCTGCGCGTAGGCGTCGAGCTCGTCGCGGTGCGGCTCGGTGTTCCAGTCGTCGGGCACCCATTGCGTGAACATCGAGAACACGTGCACGCCCTCGGGCGCGAGCTTCTTGTCGAGCGTGGTCGGGATCGTGCCGTCGACGAAGGGCGCGACGGACGGCTTGCGGTCGATGTGCGCGTCTTGGAACGCGCGCTCCGCGTACTGGGGCGAGAAGCAGAGCTCGACCGACCCGGTGTGGTGGGCCTGCTGCTCCTTGCCGGGAGC
>Ga0315273_10014159_pt1 | contig 10273 bp, 10 predicted proteins | sample YL17G02_0_MG_FD_205753 | JGI IMG/M metagenome (GOLD analysis project Ga0315273, IMG submission 205753) | Sediment microbial communities from Yellowstone Lake, YNP, Wyoming, USA - YL17G02_0 | ecosystem: Environmental > Aquatic > Freshwater > Lake > Sediment | place: USA: Wyoming | collected... | reverse complement strand
GAATCACCTTCACCCCCATTTAGTCTATGTATTTTACCTGATTTGAAACACAATGTCAAGAAGAAAATTGTCTATTTTAACATATATCTTGGAACCTTCCCTTTTCTGTGTTGTCGTTGGACTGTTTGCCGACAAACGGAGAACTTATAGGACTGGCTGAACAGATTTCTCTTTGAGCCACCGTTCCAACGCCGTGCAGAAGAGGCTTGTCGAATGCAGTGGGAGGCAGTAGAGTGATCAAACAAGTTCTTCCGCTAAGGTGGTTTGGCGGTTGCAGGCTCAAGGGATCTCAGAATGGGAAAGGATCATGATGTACAGGATTAAAATCTGTCTGGGTTGCTTGGTCGTCAGCGTTTGCACAGGGATGTTGGCGCTTGGTGCGGAGAATGTCGGTTCTGGGGCTGGAACAAGGCCATACCCTATGGCGATCGAGAATCTGCCTTGGCAAGCAGTCAATGCGAGGAATTATGGTGCCGTGGGTGATGGCAAGACAGATGATACAAAGGCTCTACAGGTCGCGCTGGATGCGGCTGTCGAGAAGGGACCGGTCTGCTATTTGCCGGCAGGCCTTTATCGGCTTGATGGTTTCTTAGTTGTGCCTCCTGGGGTGAGTTTATGCGGCGCTTCTGGCGGTGTGCCTCATTCTGAGCATCCTATCGGGACTGTGCTTTTGGCTTATGGAGGCAAAGGCAAGGCTGATGGTGAGCCTCTTGTGACCTTGAAGCCCAATGCTGTCATTCGAAATCTTGTGATCCATTATCCTGAGCAGACCCTGCCTGATGTGATGCCTTATCCCTGGACTATTCGCGGCGATGGAGAGATGTGCCAGGTTCTCGACATCACGATGACAAACCCTTATCAAGCCCTTGATTTTGGCACAAAGTGGAATGAGCTGCATATTATACGCAATGTTTTTGCCTGCCCTTTGAAGACAGGTGTGTATATTGATCAGTGCACTGACATCGGCAGGGTGGAGAACGTCCATTTCAATCCGAATTTCTGGACCAGGATGGCGCTTTCTCCAAAATATCCTGGGGGCGATATCAAGGCGTATCTGGAGAAGAATCTGATTGGGTTTAAGATCGGCAAGACCGACTGGGAGTATATCAGCAATTGTTTTATGATCTTTCCGAAGATAGGGTTTCATTTCGATGATTATGGCCATGGTCCTGGCAATGCTGTTATTACGCAGTCCGGGGCTGATATTTGTCCTGTGGCTGTTCGCGTTGACAAAACCCAGGGTCATGCTGGTGTTCAGTTTGTCAATGGCCAGTTCATGGGGACGATTGAGGTCGGCAAGGACAATAGAGGGCCTGTGAAACTGACGAGCTGTGGGTTCTGGCCGGTACCGGAGACCAAGGAGCAAATTGTAAAGAATGGGCCGAGTAGTCTGATCTTGAGTGCGTGTCATTTTGCCGGCTGGGATTCCAGGAACGAAGGCAGGCCCTGTATTCGAGCTGATGGGGGCAGGCTTGTGGTCAATGGCTGCGAGTTCATGGAGGGGAAGAGACAGATTGTGCTGGAGAAGGGCTTGAAGGCTGCGACGATTACAGGCTGTCTGCTTCGGGGAGAGCAGGCTGTTGAAGATTCGTCAGGGGCTGATGTTCAGATTGGTCTGAACACGACACAATGATAGGGAGAAATGCCAAAGCCAGTTCCTATTCGTTGGCCGGATGCTTCGTGGACTCAGCATGACAAACGGTCGATACTCGATTCTATCTTCTGTCTTCTGACTCCTGACTTCTGAACTACGCCAGGGGGCCGATCACAGCCATACAGACTGTACTTTCTTCAACGCCGTCGATGCCGAGGATGCCGTTGACGTCGTCGTCGAACAATGCCCCGATCTCGCAACTGCCTAAATTGAGGCTCACCGCAGCCAGCGCGAGATTCTCGGCGATATGCCCGGTGTCCAGATAGACATACCGGTACGCCCGTTGGCCATATTTCCATTTGCACCGCTCAAACGCAGCCGACCACACGAAAACCGCCGCCGCCGTCGCGCACATATCCTGGCCGAGCGCCGCCTGCGTAATCTCCCGCCGCAGGTCGCCTCGCCGCAGCTCATCGAGTTTGTGAGCCCTGACCGAGTAATGATACATGCCCCCCTCCAACTTGCTCACGTTGTTGGCAATCACATAAGTCTCTATCGGATAGAGCGCGCCCGCCGACGGCGCCGTGCGAAATTCGTACCCCTTCTCGATCCGCTGGATGCCGGTCGATGCCCAGAGCAGATATGAAAGCTGCCCCAGGCTTATGGGTTTGGGCCCGAAGTCGCGGACGCTCCTTCTCTGCTTTAAGGCCGCATCGAGACTCATCGCCTGCCAAGGCTCGATGCCCGCCTCAAGGGGGCTCGGCAGCTCAATCTTGTTGGCCTGCGGATACTCCTTGTACAACGCCGGTTTCGTATCCCAGACGAGCCTGTGCCCGTCCATCTTGCCGAGCTGATATTTCGTTTCCTGCTGGAATCTGTCGCCTGCGCCGCTCATTCTTGCACCCCGATAAGAAGTTCTCCAGATATCTGAATCTACGTCATGTAGAGGTCTTATTGAACGCTGTAACTTCATCAAGTTACAGCCTCCACCCGGGAATTTCAACTGATTTGGGCTTCTGCGGCAGTCTCGCCGGTTCAGTGAGGTTTGACGCAAACGGGCAGAATAACAGAAAAAAGGGAGACGTGTGCGGTTCAGTGAACCGTTCATCACCCCGCCTCCCCTTCGCAAAGCGCCTCTATGCCACGGATTTCAATCGGTGGTAATTTTTAGTTGTCTGCGCTTGCGATAAGAATATTATACCGAAAAAGATTGCACAATTCAAAAGAAAAACTACGATAATCCGAATAGGGGAGGGTCGGGTGAGCAAAGGAGAACGTGAAGATATGATTAGAAGAGTACTCCTCATAGCTGTATTGGCCGTTTTGGTCGTCTCGCTGTTCGGCTGCAACACGATTTCAGGCGCAGGTCGCGATATTACAGGCGCCTCAGAAGCTGTCGAAGGCGCGATAACAAAATAGGGCCATCTGCTGAGATAGCGAGAATTGTCACCCCTTCGGCAAGCTCAGTGCCTAACGTTGCACTTAGGCGCTGCCCGCGTAGCCATGCTCCCGTTCATTGTACAGGGAGGTGGGCAAATAAGAAAAACGTGAAGATATGATTAAAAGAGTGCTTCTGATAGCTGCGTTAGCGGTCCTGCTCGTCTCGCTGTTCGGCTGCAACATGATTTCGGGGTTCGGCCGGGATATCACAGGCGCCTCCAATGCCGTCAAGGACTGGATTACAAAATAAAGCCCCTCAGCCGGGATGACGCAACTCTTTCTTGCGCTGAGCCACTTCTTGTCGTCCCCCGGCCCGCTTTGTCATGCTGAGCCCACCAGTGGCGGAAACCATCTGGCCTGCGAATGAAGAATGTGCCTCGCAGCGCGGTAAATGCTTTCACTCCTCTCCCCCACCGAATCCAGACTTGGAAATCACCGCTCTTTCTTGGCGGGCTTTAGGTGCTTATCGAAGAATTCCTCGACCATTTTATCAGATTTTTCACAAAAATCCTTGACTTTTTGTCCAATAAAGAATATATTATAACTGCGAAAGCAGATACTACTTTGGCTAATTAGGAACGGGGTAAATCTGTGTTAATCGGCGTCTAAATTAGTCCGTGTAAGTCCGTGTGACAAAGAGAGGACTAATAATGCGATTCGTTAATGTTTTCAACAGCCAAAAGCATTGTAAGTTCTTGTTCGCATCTCGCCGCAAGGTGTCCTGTGGAGTGTTTGTCCATGCTTGTGTAATTACCACAATTTTGTTTTTCTGCATCGGCCAATCGGCCTTGGCCAAATCGGGTAAGATTATCGGCTGGGGAGGTCGGGTCCTTGGGGTTGACCTTTCGAGCGGTTTTGTAAAAATCGCCGCAGGCGGGTCCCATTCGCTCGGGTTAACGCAGGATGGCTCCATTGTGGGCTGGGGAGGTAACGGTTCTGGCCAGTGTAATACTCCTTCGCCCAATACTGGTTTTATCGCTATCGTAGCAGGATCTGGTCACTCTCTTGGTCTGAAACAGGATGGTTCAATTGTCGCCTGGGGAAGTAACAATTCCAGACAGTGTGATATCCCTTCACCGAATAGCGGCTTTATTGCTATTAGCGGAGAATGGGACCACAGTCTTGGTTTAAGGTCCGATGGCTCAATCGTTGCTTGGGGATATAACAATTACGGACAGTGCAATATCCCTTCACCTAATATCGGCTTTATCGGTGTCGCCGCCGGTGGAGACCACAGTCTTGGTCTAAAGTCCGATGGCTCTATCGTGGCCTGTGGAAGAAACAACTATGGGCAATGCAATGTTCCTTCGCCGAATACCGGCTTTATCGCCATTAGGGCAGGATGGAACCATAGTCTTGGCCTGAAACAGGATGGCTCTATTGTTGCCTGGGGAAGTAACTATGACAATCGGGGTAATTACGCTGGTCAGTGTAATATCCCTTCTCCCAACGAGGGATTCATCGCTATCAGCGCAGGATGGGCACATAGTCTTGGTCTAAAACAAGATGGCTCTATCGTGGCGTGGGGAAGTAACTATGACCATGGTGGCAATTATAAGGGTCAGTGCAATATCCCTTCGCCTAATAGCGGCTTTATCGCTGTCGCTGCTGGCGAGAGCCACAGTCTGGGTCTGAAACAAGATGGGTCAATCGTCGCCTTGGGAGACAACGAGTTCGGCCAATGCAATATCCCTTCGCCCAATATCGGATTTATCGCCATCGCCGTAACGCATTACCACTCTCTTGGCCTCAAACATTATGGTTCCATTGTCACCTTGGGTAGCAGTTGGGACCGTCTGAGCAGTATCCCTTCGCCTAATACCGGATTTATCGCCATCGCCGTAGGTGATGAGCACTCTCTTGGCCTGAAACAGGATGGCTCCGTCGTCGCCTGGGGACAGAACGATCACGGCCAGTGCAATATCCCTGAGCCAAATAGCGGCTTTATCGCCGTCGCTGCAGGTGGGTGGCACTCTCTTGGCCTGAAACAGGATGGTTCTATCATTACCTGGGGAGAAAACTATTGGGGTCAATGCAATATCCCTTCTCCAAATAGCGGATTTATTGCTATCGCCGCAGGATATGAGTTCTCTCTTGGCCTGAAACAGGATGGCTCAATCGTAGCGTGGGGAAATAACTATTATGGCCAACGTAATATCCCAGAGCCGAACACAGGTTTTGTTGCCATCGCCGCTGGCAGGTTACACAGCTTAAGCATGAAGCAAGATGGTTCCATCGTCGCCTGGGGGAGGAACAACTATGGCCAGTGCAACGTCCCTTCTCCAAATAGCGGATTTATTGCTATCGCCGCAGGATATGAGTTCTCTCTTGGCCTGAAACAGGATAGCTCAATCGTGGCGTGGGGAAACAACAATGAAGGCCAGTGCGATATCCCCTCGCCCAATAGAGGTTTTATCGCAATCGCTGCAGATTGGTTTCATTCGCTCGCCATAAAAAAGGTATGTCATTATAAACTAAACGGCGACTTAAATGACGATTGCACCGTTGACTTTTACGATTTTGCATCAATGGCAGGAAACTGGCTGATTGATTGCAACATAGACCCGAACAACCCGGCCTGTGTGCCTAAATAGACAGCGAGTCGTAAGTTGATGGTCGTCAGTATTTATCCCGCCGCTTATCAGACGAAAGCGTGTCAGATTTATTTTTTTCGTTTCTTCAGATGCGTGTCGAAGAAGTCCTCGACTATTTTATCGACGGTTGGGTCTTTGAAGCCGTGTCCGCCGCCCTCGACGATGTGCAGTTTCGCTTCCACTTTCGCCTTTTTCAGCGCCTCCAACAGAATCTCGCTTTGATTGTGCGGAACGAGGGGGTCTTTATTGCCGTGCACAATCAGAAACGGGGGGTCGTCCTTAGTGACGTATGTGATTGGATTTGCGCGTTTGCACTTGTCTTTGTTTTCTTGTATGGGTCCGCCGATGAGCTTTGCCTCCGGCGAATCGGGCGCATTGTGGTCCATCGTGCTTGGGAACCTGCTTATCACCGTGAAGTCTGTCGGGCCGAAATAATCGCAGACGGCCTGGACTCGGCTGGAAACACCGAGGTTCTCGCCCTTTTCAAACTCCTTCACATCGCCCGTTGTGCCCAGCAGCGCGACTAAATGCCCACCCGCCGACGCACCCCAGGCTCCGAACTGGTTCGGATCGAAGCCGTATTTGCCCGCGTTGGCCCGCAGGTAGCGAACGGCGGCCTTGCAGTCCTCGATTTGCGCGGGGAAGATCGCGTGCTGACTGAGCCGGTAATTGATGCTCGCAACGGCGTAACCCCTTTGTACAAAAGGCCTTGCGGGACAATTCTCTTTGCTGCCGCCTTGCCACGCCCCGCCGTGCACCCAGATAATCAGGGGCAGCGGCTCTTCGCTGCGCTCCACGGGGAGGTAAATATCAAGTTTCTGCCGCTCGTGCCCTCCCGTCACGTATTCGACATCCTTGAAAACAGGCCCGCCCGCGAGAGACCGGCCAGCCCCGGCGGCACCTTTGCCTGACTCCTGCTGCGAGGGCTGCTGGCAATATGCCGCAGCGCTCAGGAGACAGACACCTGCAATAGTCGCCGCGATCTTCAAAAATCGGCCATTTTCTCTTACCTTTTTAACATTCATAGCATTTCTCCTGAGTTAAATCTTTATTACGCCTGCACTTAGCTCCAACAGGACGTCCGAAGGCCCAGCATCCTCGACGGAGGCTTGCCCAGCTTGGACAGCCGATACACCCGCCTGCGCATCCAGGCGTCTGGAGGACTTTAACAATTCTGCGCCTCCGTGTCATCTGCGCATCCAAAAGAAACGCACATTTTAGGTGTATCTTTACTATGTGAAAAAATTTTGTAAATTATCAAACAAAAGACTTGACATAGTTGTTTATGCTGTTAAAGTTTGGGGAATGTTTAATCGTTACACAACAAAACAAGCTAATGGACATCGACGATGGGCGGATCAGGAATGAGAGGAACCGGTGAAAAGACCGGATACACGGCGGCGGGCGGCAAAAGCCGCCCTCGCAAGTCCCTTGAGCTTGTGCAAGGCAGGACGAATATGCTCACCGGCGAAGACAGGTCCTTGTTGAAGATGTATATCGAGAAAGGCACGAGCTTCGCGGAGATGGCCCGGCTGGCTGGGACCGGTGAGCAGCGCATCGCGCGAAGGGTGCGCAGAATAGCGGGACGGCTGATCGACGGGCTTTATGTCAACTGTGTGCGGCGCCCCGGCAAGCTCAATATCGAGGAACTGGGCGTCTCAAGAGACTACTTCCTGACAGGTCTGCCTCTAAAGAGCATAGCCGCCAAACGAGGCTTGACCTACCACCGCGCCCGCAAAACACTCAAGCGAGTTCGGCGGATACTTGGAGAAAACCTGCAGCGAACATGTCCTGCCGGGGATCCCCTGCGGACAGACAGTTATCAAATATGAATTGCGAGGCACCAAATATGGCGACATTCAGCGTTTCAAAGAGCTTCACCTGGCACGGGACAATCACCGATAAGGTTGCACTGGTATGCAGGGTATTCGGGCTGACGGCGGACGACCTGAGGGAAAAGAGCATGTCGCACAGGTGCAGGCTCGAAATCAACGAGGGTGACATCGTGTATATTACAGGCCCGTCGGGGACGGGCAAGAGCGTGCTGATGCGAGAGCTGGAAAAGTGCATCCCGCAGGAGCAGCGCGTGAGCCTCAGCGAAATCGAGCTGCCGAACGACAGGACCGTGATCGACTGCATCGAGGGCGACCTGCTGACGACACTTAAAATGTTCAGCGTGGCGGGACTCAACGACACTTTCTGCGTGCTGAATCAGCCGAGCAATCTGAGCGAGGGCGAGAAGTGGCGATTCCGGCTGGCGGTCGCCATAAGCAAGAAGAAGAAGTACGTCTTTGCGGACGAATTCTGCTCGAACATCAGCCGGCTCGGCGCCCTGGTGATATCCTACAGCGTGCACAAATACGCAAAGCGGTACGGCACAACCTTCATACTCGCCTCAAGCGCGCAGGACATACTGATGGAGCTGTCGCCCGACGTACTGGTGGTTAATGAGATGTACGGGCCGAGCGAGGTCACGTACAAAAAGAAGGGATGGGCCAGATGACAGCGACAATCCCGTCAGAGCCAGTTATGGTCTGTTCAGTCTGCAGGGAGCTGGAGGTTGTCCCCGGCGGGATGGACGACTACAACAAGCTCGCCCGCTACCACTACCGTGACAGCCACCTCGGCCCATACGCTGCGATCTTCGCTTTGCGCCCAACCGGCCTTCTGAAAGCCTCGCTGAGACGCAACATCGCAGGGGTCATCGTCTATACAACGGCCACCGCCGCTCTCGATCTGCGCAACGTCGCTACCGGCGGCTTCTTCGCCGGCGCGGATAGAAGCACTGCGTTGTCGCTGGTCAATAAGAACATCCGGCGAATCGCCAGAGTCGTCATCGAGCCGCGATTCAGAGGTCTTGGCCTGGCGACCCGCTTGGTGCGGGAGACGATGCCGCAATTGAACGTCCCGGTCATCGAGGCGATGGCGGTGATGGGCATAATCAATCCGTTCTTTGAAAAGGCGGGGATGCAGCCCTACACTGCAAAAACGCCCGCACGTTGCGTTCGGCTCATCGAAGCGCTCAGCACCGTCGGCATAGAGGACAAAGACCTCATCGACGCACGCGCGGTGCAGCAGAAGATCGAGGGGCTTAACGAAGCCCGGCCGCAATTCATCGAACGCGAAATCGGCCTTTTTCTCCAGGGTTATGGCCGCCGCCGATATATGCCGCCCGGCCCCGAACGAACGCGATACATACTCAGCAAGCTGACCGAACGCCCCATCTATTACTTATGGTTCAACCCCGAAATGGAATTGAGGATTTAGATATGAGCGACAGAAGCACAATTCAATCAATCGCGTTGGACAGGCTTATCGCCCATCCGGACAACCCCAACCGAATGAGCAGCAGTAATTTCGCCAAGCTCGTCCGCAACATCGAGCAAACGGGGCGATACGAGCCGCTCATCGTCAGGCCCTATCGAGAGAAGCCACGCCATTCCAGGCGAGGCATAGCGGCGTCTCGCCATTGCGAGCCCAACGAAGCAGCGCCTCGTCATTGCGAGCGAAGCGAAGCAATCTCCAGAGATTCGCCAGGGCGAGATTGCCACGGCCCGCAAAGCGGGCCTCGCAATGACAACAAGAATCGAGCATCGAGTATCGAGAATCGAGGCCGTTTCCAGATTATCAACGGCTATCATCGCTGGCAGGCGCTGCGGCAGCTCGGTTACAAGCGAGCCGACGTTATAGTCTGGGACGTCGATGACGACCAGGCCGACTTGCTGCTTGCAACGCTCAACCGGCTCGTTGGCTCAGATGAGCTGAGCAGGAAGATTTCGCTGCTCAAAAAGCTGAGCAAGAAAATGAACGCACGCGAGCTGTCGAAGCTCATCCCCCAGACGCCAGGCCAGATCAAAAGGCTCGTCAACCTCAGGATTCCAAAGGCCCCGGCCAAGATACCTTCGGACAAGTCTGCAAACCCGCTGGTCTTCTTTGTAACCGATAAGCAAAAGAAGGTCATCGAAGAAGCGCTGTTGTTTGCTCGAGTTCGGTGTCGTTCCTTTGCCGAGCATCGAGAATCGAGTATCGAGCAGCGAGCGTCAAGTCTGAACAAGGCTGAGGCAAAGGCAGAGACGCTCACGCTAATCGCACAACACTTCATCGACACAAATGTTCAGGGATACGATGAGAATGAAGATCAAGTTCGTCCAGCTTGAGAGCCAGGCCTTTTTCACGGACCTGGATTTTGTCACGATGTCCGCCGCCGACATGGGCGTCTATTGCACGCTGCTGCTGCATTTGTACTGCAACGCCGGCAGGTGCGAATTTGACCCGCACGCACTGGCGCGGCTGTGCAACTGTGACGACTTTGAAAAAGTCTGGGAGAAGATCGCAAAAAAGTTTCAGACACGCAGCGGTTCGGCAAATTCGCCTGCCTCAACTTCCACTACCGCCCCGAAATCCGGCTCTGGATGGAAGCGACGTACCTCTTCGACCCGACAAAGAACGCAGTCGGAGTTTAGAAGAGAGAATGAAGAATTGACGGGCAAATCTGTCATGCTGAGCGGAGTGAAGCATCTGACCACCGGAGCAACAATTGTCATGCTGAACGAAGTGAAGCATCTGGGCTGCGAATGAAGACTATGGCTCGCAGCGTGGCGGACGTTTCACTCGGTAGCCAGATCCTTCGTCCCCAGGGGACTCA
>Ga0315273_10014157_pt1 | contig 10274 bp, 6 predicted proteins | sample YL17G02_0_MG_FD_205753 | JGI IMG/M metagenome (GOLD analysis project Ga0315273, IMG submission 205753) | Sediment microbial communities from Yellowstone Lake, YNP, Wyoming, USA - YL17G02_0 | ecosystem: Environmental > Aquatic > Freshwater > Lake > Sediment | place: USA: Wyoming | collected... | reverse complement strand
CCTCCCGCCATGGGCCCGGAAATCACCGCTGCGGATAAGAGCGAGGATCTGTTCGCATTCACCGCCAACCACGTGACCCTGAAGAAGGGTGAGCGGATGGTCATTCCGGTCGCGGAATTCACCGTGAAGTACCAGGATGTATTCACACTGGATGTTCTGTTCATCCCACCCCCCGACGTGATGCAGAACATAGCCGGCCGGCAGCAGTCGGAACTGGCCCGGTTGATGGCGGCGCCCAAGGTGATTCACAAGACCAGGCTGCACAACAAAAGCAGCTACCCCTTCACCACCGCGCCGGCGCTTGTTCTCCTGGGCGACAGGCTGCTCGCCCAGGGGATGATGACCTATACCGCCATCGGCGCCGACTGCGACCTGGAGATAACCACCGCGGTCGATATCAAGGTTGTGAAGAGCGAAAAGGAAACCGCACGGATTCCCAATGCGATGAGGTGGCAGAACTATGACTACGCCCGCGTGGACCTGGCGGGAAACCTGAGCCTGTCGAACTATCGTAACCAGCCGGTGGCACTGGAAGTTACGCGGCCTGTCCTGGGCAATGTGACCGCGGCCGATCACCAGGGCGTGATCGAGAAGACCAATGTCTTCGAGAATGCGGACCTGCGCCACGGCCAGTATCCATACTGGTGGGGCTGATACAACTGGCCCGCCTGGTGGAGCCACCTCAATGGAGTGGGACGCATCCAGTGGAAGTTGACGCTGGAAGCCGGCAAGACCGTGGACCTCGCCTACGCCTGGCACTATTTCTGGCGTTACGGGCGGCCAACTCTGGATGAAAATGTCTCATTTCTGTTGACACGAAGCGGCTTCCGGGTGTATCTTGATAAGTACGTGGCGTTGCCTGAACGCCTGGGATTCGGCAATGACAAGAGTTCGCCTGCCTGTTTGTCAGCAGCAGCCCCTACGCCCGCTCACTGAGCGCGAACGGGAGATCTACGAGATGCTGCTTGAGGGCTGCGCGAACAAAGAGATGGCGGCGGAACTGACGCTCAGCATCCACACGGTTCGCTTCCACGTGGCCAATATTCTGAGCAAGTTCCGCGTCGCCAGCCGCTACGAACTCCTCGCCCAACTTCTGCACGCCACCCGCCGCCCCGCTTCCCACTGACGACAGGATACGGCTGCCGGAAAAACCGCTCCCGTAACATAGTAGCTTCCCTTTCACATGCGGCGGAGACAAACCAGGCATTTGAAGTTTTTGCAGACGGTTACTGCCCAGTCACCTAGCCTTGCGGCTAGTTGACTACGCACTTACGTAGACATCAGACTGCACCCGGGTTGTCATTTTTCGACCACTGGGACACCTCGTGTGTGACGGTGTACCGAGCGTGGGTTTTCTCTTGGCGTCGCCGCCTATCTGGTTGCTGCTCCGCCTAACTTGTGGAGGAAAGCGTGTTGTTCTGGGTGCTGGCAGTTGTTCCCGGAAGCGTGCATCCGTTGCTGTTGTCCTTGTATTTCCATCGGTACGGCCGGCGCAAGGAAATGATCCGTAAGCTTGATCCGGAAGCGGTCAAAAACCGCATCCGGAATTTCCGGGAAGACAGCCAGGTGGATTTGATCTGGCGGCTCTGGTACGACGAGGCCCCGTCTTGACGCATGCTGTCTGAGAAGCGCCGGCTTGACCGGGAAGGAGATGCACACTTGATTGCCGACAAAGACCGCGCAGCGCTGATGCTACTGGTCAGCTTAGCTTTCTGCTTCCTTCCGCTTCGGACCGGAGCCGCAGAGTGCGCCGGCGCTGCTGCCGGTGTTGCATTGCAAGTTGCAGCAGTCGATCGCGTCGGCGGGGTGCCAAGTGCGCGTGTGCGTTTGTCGCTTCACGATCAGTCCGGAGCTCTAATCTGGCAAAACCCGGGCATCGCCGCAGACGCGGGCGGCCGTGTGGCGATCCAAGCGGCGGAACTGCCGGCGTTGCTCACTACCAGAAGCGCTGTCGTCGCCGTTGAAGCGCCCAATCATCTAGCGGCGAAGATCGATTTGGAGGCCACGAAGGGATCCGAAGGGACGGTGAGTTTTGTGCCTTGCCGGGTCACGCTCGTCATGCAGCGTGTCAGCCCGGCATTGACAATCCTGATACTGATTCCGGGAATTGTCGGCTTTGTTTTCGCGGTACTACGCACGTGGGAAGGCAGCAAGCGTTGGAACCGCTTCAACGTCACCTATGCTCTGGCAGTCACAGTCGCATGGTGCGCCGTCAGCTTGTTTCTCTGCATTGATTACGCGCTTCGGGGCGACGGCCTGTTCGGCTTCTTTTGGGAGGACCTGAAAATTCCAACCGGGCTGGTCGTCATCACGTGCCTCGGCAGCTTGGTGTACGTCGCCTATGCGATTTATGAAAAACCTGAGGGGTTTTACCGAACAGCCAGCGAGCTTGCTCTCAGGAAGATACAACGGACCTTGGCGGGCCGAATCTTGGTGGCTCCGTACGTAGCCATGGTCGCCTGGGCAGTCTTCACGCCCGCTTTTCCGAGTTTGCAGTCGGGCGCCTACGCCATGTTTCTTGGCTTCTTTACCGGCCTGTTCATCAAGCCGGTGCTGGAAGCGCTGAATGGCATAGGCATGAGGCTGGTATCGCGCGAGTCACAGGAAAAGGTCGCCCAACGGATGATGACGGCTACCAACGCGGGAACCCCGGGAATTCCGTCAGGGCGCGCGACGCTGCAACCGGATGCCGGATTCGTCCGGGCACTGACTGCCGCACGAGCGCAACTCGTAGGTGGGGTGCAGCAAGTCGTGGGCATCATGCCCGGCACGGTGCGCGGAACGGATGGCGGCTCGACAGTGGCCGTCGTCGCATTAATTCACCCCGGCATCGACCCGGCGCTTGTGACGTTGCCGCCGATTGCCGGTGGTCTGCCTGTTGTCGGCCGTTCTTTTGGCGATCGCCTGAAGCTCGAATGCGCTGTCGACCGCTTCGATATCGCCTGGCGCAAGCTCGACACAGGGCCATCCGGCGAACCTGCGGACGTTGACATCCAGGTTGTCGGACAGACGCTTGTGCTGGCTGACGATACCCTTTTTTCGCGCGGCCAGTACGCCGAGTATTTCGATTTTGACCCCCGGCGCGCATATCTCCGGCTCCAACCCCGATACCCGGGGCGATTTGACTTTGTGTCGTTCATCGTCGCGTACGATTCCTGGGACGATGGCCACCATCACTACCTCAGGAATTACTCCCACGTAGTTTTCAACGACGTAGCCAACATCGGGCATTTTCGCGGCGACTCCTATGACGAGCGCGGCGATTGGGGTAACGATCCGCGTCTTCGCGCCTGCCAGGTGCTCAGCCTGTCGCGCTCCGATAAGCCGTTCAGACGCCAGTTCCTACATGAGCTCGCGCACACGTGGTGCGCCTACGCGCCGTGGCGCGATCCCGAAACCGGCCAGGTAACCAATGCGCTGCAACTTGCCACAACCGATCAAGGACAGCCTGCCTTCTACCACTGGCGCTGGGAGTTTGACGACGGTCGTTCCTGTCTGGACTATGACCGCGAGGAATGGCAGGAAATCTCAACGGGACAATTCGAGTCAAAACGGGTAGATGACGCCGACTTCGGCTACTGCGAACTCGACCTCTACCTGATGGGATTGCTGCCGGCGGCGCAAGTTCGCCCCATGCGGCTCCTCCGCGACCTGACTCTCGTAAATGGCCCTGCCAACCGTTACACGGCGCGGCCGGTCACGTTTGGGATCGAAAACGTTCAGCAGGCATGCGGCGGAGAACGCCGTCCGGCTTACGGAAGCGCCCCGGCGCATTTCCGGCAAGCGTTCGTCGTCATCAGCGCAACGCCGGATGCGGGCAAGCAACTGGCGGAATCGGTTGTCGAGCCGTTTCGAAGCGCTTTCGAACGGCACTTTTCCGAGGCCACGGGCGGTCGTGGTTCCCTGGATACCTCGCTGGGCTAAACAAGACAGACTGGAGATGCTATGCGCGCTCACCCCGTCATGGTAGTTTCGTTGGTGCTGGCTGGCTTGCTGGTGCCGGCCCGCCTGCTTGCACAAAAATGCGTCGTCCCGGGCTGCGGCAGCAAGTACTATTGCGTCGGCTCTGCTGCCGCCGAACGCCTGCCAAACGCAGTAGAGATTGATGCGAATACCTGCAGCGTCAACGGCAGCACGCGGTTCCCGCAAGATGCCAGGATACAGGTGATCATCACCGCCAAGAATCCCTTCAAATACAAATATCAGGTCACCTATCAGACCCGCCCGCTCGAAGAAGCGATCGCCTGGTCGTTCGTCCAAGGCCTTTTTCCAGATCTGACTGCGTTTCTGGGCAAGGTCCTTCCGAGTCAGTTCGACACGGAAGCATGCGCGGAGGGGGATTTTGCAGTCGTGGATACAGCCTTGGATGCGGCCAACATAGCAATCGGTGCACTGACAGCGGATGTCAAGAGAAAGGCGGACGGCCCTGCGAAGGATTTGGACAAGTTTTTCGCCGATACCGACAAAGAGACGATCGAATGCACAGACGCCGATGGGCTGTGGGGGCGGGCCCAAACGCTCCTGTCGCAGCTAGATCTCGGCGATCTGCCAGCACGCGCCGCTGCCGCCGTCAAACAGGCAGAAACGCTCCAGCAAACGCTCGCAACTGCCCGCCTCACAGGAAAATGCTCGTTCGATCGTGGGAATGCAGTCGACAAGGTGAACTCAACAGCCAAAGGACTGAAGGAGCGCGTCGATAAGCTTGACAGTCAGTTCAAACTCGGCAAGCAAATACTCTCGCTGGCGCTGGCCGACCCGAATCCCTTCGTTCAGGTGCTTTATCCACAAACCTCGGATGGGCCTACCTTGGTTACATTGAATCTTTCCCGCCAGAACCTGCGCGTGGCTGGAAGCAAGATGGAGGCCACCTGCAACCCGATTCAGATCCAGAGCGGGAAGAGCCGCTTCTCGGTGAGCGCCGGCGCCGGTTTTTCGACGCTGCCTGACCGCCACATCATCCGGCAACCGTCCAAGGGAGATCAGGCAGGCACACCGATCAACAAGTTCGGGTATGAATCGAATGCCGCGTTCAAGCCGAGCGGGGTCGCGATGCTCAACGCATCATTGAAGAAGTTGGGCAGGGGTGCGAGCACTTTGGCAGCCAGCTTGGGAGTGGTGGTAAGCGGGCGGGGCGAGGCGGCGCAACTGGAATTCGTTGCCGGTCCGTCGTTCGCGTTCGTGGATGAAAAGTTTTTCCTCACGTTTGGATTTCATGCCGCCAAGGTGGAGAAACTCGCCGGTGGATTCAATATCGGCGATCCGGTACCCAGCAGCCTGCCGGAGCCGCCTCCTATCCAGAAGGATTGGCGGCCGGGCTTCATGATTGCCATGACTTTCAAGATTCGCTGAGCACGCGTCAAGGCCGGGGGAACAAGTACGAGACGTGCCGGAGCTGATCCAGGAGAAAGGGTTCCCGCGGAAAACCGGGGTGAGACCAAGGCGTTTCTTTGTTACGACATTGTGACCGAGCGGGAGGCCAGGGCCTAAGCGACATACAAGGAAGATTTGGCGGTCGCAGCCCCGCAAAGAAAGAAGGAGGCGGACGCCATGAACTGGATCGTTTTTGTACCTATTCTCGCAGCCACGCTGCTGCTTCTTGTCCAGGGCTGTTCTTATCTGTTTGTCAAGGATCACGCACCCTCCTACAACCGTTGTGCTGGGGCGTTGACCATTCTTTTGGCCGCATTGGGCCTCGTACTATATGTCTTGCTTGCGACTGGCGTGCTCGTGCTGAGCACGGAGTTCAGCGTCGCCATGGCACAGGGCATTCCTGCCTGGATCGGGTTGGCCTCTCTTATCGTCGGCGTTTGCATCGCTTCCGGACTGGGTTGGCACGTTGTCCGGTGCAAGAAGGGGTTGCCATCGCGTAGGCTCTGGATACTCGGTCTAAGCGTCATCTGCGGGCTGTTCGCTGCGACGCGAATGCAGGTCTTGAGCCATGACGACGCCGTGCGCTGCTTCGACGGATGGTGGCCCGTCCTGGTGATCTGGGTATGCATTTGCTTCAGCGAATCCTTGATAACCGCCATGGGAGTCACAGATCGATGGGCGTGTGTTTGGGGAGGCATGCTGTTGCCTTTAGGGCTTGCCCTTTACGTGGTCCATCGGTCGCACCTCCACTTCCATTACGCCGACCCCAAGTCACTGGTGTATTGGAAGGCTTGTCTACCGCTGGGTCTTTCGGCCGTTATGGCATTGGGTACGTTGCTTTCCGTCGAGAGAGTGGAAATTCAGGGGCACCCCATGGGTCGATGGCTCAGGATTGGTCTTTCCGCAGTAATTGGTTCCGCCGGGTGCATAAGCGGCGCGCTCTGGGGCAGCCACCATCCCCTTCCTTTACCGTTCAGGCCCTGGTTTCTCTGGCTGGCATGCCTTGCGCTGCTGGGCCTGCTCGTCGCGATCAGGCTCCAACGCCTCTGGCGAGCCGGCAAGTTCAGGGTGCCTAATATTAGCGGGCTGGGTCGCCTGGTCGATGCTATTGTGCTGCTGGCCCTTGCCACTATTGTGGCGAGTTTCGCGGATGTCCTGCACTTCGCCTGGTTAGATCCGATCTGGGATCTTGCGCTTCTAGTTCTTGCGTGGGCTCTGTTGCTCGAATTGGTCGGAGGCGGACCACTCCGCGCCCTGGCGCGACGCCCCGGAGTGAAAGAGATCGAACCGCCTTTGGTAGCTCTTGGGAGCGCCGTCCTCCGGACGTTCCGCGATCTCGGAACCAGACTGGGCGGGTCGTTAAAAGAGCTCTTCCGAGTGGAGTCCAAAGCTGGCGCGATTTTCAAGGTGCTGCTGGGCCTTGTTCTCTTCGTTGCCTTGGCCGAAGTCCCCAATGCAAGAAAGACGATCGTCCTGCCCTTCACTACTCCTGGCTTTCCCGAAGCAGAGGTGAAGAAGGATTTAGGCCGAGTGACTTCCGATCGGATCGTGAACACTCTCGGCTTGCTCCGGCAAGAACTCCAAACTGACATGACAATCTACTCGCCATCTCCTGAGTCGCAGCAAAAGCCGGGCGTGAAAATGGCTGCGACGGGCGAGGGCACCGGTGGTTTGCCGGCCGAGGTGAAAAGCCGCGATGTGGAAATCTGGGGCACCAAAATTCCTTTGGGTTTACTTACTGCTCCGATTGTAGAACCGGTGCGGTGGCTGCTGGGTGTGCGAGTCATTCACGGCAGTATTCAGGGGGAGGGCGACTATTACACTCTTTTGGCGGGTTCAAGCAGAGAGGAAACTTGGCGAGCCGAGGGCTCCATCAACTCGGCCTCACCTGCTGCCGTAGGCGGGCCTAACGTTTCGACTCCGGGCCCCACCCCCAACAGTGCGAGTCCGTCGCCCGCTACGAAGGACTCGAAGCCAGCCGAAACGATCGCCACTTTGGCGGACCAGATTGCGTATAAGTTGGTGAGTTCGGACCCGGCGTTGGCGAGGTTCGGCATGCCCGAATCTTGGCGAGCCATCCAACCATTTCGCGAAGGAGTAGAGCAGTGGAAGAAATACGAGTTAGAACAGGATTTCGACGCCCTCACTAACTCCATTGTTAAGTTCAGGGACGCTGTTCGCACCGATCCCAGCTTCGCTTTGGCCCACTACCGGCTGGGTCGGGCCTTGACAGCCGACGGCCAGCCCGGCGCAGCAGCCCAGGCCTTTCATGCCGCTGTGAGGGCTAGCCCTGGCTTCGCGGCCGCCCACGTGGCCCTGGCGGGCGCGGAATACTCCCACGATGCGTATTATTATCCGCTGCCCCCGGCTATTGGTCGAGCAGTGGAATCCGAGCCTCTCGCACGCACTGCACAGCTTGCAGAAGCCCGAGACCACTGGAGGCACGTAATCCGATTGTCGAGCGCCGACGCCTCCATGGCCGATCGGGCTTCAGCGTACAAGGGTCTTTGTCGAGTCACTCTTGAAGGGGCTGCTTCCACAAATCTGCCCGAGGTCGACCGATACAGAGCGGCCTATCTCGCCTTCTTCTATTGCAGGGCGGCGGAACATCTTTACGCCCGACTCTCGCCCTCGCCGGGCGCCGATTCACAGATTAGAACTGCGGAGGTTTTGTACCTGCTAGGTTACACAGTCGACATGATTGGGCGCCTCCCTGAGCTGCTCTACACTGCCTCAGGCCAGGGGGGGGAAGAAGCTGATTGGCATTGTTCCGCGGCAACCGTCGGAGAGGAAGACATCAACGAGGAGGGTAAGGTCACGCGACGCCGACTCTCGCGCAGTCTGTACGCTCGGCCCAGCCTAAGGTATTACCGCCGTGCAAGAGCTCTTCTGCCGGAAAACGCAGTGGTAGGCTGCGCGGTCGCCACCATGAGTCTATCCCTGGACGATGATCGTAAGCCGATGGAGGCTCTGCGAGTCGATGCTTCCGTCCATATGAGGCTGGCCCGGGGGTTCAGTGAAAGGGCCCAGGATTCGAGCCGAGCAGCCCGGCGGCACATGCGGGAGGCTGCCGTCGGGGGACCTTTGTTCAAAGAATTCGGCATGGAACCGTACAGAATCGCTGCAAAGTACTATCGCCTGGCACTGATTGAGTACCAAAGTGCGATTGAGTATGCGCCGGCGAATACCCATGCGCTGAATGGCTACGCCTACACCTTCTGGCAATGGAGGTACAACTGTCCAATGCCATCCCCTCTGGGACCAGGTGCGGACGTTGCTTCTCGTGCGGAAAAACATGCTCGTCAGGCCGTGCGGCTGACCGCCGGTAAAGCCTCGGCCACGGAGGAAGCCACTGTACGGTCAACCCTCGGCGAAGTCTTGCTGGGCCAAGGTCGCGTGAAAGAGGCCATCGAGGAGCTCGAGAAGGCGAACAGCCAGGCTTCTGACCATGCCTGGTTTGGCGAAATTCGCTTAGACTTAGCTCAGGCCTATCTTTGCAGAAAGCCAGTTGACCGCCGAGCTTCCCCGATACTCAAGAAGATTGGTGATGCCGAGAGCACGCGTGAGGTTCAGCCTTTCACGGACGAGCCCAGTTTGCTTGATCCGGCCAGAGTTCCAAATGTCTGCCGCTAGCCGCCGCGCACCTAATGTCGCCAACGTAGTTTTTGCAAGGTGCAGCACACTGGCTCTCCTTTCAAGTGCTTGCAGGCGGCCGGGGCCGGCGTGCCCGGCGGGTGTAGCGGCGGGCTTTAGACCGCCAGGTGCGCCGGTAGGTGACTGAGGTGGCGACCCGCCAGGCGGGATGGCCGGTACAAGCCCGGAAGACACAGCCTGGAAGCCTGTGCCACTGAATCCGCTGTCCGGACTTTATTTGCTTTGTTTTCAACGGACGGCTGCCATGAAAACGTTTGCAAACTTGACACGTATGCTATAATGAAATTATGGAAACATAGTAATAATTTCAGAGTTTTTCGGCCCCGGCCAATACATAACCATTAAACTAATGGCTACGGTTAGGTAAGTATAACAAAATAAAGGAAGCAGAGATGGACACAAGCGTCCTATAATCCATTAAACCGGCCAATTAAACGACGGAAAATGGGCGGCCGGCGCCGGGCCCCGCTGACACCTGGAACCTGGAACCTGACACCTGGAACCTGAGACCCGGCTTTGGCGTATGATGGAGATGCGGGAGGTACTATGACCAGGCCCTTGCTCCTCGGATTCCTCCTGTTTCCCCTTCTACTGCAAGCCCAGGGAACGGCCATGCCGGTGTTCATCGGTCGCTCGGCCGGGCTGCTGGCCCCGGCGGTGGACGGCACGGGCCGGACCACGGTTTTCGGCTCCAGCGTGAGGCCCGATGGCACGGTGGCGGCCGTCACCGATGTCTATTCGGTGGCGACCGACGGCAGCGCGCTGCGGCAACTGACCCGCCTGGCGGCCACCCGCCAGTATCCGCCGCAGGGCGCGAATGCGGTGACGCTGGCGGCGAACGCGCCGCGCGCCGCCTACACCATCCTGGTTGCCGACAGCGCCGGCCAGACCGAGCAGGTGCGCGTGCTGGACACGGCCTCGGGCAGCGAGCGCACGGTGGCGGTCGATAAGGAAGGCTGCATCCAGCCGCTACGGGCCGACGCGGCCTTGTGCCCCAATTGCTTCTTCTATTGCGTTAGCGCCCCGCACCTGACCTCCGACGGCGGCAAGGTGCTCTACTCGGCCCGCCGGCAGCAGCCCTTCTACACGGTAAACAGCGACGGCAGCGGGCCGGCGCGCCTGCCGGTGTACAGCGGCGCGCTGGCGCCCGCGCCGCAGCGCGTGATCAGCGGCAACGGGCTGGCGGTGTTCACCAGCGCGGCGCCGTTCGGGCCGACCTTCGCCGCCTCCGCCACCGACGTCTACGTCAT
>Ga0315273_10014155_pt1 | contig 10275 bp, 11 predicted proteins | sample YL17G02_0_MG_FD_205753 | JGI IMG/M metagenome (GOLD analysis project Ga0315273, IMG submission 205753) | Sediment microbial communities from Yellowstone Lake, YNP, Wyoming, USA - YL17G02_0 | ecosystem: Environmental > Aquatic > Freshwater > Lake > Sediment | place: USA: Wyoming | collected... | reverse complement strand
GGACACTCGCCACAGTTCGAGAACCCCGAACCCTGGTTCGAAGCCGTCGATGGCTTCCTGCGCCGAACCAGCGACCGCGGACCGGGCATCCCGGCTCGCAGGAGTGAGGTAAGTGAATGATGGCGCAGCGAGTGGAAGTAGCGGAGCGGGAGCAGCGCAAGGAATGATGGCGCAGCGAGTGGAGCGGATGGAGCGAGCGCAGCGAGTGGAAGTAGCGGAGCGGGAGCAGCGCAAGGAATGATGGCGGTGCGAGTGGAGCGGATGGAGCGAGCGCAGCGAGTGGAAGTAGCGGAGCGGGAGCAGCGCAAAGGGTGATGGACGGTGGGTTCCTCGCCGCGTCGACCCTGCGCGCGCACGACGTCGACACGGTGTTCACCCTCTCGGGTGGACACCTGTTCCCGCTCTACGACGGGTGCGTGAAGACCGACATCCGTCTCATCGACACGCGCCACGAGCAGACCGCCGCGTTCGCCGCGGAGGGTTGGGCCAAGGTGACGCGCCAGGTGGGTGTCGCCGCGCTTACCGCCGGTCCGGGCGTGACCAACGGTGTGAGTGCGATCACGAGCGCGTTCTTCAACGGGTCCCCGGTGTGTGTCATCGGTGGGCGCGCCCCCCACGCGCGCTGGGGCGTCGGATCCCTGCAGGAGCTCGACCACATCCCGATCGTGGCGTCGGTGACCAAGCACGCGGCGACGCTGGCGACGGCCGACGCCATTCCCGCGGGCCTCGACGCTGCCCTGCGTTCCGCGCGCAGCCCCCATCGGGGCCCGACGTTCGTTGATATCCCACTCGACGGTTGGGGGCCGAGCGACGCCGGCGTACCGGTGGCGCCCGATCCGTCGACACTTCGCGGGCCCGCCCCCGACGGCGACGCGGTTGCCGGGATCGCGCGTCTGGCCGGCGCGGCCGCCCGGCCGGTGCTCATGGTCGGGAGTGACGTGTACTGGGCCGGCGCCGAGGTCGAGGTGCTCGCGTTCGCGGAGGCGCTAGGGATTCCCATGTTCGCCAACGACATGGGGCGCGGCGTTGTGCCGGCCGACCATCGCCTGGCGTTCGCGCGCGCACGGGGGACGGCGTTCTCCGGGGCCGACCTCGTGATCGTCGCGGGCACCCCGCTCGACTTTCGGCTCGGCTTTGGTTCCTTTGCTGCGCCGGTCGTGCACCTCGCTGACAGTCCCGCCGGGGTCGCAACCCACGTCGAGCTCGCCGCGTCGGTCGGAGGCGACCTCCGCACCACGTTCGCGGCGCTCGCCGAGCAAGCACCGGCTGGCGGAGACGGAGTGGCCCGCCGCGAGCGCGACACCTGGGTGGCGCAACTACGCGACGACGAGGTTGCGAAGCGAGCAGCCGAGGCGTCGCGCCTCGAATCGGTCGCGACACCGATCGATCCGGCCCGGGTGTACGGCGAACTCCGCTCGCGTCTCGCGCGTGACGCGGTCGTGATTGGTGACGGAGGCGACTTCGTGTCCTACGCCGGCAAGTACATCGACACCTACACGCCGGGGTGCTTTCTCGGGCCGGGACCCTACGGTTGCCTCGGCACCGGCACGGGGTACGCGCTCGCGGCGGCGCTTGCGTATCCAGATCGCCAGGTCGTCGTCTGCTACGGCGACGGTGCGATCGGCTTCACGCTCGGCGACCTCGACACCCTCGTGCGTCACGGCGTGAACGTGACTGCCGTCATCGGCAACAACGGGATCTGGGGCCTCGAGAAGCACCCGATGCAGATGATCTTCGGTTACGACGTTGTCGCCGAGTTGCGCCCGGGGACGCGGTATGACCAGGTCGCCGAGGCTCTGGGCGGCCACGGTGAGCTCGTCGAGGAGGCGGGCGACATCGGCTCCGCACTCGATCGCGCCTTCGCCCACGACGGTCTGTCTGTGGTCAACGTGCTGACCGACCCCGCCGATGCCTATCCGAGGTCGTCCAACCTCGGGTGAACCGGCCCAGGAACCTGCCTGTTCACTACAACTAGCGCAGCGATGCTCCGGGGCAGGCCAACCAGTCGCCGCCTTCTTCGCGCATCGGGAGGTCGTAGCTCTTCCCGACCCCCGTGCCGGGCGGGTCGATCTGGTACTCGACGGTGGCGCGGTCGTCGTCGCGGTCGACTCCGAGGAAGTTGACGGTCACGGTGGCGCCGAAGCCAAGCCGGTGACCGAGCTCGGTGAATGCGGCCTCGGGGTCGTCGCGATCCGCGGCACAGAGCCGGTCGATCGCGTCCTGCTCGTTTCCGGCCGTCACGTCGTCGAGGAAGTCGTACGCGCCCTGGTATGGCGGCAGCGTGCGGGTCGCGAAGAGCGCGGTCCCCGCGATCCCGAACGCAGCGATCGTGGCGAGCGTGAGCACCAGGGCGACGATCCAGCCGCGACGCTTTCGGGGCGTGTCGGTGCCGGGCGGCCGGGGGGAAGCCCAGCTCTCGCCCGGCGCGGGCGCCGGTACCGGCGGCGCGGCGGGTGCTGGCGCCCCGGGCGATTGGTCGCTCATGCTCCGGCCGCCTTCTCCAGGAAGCGGGATCGCTTCACGACCACTCGGGTGATGCGGCCCGCGGCCACGAGCCCGCGACCGTCGTTGACCGACACGCGGAACGTCAGGCGGCGGCTCTCAACGGTTTCGAGCGTCGCCTCTGCGTCAACCCGGCCACCGACCGCGGTCGGTGCCAGATGATCGATCTGCACGCGGTAGCCGACGGTGGTCTGGCCCTCACCGAGCGCACCCGCGATGGCGTGTACCGAAGCCTCCTCGGCGAGGCTGACGACGCGGGGTGTCGCGAGGACCGGGACATCACCACTGCGGAACGCCACGGCGGTGTCGGCGTGGGACACGGTCATCGACGCGGTCGCCGTGAGTCCGGGCCGCAAGGTCATTCGCCTACCCTAGCGACCCCATGATCGAACCTGACATCCTCGAACGCACGTTGCGCCACGCCCTCCGCAACGGTGGCGACTTCGCCGAGGTCTTTGCCGAGGACCGCCGCAGCTCGAGCGCCCGATTCGATGATGGTCGAGTCGAGGAGCTCGTGTCGGGCCGGTCCCGGGGCGCCGGCGTGCGTGTCGTGCGCGGCGGAACCACCGGGTACGCGCACACCGCTGATCTCTCCGAAGCGAGACTGCGTGACGCCGCCGAAGCCGCCGCCGGGGCAGCACGCGACGGCGGTGGCGGTGCGACGGCGGTGGCGCTGGAGGCACGGCCGACTGAACCCCATGAGATTCTGGTGCCACCGGAGTCGGTGTCGAAGGCTCGCAAGGTCGAGCTGTTACGTCGCGCGGACACCGCGGCGCGCGAGCGGAGCGACACGATCTCGCAGGTGAGCGCGGCCTACGCCGACGGACGACGTCGGATCCTGGTCGCGAACTCCGATGGTCTGCTCGCCGAAGACGACCAGGTGCGCACCCGGTTCATGGTGCAGTGCGTCGCCGTCGGCGACACCGGGATGCAGACCGGGACCGAAGGTCCCGGGCGCACGATGGGCTTCGAGCTCTTCGACGAGATCGATCCCGAGCAGATCGCCGCGATTGCCGCCGATCGCGCGCTCACGATGCTGCGTGCCCGGCCGGCGCCTTCCGGGAAGATGCCGGTGGTGCTCAAGCGCGGTGCCGGTGGCGTGCTGTTCCACGAGGCCTGCGGCCACGGGTTGGAGTCCGACCTCGTTGGTCGTGATGCGTCGGTGTTCGCGGGTCGGGTCGGTGAGCAGGTCGCGTCGCCGCTCGTGACGATCGTCGACGACGGTACCTACTCGCGCGAGTGGGGAACGTACGCGATCGATGACGAAGGAGCGCCGGCCCGGCGCAACGTGCTGATCGAGGACGGTGTGCTCACCGACTACCTCTGGGACCTCACCCGGGCTCGCAAGGAAGGGCGCGAGAGCAGCGGGAACGGGCGGCGTGAGACATACCGTGACCTGCCGATGGTACGGATGACGAACACCTACCTTCTCGCGGGCGCCGATGATCCGGACGACATCGTGGCCCGAACCGAACGCGGCATCTACTGCGCCGCGCTCGGCGGTGGACAGGTCAACACCGCGACCGGCGACTTCGTCTTCGGCGTGACCGAGGCGTACCTGATCGAGAACGGTGAGATCACGGAGCCCGTGCGCGCCGCGCAGCTCATCGGCAATGGACCCGAGACCCTGCGACTCGTCGACGCGGTCGGCAACGACTTCGACACCTGGGCCGGCACGTGCGGGAAGGACGGTCAGGGTGTCCCGGTCTCGGCGGGCCAGCCGACCCTCCGAGTCGCCGAGCTCACGGTCGGCGGAACCGCAGATGTTTGAGCAGCCAACGCTTTGGCGTCGGCGATGGGTGTCTCAGACCCCGGTACCGACGCCAAAGCACCATGACTGAGCTGCTCGAGCTCGCCCGTCGGATCGCCGGGCAGGCGAGCGGCGATGAGCAGATCGAGGCCTACGTCTCTCGGACCCGCGAGACCGACGTCAAGGTTCACGGGGGCAACGTCGAGTCGCTTGTCGTGGCCGGGCGGTCCGGCGTCGGAGTGCGGGTCCTGGTGGGTGGTCGCCAGGGCTTCGCGTGGGGTGGCTCCCTCGACGACGACGTGGTCGAGGAAGCGGTCGTCGAGGCACGCGACAACGCGGCGTTCGCCACCCCCGATGAGTTCCAGGCGATCGCTTCGCCCGACGACTGCGCCGGTGCGGTCGCCCGCCTCGACCTGTGGCGTGACGACACGACGACGACGCCGATCGACGCCAAGGTCGCCCTCGCGCTGAGCGCAGAGGCGGCGACCCTCGCCGCCGACGACCGGGTGCGCGCGGTCGAGTCTGCGGCGTACGGCGACGCCGCGATCGAGTCAGCGATCGCGAACTCGCTCGGTGTGCAAGCCACGACGCGACGCACGACGTGCTCCGTGATGTCGTTTGCGTTGGCGGGCGACGGCGTCGACACGCGGACCGGGTACGGGTTCTCCGCAGGGAGGGCGTTCGCCGACCTTGACATCGAGGTGGCGGCGCGCGATGCGGCCGACCGTGCGGTGAGGCTCCTCGGTGCGACACAGCCGCGAACGCGGCGCCTGCCCGTCGTCTTCGACCCACTTGTCACGCGGTCGCTGCTCGCGATCATCGGTGCCGCACTGGGCGGAGAAGCCGTGATGAAGGGTCGGTCGATGTTCGTCGGGCGTGACGGCGCGCTCGTCGCGGCGCCGGGCGTCACGCTTGTCGATGACCCCACCCACCCCGAGGCATTCGGTGCGACGCCATTTGACTCGGAAGGTGTTCCCACCCGGCGGGTCGAGCTGATCGTCGATGGCGTCCTCCGCGGGTTCCTCCACAACGTCGCCACCGGCCGTCGTTCCGGCCGGGGCACCACGGGTTCCGCGGTGCGCGGTGGCTACGCGACGACCCCTGGCGCCGGCGCGCGAGCGCTGGCGCTCGCGCCCGGGACGGCATCACCGGAGGCGATCCTCGGCGACGCCGGCGAGGCGCTGTACGTGCAGTCGGTGAGCGGGCTGCACTCGGGGACGAACCCGGTGAGCGGCGATTTCTCGGTCGGTGTCGACGGGCTCATGGTTCGTGACGGTGCGTTTGGTGAACCGGTGCGGGAGGTGACGATCGCCTCGACGCTCCCCCGGATGCTCCAGGACGTCGTGCAGGTCGGCTCCGACCTGACCTGGCTCCCCGGTGGTGCCGCGGGCCTGACGCTCCTGCTCGGAGAGATGGCGGTCAGCGGGTCCTGACGCCACGGCGATCGAGGATGGCGCGCAGCTCGGCGATCGCTGCGAGTGAGTCGCGCCCGACGTGCACGGTCTCGATCCCGAGTGCGCGAGCCGCCGCCACATTGTCGGGATTGTCGTCGAGGAACACCGACGCCGCAGGTGCGCAGCCCGCGCGTTCGCAGGTCAGCTCGTAGATGCGCGGGTCGGGCTTGCGCATCCCGACCTCGCTCGAGTCGATGATGACCGGGAACAGCTCGTCGACCGGGAACGACGCGCGCCATGCGTCGCCGAACTCCTTGACGTTGTTGGTGAGCAGCGCGAGCGCGATGCTGGAGTCCTGCAGCCGGCGGATCTCGTGGATCATCGGCCACTGCACGCGCACTCCGGTCGCGGCGGTGAACTCCATGAACGCGACCGCGTCGAGCTCACGTCCGATGATCTCCGGTGCGCGCCGGACCACCCCGTCGAGGTACTCGGCGAACCCGAGGTCGCCCGTCTCGAGGAGGTGGAAGTCGTGCACCGACCCCTCGTCGTGGGCGCTGTCGACGGGGTCGCCGTCGCTGCCGGGGGCCATCTCACGCGAGACCCGATCGCCGAAGAGGAGTCGGTCGATGGAGCCTGGCGGATACCCCATACGGGTCTCGAAGACGGCGAGGTCATCGAGGAGACGCTCCGAGATGACCCCGCCGTAGTCGAAGATCACGAGCTCGATCTCCGGGCTCTCGGGACGTGAGGCCCGGTCGCCCATCAGCGGAGCCCGGTCGCGAAGATCAGGATCACCGCGCCACCGACGACGAAGCGGTAAATCACGAACGGCATGAACGAGTTCGTCTGCAGGTAGCGCAGCAGCCACGCGATCGCGAGAAAGCCGCTGATCGCTGCGGCGATCATCCCCCAGATGAACGGGGCGACGAAGCCGGACGGGATCCCGTCGCGTGCGACCTCGAGACCTTTGTAGACCCCGGCACCCGCAGTGATCGGGATGGCCATCAGGAACGAGATGCGCGCGGCCGCCGCGCGATCAAATCGCAACCACCGGCCCATCGTCATGGTGACGCCCGAGCGGGACACGCCCGGCTGGAGCGCGACTGCCTGCGCGATCCCCATGAGCAGCGCGTCGCGTCGACGGAAGTCGTCGCTCGGTCGCGCGCCGCCGAGGCGGTCGACGAACAGGAGGACGAAGCCGAAGGCGATCAGCATGGCGCCGACCAGGATCGGGTCGCCGAGCGTCTCCTCGATGGTGCTGCCGAACAGCGCTCCTACGATCGCACCCGGCACCGCGGAGAGCAGGAGCAGCCACGCGATCCGTTCGTCGGTGGTTCGCACGGCGCGTTGCTTTACGGTCTGGAGCGCGGCGAGCAGGTATCGCCACACATCGTTGCGGAAGTACCAGACCGCGGCGATCAGTGTGCCCATGTGCAGCGCGACATCGAAGGTCTTGTTGAGCGACGGGTTGCTCGTCAGCTCGTTCCAGCCGAAGAGCTCGGGCACGAGGATCAGGTGCCCGCTCGACGAGATCGGCAGGAACTCGCTGAGCCCCTGGACGATCCCCAGGATGATGGCGTGCAGGACGGACACCGGAGCTCCTCGCTCGGTGGGGGAGCGACGATGCTACGGGGCGCGCGCCTCTTCGGGGGGAACGAGCGCGAGCGTGATGACACCGTGGGTGGCGGCGAAGGCCAGCGCCCGCGCCTGGCGTGGTGAGACGAGGAGCGTCACCCCGAAGGTGTCGCGCCCCTCGGCGTTGGATGCCGCGTCGGTGTCGAGCACTGAGACTGCGGCCGCAACCACGAGCGCCGGCTCGCCCTCACCGGTGTCCGCGTCTCCGATGCCCTGTTCGAGGGTGGCGTACACGTCGACGGCCGCGCCCACCCGGGGATGTACTGCTTCGGTGACGACGACGCGCATCGCTCGCGTCCCGGCCGGCAGGGCGCCGTCGAGGCCGTTGCGGTGACGGGGAGCGAGGTTGTGCTCAGCGAGGAAGCCGCCGCGCACGACCGGCACGGTGACGACGCGTCCGACCGCGGCCGCCGTGCTCGGCAGCACACCCGGGGGCAGCTGGGACCGGTAGACGCGGCGTGACCGCACGTCGCCCTCGCTCACGATCGTGCCGAGCGTGAGCTCGCCCACCGCGACCACCGCGGGTCGCTCGTCGCCGAGTGAGGTGGCATGGCGGTGCAGCGCGGCGAGGTCGGACGCGACGATGACCGCGGTAGCGACGGCAACCGTGATCGCGGCGAGCCAGGACGCGATGGCTCGAGGTGAACGAGGGAGCATGGCGGGGTCCTCCTCTTGGAGAGAGGTGCGGGTTCGTCTCCCGCCGTGGACACCGCCCGGGTCGCGCTACGACGTGCTCCTGCTTCCAGATCCCCCGCGATCAGAACCCCCGCGATCAGAACCCCCGCGATCAGATCCCTGGTTGGAGGACCTCTTGGAGTTCGAGGAGCTCTTGGAGTCGGAGGAGCTCTTGGAGTCGGAGGAGCTCTTGGAGTCGGAGGAGCTGCTGGAGTCGGAGGAGCTCTTCGAGTCTGATGAGCTGCTCGAGTCGGAGGAGCTCTTGGAGTCTGACGAGCCTGAGCCCGAAGAGGAGTCCGGCTCCGAGGACGAAGAACCCGACTTCGAGCCCTTCCCGTTGCTGCGGTTGTCGGTCTTGTAGAACCCGGACCCCTTGAGCACGATCCCGGCCGGCGAGAGGACCTTCACGATCGCGCCGCCGCAGTCGCCGTCGTGCGTCGTGAGGGAGTCGTCCGTGATCGACTGCCAGATCTCGAAGTCTTCGCCGCAGGTTCCGCAGCGGTAGCGATAGGTGGGCATCGGGGGTGTCGCTCCCGTCAGGGGGTTTCTCGAAGTTCGGTTTCTCGGAGTTCGGGTTCGAGCCGCTGGCACTCGCGACCTACGACTGCTAACGCTACCCGACCTCCAACACTTCCCGCTGGCCGCCGCTGCCCGCACCGGGGAGCTCGGGCCGGTGACGAGGCGGGCGCCCCGATCAGGCGGCAGACTGACGGGGTGATCCCGATGTTCCTGCTCGTGCCCGTCGCGTACCTCCTCGGCACGTTCCCCAGCGCCGCGCTCGTCGCCCGGCGGGCCGGACGTGACGTCACCCAGGAGGGCAGCGGGAACCCGGGGGCGTCCAACATCGTGCGCCTCATGGGCTGGAAGGCCGGCGCCGTCGTCCTGCTGCTCGACATGGGCAAGGGTGCGCTCGCGGCTGCGGTGGGGCTCGCGCTCGACGGGCATCGCGGCGCCTACGTTCTCGGCGTTGCCGCGGTGCTCGGGCACGTGTTTCCGGTCACCCGTCACTTCAAGGGCGGGCGAGGCGTCGCGACCGCGGCCGGCGTGGCTGCGGTTGTGTTCCCGTTCGTGCTCGGCGTGCTCGCGCTGGTGTGGGTCGCGATTGCACGCGGGCTGCACAAGGCGTCGATCGCGTCGGTCGTGTGCGCCAGCCTGTTCCCAGTGATCGTCTGGCGGCGCGGTGGGGGGAAGCTCGACCTCTTCGTCACCTGCGGCTTGGCTGTGGTCGTGATCGTGCGGCACTTTTCGAACCTGCGCCGCCTTGTACGCGGGGAAGAGCTCGGTCTCGACGGCGACACCCCGGGACGCGGGTAGCGTCCGCGCCATGAGCGCGCCTCGCGTCACCAAAGCCGTGATCCCGGCCGCCGGCCTCGGTACTCGGTTTCTTCCGGCCACGAAGAGCCAGCCCAAGGAGATGCTGCCGGTCGTCGATCGACCCGCGATCCAGTACGTCGTGGAGGAGGCGGTGGCAGCAGGCCTCACCGACGTGCTGGTGATCACGGGTCGGGGCAAGCGTGCGATCGAGGATCACTTCGATCGCAACTTCGAGCTCGAGCACACGCTCGAGGAGCAGGGCAAGCACGACGTCGTCGAGGAGCTGCGCTCGACGACCGAGGTCGGGCACATCCACTACATCCGCCAGGGTGAGCCCAAGGGCCTCGGGCACGCGATCTCGGTGGCGAGCGAGCACGTGGGCGACCACGCGTTCGCCGTGCTGCTCGGTGACGACATCATGGTCGACGATGCACACCTGCTCGGCAAGATGCTCGATGTGCACGAGCGCGAGGGCGCTTCGGTCCTGGCCTTGATGGAGGTGCCCCTAGAACAGATCTCCGCCTACGGTTGCGTCGACGCGGAGGAGGTGGGCGACGGGCTGCTGCGCGTCCGCGGCATCGTCGAGAAGCCGGACCCCGCAGACGCACCGTCGAACCTCGCGGTGATCGGTCGCTACGTGCTCACCCCCGAGATCTTCGCGGCCATCGATCGCACGGCGCCGGGCGTCAACGGAGAGATCCAGATCACCGACGCGATCAGTTTGCTGCTCGAGTCCCAGCCGGTGTTCGGCGTCTCGTTCACCGAGGGTCGCTACGACATCGGCCAGAAGCTCGACTTCCTGCGGGCGAACGTCGAGATCGCGCTCGATCGCCCCGACCTCGGCCCCGAGCTTGCGGCGATCCTCGTCGACATCGTGCGGCGCCGCGGCCTGGTATGAGTCCGCTCGTCCCGCTGGGCGACGTCCAAGCGATGATCCTCGACGGGGTTGTTCGGCTCGAGGCCGTCGAGGTGCCGCTGGGTGACGCGCTCGGCGCGATCCTG
>Ga0315273_10014154_pt1 | contig 10275 bp, 11 predicted proteins | sample YL17G02_0_MG_FD_205753 | JGI IMG/M metagenome (GOLD analysis project Ga0315273, IMG submission 205753) | Sediment microbial communities from Yellowstone Lake, YNP, Wyoming, USA - YL17G02_0 | ecosystem: Environmental > Aquatic > Freshwater > Lake > Sediment | place: USA: Wyoming | collected... | reverse complement strand
AGGAGGGCAAAAAAATTGGCGGAAGTGCATGGGAATCGAACCCACCCGGGACGCCGCTCAGCGCCCCGCACTGGATTTGAAGACCTTTTCAAGCCTTTTCCTTCCCATCTTTTAACCCTGCAAAACTACATCGAATTTCCTGATTCCATTGGGATTAGTGCAATTTTTTGAGTCAGGTGGAGTCAGGTAGAGTAAGATTAAAGGAAAGGCTCACGGGCACAGTTTGGGCACAGTCAAAAGGGGAGGCCTTAATTTTATTACTGCTCGCCTCTCTGCAGAGGAGTAAACTCCCATTGAAATTTAGGCGAAATTTAACTCTTCCAGAAGGGGGCACTGAAATGGAAAAGAAGGTAAATTTTGCTCCTTCCTTGAATTGGATAATTACCTTATTGGTATTTCTCAGTCTTTCTTATGGTTGCGCTCATATTCCACGGCCGATAACAGATTTTTACCAAAGACCGGGGATTGATCTTAGGCAGTATGAACGGATAGCTGTTTTGAATTTTGGAGCTCCCCTGAACGCAACCTCTGCAGGAATTGAAGCGTCTGACATTGTAGGCTTGGAGCTTATGAAAAAAGGGTACGTGGTTGTAGAAAGGTCAAGAGTGGGTCAAATTTTGAGGGAGCAAGGTTTAGGGCTAACGGGCGCCCTGGATGAATCAACCACAGCTGAAATCGGGAAAATTCTTGGTGTCCAGGCTTTAATAGTGGGCTCGGTTGGAAATTATAAAACAGACAAAACAACAATGATCCTCCCAACAATGTATGGACCAATGGGCGGCACACAAGTTAGTTCTTCCGCCTCTGTCACTATGAAAATGATTGACGTTAAAGATGCTGTTGTTATTTGGGCGGGTCATGGGAATTGCGTGTTTCGGGGGAATAATCCCGTGGTTCCGCTCAGAGCTGCCATAGCAGGAATGCTTAAAAGCTTACCCCCTAAATAGCATTTGGGAAATTAAAGTAATGCAGAGACAGGTCGGGAATTTTTGGGAGTTTTCTCTGTGAAAGCGGCCGGGCATTCTCACTTGATACGGGACATGAAGAAACGCGCCACGCTCGCACTGGAAGCAAGTTTTGAAGCAAGCTGGGAAAAGAACATCTTATTAACCATTAAATAACTTTTGACCCCCTTACCCTGGCCGGGGACAGCCGGGCATTCTCCGCCCGGTTGGGGGTCAATTAACCTTGGAGCCGGAAGGAGAACCGGAAATGGAATAAAAGGATCCCCCAAAAAAGAGAAAACCCCAATAGAACGGTTGGCCCCGAAAGCAATTGACCGAGGCAAGGAGACTATCCCTTCCTCCAATTTTCAACAATTTCCACAATAGTTTTAAGATATTGACTAACAATCTCGTTACCCTTGGGGGCAGAAAAGTGCTCCCCGGAAGAATAGTTCTTGACAATATTAACCAAAACTGGTATCGTTAATATACCGCTGAGAGGAGTATCGATGCAAGAGCGAAAGGATAAAAATCAAAAACCGAAATTGTCACAAGCAGCCTGGACTGTGAAGGTTATCCGGCAATGGGCTGAGGTTGAACTCAAAAAACATGAGGAAGTCTCACGGGAGGGTATTCCAAAAGGAACCCCTATTGGTTTCTCGCTTTCAAAGCGCAAGGCTGCGCTCATGATGGTCCTTTTTCCTTTCGCCCTAAAACAGCGGGAAATAGCAAAAGAAGCCGGTGTCAGTGAAGGGGTCCTGCGCGTTTGGAAAACTCAGTCTGATTTTGTATGTGCAGTGAAGGAGGCTTGTGAAAAAATTGCCCAGCTGCTCATTGACACGCTGGAAGTTGAAATAATGAAACCCCAATTCCCAGACAATGCAGAGCTTGCGAAATCCTACGCGGGTCGAACGACATTGGGTTTAGAAGGGAAAGGCTCACTTGACGCCGCTCTTGCTTATGCCGACCATATCATGTTTTTGAATCCGTACATAAGCGGAATTTTTTTCAAATGGCTGAAAAAGAAAATCGATTCCACTAAGGGTCCTGCGGGATTTATGTTTGCCACTCTGGCTTATAGACTCAGGGTGAGGGTCAAGGCTCTAGACGAGGGGGAATTTAGGAAATGGATAAGAGACCCCGCCACATTGAAAATTGAAAAACTTATGATAGCCTACTACATCGACGGTCTGATTGAATTTGCACAGTTTGTTCAGAAAGAACAGAATAATGAACTACAGGATAAACTAAAAGAACGTGTCAAAGATATTAAGGAAGATATTTTTGGGTTGATTGACACTTTGGCCAAGTAATTTTTTTAGCCAATATATTAATCTTTTATATAAAGGTTAATGGGATTGCGGGGGATAAGGTTGGATTTAGAAGAAATCAAAAACTTGGGCCGTTTGATCGCAGGGGGTGAGAAAGGACGAAACAAAAAAGGATCCTCTACCAAAGGCACGGCGATGAGCAGGCCCAAATTTAGAAATATAGCATGAAAGCGAGTCTTACCCCGGGAGCAGCTTCAACCAAGGGGGATTGAAAAGCTTGGAAAGGAAAATGTATGGAAAAGACGGTATTGGATGATGCCTCTATAGTCGCCTTCCTCTCTCTTCGAAAATTTAAAATCACCCCGCAAAAAAAACGGGACGGTAAGGTCGGCTTTCTCGTTGAGGGCACAAACATCAACGAGGCCCTGCAAGAGCTATACGGTAATGCCCGTGTAGGCGTATTGGACTACATAAAAACATTTAAGGCTCTTCGTTCGAGTATCTTTGCCTTGAAAGGGGGGCAGAGATGAGTGGCGGAGGTTTCCACTATTTTTTGAATGGCTGTGACCCCGGCCGCGATGCTCTCGCCCGTCTCGCCCTTGAGGACTTCCGGGACCGGAGCGGCTTATCGTCAAATACGCTCGAAGGAGCAACGAAATGACGACCGACCACAGTGAGCTTTCCCTCCATCCCCTTCACCTTCAGGATCTTCGGAAAGGCGGGCTGATAGATGAAACCATCCAAGCCGCTGGGGTTTACAGTGTGTGCCCGCGTGACATCTCGAAGAAGCTTGAGGGACATTTTCCCAAAGTAGAAAGCCTTCTTTCTTTTCCCTATCCTGAGGCTGATGGGTATGAACGGGTTAAGCTCTTTCCTCCCCAATTGACAGATAAGGGAACGGTCAAATATTACCAGAAGGCCGGAAGTCCTTGCCGACTTTATGTCCCTCCAATGGTGAGGGCCATTCTCAAAGATCCGTCAATTCCCCTTTGCTTCACCGAGGAGGAGAAAAAGGCTCTGACAGCCTGTCAGGAAGGGATTTCTTGTATCGCCCTAAGCGGACTATGGAACTGGCCAGATGGAAGCGAAGAAAAAAATCTTATCTCAGACTTTGACCTTTTAAATCTGAATGGCCGGACGGTTTACCTCGTGCCCGATAATGATTGGGAGCAGCCCGACCGGCACGGTAAGCGAAAGAATCTTCATCAGGCAGTCTATGAACTGGGTTATCGCCTCATTGACCGAGGGGCGAAAGTTTCCATTATCGAGCTTCCACCGGGACCGGAAAAAGGACTTGACGACTTTCTTTGTCAGCATTCCGTTGAGGAGTTTCACTCGTTGCCGAAACGGGCGGTCCGAAAACTAACCATCGAGGAGATGATCGAGGAGGCTTCCCTTGAAACCCTTCCCGAAATTCTTAAGCGGCTGGGAAGCCTGAAAGAAACCGAGAGGGCCGTTTATGTGAACGTGCTGGCCAGGAAATTAAAGATTCCGAAATCGGCAATTGAGACCGACCTCAGAAAGATGATGAAGCATCGGGAGCCGGACATTGACAGGCTTCTTGAATGCGGGGCTAATCCTCAATCCAATTTTTCAGCGCAGAACTTCATCGATGGTGTTTTATCGTTCGGCGCGATCCTGGGGAAAGAGCGAGCCCTTGTCCAGTCAGATAGTCGAATTACTCTTGCAGACGGGAGCAGCGGCGATTCCTTCCGGTTCAAAAGGTCGACACTCACGGCGGAGGGAATCAAGCGTTTCCGATCCGGTGAGGATGTAAGCGGTCGGGACCTGCTTAATCGGATTCAAACCCTCTTCAGTGACCATGTGTTTTTCAAAGATCACCGGATTCCTTTGTTGCTTGCAATATGGGTGTTCGGAACTTACATGTTTAAATGCTTCCGGTTTTTTGGTTATTTGTGGATCAATTCATTCGTCAAGAGGTGTGGGAAAAGTCTTCTCTTGGATATTTTTTCCCTCATCTGTTTTAATGCCACATCCCGCCTTGTTGATCCTTCGTCCTCTTTCCTGTTCAGGGAGGCAGATTCGAATGATGGAACTTTGATCCTTGACGAAATCGAATCATTGGGTGGTGCGGATAAGGACCAAAAGTCCGAACTGATTACTCTTCTCAATTCTGGCTTTCAACGAGGATCACAAGCTCCTCGCATGGAAACAAAGAACCGAGAATTTGTAGTCACTTATTTTAACGCATATTGTCCTAAAGTATTGGCAGGAATAAAACCCGTTGTTGACACCATCGAAGACCGGGCGTTCAAAATCCCGATGGTCAGGAAGACGAAATCTGAGGTTGTCAAACGATTCAACTTGAGAGTTCTTGATTCTCAAATCGAAAAAATTAGAGAGGAGCTTTTCATTTGGGCATTGAAGTATGCCGGGGAAGTTTCGGAGGTTTATGATTCATTGCCCGAAGTTCCGGGGACTGAGGGATTTGATGACCGATTAAAAGATATTCTTGAACCCCTCCTATCTATTGCTTCAGTAATCGATGTTCAAGCAGATGACAAATCTATACCGACTGTCAATGCCCTCATCGACCTGGCCCGGGACATGGGAAAGGGTCGTGAAGATCAGGAATCTCTGAGCGGTTCAATACCAGCAGTCGTGAATTTAATGCAGGACGTTATTGAGGGGGTAGAGGAGAGGTTTATTTCTGCGGACGATCTGTTCTCCAGGTTTCGAGCAGATGAGGATCTAAACTTCATCGAATCGAAGCGGAGCCTTGCCTTCTTTTTAGCTAAGTTGGAGCTTCATCGGAGACCCCCTAAAAAAGTCGACGGAAGAGCAACGAGGGGATATTTGATTACCAAGAAATGGGTCAATGATTTAAGGGAGCGGTATGCGTAAAAAAAGGATACCCCCCCCTATATACGGGAAACAAGTGTAACAAGCGTAACTGTTTAATAATTACAAGTAGTTAAGTCGTTTTTACAAGTGTAACTTTACCCCATCGGTTACACTTAATTTTCTTAGATAAGATATTGAATTTATTGAGAAGTTACACTTGTTACACTTAATTCCCCCAGGAAGGGGGGTATGGAGGTTTTTTCGATGTCTATAGCTGAAAAAGCACTTGAAGCACTAAGGGGAGGGTTGCAGGGGATTGAGGCCGGACCAAGGAAAACGTCACATAAGGATCCCAGGAAAGACTTTGAGGCAACCTTTAAGCTCGCCCTGGAGGAAGTCAACGGCAAGTACATTTCCGGGACGATTTCTTACATTAAGGGAACCCACCCTGGGCTATGGGAACGTATTGTCAAAGCCGAAGAAAGAATAAGCGAGGCCTGGCTGAGGGGGACAGAACCTGAATTCAGAAAGAACTTGGGTGAATGGACTAATCTTAACTTTCGGGCGATTGAGATTTTTGAGGAAAGAGACGCCCAAAGGACACTTTTTGAGCACAAGGGGAAGATTGGGAACCAGTTTCCAGGGGAAGTTAACTTAACCAAATTTTAGCCAAAGATTTAACCAAGTGCCGAAACCAAAGATAGACAGAGTCGAATTAAATCGCCTTCTTAGGAAGGGCAAGTCCCAAAGGGAAATTGCTCAAGTCTTCGGGGTATCGGAAGGGGCAATCTCGAAGGCGAAGAAGGAGTTGAACATCGCCGTAGTCAAGAACGTGGCCTTGGAGAGCGCTCACAAGGTTGTTGGAAAAAGCCTGAATGCCCTTTCCCAGTTGCAGAAGATAAATTCTAATGCCAATGAAATGCTGGACCTCCTGATGAGATGGAATCGGGGAGACAAAAAGGCCCTTCAGGTATTGGAGTCTCAGGTGGCCACTAAAAAGGTAAGGGTGGGAGACAAAGAAGAATTTGTCAGGGAGTTTAAGTTCAAGGACCCGCGCGAACTGGCTCTTCATTGTATGCAGGAAATTAGAGGTCAACTGGCCTTGCAGTTGGATATTTTTCAAACTTTATATGATTTGACAGCGATCGCGGAATTTCAAAAAGAAGTACTTACTGCTATAGGGGAGGTGTCAACAGATGTTCGTGAAAAAATCGTTAGCAGTTTACAAAAAGCAAGAACTATTCGAAGCGTTGTTAGGTTCCCTCACTGAAGTGCTGGCCGGCCAAAGGCCTTTCCTCTGGCTCATTTCGTGCGGTCCGCGCAGCTTTACGCCGACCGAGATGGACATCGACGCCCTGACACGGCCCATCGAGGAGGATGAATATCTTAGGGGCGTCTCCCCTGCGGACTGCCGGGATTGGGCACTTGAAAACTGGGCGAAGATTATTCCTGATGGGAAAGAGATCCTTCGGGGATGGGCCAAGGAAAAGAATGATGGCGAATTCTTGGAAGCGATTGAAAGGTTGGAGCGCCGGAGTAAGAGCGTGAGGAAAGGCAAATAGAGGGTGGTATCTATGCCTAAAATTTTGCTGGCCGTGCTCGTATACGATGGAGACGTTTATTGTCGGGAAATACTCCTCCGGACTCTCTCGGGCCTAATCAAGCCGCCCGGAACGGACCTGCTCCTAATTTCCGATAGTCAGTCACCCGCCACAACCGAATTCTTCCGTTCGTGGAAGTCCGATGCCCTGGGGACCGGGTTTTCGAATGTCGAATTGATTGAGCCAATTTTGATGAGGAGGAATCTTATGACACCTTTCACGGCCGGTTTTGCAAAATCTATCCTGCCATACCGGACCTTTCGAGACTTGCGTTCTTTTGGAATTTAAGGGCGAGGAAGATTATCGAGAAGCGGGAGACCGGAAGAAAATTCGCAACCGGGAATAATTATGACTATCTGCTTTTTCTCGACGGTGACCTTGAAGTTGAAAGTGGAGCTCTTCTGAAGCTACTGGAAATGAAATGCAGCGCGGCGGGGGTGCTAAACCCCGATTCGATGAATGGCAGCGAAAGGGTTACCCTCTTCGGTCCCGGGGTGCTGGAAAAGTTCATAAGGGAATGGGATATCCGAAAGGAAATCCGATGGACCTCCTCAAAATATGGATTTGAAGACAAAAACTATGAGACCCTGAATATTTTCGAGCCCCGGGATTGTGCCCGCGTTGGGGAAGTTCATGTTTCCGCAGACCTTGGCGGTTGTGTCTTATATCGTGTTGATATTTTGAGAATCTCGTCCTTTTTTAGATACGAAATTCAGCCTTTGGTTGAGGCACCGGATGATCACAATTTTTTCCTCCCATTATTTTTCCGGGGAATTGACGACGTGAAAGTTTCTCTTAATGTTAAGGCTATTCATCACGTGAGCAATGAGAGAAAAGAATTCTGGAAAAACCAGAGCGGCAAAGTGACAGAGATGACCAAGTATAATGTGCTGCGCGAAAAAAAGGAACTGGAAGAGGCCAAAGGGAGAAAAGGTTTAATCCGACGCCGGCAGATTCAATCTTTTGCCGAAAATTTGCGTTGATAACTGTGAAGACTATAGTAATTTTGCTCGAAAAACCCTTTCTTTTGGTTTTGGAAAAAGGTAAGCCGGGATTTGGAAAAGACATCGGCAAATGGGTAGCCGAGGCCGGAGGAAGAAGAGGAAGGTAGGAATGTATTTTCACTCCCGCGCTGGATTCATACTCCCCTGTGCCTTTGCAAGGCCATGATAACAAAACTCTTTTAAAGGCTATGTGCCCGGATTGTGCCCGGAAATGATGGCAAAAGAATCCATAAAACCAAGGCTCTTGACGGTGAAGGAGGCTTCAACCTACCTCGGGAGGTCCGTTCCCTCCATCCGGGAACTTATTTGGGCCGGCAACTTGCCAATTGTCAGAGTGGGCCGGAGAATCCACCTTGACCTATTCGACCTTGAAAAATGGATTGAACAGCACAAGACGAGATATACTTTTTAACTAATGATATTATTATGAATTTCAGGAAACAAAGATTATTTCATTAAAATCTTGAAAAAAGTGTTGACTTGGCCGATAATTAAGGTAAAATATCATGATAAATCGTAAAATCGGGGTAAACGATATGACTAAATTAAGCCTCCCACTCGGTGACCGAATTAGAAAGGTCAGAGAAGAATTCGGATTTACTCAAGGCGATTTAGCAAAGAAGGCTGGCTTGGGACCGGGTCAAATTATTTCTCAAATTGAAAAGGGACAAAGAGAAATAAAAGCATATGAACTTGTCAGGCTTTCCAGAGTTCTGAATACTGATTTGTATGGCTTGCTTCTTCAGCAAGACCTTTCAAGTCCCCAATTACTTTGGCGCAATAATTTAGATCCCGAGTTTCAGAAGATGAAGGAAAGGGAATTCGTAAATCGCTGCCAAGAATACCATGGCTTGGAAGAACTTTGTGAGTTTAAACCACAGAGAAACCTGCCTCGCTTTGACATTGATATCGCTTCTTTGAATTTTAATACTGCTAACCGACTTGCAAATGATTGTAGTAATCAATTAAATCTTGGCTCAAGGCCCGCAACATGCCTAGAACGTTTGCTAGAAAACGCTTATGGTGTGAAAATCTGGTTTATGGACCTTAGTGAAAAGGGATCGGCCGCGTGTGTTAAAGGCCCATTCGGGCCAGCAATTTTAATGAATAAGACTGAAGCACCCTGGAGGAGAAATTACAGTTTTGCTCACGAACTATTTCATTTAATAACTTGGGAATCACTTCCGCCTTCTTTATTGAAATCACAAAATCGCATTTGGCAGAAAGTAGAAAAGGTGGCAGAGGTTTTCGCTTCAAATTTACTTCTGCCAGCCGATTCTATTTTGGCAGCATTTAATGAAAGGGTTTCTAACCATGTGATTAAATATATAGACCTGATCGGAATCGCGAGGGAATTTGATGTTTCTACTCAAGCTCTCTTATACAGGCTTTTAAATCTCAAACGACTTAATAAAAAATTAGTCGAAAACCTTCTGAACGATCCGAAATTCAAGGAAATAGATGTTTCGACAATGCATCAACATTGGTGGGACCCTCCAGAAATTCCTGAACGTTTTGTGCGATTAGGTTTTCTTGGATACAAAAAAGGCATGTGTTCACGAGCGCGCTTATCCTCGTATCTGCAAGTTAGTTTACTGGACTTATCAGAATTTCTGCACAAATACGGATTGTCTGAGGAAGAAGATTATCAAGCCGATATCGCTACTGCCTGATGCTAACGTTATTATAAAAGCCTATCAATTAAATGTTTGGGAAAACTTACTCTCACGTATCTCCATTACTGTTCCTTCGATAATAGCCTACGATGAAGCATTATTTTATTCTAAAGGGTTAGACAAAATCCCCGATCCCATCAACCTTCGGCTCCTGTCCGAGTCAAATAGGCTGAAAATTATAGGGGCTACATCCGATGAAATTCAATCTGTCTTATCTCGGTTTGATCGGGTAGTCTGTGAGCAACTACATGATGGCGAAATCGAAGCTCTAGCCCTCCTCTATTGCAGACCCGATTTTAACCACCATATTTGCACGAGCGATTCTACCGCGATAAAGGCGCTTGCACTGCTTGATCTATCTCAATGGGCCATTTCGTTTGAAGAATGCTTAACAACCCACGGCCTAAAAAAACCCTTGGATAAACAATTTACAAAATCCTTTCTCAAGGAAAACCTCAAAATGGGCCAAACAATGCGGATAATGGAACGGGGAATTTCGAAAAAGAAATAGTTAAATCCTGTTCTCTTCAGTCCAAGAGCCCATTGAAAAGCGAAACAACGCCATTAAAAATTAAAATATTTTTCAAAATTTGCCATATAAGTAAGGTTTTAGCCATACGTGGCACAATTCTTTCACATATTATATATGGAGGGACACGAAAACCGGGAACCTTCACAAAAATCTACAGAGGGGCCAAGATGGGCAAAAAGCGAATGACGTTCTGGATGGACGATAGACAGATTGAAGGACTCAAAGCCCTTTCTTCGATTACCCGGATTCGGCAAGCTGATTTTTTCCGGGAAGCCCTTGATGATCTTTTAGCGAAGTACAAGAAGGAGCTTAAGAAGGCCCCGAAGAGGAATAACGATTTAGCCTAAACAATCCCTTTCCGAAAGCGTAAGCAAATGACAGGCGAATTTAAAAAGAGGCTTGGAGATTCCCCCCGTGGTGACACCTGGGGCGGCCAGCTTAC
>Ga0315273_10014152_pt1 | contig 10275 bp, 6 predicted proteins | sample YL17G02_0_MG_FD_205753 | JGI IMG/M metagenome (GOLD analysis project Ga0315273, IMG submission 205753) | Sediment microbial communities from Yellowstone Lake, YNP, Wyoming, USA - YL17G02_0 | ecosystem: Environmental > Aquatic > Freshwater > Lake > Sediment | place: USA: Wyoming | collected... | reverse complement strand
TGGCGCGATTCACGCCGCGGTGTCGTTGATGGATGTCGGGCCGGCGCGACAGCACACGTTGATCCGCCTGCCGTTCGCCTTGAGTGCGCTCGCGGCATGCGCGAGAGCCGCACGTAGAATCGCGCCCGTCCCGAACCTCCCGCGCGAGAACGAGACGGTCCGAACCCTCTCCATCAGGGCCATGGCCTGCCGCGACGGCCACGAGCACGCGCTCGACAGCGTCATCCAGAAAGCCCGCAACATCAGTTTCGCAGAAGGCTTCCACTTCCTGGGCGCCACCGTCCACGAACGGGATCCGATGGCGCGCCTGCTGGCCAGGTATCCGAAGTTCTCATTCAAGTCGCTCGGGTTTGTCCTGAGTTTGAAGCGCAGCGACCAGGAACTGCTCCGTCTGACCGAGCGCGTCCCCTACGAAGACTTCTCGCTCTTCTGAGAGGTGGCGGCGGATCCGCGCGGGTAGTCGGCAATGACCGCGCCGGTACGCCGATCCACCAGCACCAGCGCGGCGCGGCCGGCGCCAACACTGACCGAGACGGAAGGCAGATCGGGTGCGGCACCGACCATCAGGCGCTTAAGTCCCGTGGATGATTCGGACACGACGGTGTAGAGCACGGCATCGCGATAGATGGCCGGATAGACGAGCAGGGCGGGATCATCCGGAGTCACGCCCGTCACGACGCTGGTGATGCCCGCGGCCTGCAGCGCAAGGCGGTAGAACGTCATCGTCGGTTCGGTATTCTCGGCCAGCTCGACCGGCGCGGCCACCCACAACAGCTTGCCCTTTCCAATCGTCACCTCCCGGTAGCCGCTGACGTCGCTCGGCGAGTCGGCTATGGCCGTTTCGAGACGCTGGAGTTTCTCGCCCCGATAGCGCAGTCCGATCTCGCCGGTCCGGCCGGCGACATATTCCACGGGCATCACCGGGCGCACGGAAGTCGGCAGGCCGACTTCCCGCATCCGCCCGCTCGAGATCCAATGCTCGTCGTCATCAAACGGCCCGGTCACAAGCAGCGTCGTTCCCTGCTCCAGCCACCCGCGCAGCTGCGACCACGCCTTTCTCGTGAGAATCCGCGGACACGGCAGGATGGCGAGTTTCGGCGGCGCCGGCCAGCTGTCGAGGTTGAACTCGCCGACCGCCGCCATCGGCACCCGGCAGTGATAGTGCATCACGCGCACCGCGCGCTGTGTGGCCTCGACCGCGCTCGTCCTGACGCTGAACTGATTCGCCTGCGGCACGACGAGCAGCACCTGCTCGCGCCGACGACCCTCGAGATAGGGAGCGGCCTCGCGGACAAAGGCCGTGATTCCGCGCCAGGCGTCGAGTTCTGGTTTGATCGAGCCATCCGGCCTCACCAGACCAATTGCCGCCTCGTTGTCGGACGGCATGTAGGGATTCGTATTCCAGATCCAGTTGATGTACCCGGCACCGCCCACGCCAATGGCGAGCGCGAGTTTCCGCTCGAACAGGTCGCGCACGTCCTCTTCGCTTCTCCACGGCCCCCCGTCCGCCGTCTCGTAGAACATCACGCCAGTTTCCTGGACGAGGTTGGGCCTGGCCGGATGCTTCGAGACGACCGTATCCCACAGCAGGTCGTCGTTGTACCACCACGTATGGATGCTGGTCAGATCCACCGACGGGCCGAAGAACTGGTTGGACGGCCGCTCGCCCGTGCCACCTTCATCCTGACCAACCGTGATCAACTGTCCAGATCCTCCCGCAGCGCGGATCGCCGCGGCCATGTCGTCCACCCATTCGCGGAACATGTCCTGCGCGAACAAGCGGTAGTCGAGCACCTTCAGGGGACGGCGCGCGCCAAACAGGTTCGTGTCGGTGAAGTCCGCCATCTCTGGCAGTCCCAGCCCCTCACCGACAGTCCCGCGCCAGAGTTGTTGGATCGTGGCCTCACGCTCGTCTGGCGTGGCCGCCGGATATCGAGACGTCAGCCACTCGGCCCACCGGCGCCGTTCATGTTCGTCACCGTTCGGACGGGTGATCCACAATTGGCTCGGCGAGCAGAACGACGGCTCGTTGATCAGATCCCAGGTCACATGCTTCATCGCGCGGTATCGCCCGACGATGGCCGTGACGAATCGTTTCTGCGCCGTGACCGCGCGCGGGTCGAGATAGGGATTGCTGCCGCCCCACGTTGGCGGGACGAAAGCGAAGAACGTAAAGACGATGCCGATGTCGTGACGGGCGGCCGTCAGCATGAACGCGTCGAGCGCCCCCAACGCGGCCTCGTTGATGACGCCATCGTCTCGCATGTAGCTGGTCCAGCCGGTCCACAGCCCGGTGCGCACCACGTTGACGCCCGCGCGACTCATCGCAGCGAAATCACGGTCCCAGACGTCCGGGTTCGGCTCGAGCAGGAACCGGCGATGCACGTCGGACGCCATGTACGTAGTGCCTGTCAACGGGAACGGCTTGCCATCGCGGCGCAGGCCGACGGTGTCGGCGGTGACTGGCGTGCCCCGCCCGAGGACCGTCTCGTCGAACACCCAGAAGCCGGAAGACGCAAGCAGATCGGGCTGTCCCGTGCGGGAGACCCGCGCGCCAATCCTGTAGAAGCCTGGCGAGAACGCGCCAAGCGTATCGGTGCGCTCAAGCGACGGCCCGCGGCCGGTGAGGGGTCCGCCTCCACGCGCAACGCTCTTCCCGCCGTTGTCGCTGATCTCGATGGCCACGATGCCGTCGAAGGGCGCATCGGCGGCGAACCCCGGGCGGGCCAGTTCGGTCGTGACGACCACGGGTTCCCGATCGCGGTAGCACGCCAGTGATGGCCGCACCAGCAGCCGCTGACACCCGGCGGCGGCGGCAGCCGTCAGCGCCCGAATCAGCTGGGGTGTGACAGACCCCGTGCTGGTCACGCAGATCCAGCGACCGCCTGCTCGCTCTCCGCGCAACCTGTCGATGAGCACGACGGGGGCGGCGATGGGCCATCTCGACGCCGTGTTGCCGGCGCCGGTGTCGATTCGGATCGCCGACAGCAGCGGTTCGACGACCGCGTCGCGCGGACCGTCTGACCCGTCTTCGTCGGGAAACTGCCTGGTGTCGCTGAATCGCACGTAGAACGTAAAGGCGCTCGTCGCTGAGATCTGGCCTGCCAGGGCGGCTGCAAAAAGATGCCGCGCCGAGACTTCCCACTCCACCGCCGGGTCGATCGCGACGGGAAACGCCTGCGTGATGCCCAGGGTCCGGTGGTACGCCGTCTGTCGCACTTCCGCGCGCCACGCGCCGTTGGCACCAACGACTGGGACGGCGAGCGGCACGCCACCGAGATTGACCCAATTGCCGCCGGCGGCGAGGAAGGCGTGGATCGACATCCAGGCGCGCTTGGGAAAGGCGCTGCCGTACGGGGTCACTAGCACGTCGAACCGATCGCGCGTCAACTGGCTGGCGAGCGCCTCAACGTCAAGCCATGCGGCGGCGAACTCGGCGAGAGCTGCGCGAAGTTGTGGTTCGGGGATTGGCTGCGCGTCGATCGTGGGAAAGCCAGGCTGCAGCAGCACGGCGACGCGGCGCCGGCTGGCCGGAGTGGCCTGCAGCAATTCGCCAACCGCCTCCAGGCCGGACGCCTGCACGCCGCTCGCGACCGCGACGCTGCCCACGGTGCCGAGGAATCTGCGTCGGTTCATGGATGCGGCGCAGTCATCCCTTCGTCATCGATGGCGGCGCCTGGTCGGGCGCGCTCGCCCACTTGCGATTCGGCTCCGGCCCCATCGTCAAGCGAAGCGTGCCGCCGGCGGTCATCTCCTCGTGGCGAATCCAGCCGCGATCGAGGGGCTTGCCGTTCAACGTGGCACCCTGGATGTACCGGTTCGCGGCCGAGAGCTCGGCCGCCTGGATGTCGAACGACTTGCCGCCTGCCAGCTCGATGGTGGATCTGTCGTGAAGCGGCGCGCCCAGCACATAGATGCCCTCGGCCGGATTGACCGGGTAGAACCCGATGGCGCTGAACACGTACCACGCCGACATCTGGCCGCAGTCCTCGTTGCCGCACAACCCGTCGGGCCCGGTCTTGTAGAGGGTGGTGCAAATCTGCCGGACGCGGTCAGCCGCTTTCCACGGCGCACCAGCGTAGGCGTAGAGGTAGGCGATGTGATGGCTCGGCTCGTTGCCCTGAGCGTACTGGCCAATCAGACCCGAGATGTCGGGCGAGGCGTTGCCGCCCTCGATGATGGATGGCTGCTCGAACAGCTCGTCGAGCTTCCGGACGAACGCCTCGGGCCCGCCCATCAGCCCGATGAGGCCGCGCACATCGTGCATCACCCCCCACGCATGCTGCCAGGCGTTGCCTTCGGTGAAGTCGCTTTTCTCGTGTTGCGAGAATCGCGGAGAAAACGGCGTTCGCCAGGTGCCGTCGCTGAGCCGCCCGCGCATGAACCCGGAGGAGGCATCGTAGACGTTCTTGTAGAACCCCGCCCGGGTTTCAAACAGCCTCCGATCGGCGGGGCGCTCGAGCTTGGCCGCCAACTGGGCAATGCACCAGTCGTCGTACGCGTATTCCAGCGTCTTGGACACCGACTCGGCCTCCTGGTCGGCCGGGATGTACCCGCGCGTCTCGGGCGGCTTGATCCACTTGAGACCGCGCCCGTCCTGCAGCGCGCTCGTCTTCATCGCTTCCAGCGCCTCGCCGCGATCGATCGTGGTCAGGCCCTTCATGATCGCGTCGACGATCACGGGCGCCGCGTGGTACCCGATCATCGTGTTGGTTTCGTTGCCCCACAACGACCATACCGGGAGCAGACCGCCTTCGCGCGAGAAGGCCATCATCGACTGCACGAGGTCGTTGACGCGCTCGGGCTGAACGATCGTGAGCAGCGGGTGCAGCGCGCGGAACGTGTCCCACAGCGAGAACACGGTGTGATTCTGAAACTTCGCGCCGGCGTGCACCTGGCCATCAGGCCCGCGGTACGACCCGTCGACGTCGCAGAAGACGCTGGGCGCCAGCATCGAGTGGTAGAGCGCGGTGTAGAACACGGTCTTGCGCGCGGTGTCGGATGTCTCGATCCGGACTCGCTCGAGCCGGCGATTCCAGGCCTCTTCGGCATCGCGGCGGTAGGCGTCGAATTCCCATCCTGGCGTTTCCTTGTGGAGGTTCCTGCGCGCGCCGTCGACGCTGGTTGGCGACAAGGCGACTTTTGTGATGATCGCGTCGCCCGGCCGCGAGCGGAATCGCAGCAGGGCCTTGACCTTCTTCCCTTGCGCCTGCCTGCGCTCGTTCGAAAAATCCCCGTCGGCCCCGATGAGCCACGTGAAGATCGGCGACGAAAACCGCGCGACGAAGTAGACGCGCTGATCTTTGGCCCAGCCCTTCGAGAACCGATAGCCGGAGATCGTCGTCGGGCCTTCAATGGTCAGCAGGGTGTCGACCGGCTCGTCCCAGTTGATGGCGAAGCCCAGGTCGAACACGAGTGCCGGCGGGCGCGCCGGGATGTACCGGCGAAACGAGTACTTGTGAATGCCAACGCGCCTGGTGGCCGTCAGCTCCGCACGGATATCATCGGTTGGCAGTTCGACAGAATAATAGCCGGGCGTGGCGCGTTCCTTATCGTGAGAGAACGGCAGCCGGAGATCGCCTGGCATGGTCGGACCAGCCATCAGTGGCGTCACCAGGATGTCGCACAGATCGCCAATCCCTGTGCCGCTCAGGTGCGTGTGACTGAAGCCGGCCAGTTCAGTGTCGGAGTAGTGGTAGCCGGCGCACCAGTCCCATCCCTGCTTGCCGGAGTCCGGGCTCAGTTGCACCATCCCGAACGGCACGACGGCACCGGGAAACGTATGGCCGTGCCCGCCTGTCCCGATGAATGGGTCGACGAATTGGGCCAGCTTCTCGCGTAAGTCCTCTTTCCGGACTGGAGGGGCCCCGGGCGCCTCCTTCCCCTGTTGCCATCCTTCGGCGGCCGGCCCCACGGCCAGCAACGCTCCGGTGGCGCACGCGCCTTTGAGCAGATCTCGTCTGGTTACCATCGCGTCCTCACCCCGTACCATAGCCCAACCGAAATTGTTTGGCGCATCCGATCTGTGCACGCCCCCCAATTACGGTAGAATGCGCTGACTTCTCCAGCCGCCAGACGGCCACGGGGGCTACCTGGCCGGGACGGCCGCGAATAAGGGGTTCATCGACATGGCGCACACCTATCACGACCTGAAGGGAAAGACGGTCTTCGATCTGCGCGAGATTGCCAAAGAGATCCAGCACGAAGCCGTGCAGGGGTACTCGCAGCTGAACAAGGAGCATCTGCTGGTCGCCATCTGCAAGGCCTTGAACATCCCCATCCACGAGCACCATGTCGTGGTGGGCATCGACAAGGCCAGCCTCAAGGCCCGCATTCGCATTCTCAAGAAGGAGCGCGATGCGGCCATCGAGGCGCGAGACCACGAGAAACTCCAGGCCATCCGGGCGCACATCCACGGCCTCGACCGCCAAATCAGGAAGCACACGGTGTAGACCGCCGGCTCCGCCGGCTATTTCTGCCTGCTGCCGCCAGCGATCCCGCTGTAGACTAACGGGCGATGTGCGGCATCTTCGGCATTGTCACCCGCGACGACCAACCCCTGGGCGAGACCCTGCTCGGCGCCGCCCGGCGCCTGTCCTACCGCGGCTATGATTCGGTGGGCGCCGCGACCATCGATCGTGCCGGCCATATCGATCTGCGGAAGGACGTCGGCAAGGTTGATGAGGTCGCCCCGCGTCTCGGCTTCTCGGCGCTGCGAGGCCGGCGGGGGATCGTGCAGCTCCGGTGGGCCACGTTCGGCGCCCCGTCGCAGGTCAACGCGCAGCCGCATCTCGACAGCGATGGCGACCTGGTGGGCGCGCACAACGGCAATGTCGTCAACAACGTCGCCCTCAGGCAGGAGTTCATCGCCGAGGGCCTGACGGTCCGCTCGACCAACGACGGCGAATCCTGCGTGCACGCGGTCGAACGGTACGTCAATCAGGGCTTCGACATGGTGGAGGCGATTCGCCGCGCCTACCACGTGCTCGAGGGTGATTACGCGTTTGTGATCGCCTCGGTCCACGACGACCGCCTGTATGCCTTCAAGAAAGGCTCCGGCCTGGTCGTGGGCCTGGGCGACGGCTTCACGTGCTGCTCGTCAGACCTGCCCTCGCTGCTGCCGCTGACCACCCGGATCGTGCGCCTTCGCGACGGGGAAATCGTCGTGCTCGAACCAGATGGCGTGAGCCTCTGGAGCGTGGCCAACGGCGCGCGCGTCGAGCGCGATCCCGAAGTGTTCACCAAGGGCATGGACGCGGCCGTCAAGGGCGGTTACGCGCACTTCATGCTCAAGGAGATCCACGAGCAGCCGGCCGTCGCGCGGGAACTGCTCCACTTGTTCGATGCGTCGCGCCACGTTGACGTGATGGCGTCCGCCATGCGGTCCGCGCGGCATCTGTACTACGTCGGCTGCGGCACCAGCTACCACGCAGGGATGGTGGGGGCGGTGTACGCGGCCCGGCTCGCCGGCCGGCCGGCAGTACCGGTTCTGGCCCCGCAGTTTGTGGCGCAGTACGGGCCTACGCTCTCGAAAGACGATGCGGTGGTGTTCGTGAGCCAGAGCGGCGAAACCAAGGATGTCCTCAACGCGCTCGACGTCGCCGAACGCGCGGGCGCCAGATGCCTGGGGCTGCTCAATGTGCTGGGCTCATCGCTGGCGCACCACGCGAACGCCTACCTGCCGCTGGCGTGCGGCTATGAAATCAGCGTGCCGGCGACCAAGACGTTTCTCAATCAGGCGCTCGCCTTCCTCTATCTGGCCATGCGGATCGGCGGCCACGACACCAGGGCGCTGCGGACGGTGCCGGACCTGCTGGAGCACACGATCGCCGCCACCGATGCTGACGTCGATCGCGTCCTGCCCAGCGTCAATTCGAGAAGCGACCTCTACACGCTCGGCTATGGCCTGACCTATGGCATCGCGCTCGAAGGCGCGTTGAAACTCAAGGAGATCACGTACGCCCACTGCGAGGGCATGCTGAGCACCGAGTTCAAGCACGGTCCGCTCAGTGCTGTCGACGAGGGCTACCCTGTCATCTTCGTCGTCGGCCCTGATGATGTGTCGCTGCTCATCAGCGCCATCAACGAGGTGACCGTCAGAGGCGGACGCGCCATCGCCATCGCGGAGCCCGACAGCCGGCTGAGCGGCAATGCTCACGACGTCGTGCCGCTGCCCGCCGCCGGAGCCCTGGTCAATCCCCTGCTCGCCACGATTCCTCTGCAGTTGCTGTCCTACAAGATGAGTGTCGCGCGCGGGCACGACCCCGACTTCCCGAGGAACCTGAGTAAGACGCTAACGGTCGACTGAGGCCTGCGGTTGGCTCTCGTAACTGCTAGAGGATAAGTAAGTTGACGGTCCACACGATATCCGGTGGCCTATGCGACCCCGCCTCGTGTATGATTCGTCTTTCTGGAAACAGTTCTTTGAGGAGGTCCCCTACGATGAAGCGCCTTGCTGTCCTCGCGTGCGCGATGAGTCTGGTTGCGGTCGGCTGCAACGAGAGCATCAACCCGGTGGTGCCATCCGGTGTGGTGACGCTGGTATCCCAGTTGGCGGGCACCTCAAACGTGCCGCCCGCCGGTTCTCTCGAAGCTGGTGCGACCGGATCGCTCCAGGTGACGATGACGCCGACGACTGGCGGCGCCTACACGGCAAGCTTCGCCTTGTCGCTCAAAGGCCTGGTCAAGGCGGGCGTGCTCCCGACACCGCTGGATAACGGCTCGGTCATCGTGGCGGGCTACATCCACCAGGGAGCGGCCGGTGCGCTCGGGGCGCCGGTTGTGGCGCTTCCGATTTCGCAGACGGCTCCTATTTTGAGCCCGACCGGCACGGTGCTCGTCACCATCTCCGGCGTGGCCGTGTCGGCGGCCGCCGCCAGCGGGATTCTCGCCAACCCGGCCGGGTACTACTTCAACCTGTACTCGGCGCTGAACCAGAACGGTGTGACGCGCGGGCAACTGGTCAAGCAGTAGCATCGCCAGCCAGTGGTGAGTGGTGGGCAGGCCGGATCGCCTCAACTGGGCGACCCGGCCTGTTCTGTCTTCTGCCTGAACGCTACTTCGGCTTGAATCCGGCCGGGATCTCCACGTCCGCGGCGGCCACGGCCGGCTCAATCGACAGCACCTCGGTGATCGTCGTCAGGAGCGTGGCGCGCGTCTTCGCGCCGGCTGCGCCTCCCGTACCTGCCGCGCCTGCCGCCGCCGCCTCTGGCTTCTTTTTCTTGGCGAACATACCGCCAAGCGCGCCGCCGATGGGACTGCCGCCGCCGCTGTCCTTCTTGGCCTCCGCGCCAGAGCCGCCGGGGCTGGCCGCGCCAGCAAAGGTCAACGTAGTCAGCATCGGCGTGCCCTCGAGTTGCTGGCCTTCCGTCTGCATGCGCGACATGGCCGTCTTCATCCCCGGGTACATGGCCATCGCCTGCGCCATGTCTCGCGCGCCCGGATCGGTCTGGTCTCCATGGAGCGTCTGGAAGTACTTCTTTTCGAAGGCGGCGCTCTCCTGCAGCGCGGGGTTCTTGGGTCCCATCCACATGTCGGATGTGACAATCATCGCGCCAGGATCGTCGACGGTCTTGCCCTTCTCGTACATGCTCAGCGTCATGATGACCTGGGCACACGACACACCGGCGATGGGTTTCTGCTGGCCGGTCCTCTTGATGTCGACGCTGACGTCCATCTCCGGCTGCTTGCCATCGGACTTCTCGGACTTCTCGGACTTCTCGCGGGAGGCTTCCTGCTGTCCCTTGGCCATCGCCTTCTTGAACTCGGCGCGCAGTTCGTCGAACGTCTTGACCGTGTAGGTCTTGTCGCGCAAGTCGAGTCGGTAGACCTTCTCCGCATCGAGGTCAACCAGTTCCCCGGTCGTGTCGGTGGTCGACATCCGGCGGCTGCCCTTGACGGCGATGGTGGTAACGATGCCTTCCTTGAGGGCCTTGCCGCCAAGCATCCCGGCGACGCCGCCGGCCACGCCTTCGATCTTGATCTGGGTCTTCTGCTGCGACTTGACGTCGGCGCCAATGCCGAGCGTCGACGCCAGCACGAGAATCGCACTCAGCAGCGCGACAGAACGGGTTCGCATATCGGATTGTCCTCCTGCCGGATCGGCTCCGGGTTTCGTGATTCCGGCTTCAACGACGGCTGCGTTCGGGAATCGGGCCGCGTCGCCGCGACGCCGATCCGAGCGGTTTCCCAGTAGGGTGCTGATGCGTTCATTATAAGCTGTTTCCTGCATGACGCCGCGCGGGAGGAAGCCGACCTCGAGACGCTGACGGAGAA
>Ga0315273_10014150_pt1 | contig 10275 bp, 7 predicted proteins | sample YL17G02_0_MG_FD_205753 | JGI IMG/M metagenome (GOLD analysis project Ga0315273, IMG submission 205753) | Sediment microbial communities from Yellowstone Lake, YNP, Wyoming, USA - YL17G02_0 | ecosystem: Environmental > Aquatic > Freshwater > Lake > Sediment | place: USA: Wyoming | collected... | reverse complement strand
GGGTGGGCCCACCCGCCCGCGGCCCCCGCCTGCCCCACCCCCCCCCCCCCCCCCGCCCACCCCCCCCCGCCCCAACCCGTTCTTGGCCCGGCCCCCCCCCCCCCCCCCCCGCACACACCCACGTCACGCCTTCCGCTTCTTGCCGCCCCCGTCCTCGCCGCCCGCCTCGCCCGCCACCGCCTCGAAGTACGCCTTCGACTCGGCCACGCCCGGCACGATGGTGGGACCGCCCGGCGCCCACCCCGCCGGGCACACCTCGCCGTGCTTGTCCGTGAACTGGAAGGCCTGCAACAGGCGGAGCGTCTCGTCGACAGACCGGCCGACCGGCAGGTCGTTCACCGTGGCCTGGCGCAGCAGCCCCGCGCCGTCGATGATGAAGAGGCCGCGCAGGGCCACACCCGCGTTGGGGCCGGACTCCAGGAGGACGCCGTAGTCGGCCGCGATGGACTTCGTCAGGTCGGACAGGAGGGGGAAGGCGACGCCGCCCAGGCCGCCCTTCGCGCGCGGCGTCTCGGCCCACGCGGCGTGGCAGAAGTGCGAGTCCACGGACGCGCCGACGACCTCCACGCCCAGGGCCTTGAACTCGGCGATGCGGTCGGAGAAGGCGACGATCTCGGTGGGGCAGACAAAGGTGAAGTCGAGCGGGTAGAAGAAGAGGACGAGGTACTTGCCCTGGTGAAAAAAAAAAAAAAAAAATAAGGGGAGGAGAAAGGTTGTGATGGCAACGGATTGGAATGAGTGCGAGCGTGGAGATCGTTTGCCTCTCCCTACTCAGCCGCCGCCTTGTTCACCAGTCGAGCCCCTCCACGCCGCACCCTACCCACCCCATCGTGCCCAGCATTGGACTCTTTGTCTGCTGCCCGCAAGGGGCGGGGGTGGGGATCGAGGGCGCGTCCTCTGCGCAAGCTGCAATCAATGGGGTCGCGTGACACGCGCCCCGCCGCGCGTGTTCTTGTCGCGTGGGCTCTCTCTCCTTCAAGCTGGCCCACCTTGAAGCTGGCCAGGTCCAGCTGTTTGAAGGATCCATCCGGCATGTAGGCCTGGGCCGAGAAGGCCGGGGCGGGGGCGCCGACGAGGGGAGCCATGGCTAGAGAGATGAGTTAGTTGGGCGGGGAGAAAAACTGAACGGAGAATTGAGGCAATGAAGGTCAGCGCTTCACCGGCTAGTATTTCGTTCGACCCCCCGAGAGAAATGCGGTGCGCCCGCCTCCTCATCTCTCCCTGCCCCAGCGGCCTGGTTGGGGCACGCCCTGCCCGGTGCCTCCCCCCTCGCGCCCCTCGCGCCACCACGCCCGCGCCCTGGGAGGCGGGCACGACCCGCCCTCCGTCGGCGGCGCCGGCCAGCCCCGCCGATGAAGAAAGGGGCGCTCCTTCCCTGGCCGCCGCCGCCGCCGCCGCGGACGCACTGGCTGTGGAGGCAGCCCTGGTGACAGGCAGAGAGCTGGTGGACCGGTTCTGGAGGGTGCGTGAACGTGAGGAAAGGGCGCGCGCGCGCGGCGCAGGGGGGGAAGGGGAGTGCGCGCGGCGCGCGGCGCGGCCTCTCAACCTCAAACCTCTTCCAACATCCCATTCCACAGGCCCGCGGCGTCGCGGACGACGCCACCCGCGCCTCCCTCGTCCACGCCTGGGAACGCGTCGCGACCAGCCCCGAACCCGCCCTGGTCTCGGACCCCCCCCACACGGGCGCGGGCGGTTTGCCGCCCTCCCCCTCCTCCCCCCCGTCCGCGCCACCCCCTCTGCCTCTGGGCGCGGGCGCCCTCGCCGCCCGCGTCCTCGCCCTGCACGCCCTGCTGGGCGCCCGCCCGGACATTGACACGCCCACCATGGCCGCCCGCACGCCGGCCCTGGTGACGGACGTGTCCCCCGCCCAGGCGGCGGGGCGGGTGGTGGCCATGAAGGCGGCGGGCGTGCCGAACGCTGACGTGGCGGCGCTGATCGCCGCCCGCCCGGGCCTGCTCCTCCAGCCCCCGCCCGCCTCGCCCGAGGCGCCCGAGGCCCGGCTGGCGGCGTGGCGGGCCGGCCTGGCCGGCGACGGGGACGCCGAGTGGGAGGCCCGGCGGCGGGGGCTGGCAGCGTACGTGGCGACCCACGGCGACGCGGCCGTCGGCGCGCGGGGCGGGGATGCGGGGTCGGGCACGCCGCCTGGCATCCTCACCCGTTGGGCGGCGCACCAGCGGGCGCGGGCGGCGGGCGGGGCGCTGAGCGGGGCGCGGCGGGCGGCGCTGGAGGCGCTCGGCTTCGAATTTGACGGCGAGGCCGCGGAGTGGGGTGTGTGGGCGGCTGCCGCGGCCGCCCAGGCCGCCGCGGAAGGGGCCGGGCCCGGCCGGGGCGCTCTGCCCGGCGCGCTGGCGGGCGGGCTGGGGCGGGGCGGTAGTCGCGCGGGCGACGGCCTGGCCCTGGAAAACTGGAAGAGCGTGCAGCGGGTCGCGCGCCGGGCGGGCGTGCTGGGCGCGGCGCGCGTCGCGTCCCTGGACGCGTGGGGCTTTGACTGGGGGGGCGCGGACGCGCTGTCGTGACGTGGCCACATGGGGAGGCGCGGCTAGATGTGGAGGGCGGCCGGCGGAGGTGGTTGAAAAGAACGCGAGGAGGCGGGGAAGGTTGCCGGGGCACTCATTTTTTTTGTCCATTTTTTTTTTTCACAAATCATTCAAAGCACAAACCGCCGCCTGTTCGCCCCCGCCCCCTTGGCACTCCGCATCGCCACCCACTCCGTCTCCGCGCCCGGGCCGGCCAGCAGCCCCTTGTACAGCGCGGACAGGCGCAGCGTGAAGCGGGGCCCGAGCTCCTGGAGGCGGGCGCACACGCCGGGGGGCAGCCCCCCCGCGGCCGCACCGCCGTCGCCGCCGGCCGCGGTCACGGCCGCCGCCCGCACGCCCGCCTGGCGCGCCGCCTTCTTGGCGTCCGCCTCGAAGATGTAGCGGTGGTGCCTGAAGAAGATGAAGTCGCGCTGGGCGTGGAAGGTGGCGACCTGGCGGGCGCGGAAGGCGGGGGCGGGCGGGAAGAGCGAGGCCAGCAGGCGGCCGACCCGCCCGCCCAGGCGGGTGGTGAAGCCGGCGAGGACGAGCTCTGGCGACGTGCCCGCCACGCCGCGGCCGTGGCCCGGGATGGTCGACGCCAGGCGGACGGAGGTCAGGCGGAAGCGGGCGGTCGGGCCGGACGGGAGGTGGGCGACCAGGAGGGAGTCGGCCCCGCGGGCGCCCTCATTGAGGACGAGGAGGTGAGTGCACCCCTTGCGGGCGGCCGCGCCCGCCAGGCGGGCCATGGACGCGCCGCCCCGCCGGTAGTACGTCGCGGCGGGGAGGACCTCCAGGATGTCGGCCAGGAGGGCGAACGTGCGCTTCTTGGGCGAGGCCGTCGTCGTCAGCATCACGGCGGGGGGGCGGTCCCCAGCAAAGTAGGCCGCAAACTCGTCGTGTGCGGCCGCGGCGTCCGCGTCGTCGTCGCCGCCCGCGCCCGGCACCGTCGGGTCGGCCTCCCGCGCGCTCTCGATGGTGCGTTGCCTGTGCGAGCGGGGGACGACGGGCAGGCCGGCCGCGACCGCGTCGGCGTCGGCGGCCTGGCGGGCGCGGCGGGCGGAGGCTTTTTCGGTCTGGAAAAGTGTGTGTGTGTTTTTTTTTTTTGAGAGGGAGGGTTGAGCGGTCGGGGGTCGGGGGTCGGGGGGAGCGCTGGCTGGGACTTTGTCTCTCCCCCTTTTTCTCTTCCCTCTCCCCCCATTCCATCCCACTCACCGCCGCCTTGTGCTTGAGCTTGGCGTACATCGCCCCGCGCGCCTGCTTGTTGGCGATGTGGGAGGTCAGCTGGCCCACGGAGGGGGCGGGGGCGGCGGGCGCGGGAGGGGCGGCCGCGGTGCCGTCGGCGGCGGCCCGCGTGCGAATGCTCTTCCTGTTGGCGCCGCCCTTGCGAGCGGCGGGGGCCTTGCCCTTGCCGCCCTTGCCGGCCGGCTTGCGGGCGACCACCATGACTAGGCTGGCGACGCGCGCTGGGCGGGGCGGTGCGTGTGAGTGTGACGCGGGGGGCAGAGAGAGGGAGGGAAGAAAAAAAAGTGCGAGAGTGCACTCAACTAGCCCCGCCACTTCCCCTCCTCCTCTACTTCTTCCCCTTCCCCCCACCCCCGCCAGCCCCCACCAGCCCCGCCGCCACCTCGGCCGGCAGCAACGCCCCCACCAGCTCCGCCAGCGGGTCCAGGTCCCCCGCGCACAGCAGCCCGTGCGCTCCGCAGAAGGCCACGGCGTCCCTGAATATGGCGTTCAGGTGCGGCCCCGCCCCGAGCGGGCCCGCGACCGCGCGGAAGTGGGCGTGGTAGGCGTGGCCGAAGACGCGCAGGGTGCGGCGGGCCAGCGCCCGGGCGGCAGGGTAGAAGGCGGGGGGGAAAGGGGTGCCCGGCGCCTGGGGGAAGGCGTGCGGGTTGGCGAGCTGCGTGTCATGAGAACAAAGAAAAAAAGAGAGGGAGAGAGGGCGGGGAGGTGAGGTGTGAGGACATTTTTTTTTTTTTTTTTTTCTCTGCTCTCTCCCTCCCCATTCGCAAAGCCCTTACCAGCCCGTCCGCCCAGTCCAGCAGGGCCGCCACGTACGCCGGTGCCGACAGGCGGCGGGCCTTGGCAGACGACGGCGCAATAGCGGCAGCGGCAGCGGCCGCAGCCGCAGAGGAGGAGGAGGGGGGAGGCTGAGCGGCCGCCCGCCCGCCGCCGCCACCGCCGCCGCCCGGCGTTGGCGGCACCACCCCCGCGTCCGGGTCGGCCGGCCACCGGTACTCCGCCCGCGGGCCCGCATGCATGGTCGGGCAGGTGGACGGCGTGCAGTACTGGCACGCCAGGGCCGCGTGCAGCAGGGCGGCCGCGTCCAGGAAGTCGAGCAGGCGGGCGGCCACCCACTCGTCGGCGGGGGTGCCGTCGGGTGGCGGGGCCGCCGCGGCCGCCAGGTCGGCCGCTGACGGGGGCGCGCCTGTTGCTGCGTCGTCGGGGGAGAGGGCCAGGCGGGCGGCCGCGGGGTCGGCGGCCGAGGCGGTGGCGGGGAGGGCGAGGGGCTGTGGTCGGGAGGGGAAGAAAGAGATGAGAGCAGCGAGGGAGTGTGCAAGTGCGCCAAGATGGGGGTGTGCACGCGTTTTTTCTTCTCTCTCTCTCTCTCTCTCTCTCTCAATTTCCCATCCCTTCCTTACAACAACTCACGTCGGCGGTGGACAGGGTCGGCAGCTTGCGGGCCCGGACGGTCATGCGGGCGTCGCTGGGAGGAGGGAGGAAGAAGGAGGAAAAAGTGTGAGAAGCGAGCTGTGGGGGCGTGGCGAGGGCTCTGCGCTCCCTTTCTCTCTCTCCGGGCTAGGCAGCGCTCACCGCCCCAGGCCAAAGAGGTGGGCCATATCGGGTGTGACAGGCACTTGGAACGAGCGCCGGGCGAGGTGCGTGCGTTTGCGTGTGTGGCGCGTGTGTTTTCGTGTGAGAGAGAGAGACCACGCACACAACTAAAAAGTGGAAAAACACGCGCCGGTCGTCCCACTCCTTTTTTTTTTTCTTCGTGTCAACGACAAGGCACGCCGCCATGGACGACGACCCCCTCCTTTCCCAGTACGAGGAGGCCCGGGCCCACCGCATCGCCGCCAACATGGCCCGTCTGGGTGAGCGTCAGATGAGAGATAAAATGCAGAGCAAGAGCGGTTCGCTTCCCCTCCCTGGTGCCAGATGCGACACCCCGCGCGCTCCCTCCTCCCCACACACGCACACCCACACCCACCGCACACAGAATCCCTGGGCGTCCTCTCCCAGGCCTCCTCCCTATCGGTCGCCCTGGAGAAACCGAGAAAGGTGCGCGGAAGAAAAGCGGCGAGGGGGAGACACACGCAAAAAAAGAGAGAGAAAAGAAGGGACGAGAAAACCTGGGCTCGCACTTCTCACCCTCTCCCTTCCCCCCCCCCCAACACACACACTCAGCCCCGCGCCCCGCGCCCGCCCGTCCAGGCCCGCCCCCGCTCCGCCACCCCCCGCACCTCCCAGCGCCTGGCCGCCCAACCACCTAAATGGATGGGCGTGGACGTGGCCGCCTGCCCGCACGGCCGGCCGCCCCGGCTGCCGCCCGCGCGCGCGGCGCCGCCGGCCGGGCTGGATGCGGCCGGCGTCGCCGCCTGGCGGGCGGCGCTGTCGGCCCGCCGGTGCGCCTCCTCGACCGCCCGGGGGTCGATCTACGATGCCTCCCTCGGCCTGACCTGCCACTTCTGCCGCCAGAAGAAGCTGTGCGGCGAGGCGGGCTGCGGGCGGTGCGGCGGGGGCGACGCGGCCGCGCCCTGCGCCGGCAAGTCGGAATGCTGGCGGTGCGGCGGGGCGAGCGGCCGGTTCTGCCGGGCGTGCCTGGACGTGCGGTACGGGACCAGCCTGGAGGAGGTGCGGGCGCTAAACGAGGCGGCGGCGGTGGCGGCGGCGGCGGCGGCGAGGGAGGAAGCGGGAGGAGGGACGGGCACAGCGGGCACAGCGCGTGGGGCGGCACAAAGGAAGGCCCCGCCCGGCGCCTCCCCCTCCCCCCCGCCCCCGCCCCCGCCCCCTCCCCCCCTCCAGGGCTGGCTCTGCCCGCACTGCCACGAGGGCGAGACGGGCGGGCGGGACGGCTGGGTCTGCAACTCCTCCATCTGCCTCAGCCGGCGGGGCGTGAAGCCGACGGGCATCGCCGTCTTTGCCGCCCGCGCCGCCGGCCACGCCTCCGTCGCGCACTGGCTGGCGGCGCGGTGGGCACGGGAGGGCGCGGCCGCCGGAGCGCAGGCCGTGCCGGCCCCCCGGGCGGCGGACGCGCGGGCGGCGGGGCAGGGGGTGACCGTGCCGCTCGCCCGCCCGGCCTCCGCCTCGGCGGCCGGCCGCCGCCCACGCGCGCGCTCCGCCGGCACCGCCGCCGCCGCCGGCGCGCCCTCCTCCCGCCCGTCCTCAGCGAAGCGGCCGGCTGCAGGAGGGCTGGCCCGACCGAGGAGCGCGGCGGGGGCGGCGGCGAGGCAGCGGCCGGCGAGCGCGGGCGGCGGGCGCCGGCGGCCGGGGCCAGTGCCAGGCAAGGCGCGCGCTGCGCGCGCTGCGCCTGCTGCGCCCGCCGCGCCGCCGCCGCTGCCGCCGCCCCCGCCGCCGCCGCCCTCCTCCTCCCGCAAGCGCCCGGCGCCATTCGCCCCGTCTGGACTCCTCCCTCCCGCGCACCGGCGGGGGCGGTCCGCGGGGGTGCGGTTTGTGTGCGCGGCGGCGTGATAAGAGGAATGGGGATTTGGGAAAGACATTTTTTTTTTTTTTTTTTTTTTTTTGTGATCGCGTCTTTGTCTGCTGTTCTCAATATGCACTCCCTCCCTGCCTTCCTTCTCTCTCTCTACTCACTAGTAGGGGTCTATGTCGGGGCGGCGGCGGCCGGCGAGGGAGGGGCAAGCAAGGGCGCCGTCCCCCCCCCCCCCCGCCCCGTCACCGCCTGGCCGGGCAGGCAGCGTCGGTGCAGCTGGCCGCCTCGTTCACCCCCCCGCACCGCTCGCACAGCCCCAGCTCCGCTCGCTGCCCCCTAGCGATGGCGACGTCGACCCGGTAGGCCAGGAGGACGGAGGCGAGGAGGCCGGCCTGGATGGAGGGAGGGAGAGAAGAGAGGGGAGAGACAGGGGAGGTGAGTGATGGAAAGGGTCGGGGTCGGGCGGGGTCGGTGGCTAGAGCAAATGAGCGAAAAAGGAGAGAGCAGTAGAATTGACGGCTCCGCCCACACATGCCCACTGCTCACCCCAAACACCAGGCCCGCGATCTGGTCCAGGGTCCAGGTGGGGGACGCGTCGGGGGTGAGGGCGTGCGGCGGGGGTGGCAGGCGCCGGGGAAGAAGCGGAGTGGGGTGGTGGTGGCGCGAGCGAGCGCTGGCGGGGGAGGGGGGGGCGTGCGTTTTGGGTGGCCCATGGCCGCGGGCGTTTGGCCGTAGGCGGGCTGGGAGATTGAGGGGACGGAGCATCATGCCCGAGCAGCGCGTGGCGTGCGCGTGACGCGCGCACCGGCGGCGCAGCGAATGCGAGAGTGAGAGCTCGCCTCTCACACTTCGTCATTTTTTTTTTTTCCCAGTTTCCTCGCCACCGCTGGTTCGTCTCGGCCCTTGGAGCAGCCGAACGAGAAATCATGGCCGGCCCCCCCTCGCCCCCCCACTACCCTCGCCGCCCGGCCCCACCCTCCTGGCTGGCCACAGCCACGGCTGGCGTCCTCGGGTTTTGGGTGGCGTACGCCGCCGGGAGCGCCGCGCTGAATGCGGGCGTGGCGCGCTCGTCGGCGGGCGCGAGCGCGGCCGGCGGCCCCGCCTCCCGCCTGGTCCTCGCCGGGCGGGCGCACGCAGGTATGCGCCCTATATGTGGGCGGGTCGCTGCACGCAGGAGGAGATTGCATGCGCCTTGAGAGCGCGCGGGGGGAGAGAGACAGAGAGGGGGGCCTAGGGTGGGGGCATGCGGCGCTCTCTGTTCTTCAACGCTCACCTCATCCGCCCTCCTCCTCCTCCCTTTTTCCACCAGCCGCCCCCCTCCCACCCCCGATCTGCGACCCCCGCCCCAACACAGAGTGCGTGTGAGGTGTCTGAGGCTCACTCCCCGCGTCCGAGGGCGTGATCGCATCGCAGTCCTCACCCTTTTTTGTTGTTGTTGCACGCATCTCCCCCCCCACACACAGCTACTGGGGCGACGTCCTCGTGGCCGGCCCCGACCACCTCGCCCCGACCGCGGCCGCCTGCTGCGCCGCGTGCGGGGCCCACGCCGCCGCCGTCGCCGCGGCCGGCACCTACGGCGCCCAGGCCTGCAACGTGTGGGTGTGGTGCGACCCCGCCACCCCCGCCTGCGCGCCCTCGGCCGGCCAGTGCTGGCTGAAACACCTCCCGTCTGCGGGGGCGGTCCCGCCGCGCGCCGGCCCGGGCGTCCCCTTCACGGCCGGCGTGACCGTGCCCCGGGCGCATGAGGGGGCCATCCCCGCGGTGGGAACCGCGGCGGCCGCCGCCTACCACACCGTCATCACGGCGGCCGGCCCGGCCGTCCACTGGCAGAGCCGCGTCCACTACTTCTGGTGGGCGCGGGTGAAGGCGGCGTGCGTCGCCGCCGCCGGCGCCCCCGGCGGCCCGCCCTGCCATATGGGGGCCTTCACCCGCATCCTGCACTCCGGGGCGCCGGACAACCTGGTGGGCGAGATCCCCACCTTCGTGGCGGCGCCGCTGAAAACGGAGGGTGGGGGGGAGGGCCCCGCGCCAGGCGGCGGCCGCCCGCCCGCCCGCCGCCGCCCGCCCGCCCGCCCCGGCGGCGGCGACGGCGGCTACGTCGTCCTCAACCGGCCCTGGGCCATCGTGCAGTGGATGCGGACCGCCCCCCCCGCCGAGCCCTTCGTCCTGATGTGCGAGCCGGACCACCTGTGGCTGGCCCCGCTCCCGAACCCGCTGCTGCTCCCCTCCCCGGGCGGGCGCGGCGGGGGGGGGGGGCAGGGCGCGCCGCCGCCGCCGCCGCCCCGCCTGGCCGCCTACCCCTTTTTCTACATCGAGCCGGCCAGCCGGGCGCACCTACCCATCACCGCCCACTTCTTCGCGCCCGAGGCCGGACGCGGCGCGCCCGCCTTCACGCCGTCCCTGGCGTCGTCCATCCCGCCGATTGGCAACTCGCCGGCCCTGCTGGCCACGCCCGACCTCGCGGCGCTCGCGCCGGCCTGGGACGCCACCGCCCGGGCGGTCTTTGACTACGCCCCGGCCCGCGCGGCGTGGGGGTGGGTGCTGGAGATGTACGCTTTTGCCATCGCGGCCACGTCAGCCGGCCTGGTGGGCCCGGCCACGCCCGCCGCCCTCTTCCCCCGCCTGATGGCGCAGCCGCCCTGGGAGGACGGCCCCTTCCCCCGGCCGGGCACCTACCTGTTGCATTACACGTACGCCCTGGACTACGCACCCAACGGCACCGCGACGCCCGGGCAGGCGGCGGACGTGCGCGCCGGCGGGTGGCGGTTTGACAAGCGCGACTGGGCGGCCGGCCCGCCCCCGCGAGGCCTGCCCCTGCCGCCGGCCGCCGTCACCGACGCCGCCGCCCGGCGGGTGGTGGAGATGATCAATGAGGCGAGCGCGGGGCTGGCCGGGTGGGATGAGTACGTGGCGAGCGGGGGGGAGAGGCTGAGGTAGGGGGGAGGGGAGAGAGGGGGAGGGGGAGGGGGAGGCAGGCAGCAGCAGCAAAAAAACGACAAAACCATATTTGCGCCCCCCGCGCCAGCCCCCCGCGTTCTTTTCTCTCTTCACGGCGCCCCCGCCGCTGGCGGGGCGGGGCCCTGCCCCGCCGCCGCGCCCCCCCGCGGC
>Ga0315273_10014149_pt1 | contig 10275 bp, 5 predicted proteins | sample YL17G02_0_MG_FD_205753 | JGI IMG/M metagenome (GOLD analysis project Ga0315273, IMG submission 205753) | Sediment microbial communities from Yellowstone Lake, YNP, Wyoming, USA - YL17G02_0 | ecosystem: Environmental > Aquatic > Freshwater > Lake > Sediment | place: USA: Wyoming | collected... | reverse complement strand
CGAGCAGTTGTTCGCGCTCCTGCGCGAGCAGCAGGCGGACGTCATCGGCCTGCAGGAAGCCCTGCATAGCCAGATTGCCGAGATCCTGGACGCGGTGCCCGGATACGCGTACGTCGGGGTGGGCCGGCGCGACGGCCGGCAGGCCGGGGAGTACGCGGCCATCCTGTACCGGACCGCCAGGCTGCAGGTGCGGCGCAGCGACACCTTCTGGTTCTCGGACACCCCGGGCGTGGTCAAGTCCACCTCGTGGGGGAACCAGATCGAGCGGATCTGCACGTGGGCCTACTTCGAGGATCGCGAAGGTCCGGCGTTCTATGCGTTCAACGTCCACCTCGATCATCTGTCTCAGCCGTCACGCGAGCGCAGCGTGGCGCTGCTGCTGGACAGAATAGCGTTGCGTGATCCCAGGGCACCGGTGGTCGTGACCGGCGACTTCAACGCGGGTGAGAACAACCCGGCCGCGGTCGCGATGCGCGCGTCGTTCCGCGACAGTTTCCGGGTGCTCCAGCCGGATGCCACGGAGGTCGGGACCTTCAACGGTTTCACCATGGGCCAGACATCGGGCGACAAGATCGACTTCGTCTTCGTCGAGCCGGGCACCGAGGTGCTCGCCGCCGCCATCGTGCGGACGTCACGCGACGGGCGGTATCCGTCGGACCACTTCCCGGTGACGGCGCGAATCAGGCTGCGCGAGGCGGGCCGCCCCGGTTCTTAGCGATCCTGCTTCGGCAGTCGCTCGCTCACCCTCGACATCGCCGCGTCATTCAGCGACAGCCGTGGCCGGAGGTCCGCCCGATCGCGGTCACACTCGCCGCCAGACCGACGCCGTACGCCTCCGCCGCTGACCATCCGTTGGACAAAGCTGCCCGAGGGGGCATACTAGGCCCTGTGTCTGGGCCGTCAGGTGCTCCGGGCATTCGGCCCCGGGCCGTCCGATAGCGGGCGTTACGTCAACGCGGCCCGGCAGACCCCGCTGCTTGCTATCGTCCCGGCGGCACTATACTACCGGACGTACACGTCCACATTAGGTCTCGTTCCTCGCGTGCACGGCGGCGCTCAGGACTGACTGGAGTGCGGTCGGCACGCTCGTCGCCACTCGCGGAGCGATGCACATGACCGATCCAGCCACGCCCGTGTCGAACGCCTCAGGCGAAGCGGCTTCGGCGCCTCGCCCACTCGTCGGCCTGATCCTCGCAATCGCCGGCGGCGCGTTCCTGGTGGACGCCGCAATCGAAACCCATCGCTCGGGCTCGCCCGTGCGGTGGTGGATCGTGGCTGCGGCCGCCTGCTACCTGGCAGGGACGGCGGCGACGTGGCGCAGATTGATCGGCTGGCGTGGACGACTGGCGGCGGTTCTGCTCTTCTTCCTCGCACTCGTGGCCGGCACAGCGTGGCTCCCTGGCGGGCTCGATCGCGGCCTTCGGATGCTCGGCCAGCCAACGCCCACGATCGTGGCCGCGCTCGTGGCGATCGGTGTCGTCCTGGCCGGGTACGAGCTCGTCGGGTGGAAGGGGCTGCCGCTCGCCGCTCGCGCGGTCATCGGCCTGCTGGCGGCGTACGGGGCGTCGGCGTTCACTGCCGGCGCGCTTGCGGGGACGCCGCTCGACGTGCTCTTCTCCGGCGCCAGTCTCTGGCAGCGCCTTCCACGCGTACTCCAGGGCGCCTGGGTCGGCGGTCTCCTTCTGCTTCCCCTCGGCCTCGTGTGGGCGCTCGTGCACGCCACCCTGCGGCGGCCGGCCGCGTCGTCGGCCCGCGCCGCCTGGTGGAAGGTCACCGCGCTCACCGCCAGCGCCGCCACGGTCGCGGCCGGCCTGCCGCTGACGTCGCGTCAATCGGTCGCGCCGCCTGTGACGCGCGCGCAGTCGCTGGCCGCATCACTCGGCCTCGATCCCGCCGCGCCGAAGCTCTCGGCCACAGAGCTCGAGACCGTGCTCGCCAACAGCCTGCGCGCCATCGAAGACGGCGAGCGCGACATGCCGCGCGATCGGTGGGATCCCGCCTGGGTGGCCGCCCGGCTCGGTTCTGATCCGGCGCGGATCTACGAGTGGGTGCAGCAGAGCACCTCCTGGGTCCCGTACCATGGTGTGCTTCGCGGCCCCGTCGGCGTGCTGCTCGATCGCTCCGGCAACAGCCTCGATCGCGCCCTGCTGCTCGCGACGCTGCTGCGACACGCGAACCAGATGGTCCGGCTGGCCCACGGGTCGCTGACCCCCGACCAGGCGCCGGGACACCTGAGAGCGCTGCTGATCCATCGCGACGTGCCGCAGGCAGGTCCCGATGTCCCCCCCGACCCACTGGCGTCGGTGGCCGCGCAGTACAAGCTGAACGAAGCGGCCGTTCGCCGCACCGTCGGCGCACAGGCCGAATCGTGGCAGCGACGACAGAGCCACACCCTGGAGCGTGTGCCGGAGCAGGCACGGCGCCTCGCCGAAACCGTCGGAGGCCAAGCGACCGATTCGGGAGCGCCGGCCTTCGAGCGGGCCCTTGGCGCCGTGCAGGACCACTGGTGGGTCCAGGTGCTCCAGTCGAACCTCTGGGTGGACTACGACCTGCTGGCCGCAGGCCCAGGCACGCCGCTGGCGACGCCTGACAAGACGCTCGATCCCGAGCAGGTGCCCGACGACCTCCATCACCGCGTGACGATCCGCGTCGTCGGCGAGCGGTGGGACCAGGGCGCCATCGCCGAACGCGTGGTCCTCAACGAGACGATGCGTGTCGCCCGGCACATTGGAAAGCCGGTCGTCCTCCGATTCATGCCCACCAGGTGGCCAACCGAATTCCCGCCGCCCGGCACGAGCCCTCAGCAGGCGCTGCGTATGCTCGCCCTGGAGCAGCACGAGTGGACGCCGGTGCTGGTGGTCGGGCAGACGCCTTACGTCCAGTTCTCGATTCGAGACACCGGGGATCTCGCCGTCGGCCCGCAAACAACCGGAGGCGGCGGCCTCTCCAAGTTCGACCAGGCCCTCGAGGATGCGCTCAAGACTCCGGGGCCCGCTCAACCGCCGCAGCCCCAGCTGCAACCTCCCGGCTCGCCAGCCCTCACGGCCACGTGGATCGAGTACGAGGTCAGCGCACCCGGCGATCAGCCCCGAAAGACCAGGCGAGCCCTGTTCGACCTCATCGGACCCGCCGGTCGCGCCGCGACTCCTGCACCGGCGCCTCGGCTCGACGAAACCATCTTGCTCACCAGGAGTCTCGCGCTGATGCGCGAGACGGAGATCCTGCCCGTCGTGTCGCGCTTCACGCCGGAGTACGTGACGCACCTCGCGGCCACGAGCGTACTCGCCAACAAGCAGCTCCTGCTAGCGGGCGTCCGCGGCACACTGCGCGAGGACTTCGCCGGTGCGCAGGAGGTGGCGAGCAAGCTCGTGCCGATGCCCACCTCGCTCTATGGCCTCGCCCTCGCGCGCTTCGAGTGGAGCCGGTTCGGCGAGCTGATTTACATCGACCGTCCGAACATCCTCACGCGCCACACCTTCATCGCTCCGGCGCAACGCACGTTCCGCCTCGTGGCTGCCACCGACATCGTGTCGAACGACATCGGCGTCAGCCTCCTCGTGGACGATGCCTTTTCGGTGCGCCTCGAGCAGGGCGTGCTCGACACCAACGCGGAGGCCATCCTGGCCTCGGAGCGCCCGGATGCGTCGAACGCCGGGTGGGCCTACACGGGCGGCGGCGAGTGGGCAACGATTCGCTCGCCTTCTGACTCGGCCCTCGGATCGCTTCGACTTCCCGATGATGTGCGGAAACGCATCGTTGACGAACTCGCCGCCGGCTACGTCGTCGTCGCGCCGAAGTCGCCAGTGCCGGTGGGCACTGGTGCGTTCGCGGGATGGTGGAGGGTGGACCCAATTACCGGCCAGTCGCTCGGGATGGGCGGCGCGGGCTGGGGCCAGGCGATGACCGAGTTCCTGATCACGGTCGGCTGGGCGTTTGCGATCCAGTGGATGCTCTTCTACCTGCTCTGTGACATGCTCGCCAGTTCCGAGGGGCCTGAGAAGCCTCTGGCGCGGGGGTGTGAGCCGACGCAGGGACGCTTCAACGCCGGTGTTCTCGACTGGGTCGTGACGCCGGTGCACGCGGCCAGCGCCGACTGTGTCTACGGCGCGCTCGTCGCCGGGGCGCTCGGCGGGCTCCTTGGGGTGGCCGGCGGTCTTGGGAAGCTGATCAACGCCGGTAAAGCGGGCGGCGCAAAGGGGGGCCCGGCGGATCCGTTTGCGAAGACGCAGGCCGATCCGTTCGGCAAGACCGACCCTGGAGGGCTCGGGGGCGGCGGGAAGGCGGGGCCGTCCGGGGGAGCCCCGGCATCGGGCGGAGGGAGCAGCACGCCTCCAGCGGGTGGCGGGTCCACACAGGGCAGTCCAGCCCACAAGGCCGCGATAGAGGCGAACGATGCGGCTTACGCCAAGTACTTCAAGGCCACCGACCCCAGCGAAAAGGCAAAGTTGTTCGCGGAATGGCGCAAAACGCTGTTCGAAATGAACCAATTGAACGCCTCGCCCGAGAACAAGGTCTTCTTTTCGCCGGAGGCGCACGGCCCCACCGGCCCCGGAGGAACGCAGACCGTCCCGCAAGGGCCAGGACCATCAGGAGGGACTCCGCCCACCGGCCCGGGTGGCACACAATTCATCAAGGGTCCCGGAGGAACCCAGATCATCCCGACCAGCCAACTGCCAGGCGGCAACGCACCGTCGGCGAACTGTCCCGGGCCTGGATGTCCGCCGACGGCGGTGCAGAAGACCCAGACCGGCCTCGGCGGGGTGCTGAACGCGCTCGGACAGAAGGTCGGGGGCGGGTCGTGAAGCAGGCCGTCGCGATCGCGGTCGTCGCCGCGATCGCGGCCGCCGGCGGCTACGTCGCGTACCGACACACACGCCCGGGCCTGTCGCCACAGACGACCGAAGGTGCGCCAGTCGATCGCACGGAGACGAATCCGGAGGGAGGGTCGGCCATGGCGCCGGCCCAACCCCTCCAACCCGGCGCGGCCGGGCCGGTCGGGAGCGAGGTCCCGCCGGCCGGGCCCGGCGGCTCGCCACTGGCCGATGCGCCGCCGGCAGACTCGTCGCCGGCAGATCAGGCGACGGCTCCGCGCCTCCGTTGGATCAACATTGCCGCCGCGGCCCTCGGCGGCCGCGTCGCCCACGTCACATCGACGGCGGCCGAGTACGGCTGGTCCGCTGACGCCCTCATCGACGGCAGCGACCCCACGTGCGGACCGCTGTGCGGATGGGCCTCGAAGGACGCGTCGTTTCCGCAGGACATCGTGCTCTCGTTCCACCAGCAGCGCGAGGCCACGATTGCCCGCGTCGTGATCGACACCCTGACGGTCATGCGGCGGTCGGTGCTTGAGCGCGCACCTCGGCAGGTGGAGATCGCGGTGTCCACCACGAGCGCCGACGACGGCTTCGTGCCGGTCGCCACGACCGAACTGCGGAAGGAGGCGGGTGAACAGGCGATCGACTTCGCGCCGGTCGCGGCTCGCTTCGTCCGCGCGCGCCTGCTCTCGAACCACGGTGGCGATCGCGTTGCGATCGGCGAGGTCAGCGTGTTCGAGGCCGACGGCCCTTCGCCGTCGGTCGCCGCCGACGCCGCGCCGAACCTCGCCTTGACCGCGCTTGGCGGCGCGCTCGTGGCGTTCACGTCGCAGTATGCCAGCTATGGCGCCTACAAGCTCATCGACGGGAATCCCTCCGAGGAGTGGCGATCGGTCGACGGGTACCTTCCGCAGGAGTTCGTCTTCGCCCTGCACGCAGACGAGAGCGCCCTGCTGGATCGGATCGTCCTGACGCCTGGCAACACGCAACTGAGCACGCCGCGGGTGGTGGTCGTCTCGGTCTCGGACAGCAGCCCGGTCGATGGGTACGACGAGGTCGGTCGCATCACGATGACCCAGGATCCGGGTCCGCAGGCGTTTCCGATCCGGCGCCGCGCCCGCTTCGTGAAGTTGAGGGTCATCGAGAACTGGGGCATGAAGCTCTTCACCAGCCTCGGTGAGGTGGCACTCATCGAGGGCTCGGCGCCGGGGTACGAATCGATCCTGCGCAGACGTTCGGCGGGCACGCTCGCCACGGCACAGGCGGCCGGCGACGCATGGACGGACGGCGGCGGCTCGAAGTCGACGGAGCGTGAGAGGAACGACGACGCGGCGCACGCGAATCGGCTGGAACTCGGCGCCACTGTGGAAGGCCACATCGAGCCGGTCGGCGAGTTCGACTACTTCCAGCTCGACGTGCCCGGCCCCGGACGATCGGTCCTGACCATCGATCTCTCGGGACGGCCCGACATCCGCACGTCCGTCTCGCTGGTCGATGCGCGCGGCACCCAGGTCAAGCAGTTCGACCCGTCACGCGCCACGGCCCGTGACACGGCGTTCTCGTGGGTGGTGGACCCAGGAACCTACGACCTGCGCCTCACGCAGCCGCGGGCCTCGCTGGTCGTCATCTGGGACACGAGCGGCAGCATGGAGGGCAGCGTGGCCGACCTCCAGCGGGCGGTCGAGGGATACCTCGACCAGGTGGAGCCGACCGAGCGCGTCAACCTGATCCGCTTCAGCCACAACGTCGAAGTGCTCCTGCCCGACTTCACGAGCGATCGCGCGCGGCTGAAGCAGGCCACGCAGGGCAAGTTCTTCGCCGACGGGCACACGCCGTTCTACGACGTCGTGGCCAAGGCCGTCGGGATGCTGGAGGGCGTCGAGGGCGACCGTGCCATCGTGGTCATGACCGACGGTGAGGACGCCGGCAGCCGGGCATCGCGACCAGAGTTCTGGCGATTGCTTCAGGACAAGGACGTCCGCGTGCATACGATCGGTCTCGGAGAGCTCGACCGCTTCAGCCGCACGCTCGCATCGACGCCGCGGCGGCTGCTCGCGCACATCGCGATGGCGACCAACGGCCGCTCGTTCTTCACTCGTCAGAGCGGCGAGCTGGCGACCTACTACCGTGCGCTGTCGGAGGATCTGCGGCGCCGCGCGTCGTACCGCCTGCGCGTCAGGCGCGCCGGCGCGACCGGCACGCTCGACGTGCGAGCCACCGGCGAGCGCATCACGTCGCTGGCAGCGCCGTCGCACGTCGAGCTGATCCTCGATGCCTCCGGGTCGATGAAGCGCATGGTCGGACGGCAGCGGATGATCGACACCGCCCGGCAGGTGCTCGCCGAGGTCGTCGAGTCGCTCCCGGACACGATGCACGTGGCGCTGCGCGTGTACGGTCACCGCATCCGCGAAGGCCGCGCGGGCGCCTGCGAGGACTCGGAGCTGGTCGTTCCGTTCGCGCCGCTCGACAAGCCGAAGGTGCTCTCGCGCATCCGCAGCGTCGGCGCGCTCGGCACGACGCCCATCGCGTACTCACTCCAGCAGGTCGCGCGCGATCTCGGACAGGCGCCGGGCGAGAAGATCGTGGTGCTCGTCACCGACGGCAAGGAAGAATGCGGCGGCGATCCCGCGGCGGCGGTGGCCGGGCTGAAGGCACAGGGCATCGACTTCCGCCTCAACATCGTCGGCTTCGGCCTGCAGGACGCGCTGGCGAACGACCTGCGCCGCCTGGCGCAGTCCGCGAGGGGCCAATACGTCGATGCGAAGGATGCGACCGCGCTGAAGAGAGGGATCGAGCAGGCCCTGGCCGTGCCGTACGACGTCCTCGATGCGGCGGGCGCGGTCGTCGCCAGCGGCGTGACGGGCCAGCCTTCGCAAGGGATCCCCGAAGGCGTCTACAGGATCCGCATCAAGACCGACCACCCCGTCGACATCGAGCGCGTGCTGATCGTGGCGCAGCAGACGACCGCCGTTGAGCTGCGCAAGGAAGCCAGCGAGCTCGGTGTTCGGGTCGTGGGCGGGTCGGCTGGGCAGTCGCCCGTGCCGGTGCCCCGGTGAACGCGCTCACCGCAGGGCGACCGTCAACACGCCGTGCGGGGTGCCCAGCCAAGTAGTCGACGGGGCCGTGTTGCTCTGGCTGCGCCGGCTCTACCGTTCCTACACCAACTATTCGCTCGAGGTCGTGGGCCTGCTGCCCTGAGGCAGCGGACTGCCGTTTCCGTTCATCGATGGGACTCTTCATTGCGTGTGTGTGGCTGTGTCCGGGCCGTCAGGTACTCCGGGCATTCGGCCCCGGGCTGTCCTCGACGACTGCCGCCGCGCCGCCGGACAAGAAACGCTCGGCGCTATCAGAAACCGGCAGCGCCCCCTCCGAACAGTACCGCGCGCCGGCACAGGTATAGAACTCGCCGCCCCGAGAACCCTCCGTGCGGGCGAAGCTCTCCTGGAGGTGTTTGTGCGACGGCACGAGACCGCGTCCACGCTGATCACGACCAATCGACCCACGCAGGACTGGGGCGTTTTTCTCAGCGACGTGCCCGCCGCGACGGCGACCTTCGATCGCTTCCTCGCGCACGCGGAGGTACTGCAACTCCCAGGTAAGAGTTACCGGCTGCAACACCGGACGCGACCACCGGAGAGTGCGGCATAAGGGCCGTGGACGCTGTCGGATCCATGGACGCGCAGACGCGCCTCGGCAGTCACGGAAGAGGGGCACCGCCCGGGGCGAAAGTGGCCTCGCCGGTGGAGAGGCGCGCGAGGAGGCCGCGGTGGATGGGGTGGGCCAGGGCGCGTACATTGGCGCAGGGGTGTTCCCCTCTCTCGCGCTCGCCTTCGCCTTGAATCTGGCGGGGCCATCCGCCGTGCCCGACATGACTGTGCCAGACATGACTTGACGGGTCTATCTGTCGTGACCATAATAGTCACATGAGAACCGCCGCCAGCATCGCCGACGTCAAGGCCCGCCTGAGCGAGTTCGTGCGGCGCGTCAAGGCCGGCAACGAAGTGGTGATTACCGAGCGCGGCATCCCGGTGGCACGCCTGACCGGTCTCGAAGTCACCGAGCGCCGGGCCACGCGCCGTGATCGGCTGGCGCGCGCCGGGGCCGTCAAGCCCGGCAAGGGCCGCGTCCGCCGCGCCCTGCAGACGCCGCCAGAGGGCGAAGCGCTGGGCGCTGCGGTTCTGGCCGCCCTCCTGGCGGAGCGCGGAGAGGGCAGCTGATGTTCTGGGACACATCCGCCCTCATCCCGGTGCTCCTGCCAGAGCCCAGATCAGCCGCGCTCACCGAGGCGCTGGCGGCCGACCGAGAGGTGACACTCTGGTGGGGCACGCCCGTCGAGTGCCTGTCGGCCATCTACCGCCGGCACCGTGAATCGCCGGTGCCCGCCCCGCTCCTCACCGAGGCGTTGAATCGGCTCCGAGCGCTCGTGGAGGACGCGGATGCCGTCTCGCCGACCGACGAGGTCCGGCGGCGGGCCGGTCGGCTGGTGGCGGCCCACCCCCTCCGGGCCGCGGACGCACTGCAACTGGGTGCTGCCCTCGTCTGGTGTGAGGAGCAGCCCCACGGCGAGGCCTTCGTGTGCCTCGATGACCGGCTGCGCGAGGCGGCCCGTCGCGAAGGGTTTTCCCTGGCGCCCGAATAGTCCTGCGTCGCCCAGCCGCCGGCGCGCGCCGACGATTGACACGAGTGCAGCCACGGCGCTAGCGTCTGCAGGGACACTTCATTTCCGCGCCAGCCCCTCAACGCGTGCTCATCGGGAGGACAGATTGATGACAACTCTTAGCTTCATTCTCGCGGTCGCGCTCGCCGCCCAGGCACCGGCGAAACAGGCCACGGTCGATGACTACGTCGGCCGCTGGAATGTCAGGATCACCGACGCACAGGACACGTTTGTCAGCGGCGGGATCCGCATCGATAAAGCGGGCGACGCGCTCTCGGGAAGCCTCGTGTGGCGCTCGGGCAGCTACACCCCGGTGAAGAGCGTGGAGGTGAAAGACGGCGTCCTGCGAATCGTGCGCGGCGAGATCGCGGGAAAACAGGACATCTGGGAGGCGCGCCTGGAAGGCGGCGGGCTGAAGGGGCAGGTCACCTACCTGGACGGCAAGGTCCATCACTTCGAGGGTCGCAAGGCGCCGCCGCTCGTCGCGAGGACACCGACGGACTGGGGCAACCCCGTCACGCTGTTCGACGGCAAGACGCTCACGGGCTGGCGCCTCAGGGACCCGAAGGCCAAGAACGGCTGGGCCGTCGTCGACGGCGACCTCGCGGTCGTCGAGCCGAAGGACAACGCCGATCTCGTCAGCGCGCGCACCTTCCAGGACATGAAGCTGCACATCGAGTTCAAGGTCGACCCCAAGTCGAACAGCGGCGTCTACCTCCGCGGCCGTTATGAAGTGCAGATTCTCGACAACCCGGACGCGAAGATGGCGCTCGACACGCACGGCTGCGGCGCCGTCTACAGCCG
>Ga0315273_10014148_pt1 | contig 10276 bp, 4 predicted proteins | sample YL17G02_0_MG_FD_205753 | JGI IMG/M metagenome (GOLD analysis project Ga0315273, IMG submission 205753) | Sediment microbial communities from Yellowstone Lake, YNP, Wyoming, USA - YL17G02_0 | ecosystem: Environmental > Aquatic > Freshwater > Lake > Sediment | place: USA: Wyoming | collected... | reverse complement strand
GCACGTTGTTGACGGCAGCAACCTCTCGGACGAGACCCCCGGGTTCTCCTCGACGCGCGCTCCCGACTGGGGGCACTACAGCTTCGAGTGCGGGTTTGTCTACGTGCCCGATTCGGCAAACGCCCCGACGTTCGATCTCACATACGAGGGCAGGTTCAACTCGAGCAGCAGTAACGCTCCCTGCAACAACATCGAGATGAGCGCGCCGCACACGCGCAGCCTCGCGTTTTGCTCGACACGGCCCGATCTCGGCTACTACTGCAGCGACGGCTGGGAGCCGGGCGGGACGGTTGCCTCTGTCGGGCAAACGTTCAAGGCCTCGGGGAACAGGGTGGTTGGGTGCAAATACAGTCCGCTTGGCGGCGCGGCGCAGTATGTCGCCAGGATCAGGCAGGGCGGTCCCACGGGCGCCTACGTCGGCTCCGCCGCAACCAGCTACTCGTTCAGCGAGATGGAATACTCCAAGGCGCTGACGTATTGGGGGCTTCAGGGTGTGCCGGTCGTGCCCAACAACACGTATTTCCTGGAGATCAGCAGGCTGGGCGGCGGGAATGTGCAGGCGAACCGGGTCATCAACGACAACGACTATGGCTGTTACTACGAGGGAACCAATCCGTTCAGCGGCAAAGAGCTGCGGGGCGAGGTGGTGTGCGCGACGGTCCTGCCGTCCGAGTACGGCGCGATCAGCGGATGGGTGAAGGACACCAATAACCAGCCAATCGTCGGCGCGACCGTATCGACCAATACCGGCGGCTACTCCACGACCTCGGATGGGAACGGCAGCTACACGCTCACGGAGGTCGGGGTCGGCACGTATAACGTCACTGCCGCCAAGACCGGGTATCTGCTTCAGACCAACAACGGCGTGCAGGTCAATAACGGCCAGACGAGCACGTGCAACTTCAACCTCACTCCGAACATGGGGACCATCGCCGGCTACGTGAGGGATGTCGCGCTCCAGCCGGTCTCGGGCGCGACCGTCTCGACCAATACGGGGGGCTACTCGACCACCAGCCAGGGCGAGGGCAGCTACACGCTGTCGAATGTGACCGCGGGCACGTATGACGTGACGGCCTCCAAGACCGGCTACGTCTCGCACACTGTGACGGGTCAGACCGTGATCGCGGGCCAGACCACGGCGGTGGATCTCACGCTCAGGACCGGTGTCGAGCTTCTGACGAACGGCGGGTTCACCAATGGGTGCACGGGGTGGTCGCACACGGAGTCGCCGTCCGGCATCTATTGGGGATGCGGCAACAAGGCCTACCCAACGAACACTCCGGGAGCCGGCGGGCACTCGTGGAACGCGTTTCTCTCCTGCGGCGGCAGCTTCTGCGACAGGCCGTTTACCGGCGAGCAGCATCAGGATAACGTGGCCGTGTGGGCCGGGGCGCCCTATGAGGCGTCGGCGCAGGTCTACTACGAGCCGGTGCGGTATCCGGGTGTGCCGGGCGATCAGAAAGAGCGGCTGGTGCTCTCGTTCAACAACGGCACGACGCATACCGGAAGCTGGCATACGCACACGACCTCCGACGGTTGGGACAAGATCACGTATTCGGGCACGGTTCCCGCCGGGGCGAGCCGGGTCTCGTTCAAGGTGGAACTGTCGCACGTCGATGGTCAGTGGTCGGGGACGGGGGCTGTGGACGAGTGCAGCCTCAAGCAACCGGATGCGACCCCTCCGACGACGCCGGTGGTGACCGACGACGGCGTCTACCAAACGAGCGCATCGTCGATCCATGCATCATGGACCGCGTCCGACCCAGAGACCGGGATCGCGGAGTATCAGTACCGGATCGGAACAAGCTCGGGAGCGGGGGATGTGGTCGATTGGACCTCCGTCGGCACGGCTACACAGGTGACGCGCTCCGGCCTGTCGCTCGGCTACACGTCGCCGTACTATGTGTCGGTCAAGGCGAGGAACCCGGAGAACCTTTGGAGCGGGGTCGGATCGAGCGACGGTATCAGGGCGGCGCGGGTCGTGTCAAGCGTCGCCGAGCTCAAGACCCGGCCCGATGGGGAGTGCGTGCGAGTCGCGGGGAAAGCGGTATCGGCGGTCTTCGGCGAGTGCTTCTACGTACAGGACTCCTCGCGGGCCGGCGGCATCAAAGTCACCGGCGCGACCGCAATCCTCGGCTCGACCGTGACCGTTGCGGGCGTGCTGGCGACTGTGAATGGGGAGCGGGTGGTGACGGGCGCGGCGGTGGAGTAGCTGGTTAGGGCTTGCCAAACCCGCAAGTGCATGGTAGATTACGAGTAGGATCAGCCGTGCAAGTTCAAGGCATCAGGTGGCTGCGGCGGCGAAACGCGCTTGCGCAGGCTGCACGGTCACGAGCTGGCGACACATTGTGTGGAGAGGATGGGAAAGGCGACCGGCCATGACGAGGAGATTCTGCTTTGCCGCAATGGTATTCCTGATCGCGTGTACTGCCGCGCTGCCCGCGGAGGCAGGCCACTGGGCGGTGGCGTTCTGGCGCAGCCTGTGTCAGGAAGAAGCTGCAAACAATCTATTCGTGCGTGTGTGGACGTTTAACGAGGCCGGCAGCCCGGTCGGCGGTGTGCAGATCGCTACCCCAACGTTGACCGCCACAACCGAGTCCAACGGGCGCGTCGATTTCACCATGTCCACGGGCAGTGAGTATCCGTGCAAGGTGAACCAGGCGGGGTCTACCAGCGACATATCGCCTCCGATGAGCACCGGACGGTATCCCAACTGGGGCCACTACTCATACGAGGTCGGGTTCATGTATAAGTCGGACATCAACAATCCCGGCACATTCGATACCAACCTCGTATGCGGGCCGGCGCCGCCGCTGGGTAGCACTACGAGCAACGCTCCCTGTACCGCGAGCCTTGCCTACAACAGCTTCGATCCCTGCAACTGGAGCTCGGACGTTGGCGCTCGGGACCTTCCGACCGCTGGTTGGGGGGAGCACATGCAGTCGTTCGTGCCGAATGCCAACCGCGTGGCGTGCGTCCAGTTTCACCCGACAGTCGGCGGGGTCAATCAGCCGATCCAGTTCACCGTCGAAATCCACAGCGGCTCCCCCACCGGCCCTGTGATCGCCACCAAGACCAGCAGCACCCATTACAACCAGGACTGGTGGGTGGTGCCGTTCGGCACGAGCTCGTGTGCGGTTACGCCCGGGCAGACCTACTATGCCCGAGTGTATACGTCGGGCGGGTTCAACGCGTACTACATGAACAGAGACTTCTCTCCAGCGGGTGGATACTCGGCCGGCCTGGCGATTGGCCAGGCATACTGGCGCGCCAACAGCAGCTCTGCCTGGGGCGCTGCCCCCGATCCTGACCTCAAGGGCTTCGTGTGCTGCTGCAGCGCTGAGCAGGCGATATACATCAGCAATGTCGTCGCCACCGCAAGCGCTGCAAGCGCCACGATTACGTGGACCACCGACGTGGCTTCCACCTCGAGAGTCGATTACGGCATTACCAGCGCCTACGGCAACTACGTTTACGACTCGTCGCTCGTTACGAGCCACTCGCTGACTCTCGCGGGCCTCCGCGGCGGCACGATCTACCACTTCAAGATCACCTCGACGCGGAGCGGCTCCAACGACGGCGTGACTGCCGATTCCGCATTCGTCACCAATTCCGTGAACCCGAACATGCTCACCAACGGCGGGTTCGAAGCGAGAGACGCCTACAACGAGAGGACGCTTGCGCCGTGGGTCAAGTTCGGAGACTTCCAGAACAACAATAGGTCCGACGGCCTCGGGCCGTGGTGCACCGGCAAGTGTCCCGCGGAGGGGTCCTGCGACTTCGTCTCGATCTGCAGCTACTGCACCAGAAACGGCGGCGCTTATCAGCGGGTGAGCGGAGCCGCGCCCGGGGCGGTCTATACCGCCTTGATGACGTACTACACGTGGCAGCAGGGCGGAGCAGACTCCGACGACGCATGCCAGATAGGCATCGACCCGCTCGGCGGCACGAACCCGCTGGCGGCTTCGATTATATGGTCGCCCGAGCTAAGCAGCCAGGATGTGTGGTCAACCTATTCGCTTTCGGCCACCGCCCAAAACAGCACGATCACTGTGTTCCTTAGAGCGATCCAGAGGTGGGGTCTGCAGTGGAACCAGTGCGGTTTCGACGATATCCGCCTGACCGGACCCGCGGGCGGCAGCATACCGACGGTCAAAGGGCTCGTCAACGGAATGCTCGTAGCTCTCTCGGGCAAGTCCGTCAGCGCCACGTCGGCGCAGATAGGCGCCTATTATGTGCAGGAAGCCGGGCGGACAAACGGAGTTCGCGTGGAGGCGATAAGCGGGAGCGCCAACCTTAACGACCAGGCCAATGTGACCGGGTGGCTCAAGACCATGAATGGCGAGAGGATCATCTTCGATGCGTCGATCACATCGACAGGCTCGAGCCCGGCAAGGCCGGTCGCGCTCACCAACCGGGACCTTGGCGGCAAGGACTTCAACAGCCTCGCCAAGGGCGCCACGGGCAAGTGTGGACCCAACAACGTCGGCCTGCTCGTAAAGACATTCGGTAAGGTGTCGTCCCCCGGCGGAGGGTTGTTCTACATCACGGACGGCTCCGGGGCAGTTGTCAAGGTCGATGCGTCGGCGGCCGGCACGCTGCCCAATGCAAACGAATACGTCGCGGTGACGGGCATTTGCCGGCTGGAGCTGAGCGGATCGAGCTACGTGCCCTACGTCAAGCTCCGGCAGACCGGCGACTGGCGCAAGATGAACTGATGGGCGTGGTGGGGAAGTAGACCTGCGGGATGCCACCGACCGGAGCCATCCGTCCACGCGTTGCAGCCTTCCTTCCACCCACGATTGGGCTGTGCTCCAGCGGTATTACATGTACGTCAGCACGCTTGCGAGGTAAAGAAACGGCATCGTCAGCACATAGGATGCAGCGTTTGCCCAGGCCACCGCCTTGAGCACGGTCTTCGCGTCGGCCCGCTTGCCTGCCATCAGAAGCACTATGAGCCCCTCGACAGCCACCGCCACCAGATAGGACCGCACGAATAGCACGCCCAACCTGTTCCACTCGTGAGCCAGGACCGCCGCTTTCCAGCCATCGGTCTGGGCAGCAACGGCCCACAGCCATCCGACCACTCCGGAGTACACATTGGCCAGGGTCGAGTAGCCGAGACAGCGCCGGAAGCCGGCTTTCAGGAAGAGGTTCAGGATCTTCGCCTCTATCAGCAGCACAAATGCGACGTAGGCGACGAATACGGCCAGAGCAGCGATCGCAATTGGGAGCATTGCCCTCCCGAATGCTTCCCCGGCCCACATCCCGCCGAGAGGATCCGCTCGCGCAGCCGAAATGGCGGCAGCCGAGAGCAGACCTGCCGCGGCCGCCGCCCAGGCAAGTCGGCGGCCGGCAGGCGTGCGCGTCCGTCGGAGACGTTTTCTCAGAGTTTCCATGATCTCACACCACCGCACCCATTATATGCCTGCGGTTTCCCATTGGCAACGGCGCGCCGGACGGCCTGGAAAATCCGCGCTACTGCACCACAGGCATGATGATCCGCGACAGGCGCGCTTTGTCCGCATACACCGCGTTCCTCGCCTTCATGCTCTTCCACTCCGGGTTGGGCTTCTGCGGGTCCTCGGGTAGGACGGAGAGGGGGAAGACCTCGCCGGTGTTGGGGTTGGTTTCGAACCGGGGGTAGTTGCTGGAGGAGATGTCCAGGCGGATCGAGTGGCCCTTGCGGAAGATCCAGCTCGTGCTCCACAGGTCGATCTCGGCCTCGTAGACCTTTCCCGGCTCCAGCAGGCGCTGCTTGGTGAAGTTATCGGTGAAGCGCATTCGGACGATCCCGTCGAGGACGTTGAAGCTGCGGCCGTCGGGGTAGAGGTCGCAAAGCTTGGCGGTGAAGTCGGTGTCCTTGCAGTCCGAGGAGACGAAGAGCTTGACCTTGACGCGGCCTGTGACCTCCAGATCCTCCTTCATCGGCTCGGTTGTGTAGACCAGCACGTCGGGGCGCTTTTCGAGCTTGCGGTTGTCGAACGGTCCCTTGTCGAGGAACAGGTTGTTGCCGCCGAGGGTGGGGACGGGGTTGGTCGGGTCGTAGACGAAGGACCTGGGCGCGGACTTCGCCGTGGGCTTACTCCACGAGAGCTTGCCGTCGCCAGTCAGGTAGAGGGGCGTATGGTTGCACGGAACGGGCCAGTCGTCGGCGGTGCGCCAGCGGTTGAGCTTGCAGTTGGGGTCGGTGGTGTCGCCGACGGTGTAGTAGTAGACGGGTTTGGAGTCCGCGATCTCGTTACGTTTGCCCTTGAGGTAGTAGTCGAAGTAGAGCAGGTTGTCGATGTTCGGCGGGAGGAGGGCGTCCTGCGGCAGATGCGCTTGCCCGAAGTCCTTGGCGATCCCGTGCGGCCACGGGCCCATGATCAGAATCTGCTTGCCCCGTGCCCTGGGTCCGCCGCGGTGCTGGCCCGCTCTGAACGCGTCGATAGCGCCCTGAGAGTAGATGTCGTACCAGCCGGAGTAGTTGAGCATCGGGGCGTTCGGGTGGACGTCCGGCTCGTTCAGGTTCATCTTTTGCCACATGTCGTCGTAGGTCAGGTGCTCTAGGCCCCACTCGAGGTGCTCGCGAACGTCCCATCCGCCCTGATGAAGCCAGTAGATCGCCAGTTCCAGGCGCAGCTCCCCGCCCTGGAAGAACGACTGCGAATACATGTCCGCCCCGGCGAGACCGATGTGCTGGCAGGTTAGATGTGGCGGAGCAGCCCCGGCCATCATCGTCTGGGTGTTGCCCGGACCCGAGAGGCCCCAGGTTCCGATCTTGCCATTGCACCACGGCTGTCTTGCGATCCACTCGACGCAGTCGTAGCCGTCCTTGTGCTCTCCCCAGCCGTCGGCGGTGAATGCCGGGGCCTTGCCCTCTGACTTGAAGCGCCCGCGCATGTCCTGGCCGACGATGCAGTAGCCGTTTTGAAGGAGCCTCTGCGCCTCCCATCCCCCAGCGACGCCGTCTCCTCCGTAAGGCGTTCGGACGAGCACGACCGGATATGGCCCGTCGCCCTCGGGAAACCAGATGTAGGTCGAGAGCCTGACGCCGTCGCGCATCGGGACCATCTCCATGTGATGCCTCCATTTGGCCTTCGCCGCCGGCTCGGCTGTCTGGGCGGAGAGCGCGATGCAGCACAACAATGCCAGTCCGGCAACCGAGCACACGACTATGCGTCGGAGGGCTCTTGGCACCGACACATAGTCGTGCGCCCGACTCAGCGTCGGGGCAAGAAGCCTCCCGACGCATATCGCTGTGACTCTACTTGCTCGCACGGGTCTCCTCCAGGTCACGAGAGACGATGTTGTCGGAGTCCTTTTTCTCGATGAAGTCGGCCCAGTTGTCGTCGTCGCCCGTCGGCCTGTCGAGATAGGTGAACCGGAACTCGAAGTCCTGCCCGTTGCTGATCGAGATGACAGGCTCGCGACCCATCTTGATCTGCCTCGGCTTCAGGGTGAACCTGCAGCCCCACAGCTTGAAGTCGGTGAGCTTCGACTGTGCCATACCCTCGAACAGCGAACGATAGGGCGACCGCGACGCGACCCTGTCAAAGAGCACGTGCTCGATCTTGCCGATGCCGTTGCGCTTCTCGACACTCGCGTAGATGGGCTCGCCGCTGCGCGACTCCCCCGGTATCTCGTGGAGGTCGAAGGTCACGTCGCGGTAGGTCACGTCGGAGATGACGCCGCCGTCCCGGCACCAGATACCGATCCCGCGCGAGGAGTTGACCGCCTCGCAGTCCTGGAAGAGCACGTCGGATACATCGGCGTAGGTCTCCGTGCCGATCTTGTAGGCGGTCTTTCGGGTCATCACCAGGCAGTCGCGCACGTTGATGTTGCGCGCGGGCTTCAGCAGGCCGGAGTTGCCGGTGGTCTTGATCGCGAGTGCGTCATCCCCGCAGTGGCCGAAGTAGCGGGTGATGTAGACGTTGGTGGAGCCGTCGGGGTTGATGCCGTCGGTGTTGCCGACCTTGTAGTCGTTGATGATCTTGAGGTTGTCGATGAAGACGCGGTCGGAGGCGAGTATGTGGACGGTCCACTCGGCGGAGTTGCGCAGGACGACGTTCTCGATCCTGACGTTCGTTGACGCGGTCACGTCCACGAGCTGCACATGCCGCTGGTGCTGGTTGCGTATGACGTGGCCCATCCCGTCGATCACGCCGTAGCCGGAGAGCTTGGAGTTGGTGCAGTGGTCGAAGATGATCAGCCGGCTGAAGCTCGACACGGGCCCGTGGCTGCCCTCCTCGGTCCTGCCGGGATCGACCGGGAAGTCCGCCGGGTCCTCGCTTGCCCGTATCAGCGCGCCGGGCGCGAGGTAGACGGTGGTGTTGTCGCGGATGCGGATCGTGCCGCTGCGGTAGATGCCGGGCCCGAAGTAGACCGTTCCGCCGCCGGGCTTTGAGGCGCAGGCGTCGAGCGCGCGCTGGATGTTCGCGGTTTGAACGCCTGTGTGCGTGACGCCGAAGTCCGCGACGTTGAACACGGCGGGCGCCCCAGGCGGCGTCGCGGGGTCATATTCGTCGGCGACGACCACAAGCGGCCACAGGTCCTTTCCATCGAGTGTTGCGGTGATCACGCGCGGGCCGGCCTGGAAGACGTCGAAGGAGACGCTGCTCTTGTCCAGGGCCATGTTGTCTCGCTGTCGCTCGGGATTCAGCTCGATCTCGGCGGTGGCGGGCGTGCGGTGTTTCGGGATTTGGGCCGTGCTCTCGCCCCGGGCCATCGGACCACCGAAATCCCGAAACATCTGGACGGTGGCCCTGACGGTCTTGGTGAACTGGAATCGGGCGTAGTAGGCGCCCTGGATCGTTCCGCCCTGTTCGATGGGCACGGGCTTTCCGTTCACCGTGACCGAATACGGGCTATCAGCGACCGCGTCGGGGACGGGGTAGGTGACAACTAACGGAGGCTCGGTCATGCGCTTCTCCACAATCTCGTTCAGGTAGTTCTCGACGTTCGTGTACTGGTTCCGGCCCGCTCGGGCGGCGTCTGCGGGGTCATGCGGGTCGAGGCCGCGGGATGTCTCGTAAGCGTCAGGCATGCCGTCCCGGTCAGTGTCCTGAGGTCCAAGGACGATCGGCAGGTCTGGATAGCCGCCGACTTCGGCCGGCCGGTCGATCTTCGTTCCCATTCCCAGATGGACCTGGCGCACGATCCGAGCGTCCACGGCATCGAGATCGGGGACCCGGCAGCCTGCGTTGTGGAGGACGTCGCTGTAAGCTTGCTCGGCGCTGGTGATGGTGAGCGGGGCGGTAGGGAACGGCGCTTCCGCCCGATGCTGGTCGGGGTCCGCTTCGGTCAGGGGCTCCCATTCGGGAAGATCGTCGGTCGGTCGAGAGGGGCAGCGGTTGCCCTTGACGTAGACCCGGCCCATGGTGTCGTCCTTGACGAGGATCCTGATCGGGTTGCTGGCGGGGCCGGGCTTGTAGTAGTTGCCGATGAAGTTGACCTCGGGATTACGGGAGAAGGTGGCGGTGAGGAAACCCCAGTCGTAGACGACGTTGTTGACGAAATCGTGCGTGCCGCCCTGGATGCGCGGGTTGCGGCTGTTGGCGTGGGCCAGCAGGTTATGATGGACGCTGCAGTGGTTGGGATTGTTGCCGAGGATCAGGCTCATGCTGTGGGAGCGTTCCTTGCCGATCTTGGTCGCGGTGAACGGCTCCCGAAGCGGCTCGCTGACGATGTTGTAGCTGAACGTGCAGTCATGCGCGCCGCTGACGATCCCGGCGTTCTCGTCGATGCTCCAGGAGAAGGAGCAGTGGTCAACAACGACGTTATGGGTGTCCTTGCCGGATATCTCGATTGAGTTCTGATCGTCAAACGCCTCGTTGAGGCTTGGGCCCACGCGGACGCGGATGAACCGGACGACGACATCGCGGGTCTGTATCTGGAAGACAGCGTCGCGCAGCAGTATCCCCGCCCCCGGCGCGCTCTGGCCGGCGATGGTGATGTAGGGCTCGGTTATGCGAAGGGCCTTGGCGAGACGGATCGTGCCGCTGATCGCGAATGCGACGATCCTCGGTCCTTTGGCCTCGCAGGCCGCTCTCAGGCTGCCGGGGCCGCTGTCATCCAGATTGGCGACATAGATCACGCGGCCGCCTCTGCCGCCCGTGGTGTCGGTCCCGAAGCCTTGCGCGCCGGGGAAACAGGGCAGCGCCGAGCAGACCTGCCCGCATAGCAGGACAATGAGCCCTGCCATCCAGAAGCGCAGCGAGCTGTGGGTCATCGGCAGGTTCCTCCACGAGATAGGCACAACCTTAGACTACCGCATCCGCGCTCAGAAAGCAAG
>Ga0315273_10014147_pt1 | contig 10276 bp, 5 predicted proteins | sample YL17G02_0_MG_FD_205753 | JGI IMG/M metagenome (GOLD analysis project Ga0315273, IMG submission 205753) | Sediment microbial communities from Yellowstone Lake, YNP, Wyoming, USA - YL17G02_0 | ecosystem: Environmental > Aquatic > Freshwater > Lake > Sediment | place: USA: Wyoming | collected... | reverse complement strand
GCGAGCAAGGTTGCCGCGGAGAGCAACGGCATAGCGGCTACAGTCAACGGAATTGTCATTAAGGATACCGAGGTTGACGCGAAGGTAAGCGCTTATATGGAGAGGATGGCGGCCCAGATTCCGCCGAATATGGTCGAGCAGTATAAAACGCAAATTCGGGGTCAGGCGCTTGAAAGTATGATTGTAGAACAGCTTCTGGCTGAGCAGATAAAGAAAGCGGGCATTGATATCACGGAAAAAGACGTCAACGACAAGCTGAACGAAATCGTAGCTGCCCAGCCGGGTGGTATGACAATTGAGTCGTTCAAGGCGATGCTGGCCGCACAGGGCCAGTCGTTCGACGTGGTAAAAGGGCAGATTAAAAAGACGCTTGGTTATGAGAAACTTCTCGGTGCAGTCGAGGTTAATGACGCCGAGGCGAAGGCATTTTATAATGAAAACAAAGAAGATTTCAATACGCCCGAGCAGGTTCAGGCCAGTCATATACTGATAAAGGTTGCTCCGACAGCCACACCCGAGGAGAAGACAGCGGCCAGGGCGAAGATAGACGGATTGCTCAAACAGGTAAAGGCGGGCGGGGACTTCGCTGCGCTTGCGAAGGAGAATTCAGATTGCCCGTCGAAGGCCAAAGGCGGCGACCTCGGATTTTTCGATAAAAGCTCGATGGTCAAAGAGTTTGCCGATGCGGCGTTTGCGATGAAGGCAGGACAGGTAAGCGACGTGGTCGAGACGCAGTTCGGCTACCACATAATAAAGGTTACCGATCGCAAAGAGGGCGGCCTGACGCCATTCGACAAGGCAAAGACGGATATTGTAAAAACGCTTCAGGAGAAAAAGAAAGGCGAGATGTTCAGGCAGCTCATTGAGAAGGCAAAGGCGGGGGCCAAGATTGAGTATCCCCCCGGCAAAGAGCCACAGCCGAAAATGCCGATGATGCCGAGAGGTGCGAGACCAGGTATGCCGGCACCCCGGACAGGATCCGGGGCAACGGCGCCAGCGCCGAATTAAACCGGCTGATGTAAGCTTAAAATAAGCCGGGTTCCCGCATTGAATGGGAACCCGGCTTTTTTTATTTTGTCTTTTTACTTCTGTGGAATCTGTGGCTAAATAAAAAAAAAGGCACGGCCAAGGCCGCGCCTTTACTATACGCTATACGCTACCCGCTGAACGCTGTTCCTTTATTTCAGCAGTGATGCGGGGTTGAGATTGGCGGATTCGATATCCTTGAAGTATTTAACGGTGCCGTGTTTCAACTCGTCGGCGGCGTCTTCGTCGCAGACGATGATGCCCTTCGGGTGCAGCTGGAGTGCGCTGATTGTCCAGAGGTGATTGACGGCCCCTTCGATTGCGTGCCAGAGTGCGCGTGCCTTGTTGTGGCCGTTGACGAGAATCATAACTTCTTTTGAATCCATAACAGTCCCGACGCCAACGGTTAGGGCGGTTTTGGGAACTTTTTTCACGTCGTTGTCAAAGAAGCGTGAGTTGGCGATTATGGTGTCCTGCGTGAGGGTTTTGACGCGAGTGCGTGAAGCGAGCGACGAGCCGGGCTCATTGAAGGCGATGTGTCCGTCGGGGCCGATGCCGCCGACGAAAAGCTCGATGCCGCCCGCCTGCTTCATTTTTTTCTCATAGCGTTCGCATTCTGCTGCCAGGTCTTTTGCGTTGCCGTCTAAGATATTGACGTTTTCTTTTACGATGTCCAATTGGCCAAAAAAGTTGTTCCACATAAAAGAGTGGTAACTCTCGGGGTGGTCTTCAGCAATTTTAACGTATTCATCCATATTAAATGTAACGACGTTTTTGAAGCTGACTTTTTTGGCCTGGTTGAGCTTGATAAGCTCTTTGTACATACCGAGCGGCGACGAGCCGGTCGGCAGGCCCAGGACAAACGGCTTTGCTTTTGTCGGGCCGAACTCGTTGATTTTCTTTGCTACGTAGCCGGCGGCCCATTTCGAAACAAGGTCATAGTCCGGCTGAATGATAACTCTCATACGTTCCTCCTTTTTGGCATTGGGTTAGGATATTGGGTTAACGTTAACAGATTTTCTGCATTCGGCGAATAAGCTCCTCTGCGAGCTGGGTTTTTATTTCAATGTGCTGTTTGATTTCCTTGACGACGGAATTTGTCTCGAAGGTTCCGCGGACGCCGGCGAAGTCAGCGGCGCGGTCCGCGAGGTCGCCATCTATTCCGAAACCGATTTGCGCGGTAGCGGTAAATTCCTTTTTGGTGTCGGCCTGAAGGGTATTATCGAGTTCCACGACGGCGGATTTCCATTTGTTTGTCATATCAATAACATCCGCGGACGTAATTGCGTCGATGGTTTTCCCGAGCCGCTGCTGGAGGACGTTTGCCGCCCAGGCCCATTCGTATGCCGGGTAATTATCGTGTGCCGTGGTAAACGCCGCGGTTACCTGGTCGAGGGTACCCAGTGCGCCGGATTCGATGTCGTCGAGGATTTTATCGACGACGTTTTCAGGCGCGAGCATTCCAGCTATGTCAATCCACTTTCCCGTTCCGGTATCGGTTTCGGGTTTAAGGGCGGTGCGCAGTTGCTGAATGTTTGTGAACTGTTTGCCGTTAAGCCGGTGGATGAGGCAGTTGCCTAAGAATTTGTCGATGCCTATCTGGTAAAACCTTATGCCCCTGTCGAGGGCGTCGCTTTTAATTTTGACGCTGTGATAGGTGAAGTAGTCGCTTGCTTCGCCGCTGGTTGTTTTGAGGGTTCGCAGGATGTCACAGCCGTTGAGCATTTTCTGGATGGTGTAGGGACTCAGCAGCTTGAAGTTGATGAGGTCTAACTTTTTGGGGTCTTTTCTTTTGTCTCGTTTTGGCCATTTTCTGGCGTCGCGGAGGGTGCCGACGCTTCGCAGGTTGACGCCCGGCGCCAGAACGCTTTCGTCTTCGTGTTCGATGAGGTATGAGAAAGGCAAATCGGAGGTGTCGGAGTTGCGATAGTGCCTGCCCATAACGACGGTGAATGCGCCGACCTTCGCGGGCCAGAGCATATAGGAATCGCTTGCGGTTTTTGAGCCGCGTTCGACGATGCCCTGGTGGACGGGGCCAAGTTTATACATATGGTTGCTCTGGTTGGTTCCGGACCCGGCATTGAGGAAGCTGAAGAGGCCCGCGATTAGCAGGGTTGATTTGTGGTGGGTAACGGTATATGGGCCTGCGAAGATTGAGCAGGCCTCGCCGTGAAATCCGCCGCAGTTGGCGAAGAAGACGGAGTTTTCGGCGGAGTATTGTTTGGCGAGTTCGGTGGCCTGGCCCACGAAGCAGTTGGAGACGATGGCGCCGTCGCTGATTTTTGAGCCGGAGCAGGCGATGAAGTTATGGGCGAAAACGCCGGGTCCGATATAGACGGGGTCTTGTGGGCAACTGTTGATGGAGCCATTCTCGAGTCGGCTGGCGGCCTCGATTGTCGCGGCCGGGCCTATCCTGACGTTCTTGATAATTCTGCTGTTGAAGATTTTTGCGCCTGCTCCCACAAGGCCCATCGAGGAGGCGACAGAGGCAGCATACTGACTTATCAAAGCCCTCAATTTTTCGATGAGTTTTGGCCTATGGCGATACAGGGCAATCACGTATCCCAGTTGAGCCGAAAGGTTGTCATATATGGGGATTTCCCTGCCGCCCGCTTCGTTTATGACGACGACATCGGTACCATTGCCGAAGCTTGTCTGGCCGTCAAGCGCCAGCAGGTCAACGTTCTCGATAACGACATCGTCTTCGATTGTGTAGTTAGCGATGTAGCTCTTGACCTGATTAATATAAACGTTGTTACCAATATAGCAGTTGTGAATGGTGGCGTAGGATATGCCTGTAGGCCTGATAAGGCCGCCTTCAAAGCGGACGTCTTTCTGGAAGAGTCCGAGTCGGACATCGCCTGAAAAGCCGGTTGTTTTTACCCGTTCGGGGTTGAAACCATCGGCCACCTGCACTTTTGACCAGTCGGGACAGGTGCAGCCCTGCGAGGTCAGTTTGGAGATTTCAGCGGGTGTTAAGGGTCGCCATTTAGAAGCCATTTTCGCCTCTTTTTATTATTGGACTATATTTAGCGGCACGACCATACCGGACGTGCCTTCGCAACCGCGGTCGGCACCAGGCGAAAAGCCGGGCAATTGGCTGCGCAGCACAACCGCAACAAAGCTGATTGTTTAACAGCCGGCGGGGGTAAGGTCAAGTAATTTCCGTCTGTATCGAGATAGAAGTTGGAAAGGTCTGTTTTTGTTTCAATAATTTAATGAATTTGCGCATAAAATTTATAGATATGGGCTTGGAGGTGCCGATGAATCACTGTGTAGCCGACTGTATTTGTGGTGGTCGTTTTATTTTTGATTTTTTTCACGGGCAGAGAAATATGTCAAATCAGCCGCGAGTAACGAGAGTTTTGGTGGTGTTGCTGGTCTCGATGACGACAGGCGCGGTTGTGCTGATGGCTTTGGGCAATCATCCGCCGTCAGCGGGCCCGTTCTGTCTTTCGACTTATTATCGGCTCGACCCAATTCAGCAGACGATTAACTCCCGCGTTACGCAGGCGCCGGGCCGATGGGAATCAATCGAGGTTTACTACAGCGGCACAAAGGCGGGCAATATCGACCAGATAGCGTCCCTCAGCGGCATAGCCAATTCCGATGACATCAACTGCCACTTCGTCGTGTGCAACGGCTTGGGCGGCAGCGACGGCCAGATACAAACCACCGAAAAATGGCAAAAGCAGTGGTCGGTCATACCGGACCATACCTGGTATGGCTCAAGCAGGACAATCCGCGTGTGCCTTGTGGCCGACGGCAAGAACGTCAAGTCGAGCGGCTCGCAGATTAAAAGGGCCGAGGCGCTGGTTGAGGCGCTGTCGATGAAGTTCAACGTCCCCGCGACCAAAATCTTCTACCCCACCAACTGGCGGTGAGCTTGCCTGCCCTCTCGTAGCGAAGCGAAGATCCCCGCACGTCGTAGGCGGGGAGCCATGTCGGGGGTCCATGATTATCTTCTCAACTTTCTACTTTCGACTGCTCAACTGTCTAATTTCCAGCGACCTGTCCCGCCCGCCATCGAACCAAGTCAAGGCCAAATCTTATTTGCCCGCTTCGGAATATGTTAAAATTGCCGCCTGAAAGGCATCCAAATAATATTTAGCCCCGTCATTTATGCCGGGGTTACTTTATTGACGTAACACACCCCTTGCGGTATTGTGGCGTCGGAAGTTTAACCACATATTGCACGGAAAATAAAGATAAGGGTTTTGTTTTTGTGAAGGCCTAATCGGCCTATATGACAATTAATTTGAAAGTTCACTGAACTTTTTGGCGTAGCGACCGAAACAGGCAAGTTTTAGAAAACGCGAACGCACACAGAGTCGGTGCCCCGTCTTGGGGCATCGCTCGCGTGTCGCGTTTGGGCCATGCCTGGCCTCGGTCGCACACGATGCAGCGGTGCCCTTTTTTATTGTGCACTTCTTCATTTCTCGCCAATTTTTTCGGCCACATATATCTATGAACTACTAACGGTTAACTATAAACCGCGAATTGGATTGAACTGGCGGCTAAAAGTTCCGGGAAAGAAATATGGCTTGTAATATATACGCAGAATTTGATTTCAATTTATTAGACAAACCTGATTTCAAAGAAGATTCAGTAAGAGAAGAATTGATTTTGCCATTCTTAAGAAAACTGAATTATAACGCAATAGGAAGAAATAAGATTTTAAGAAGCAAAACATTGCAGCATCCTTTTGTGAAGACTGGTTCAGGAAAAAGGAAAATTAATTCTATACCCGATTATTTGCTTGAGGTTAATGGTAAATATGCATGGGTCCTTGACGCCAAATCACCCGACCAAGAAATTACGAGCGGAGAACATTGCGAGCAAGCTTATTTCTATGCAATACACCCTGAAATTAGAGTAGCCTATTACGGACTTTGCAATGGGCGAGAGTTTATCTTATTTAAAACCGATAGCGGAAATTCCTCATTACATTTTCATCTTAATGAGATTGAGAAACATTGGGATAAAATAAAAAGCTTACTGTCGCCCGATGCCTTTGTGCAAACCGCTATTTTAAGTCAGCCTGATAAAAAATATAAAGAAGAGTTCGATTACGACAAGGTCCAATTGCCTAAACCAATCGCAGTGAGAAAACAAGAAGCCAAAAGACATTTTGGCGTTCATGGATATTTTACGAAACAGGCATGGAATGTAGTTGAACATTATATTAAAAATTTTACAAAACCTGGGGATACCGTATTAGACCCGTTTGGGGGCAGCGGTGTGACATTAGTTGAAGCTTTGATGTTACAAAGAAAAGCTATTCACATCGACATAAATCCACTCACAATTTTTATTGTAGAAAATCTTATTTCGCCGATTAAAATTGGTGAATTAGTTGAATCTTTTGATGAAATAAAAAAGCAATTTATTGCCAAAATACCTAAAACAAAAACACAAATCGGCCAAGCACTAAAAAAATATTCATATCCTAAAGGCGTTAAGCTGCCTAAAAATTCAGATGTTGAAACCCTTGAAGAAATATTTACTCCCGAACAGTTGGCGCAATTAGCGTATCTTAAGCATCTTATCAAAAAAGTTAAAGCTGATGACATTAGAGGCGTCCTATTGCTAATGTTTTCTGGTTTATTGAACAAAATTAACTTAACTTACCACTCGTCTTCCGGCAGATCCGCGGGAAGAGGCAATAGTAGTATTTTTGCTTACTATAGATATAGGATAGCTCCCGACCCGGCAAAAGTTGAGGTTATGGAGTATTTTGAATCACGACTAAAAAAGGTTATAGCGGCAAAAAAGGAATTAGCAACTAGTATCAATAAACAGACTATTTCAGACGCAGAAATTTATAAAGGATCTGCAACCGATTTAAATAAAATTTCTGATGAAAGTATTGACTACATTTATACTGATCCCCCATATGGCAGCAAAATACAATATCTAGATTTGTCAGTTATGTGGAATTCTTGGCTAGATCTAAAAGTTACAAGCGAAGATTATGAGTTAGAAGCTATAGAGGGCGGCTCCCGCAAAAATACTTCCGAAAAATACAGCGAATTATTAGCAAAATCCATTCAGGAAATGTATAGAGTATTAAAATACAACAGATGGATGAGTTTTGTATTCGCGCATAAAGACCCCAAGTATTGGCATTTGATAATTAATACAGCGCAAAAAGTCGGATTTGAATACGCCGGCGCAGTTGCGCAAAATAACGGTCAATCCAGTTTCAAGAAAAGACAGAATCCTTTTTCGGTTTTATCAGGTCAGCTTATTATTAACTTCAGGAAAGTACGTTCGCCACAGGCAATACAAAAAGTTAGATTAGGAGCTGATGTATACGAGTTAATAATCGAGACAATAGAATCTGTGATTGCAGAAAACGAGGGAGCAACACTCGAACAGATTAATGATGAGTTAATACTAAAGGGCTTGGAATTAGGTTTCCTTGATATACTTAGCAATAAATATAAAGACCTAACTCCTATTTTGATGCAAAATTTCGATTACGATGATGCCACGAAGACTTTCCATATAAGAGAAAATAAAACCTTTAAGACCAACATACCGCTGGATTTGCGAATTCGGTATTTTCTAATATCCTACTTAAAAAGAAAAGAACAGCAGAATATCAATCCAACAACGGATGAAATAATTTTGGATATAATGCCATTGCTGAAAAATGGGATAACACCTGAAAATCAGACGATTTTAAACATCTTGGAGAAAATCGCCAAACACATTGGTAACAATAGATGGAAATTGACCGAGAGCGGCCAAATGACATTGTTTGGGATCAAATGAAAATTTCCATATTATCTTAAAAGGTACAAGGTGGAGTGGGAACAACAATATAATCGTTATTGCAGGGACTGCGAGTATTGGGAAGGGATTTCCAATCTCAGCAGAAAAAGCAAAGATTTTAAAGGTGTCCAGGGTACGTGCCATCGCTGGCCTCCATCGTGCAATCGCACGGAAACAGGGCAATGGGTAAAACCAATTACCTTGGATTCGGACGGTTGTGGTGAATTCAAACTGATTGTCTATTTGCAAAAGGATGAAGTAAACAGTGTAGATATTCAAACGATGCCGCAGCCAAAAAGTTCTGAACAACGCGAGGACGGCCTTCTGACTGCGAAGCAGGTGGCCGAATTGTTAAATGTCGGCCGTAGTCGTATCTATACAATGCGATCGTGTGGCCAAATTCCATTGTCAATTGCACTTGGCGGCTCTATCCGCTGGAACAAGCGGGAACTGCTCGATTGGATTCAAGAAAGTTGCCCTCCGCTTCAAAAATGGGAGATGCTGAAGAAACACAGAAAATATTAGAATCTGTGTCCATCGGTGAAATCGGTGGCAAAACCCCCTTGCCTATGTTGCCAAAAAAATTTTACTCTTTTGTAAATTTTTTTTACCTCAAGCGGCCTAAGGACTTACGTAATTTCCGCAAAATATTCCCTCCGCCTAACTCCTTATTTCACCCCCAAATCCACCCTATATATAGACGAAGCTTTGCGCAGCCCCCGCGCTTAGTTTCGCGCAGCGAAGCGCAGCAAAACTGCGGGGGGAAGGACATCCGAATAACGATAGACGAGTCACGAGCGGCAAGCTGCGACTCAAGCTCTTTGAAATCGAAATCAGGTGAGCCACGAGCCACAAGTAACGAGCGATGTTGGGCGTTAACCTAGGCAACTTATTCATCGTCCAACACATGAATAAGTATGGTTAACTATGGATAAGTACCGTCGCAGCGAAGCGAAGACCCCCGCGATTAGTTTTGCAAAGCAAAACTGCGGGGGTGGCAAAAAACAACGTAACTCCTTATCTGAAAAAAACTTAGTTCTCTGCGTTCTCCGCGGTAAAACCTCGTTTTCGGGCTAAAAACGGGGCTGTTTTTCGAAAAATCGGGGCTTTTTCAGTCTTTTTCGGGCATTTTTTGGTCTTTTTCGGACAATTTTGCGAAGCCTTGCGTAGCCCCCGCGCTTAGTTTCGCGTAGCGAAGAGAAGCAAAACTGCGGGGGTCTTTTTCCATTTTCGGAAACATGGTCTGTGTCAGTCCGGGTTGGGGATGGGGTCCTGGCCGTATTGCTCGAACATCTTCGGTTGGCAGGGGGGCTGGGTTTTGATGATGCACTTATTATCTTTGAGTCGGCCTCCTGATTGCAGAATCGCTTTTTCGGCGCGTTTGAATGAGCTGTTGATAAGGTCGGTGAACGTGTAATTGGTGTGGCTGTATTTGTTGAGCGGGTATTTTTCGATGCTGTCTTTCCACTGTTGAGGGAGTTTTTCATAGCCGAGCATTGTCCCCACGATTGCGCCTGCGTTCGCGGGATTGCAGTCGGAGTCCTGGCCGCAGCGTATGGCGTATTCGATGGTCTTTAAGATGTCCCCATCACCATATAGCAGTCCGATAGTGATAAATGCCCCGTTGAAGGATGCGGCGATATTGAAGTTATCGCCTTCGGTATTACAATCGACAGCGGTTTCGAGGTATTTGTCGTTGATGAACGACCAACAGGCCTTGAAGTCATCGGGATTTTTCTCGTGAAAGTCAACGACGTCCTTGATTGTCCGATAGTATTGCGATTTTCGTGGTATTGATTCGATTGCCTGATTTACGATTTTGTGAACGTCGTTACATTCGAAGGCAATCGCAATCATCGTGCTGACGTAGTGCCCGCCGTAAACGCCGTCGCCGTAGTTCATCACGTGGCCGACGCGGTCGCTAATTTGTGTCGCGGTCATCGGCATAGCGGGGCACATCAGGCCGACCCAGTCGCACTCGATTTGCCAGTCAATGTCATTGGCGCATTTGTTGAATCGTTTGCCCGGCCCCGCCCACATACCGGACTGAGGCGGCTTGATGCCTTTGCGAAGATTGTCTCTGCCTGCTTTATTTGCGTGCCAGAGTTCGTAGCCGCTTTTTTTGAACGCCTCGCCATAATCATCCATAGTCGCCGCGAAGATTCCGTCGGGGTCGGCAAGTTTCGCGTCCATCGCTGCGATGAAGGTTATCTGCACGTAGATATCGTCCTGCGAGAAGCCGCCGTCCAGACGGGGGTATAAATTGACCGCGCCGGCGAACATTTTGCCCTTGGCCTTGAACTCGGTCGGGCCGCCAACGCAGACGCCCGCGGTTTTGCCTAACCAGCCGCCTTTTATTTTGTCTTCGAGGGTTGATTTGCTGATTTTAAGCTCGCCTGTGCCGTATGTTTTGCCGCATTGTTGTGACTTTTGGCAACTGATGCAGAGGCCGACAACAAGTATCATTACA
>Ga0315273_10014146_pt1 | contig 10276 bp, 8 predicted proteins | sample YL17G02_0_MG_FD_205753 | JGI IMG/M metagenome (GOLD analysis project Ga0315273, IMG submission 205753) | Sediment microbial communities from Yellowstone Lake, YNP, Wyoming, USA - YL17G02_0 | ecosystem: Environmental > Aquatic > Freshwater > Lake > Sediment | place: USA: Wyoming | collected... | reverse complement strand
GACATGTTCCGCATTGCATGCCAAGTGTGCCCGCGTGTGCGTCGTCCTTGGAGTGACAGGAGGCGCAGTCCATGGGGGTGCCCTTGAAGACGCCATTTATATGGCAATTCTCGCAAGCAGCAGTCATGTGTTTGCCTTCGAGATGGAATGCAAACTTCGAGTGATCTACCTTGGCAGGTTTCCAGCCATCCGGCATGTGGCAGGTTCCGCATTGCGTGCCAAGTGTGCCCGCGTGCGCGTCGTCCTTGGAGTGACAGGAGACGCAGTCCATGGGTGTGCCCTTGAAGACGCCATTTATATGGCAACTCTCGCAAGCTGCTGTCATGTGTTTGCCTTCTAGTTGGAATGTAAACTTCGAGTGATCTACCTTGGCAGGTTTCCAGCCATCCGGCACGTGGCAGGTTCCGCATTGCATGCCAAGTGTGCCCGCGTGTGCGTCATCTTTAGTGTGACAAGAGGCGCAGTCCATGGGCGTGCCCTTGAATACGCCGCCTTGATGACAACTTTCGCAGGCAACTGCAGCGTGTTTGCCATCGAGGTGGAAGGCGAAGGTTGCGTGGTCCACTTTGGCCAAATTCCAGCCATCCGGTGCGTGGCAGGCAGCACAATTCGTTCCATATTGACCGTTGTGTTTATCATCCTTGGCATGGCAGGCGAAACAATTTTGCGGGGCGGCCTTCAAGTCCGCAAGTTTACGCGCGTTGACATGGCACTTGGAACATGCGGTCAGGGCGTGCCTGCCGATCAGATTGAACGGCACCTGATTATGGTTGAAGGTCTTGCCATGTGATTCCACTCCATCATGACAAGCCATGCAGTCTGTCCAGAAGGTCAGGATGTGTTCCGTGGCAAATGGCTGGTTGATCTGCAGGTGACAGTTGGCGCACGAAGTTTGATCGAACGGCGCGGCGTATCCTTTGATGTGACAATCTTTGCAGGCGAAGGCTGTGCCGTCTGATTTGGTTTGATGCGCTGTCAGGGTGAATGAGACGCTGTTGTGGTCAAAACTTGCGGAAGTCCAATCATTGGGCGTGTGACAACTGCCGCATTGATCGCCAAGCTGACCCGCGTGTGCGTCGTCCTTGGAGTGACAGGAGGCGCAGTCCATGGGCGTGCCCTTGAAGACACCGCCCTGATGGCAACTCTCGCAAGCCACATTGGCATGTTTGCCTTCGAGATGGAATGCAAACTTCGAGTGGTCTACTGTTCGGTTCCATTCATCGGGCGTGTGGCAGGCGGCGCAGTCTGTGCCAAATATGCCGTTGTGTTTGTCATCTTTTGAATGGCACGAAAAACAATCCCTGGGTGTGCCTTTGAAAACCCCAGTCGCATGACACTTATCACAAGTCACATTTACATGGGACCCATCCAACTTAAACTCGGAACGACGATGGTCAAAACTTGAAGGTTTCCATCCATCGGGGGAATGGCACGAAGCACAGTCTGGTCCCAAACTTCCTTTATGCGGGTCATCCATCTGATGACACGAGAAACAGTCCTGGCTTGTTGTCTGTAAAACTGCGACAGTATGCGCCATCAAATGACATTGCCCACAGGGGACAGGGGTATGTTTGCCATTCAACTTGAAGGTAAATTGATTATGATCGAAATCATCCCCGAACCGATCGACCCCATCGTGACACGCAAGACAATTTTCCCCAAACACAACCTGATGGTCCGCCATAAACGTCATGTCCATATTGATATGACAACCCTGGCAGGTCAACTGATCAAACTGTGTGACATCATTCCCATGGCAATCCACGCACAGGAACGGCTCATTCTCAACTGTTAGCTGGTGACCCTTTAATGAATAGAGAGCCACTTCGTGAGGAAATCTCCACCCCTCCAAAACCGTTAGTATTGCCGCAGATCCTTTATGCTCGGGGTGACAGGTACTACACTTCGCGTTCGGGTCAATTCCTTGCATCTTGCCATGAATGGATGCTGGATCCGTCATTTCTGCGGCAACATCCACGTGACAGGTCGAACAGCGGCCATCCATAGTATCTGCTTCCCAGGGAGCGGCGTGACAAGCCTTACAGTCACCAGCGATGTCGGCATGAGAGGAAACACCACCAAGCATCTTGCCTGGCTCCGCATTCAGGGGCCCAGGGCTGAACATCAACCCGCCACTCGCGAAAGCAGAGCCCACAATTGCCAAAGTTACAACGAGTGTGGCTAGAATGCCTGCGCTAGTGAGACAACCCAGACGATTTGCTCTCATATTTTTTACCCTATTTTGATAAAGTGGCGTAATACAATGCCGCGCCAATATGGGCGAATGCCGAGATGAACAAAGCCATCCCAATTGGAATGTGAATGGTATGCCAGAGAGCCAGCAATCGACGCGCCTGCCTGAGAGCCTGCTCCGAAAGCGCGCCTTTGATTTCAACCCCATCAACTGTACGCGGAATCCGAGTGTAAATGTAACGTCCAACAAAACCGCTCATGACAATTATGATGGTCAATAAAGTTGTAGCGCCAGCAAGCCCGTGGAACTTCCACGAGGTATGCAGAAGCACCATATACGGTCCGACCAGCCCCGTGAAAATGTGGAACTGAAGCCAGTTGGACAATTTTCCCCAACGTGCAACCCGGCTCCGTTTCCGCAGGCTATAGAGTGTTTCCGTCATAACCATGAGAATAAAGCCAAGAATTCCCATTCCATGTCCAAATAATTCGCCAGCAGGCGGAATAGTACGCGTGAAGTACACGATCAGCGAATAAATCCCTGTAATGGTTATGTTTACGAATAGCGCAAGCCAAAATTCTATGTTACCGCCAAGCATTTCACTTTCTCCTCAAATTGATGAATCGATTACAAAAGAGTATTCTCTGTTAATTCAATACACGTTCCACTGTTTTTGCCCAGAACCCGGCAAGGATATCTGCAATATTGGCGTATGGGGCAAGCAACCCATCTCTTATGGCGGAAATATCCACGTTGTTTGAAATTATCTTTTCAAGGGGAAAGGACAGGGTTTGGTCGCCCATTACTATCGCACCAAGCAATGTCTTTTCGCCAACCAAAACGCGCAGGCGATTCACTTCAAACCCTGTTTGCGCCACAAGGACATCCGGGAGTTGACGCCACGTTTCACTATCGCCGCGCGCAATACCAACCAGATCGTCATCCCGTCCACGACCAACCACGCCAATGATGGTTGTTGTCAAACCTGCCAGCCTTGTCACATTGAATGGCGCAGATTTGATATAGGGTTTTTTCTGGCCCGCCATATTCAACCCAGCAATACTTCCTTGATCTCGAGAGGGACTCCACAAACTATCCAAAACAGAGCGCTTTATGTAGGGATCGTAAACTTGCGCTACATCACCTGCTGCAAAGATACTGGGATCGTTCGTCTGCATATACTCATTTACCAATATCCCACGGTCAACATCCAGTGCCGCATTCTTCGCCAAGCCGGTCCGCGGCTGAATCCCAATTGCGTAAGCCACCAGATCACATTTCAGAATTGCTCCGCCCGCTAAACGAACAGCATTAACGCGATTGTGTTTTCCGGTTATTTCATTGATTTCCGAATGGTAGTGCAGTTTTACGCCTTCCTCTTTTAGGCGATGTTCAACAATTTTCGACTCCTGCTCATCGAGTACATTGCTCCAGTAACGGTCGCCCCTCAAAAGATAGTGGACCTTCAAACCTCTCGCAACCAACCCTTCCACAAGTTCCAATGCGGTAATCCCACCCCCCACAACTACAGCAGTCTTACCTCTCCTGGCTAGTTTTATGATCTGATTGGCATCATTCAAGTGATCCAGTTTGAGCACTCCCTCAAGTTTGGAGCCAGGCACTTCCAACGGGATGGCATATGCACCCAAAGAAAGGAGCAGGCGATCATATGCCACATATACGTGTCCTTCGATTTCGAGATAATGTTGATCGCGAAGTATGCGCTTCACATTTCCTTTCAGATATCGGAAATGCAGCTTCTGGAAATATTCCTTCTGCCTCGGAAACAATGCCTGGTTGTGAATTTCACCCGTTAGGTAGTAAGCAAGCCCGGGGCGGGAATAGTACCCGTATGGATCATCTCCAATCAATGTAATCTCTCCTGATCCATCCGCGGAACGAATCGCCTCAATCGCCGCGATCCCAGCCACTCCAGAACCAATAATCGTATACTTCATGAGGTCTTCCTTGAAAAAATATCTATTTCTTTAAAACGCAACACACCCCGCGGGCAACGCGCAACACACTCGCCGCATGTGAGGCACTGGCTATGCTTCACTGGTTTCCTTTGCCAAACATGTGACCTTACATCAATACCGACCGGGCAATTGTATGTACAAATGCCGCACTGCACACATCTGGCAGGATCGGGTACTACATGACCCGTAGCCAGAACAGCATGTTTCTTGACATCGTGCTCGAAGAACTTAAAGAGTTCCATATTTTAGGTAGTCTAAAAAAGGTCAAAAAAGTTACGCAGACCTGTGTCTCTGCCGTTCAACAGGTTTATAACGATTGGCGCTTGCGAACCCGCATTGAACATGGCTATCGCTTTGATCAGGAACAAGGTTTAGATGTTGAAGATATGCGTGTCCAAACTGTTGATCGCATGCGTCGCTTGTTCGCTGTCATTCTCATGACGGCTCAAATTGTCTTCGTCATTTCTGAACAATGGCTCCCCAAAGCAGTTCTTTGGCTTCGGCAACTGGGCGGCAAATTGGGTATCCCGACAGACCGCGATGGCCCTTATTGGCTTCTGCAAGGAATCTCGGCTGTCATCGTCACTTTCATGACTTTGTCTTTCATCTTTTTGCACCCCTTCCCTTTTCAGGAGTTTACTTGTGGGTAATCACCAGAAATTGCCTATTGATAATCATTTAGAAATATGTATTATATTTTTAGATAAATTACATCCGATTGCTCCCTGAATTTCAGGTATGGGAAAAGGATGTAAAACAATAAAGCTGAGAGTCAAGCTACCGAATTCATCACTTCGAAGTGCAAATCCTCATGGCTTATAAAGGGAGGAAAACTTAGGGAACTATGGAGTTTGGATAGCAGGCACGTAGTAATTGCAATAGGATGCTTTTAAGAGTATGCGTCTGTGCTAACATGCACGAAGGGTTGTCAATACCTAGCCGCTCACGTAATCGCTGCCTGGTCGTAAATGATTATATTTACTTTCGCGACAATTTATATACAACAATAACAGTTGTGATGGCTATACCAACAAGAAGCACCAGCAATACAACGATCCACCAGTTGACAGGCTCCGGTTCGGGAAAAATAGTCAGAGCGAGTGGCAGCACGGATTCTCCTGATACTACCGGCTGAGGGTTTCCTACTGCGCTATCAATATTAAGCACAATAGCCTTCTGATCAATATTTACCCCGGTGAGCGGGGCGGCAAACCCGGATTCATTACGAATGACAAGGGAGGCAGTTTCAATGGTGAGGTTGGTCTGACAACCTTTAAGAGCTGTAAACCGCACTTCAGCCAATACACCATTTGCAGTTTGAGGCGTAGTACTTGCATAGGATGCATCCACCAAGCCGGATGTTTGAGGGACAGCCAAACCGTTCATACCAGAGATAGGGCTTATGGCATTTACAGGTAGTAGACAGGCAGGGTCATATCGGATCTGAGCTGTAAAACCCTGAATTGGTGTGGATGAAATAGCATTGATCGTAGCTGTAACCGTTTCGCCGGTTTTGTAGGATGCACCGCTGGTTTGAATCCAAATAGTCTCTGCAGTTTGGGCGTTAACGACGAAAACAGATGTAAGAGACAAAACAATAAAAAGAATAGGCGCGAGAAAAAATTTCATTAAAACTCCAGAGTAAGGGCACATTTTTCAATGCGCCCTTACAACTATTACAAGTTATTGTTATTGCCAGGCAAGCGCGCCGGATTGACGGTAATTACCGGCTAGGATTTCCAGATCCAGCACATTAATGACGCTATCATTGTTCAGGTCTGCAGCTGCTGGCGTTACCGCATTGTAGTTAATGCCTATCGTCAGGGCATCAAACTGGTCTATAACATCATTGCCATCAATATCGCCTGCATGAAGACTAATCGTTTGAGAGGTTGTGGTATTCCCGTTTGTAATGGTAAAGGATCCCTGGGCTTTGAGATAACCAGGTGCTGAGGCTACGGCTGTGTAAGTTCCGGCGGAGGCCGACAAACTGAAAGTCCCATCTACATTCACTATAACGGACCCTGCAGCTGAATTATCAAGGTTATAAAGCGTGACAGTGACAGGCTTATTTGCCAGAACTTTTCCAGCAAAAATACCTTGTGCAGACGTTATCGGCAGATTGGCTGGTGTGGACGAAATAGTTGCAAGCGACTGGTTGCCAACAGAAACACGGGTCTGACAATCAATGGCTGATTGGCCAACTTGTAATCCCTTTGCAGAAAATGTAAAGGCAGCGCCACCTGTCGCGGCTTTATTTCCGTTACTACCAGCGATAGCAACGATGAAACTTCCGTTTTGTGGGCCGTTAACCACTGTAACCGGGTCCGTTCCAAAAAGGTTGGTTGCAGTAATGCTGGATATTTCTACAAGTGTAGGGTTGAATGTACAGGTAAATTCAGCGCTGGCAAACCCTCCAGTCGGAATATTGTTCAAGTTGACCGCAACCGTAGAGGTTCCACCAACAATAACACTTGGCGACGTAAGGCCGATTGTTATAAATGCAGATACAGGCACTGTTGCAACCGGAGTACTGGTTGAGACAGGGATTGAAGTGCTGGTAGCGACAGGGGGATTTGTTGGAACAGGAGTGCTGGTAGGAACCGCAGTGTTTGTCGGTGTTGGGATAGCTGGAAAACTAGCGGGATTTCCAGGAAAGGTCAGGGAACTAATTTCCTGGATATTTTTAAATCCATCGCCATCTGAATCCAGATTCTCAATCAATCCAAAGGCTGCGCTGTTTCTACCGTTGGCCTTATAGGCCGCGCCGTAAGGGTTTAGACTAGGAATGCTAGCGGTATGGCAAAGGTCACAAGCCTGAAGGGTAGTGCCAACAATGTTGGGATATTTAGCTGCTGCGCTGCCTAAGTCGCCTGGCGCAGCGAGACCCGATTGCGGCTTGGAGAAAACAGCCATGACTATGAGCAGGGCAAGCGCTCCAGTGAAGCTAACCGCCATTCGATTCAGGGCTTCCCACAGTTTCTTTTGTTTTTTCATTATTAATTATCTCCTTTTTATAATATAAATTTTCGCTTAGTTTTTTTTCCGATATAGCAATAAAAGAAGTATCCACACATATAGGACAATTTACATGCAATTAGCTTATCATGGTCATTATCCGTATTAGGAGTATTTGGATAGGACTTTGGTACTTGAGCACTTTACATTTCTGTAAACTTAAAATTTGACTTAGAGAGTGTTTCTAAGTCGATTTCGCTATCGCGGCTGTGTGGAAATCTGCCAAATTGTGAGATTTCTGTATTGGTCAGGGATCGGTTACACATTTTACTAAACCACCGAGAAAGGAAAACACTGAGAAAAACAAGGGTAAAACTCCGTGCATCCGTGGCTCAGTGGTAAAAGGTCTTTGTTCAACCTTTATCTGATGAATACAAAAAACCGGCTTGGCAGGGAGTTTTGCACCAAGGGGATATTGCGCTTTCGCACTTTGACAATCAAATATCCTCATGCTTGCATCTGGTTACGTTACTCTGCCCATTACTGCCAGGTTGCCGGCGATGATGCCCCAGCCCACCCGACGATGAAAGCCGCCTTGGCCGCGATCCAAGCAGCGTCCTAAACCATGCGCCTGTTTGAGAACGCTAATGCGGCCTTCCACGCCCGCATGCCGCTTGCGTCCGGCGACAAACCACTTGCGGCTTTCATGCGTTTTACGCGGTTGCGATTTGTAACCGGGCTTGGGCAGGATGACGCGCTTGACGCCCATGTCTTGAGCCAGTTGTTCATTGACAGGCGAATACACACCGCGGTCGGCGCTGGCTTGCCGGGGCGGATGATGGAAGAGTTTTTGATGTGCTTGCAGGCTGGGCTGCCACTGGCGCTCGTCGGTCGGATTGCCATCCAGGATGCGATAGTGACTGACGATGCCGCCATCCACTTCGTCGAGCCAGATTTTATGGATTACGTATTAAGTCCGCAGCTTTTGGAAAAAAAACCGCGTCTTTTTTGGACGCGGGCTTGTTTCCGTTATAGGTAGCTAATCACTGCCTCCGCCACCATCGCCAGGATTGTTGCTGTCATGACAGGCAGTACAAGAAGCCTCGCGCACCGAAGACGGGTGGCATTGGAGGCATGTAGCTCCGCCGTGAGTGACGCCGCTTCCGCCTTCTTCGACAAACGGTTCCGGGTGTGACAAATTGAAACTGGCCTGATTCCAGTTGGAAGTATTGTGGCAGGACGCGCAATCCGTGCTGAACGCGCCGGCATGGAAGGCTGGGTCGGCATGGCAGGAGGCACAAGCAGTGGGCGTGCTCTTGAACTGTCCGTTGGTATGACATCTCGTGCAATCCAGGTTGGTGTGGCCGCCTGTCAGCGGGAAGTTGGAACGGTTATGATCAAACGTGGCGTTATCCCAGTCATCGGGCGTATGACAAGCCGCGCAATCCGTGCCAAATTGTCCGTTATGCTCGTCATCCTTTTGATGGCATGAGAAGCAATCTGTGGGCGTGCCTTTGAACACATTATTTACGTGACACTGTTTACATTCTACATTGGCGTGTTTGCCCAGAAGTTTGAATGCGGATAAGTTGTGGTCGAAGGTGGCATCTCCCCAACCATTGGGAGTATGACACGCCGAGCAATTTGTGCCAAATTGGCCTTTATGTGCGTCATCCTTTTTATGACAGGAGAAACAATCCTGAGGCAAGGACTGCAAGTCTGCGATGGTACGCGCATTCAGATGACAATTGGAACAGATCACATCCATGTGTTTGCCGATTAATTGGAAGGTGAAGTTGTTGTGGTTGAAATCATCGCCATAACGATCTACACCATCGTGACAGGCGAGACAGCTTGTACCAAACCCAAGGATGTGTGCCTTGGTAAAGGGCAGGTTTATTTGGGTATGGCAGTTCTGGCAGGTATCTGGAGTGAAGGTTGTTATGTCACTGGTGTGACAGTCTTTGCAAGTGAAAGGTTGATTCTGCGCGTTGCGTTTGTGCCCTGCTAAAGAGAAGCCGAGTGAATCATGGGGAAACTCGGCGTCGTTCATTGCAGTAAGTGGGGCAGTCGCGCCGCGATGGTCAGGATGACAATGGCGGCAACCAAGGGTTGGGGCTCTGTGGTATAGCTCGCCATGCAGTTGCGCAACATCCCGCATTTGTGATGCGATATCTGTGTGGCAATTCGCGCAACGGTCCGCCATCGTGGCGCTTTCCCAAGGTGCGGTATGGCACGCCTTACATTCCGCAATCTGGGCGTGGGCTGTGACCCCGCCATAGGGCCTATCCCCCTGAGCATTCAGGTCACCCGCAGAGAACATGTCCGAGCCGCTTGCAAAAGCAACCCCAACGATCGCGAATACCGTGATCAGCGTGGCCAAAATACCTGTTCCGGTAAGGCAACCAAATCTGTTTTTGTTCTGCATGATAGGCCTCCTACTTCAAGAGGGTAGCATAGTACAACGCCCCGCCTATATGAACAAACGCAGTGACAAATAACACCATGCCAATCGGAATGTGGACGGTGTGCCAGAGCGCCATGAGTCTGCGCGCTTGCTTGAGCGCTTCCTGCGACAGCGTCCCCTCAATTTCAAGGCCATCCATCGTGCGCGGGATGCGGGTGTAGATATAACGCCCGATCAGGCCGCTAAACACGATGACGACTGTGAATAGAGTAGTTACACCTGCCAATCCATTGAACTTCCAGGATGTATGCAGTAAAACCATATAAGGCCCAACCAGTCCTGTGAATATATGGAACTGCAGCCAATCAGACATTCTCCCCCAACGCGCGCCGCGTACTCTTTTGCGTATGCTATACAAAGTTTCAGTTAGAATCATCAGGATGCCACCAAAAATACCCAATCCGTGACCAAATAACTCACCGGCGGGTGGGATCTTGCTTGTAACGACAAGTACAAATCCATAGACCCCTGTGACCAATAGAGCCGTGACGAACGCGAACCAGAGTTCTCTGTTACTACGAAGCATAATATGCCCTCCCGAATTGAACTGTAATTAGTTTGACAATGTCACATTAAATATCTGTTCTATGAATTCGGCTCGGCATCTCTACCGTATGCAGCCTTCCTGCATGAATTTAGGCCATATTACCCAAATATGGTGATGCCAACGATGTGCCA
>Ga0315273_10014144_pt1 | contig 10277 bp, 11 predicted proteins | sample YL17G02_0_MG_FD_205753 | JGI IMG/M metagenome (GOLD analysis project Ga0315273, IMG submission 205753) | Sediment microbial communities from Yellowstone Lake, YNP, Wyoming, USA - YL17G02_0 | ecosystem: Environmental > Aquatic > Freshwater > Lake > Sediment | place: USA: Wyoming | collected... | reverse complement strand
GCCCGGTCGCGGCTATTCGGCACGACACCGAACAGGTTATCGTCACCACACAGGCTGGCGCAGTTCTGGCGGCCAGACATGTCATCCTCGCCATCGGTATCAACCCGCTGCAGGCCATTTCCTTTGCGCCATCCCTGCCGGCGCTACGCACGGCCGCCATCACCTGTGGCCATGGCGGCAGGGCCTTCAAACTCTGGATCAGGGCACGGGGTGTTTCTGTCGGGGCATTGATGACGGGCGATGGCCAAGGCATCGAGCTCCTCTTCGCCGAACGGGCGGCCGCTGATGGCACGGTGTTGCTCATCGGCTTCGGCCTGCAGTTGGATGATGCCGAGCCCGGCAATGCGGCATGGGTGCGCGAACAATTCAAGCGCCTTGCACCCAATGCAGAATTTATCTCTTACGACTGGCATGACTGGATCAGTGATCCCTATGCGCGGGGCACTTGGGTTTCGACGCCCGCCCACATGGGCAAAGCCTTTGAGTGTACCGCCTGGCAACCCTTCGGAAGACTTGTCTTTGCCTCGTCGGACTACGCACCCGATCAGGCTGGCTGGTTTGAAGGCGCAGTGAAGTCAGGTGAAGCAGCGGCGGCTTGGGTAATCGCTGGCGTCCCGTAACAATGGCCTTGGTGTTTCCACCTTGATCACTTTTTCCCTTCACATGGCGGCTCGGCTCGCCCAACACTTCACGAAGGCGAACCATTGTTCTGACAACCTCTTCAAGAATCTTGTATTTCCATCCCCATAGTGATTTCGGATTGCGGGGTCATCACGGCTGTTGAATTTCTTCTAACCACTGAGCGTGCAGGCTTCGACGGTTGGCGTTGCGGTCATGGAACCCTCGTGTCTACGAGGCCTAATCATCCGACATCCACGGCATGACCAGCCTACTGAAGCGTAGACTGACGCAGGTGAGCACCATTGACAAGTTCGAACCTTCTTCACCACTTGAATTGTATGATGGTATTGTCCCTCACTACAGCTGACCAAAGGCATCTACATAGCGCCGATGGCTGCTTGCCCTAAATAGACCTCAAGGTTGAGTCGTGAGATATCGGCTAACAGATGCACAGCAGACATGGCGCTAGGACTGAATGACCTCTGCTTACGACCCGCGTTGGATATCGAGCCTTATAGACTCGTGGCCAAGGTTCCAATACGATCCTTCTTTCAGGGTCCCCTAAATGTACCAACGCCCCATAACTGAAAAACGCGCCCACGCCGCCTTGTCGCAATACTGGTCGCCGATGTCGTTGGTTAATCACCGATCACAACGCCACGCCAGCCGGCGGGTTGACACAGGTATTTGTGGCGAGCGACATTCAGTTTGGTATCCTCCATTGCCGTCCATCGGTCCAATGGTGCACATATGGCGCTTAAGTTGCTACAGGCCAGTTGCCGTGGTATATCTTTCACTTCACAATAGGTGATCAGGCATGCTGGATTCAGTCCATCACGGCCGTTTGTCGGGCATCCTGCGCTACATGGCATCGATTCTCGTTGTTGCGATGTTCATGTTTCCAATTTTCTGGATGGCACTTACCTCGATAAAACCCTATGCGGCGGTCTACGACAAGGACAGGGTCGTTTTTTTCGACTTCAAGCCGCAACTTGGAAACTATGACGTGACCTTCCTCGGCAGTGACCCTGGTTCGATAGAATCGCGCCAGACCATCATTGATACGCTTATGGTCGCCACCAGCTCCACCTTACTGACCATTTGCGCCGGCTTACTGGCGGGCTACGCGCTGTCGGTCTATGCCTTCAGACTGAGGCGGGCTTACATATTTTGGATTATCTTCCAGCGTGTACTGCCGCCCATCCTCATCATTATCCCGCTCATCCTTGCCTACAATGCTACCGCATTGATCGATACACGGCTCGGACTCATTCTGGCCTATGCCGCAATGAATTTGCCACTCGCCGTGCTGATGCTCAAATCATTTTGCGATGACGTGCCACGCGAGGTAGGCGAGGCCGCCATGATTGATGGGGCCACAGGCTTTCAGGTTTTCAGCAGGATCTACGTCCCTTTGGTCAGGAGAGGAATTGCTGCCACCGCCTTGCTCTGCTTCATCTTCTCCTGGACCGAATTCATCATGGCTATATTTCTCACCCACTCGATAAGAATGATGTCGGTTCAATTGAGCATCCACGAGATGGAAAATGACCCCGGAATAACCACTGCTCTCAGTTGCGTGGCCATCATTCCGACCTTTGTTTTCATTTTGCTGGTGCAGAGGCATCTTGTCCGTGGGCTGACCCTAGGATATCAGAAAGGATGACTGCTTGTGGCGGGCATCACGGTCGCGTTGTGAAATGTCTGCTTTTGAAGGGTGGTCTCAACCAGACATTGGTTGCATTTCAGTTGCCCGAGTTCGTGATCCCGAAAGACCCCCTCACCTAAATCCTGCAGCTGATTACGCAACTGCGGCCACCGCCCGATCCGGCGGTGGCGTGAACGAACTTGCCAGCGCTCGTTCTTTTGTAACAATGCTAGCACAAAAAGAAGGTGATCCGGTGAATGCCGGTCAACAGGAGAAGTGAGATGTTAGGGTTTCATGGCAGAAGCGTTCAGGCGCTGGCGCTGTCAATATGCCTGGCGCATTTGCCAGCGATTGCAGGGCCGGCCAAAGCCGACACCGGCTCGGTCCACTTGGTAATAAGGAAAGTCGGACTCATTGTCGGGATGGGCGGTGGCAGCGGAGTGCTGACGTTTCGCGGTAAGAACTATCCGCTGAAAATCGGCGGTGTCAGCTTCGGTGCAGCGATAGGTGCCTTGCGAACTGAATATGCCGGGCGGGCCCGGCACCTAAGAAGTCCAAGCGACATCGCCGGAACCTACAGTGCCAGCGGTGCGGGTGCTGTAGTCGCTGCCGGTGCGGGCGCGGTCAGGATGCAGAATGGGAAAGGCGTCGTTCTCGAACTCAACTGGCTAAAGGCTGGCCTCGAAGCGTCCATTGCCATCAGCGGGATGACGGTCAGCCTAAAGTGAGTCAGCGATGACCAGTATCGGCGCGCCGAACGGTGAGGCCCGAGCGCCGTGGTCAAAAGAGCCATGAGGCCGTAGCAAACCGATAGGCAGGGTCGCGCTGTTTGCCCTCCCGCTGCCGGCGTTCAACGGCTTGCGCTATGATGTTGGACTGAAGGCGTCGTTGCGTCCCATGTCCAAGATATGCGACCACTGACACGCAGGATTACGGTCTGTATCTTCAGCGGCTGGGATTTCGAGATGAAGGACGCGAGCAATCGGATGCTGGCGAGGTTTGGTTGGGCGACCGCAAGCCAGGAGCGGACTGCAGGTTACCGTCGGTCGGCGATGGGCCAATGAGAGATCACTGTCGCCTTAAGTGCATTCTTGTGCCAGGACAAGACGACCTTAGGCAAGAGCAGCAGCAATCCAAGCAAAAGCAACGACCGCACCAGCGGTGCCCGCACACTTCCATTGCAAGCGTCGATCACCGGCCCAATCGCGGTCCCACCTAGCAAGCAACCAACCCCCGGTTATGCCCGCACCAAAACCCAGTACATGTGCAAGAATGTCCGTATTCTCCCCGCTCAGCCCCAGAAATATTAGCAGCCCGAATGCGCCAGCCACCGGCGTCCAATTGCGCAGGGCGAAGATTGCATGATCGCGGCGCCTCACCTGCCGCAATGCAGCAAGCACACCGAGGCTGGAAAATATCGCCGTGGAAGCGCCGATCGATGTGTGCGCCGGCGACTGCATAATTGCGCTTAGAACATTGCCTAACGCCCCAGCGCAGACCATAGAAAGCGCGGCAACACCAGCACCGGTGACCTGGGCCAGGAGCAGCAGAAAGGCCGTGCCGAATACGAGATTGCCGAGAAGGTGAGCGCCATTGGCATGCAGGCATAAGGCGGTGACGGCGCGCCACCACTCTCCCTTGAGCATCAATCCCGACTGAGCCGCCCCTTGGCCAATCCAGTCGAAGGAAAACGCATTGTTACGGGCGGCGGCAAAAAAGAATAACAACACGACCCAGTAAACCATGGCCACCTCGATGGGTGGCAATGACGAGCGCAACCAATATCGCTCGGGCGGGCGCTGGTGGTTCTCGCTGTCATAGGCTGCGAGTTCGTCATTGGCCCTTTCGGCATCCTCATGCGCCACATACAGGGTCATGAATTTACCTTCCGACGCAATCGATGACTGCATACCCATGGCTGCTAATACCAAGGCATACTGTTCAACCTGGCGGCGGCTGGCGAAACGCCGTACCGGCCTCAGATCGAATTGCTCACCCCCGTCCACACCAGCCACCTTGTCCAACTTCCGCCTGTAGTTGAATTCGAGATAGGTTGTCGCACACAGCTATACAAGACCGCTGATGGGTCCAGACATTTGTTGATGTCCGCTTCTGATGGCAGAGGGCGACCAATTCCCGACGGCAATTGTTCATCTCTGGCGGCGCAGGAATACCCGCAATAAGTGGTAGAAATTATTCCTCTATTGAGGCGGGCTAAGGCCGATCGGCTGCACCCGGAGGCTACCATGATGCTCGTCCACGTCTTGCCGCTCTTGAGCAGGTCGATGATGGCAGCGTTGCGCAAAATGAGAGGTGGGGTCACTCTTGGGTGCGTATTTACATGTGGCGTCTGCAATCGATGCCAACGCGGGAGCGCTCATTTCCATATACAGGGAATTTACAGGCAAATTCCGCATTCGGTATATTGGAAAAATGTATATTTTTTGTCTATCATATCCATTACTTAACTGTCACTCCCAAGTTTTCAGGTCACCGCAAGGAATTTAGCTGAGTTGGCTAAAAACCTTGTGGACCATATCATGAACATGGAGAGCCCACAGCGCCACTCACACCGGCAAGTGGGCGGCCGAACAATGTCAGGAGGCTGCCTCCTAGATGAAGGACAACAACGAGCAGATAACAGGATTGTTGGGATAGCATTTTATTTCAGCCACTCGCCCATCACCGACGTGCGAGTGCTATCGATAAAATATAAGGACGATAATTATGGATTACGATTTTGAAGGCGAGGACGTCGGCGCATATCCCAATGGACTTTCCGAAAAGGACTTTCGATATGATGTTGGATATGCCAAGCCCCCCAAGCATGTGTGGTTCAAGAACGGAGTGTCCGGCAATCCAAGAGGAAAGCCAATAGGCGCCACAAACAAGCCCAAGGTTCTCAAGCCTCCACTCCTCGTTGAAATGCTCCGAGATGCACCATCGCATGGAGTGCAGGTGATGGATGGGGAAGATAGGGTGATCGTTTCTGAACCGCCCCGGGATTGCCAGAGGCCTGTTTATTTAAGTTATGCTGCCATGGCGAGATTGTCCATGGCGGCGTAGTAGCTTTGCTCGGCTTCGGTTGGTGGGATATTTTCGATGGGCCCCAGAAGTCGGCGTCGATTGAACCAGTCCACCCATTCCAGTGTTGCAAACTCAATGGCTTCGAACGATCGCCAGGGTCCGCGTCTGTGGATCACTTCGGCTTTGTAGAGGCCGCTGATGGTCTCGGCGAGAGCATTGTCATAACTATCACCAACGCTGCCGACCGATGGCTCGATGCCCGCTTCTGCTAATCGCTCGGTATATTTGATCGAAAGATATTGGGCAGATTCAAACGGTCGCTGTGGCAATGACGACATCTCCATGACGCGGCCGATAGCCATTCCAACGTCGACTATCCATGACCCAAGTTCGATATTCACGAAGCGCGAGGCGTGCAAGCATCACTATTCCTCCCTGTGGTCAATTGACGACCAGGTAATTGTTAGGCTGAATATCAACGATCAGACTGTGCCTGATCAAAGCGCAATTGCATCATCGAAACGTGGGCAAGCTGACAACCACACAATGAATTAGGGGACGGAGGAACTGAAGTGCTCCCCGTGAAGTGGTCCACCCATCCATCATATGTCCGCCTATGGCCCTGAGCGTCACTCCTCGATTTCTTTAAATTGGCCGCCATCTGGGGGTAAGCCGACCTTACTCGGAATTGGCTGAACCGACGTGTATGACCCACAAGAGACTTCAGGCACCGTTTCGCACCTGCGCTATGCAATGATCTCTCATCACGTCTGAATCAAAATACCAGGCTGGCGCCTCTCATACCGTCAGGTTGAAAAACGCAGGTCAGAATTGAGAACAGACGAACACTCATGTGAGGTCAATTCTGGGGAGCAGGTCAGCAGTTATGAATTATCTTTTATGTTTTGCAAGTTTATGCAAGTTACAACTTACGCTTGGAAATTTTAGAGTCTCCGAATGAAAATTGCTCTTCGACTGGCACCGCAGCATCGGATTTTTGCTACATTCGCTCTGCACGCTTTTGCCATGGGCAATATTTTCCCCCGCTTGCCTGACATCAAGTCATCTATGGGCGTGGCAGAGGGGGCCTTAGGTCTAAGTTTGATCGGATTGCCCATCGGCACATTGATCGCCTTGACTTTGGCGGCCACTACCCTTGAGCGCATCGGATTTCGGCGCTCACTGCTGAGTTTGATGCCCTTTGTGGCCATCATTTACGCCATCGCCGTTCACGCAACAAACCCGCCCATCTTCTTCTTGCTCTTGATCCCAGTTGGAATGTTGATCGGCTGTATTGAAGTCATTATCAATGTTGAAGCCGACAGAACCGAGAAACTTATTGAGCGGCGCATCATGAACCGCGCTCACGCCTTCTGGAGTTTCGGATTTTTCGGTGCCGGACTTTTCGGCGCAACAATGGCCCATCTCGGTATTTCACCGCAGCTTCATCTCGCTTTGGTTGTTCCAATCTCGATTTTGGGGATCGCTCTATTTCTCGGTCAATATCAACCTGCGCCAAAACGCTTTGAGGAGGCTGATGGAGAAAAGCCGAAATTTGCAAGGCCAACAGTGGCAATTCTAGTGTTGGTTGGTGTAACAGTTCCAGCAATGCTCATGGAGGGCGCTGGCATAGATTGGTCAGCAATCTATATGCGTAGCACGTTCTCGTCTGGCCCCTTTGTGGCGGGAGCCGCCGTCGCCATCGGCGCTTTGTCTCAAGCCATCACGCGCTTCTTTGTCGATGATTTCATTGACACGCATTCGCCGAGCAGCGTCGCCCGTTTCCTCTTATGGGGTTTGCTAGCGGGCATTGTCTGCGTGTTTTTCCCTTTGTCGCCAATTATCTCGCTTGTCGGGTTTTGTCTCATTGGCTTCGGCACCAGCGCCATTTTCCCAATGGCCCTCTCGGCTGCCGCTCAGCGAACAGACCGACCTTCCGTAATCAATGTTGCCTCCCTGGCGCAATTTGCTTTCACAGTATTTCTCGTCGGCCCACCGCTTTTGGGAACCGTAGCTGAGCACTGGGGCATCACCTGGGCGTTTGGAATTGCATTGCCCTTGGTGATTTTCAGCATTGTGACGGCCGGTGCCTTGGGAGCAAAATCTCCACAGGATAATTGAAGGAGGCCAACATCACAAAAGGATGCGAGTGTTGCATCCCAAGTGCTGGTCGTGGCCCTGAGCTGCCTACTACGCAGTTTCGCAATTGGTCTGCAATCAGACGGTAAGCCTACATGATGCGGATATCGGTTGACCGGCGTTGTTGACCAAGACCAGACTTGGGAGCATCGGCGCCAGGCCGCATAGCATCAAACCAGATTCGTTAGAGCCTCCATGCGACCAGGCTGCACATAGTCCATATCTATCCGACGACGTACGCGCTTGCCTGTTACGCTCTGATCATTCCGCTACGGTGTCGGAACAGACTTGAAAGTGGATTGAGATGAGGTTTAATCCGCAGCGACCTCAATCATCACTTCATTGCGCCGGAGGAATGGCAGTGTCCAAGGGGGGTTGAAGAATGCGTAAGTGGGCGGGGACAGTGCGTTAAGTTTCTTGTGCCTCATGAATGCGTTCAATTCATCCGCATGATCTTTAAGGCTGGTTTCGCCCGCCATTCCGGAAAAGCGGATCACGGCAAAGCGCTTGCCTGGGACCATTTGCAACTTAACAGCATCATTGTTGGGTCTTGGCAGCGTGTCCATGGTGTAGTTGGCTGGCATAACAAAGCGGACCGTCCATCGACCGCTCGTACCTTCCTGAGTGACAGGTGCGGTCATGGCGATCTTCTCTTCTGGTTGCTGGATAACCGGCGCAGTCATGGCAACATTTTGTTTCCGTGTGTTATTCCCGAAGATGTAGTCAGCAATGACGCGAAACCCCTTATTAATCGCTTCCTTTCGTTCACCGGATACTTCTGCTTCGGCCACGATCATCGGCGCATAGTCGCGGATTTGAATATCGCCTTGCGACTCAACTACTTCATACTTTGCTTGCTCAACATTGCTCACAATTAGCCCCCATGTGGCTGCTCCTATGGCGACGACAGCCGCTACAATCCACCAAATATACCTTACCATCATTCGATCGGCTCCATACGTCAGTAGCCGATGCGGAGCTACTCGGTCATAAAATGGTCATATGCACACTCGTTTTCAAGTTGGGCGCAGAACAACACGGAAATACTACAGTCGGGTGATCCAAAGATGGGGGCAGCTCAATTTAACCTTACCCCCATAATTCAATCCAAATAGGAGTCAGCTCATGTGCAGGTTTCTCGGACGCCTGCTTGACGACCCCTCGGCGCGCTCCGGCGGCAGGCGTCGGAGAAGCGCCAAGGCACGAAATTGCGGTCAGGATGGGGTGGTTTGGCCGCTGCGCGCTGTGGCGACGTCAAATTTTGATTCTGACGCAACATCACGAATTTCGGACTTAATGAAATCAAAGCTTTAACAAATGGCAATGTTCAAAGATCACACAAATCTTGTAGGTATGCCGATATAGATGGCGTTTTCACACAGCTCGGACCCGGAGCTAGCATTTGGTCTTATAGACTCGCGACCCAGCTTCTAATACGATCGCCGTTACTGGGGCAGGCAGACAGTCGCAGTGGCTGGCTTCTGACCGCTTTTCTTGCCTCGCATCCTCGCGCACGCCCTGCTGAGACGAGTCCGTCTACATACCTGGCAACTGCATAATTTCGACGATCTCGATCCATGCGCCGGGCATTTGCAGATGCGGGTGCCTTTTGCCGAAAAGCTTTGAAGCCGCACTGGCTGTCTTAGCCTGCACGATTGAATAACCGCCTATCCCGTTCCTAATATCCGAGACTCCTTTTGTGTCAACCCGTTTAGTCTTACCAAGAGGCGCTCCACCATCTACGAGGGACGCCTTATGATCGCCCATCCATTTCATCCAGGCATCCATCCCTTTCTTCTGCTGCTCAGGGGTGGAGTTCTTCATCATCCTCTTAAAATCTGCCGTCTTCGCCATGTAAAGCACTAAGAATTTCTTCATCCGACTATCCTCCCGAGAAACGAAAATAAACCAATACAACCGTCATCCACCAGATGACGGATCTCGACGGTTGAAGATTTGCGCATTTTGACGTGATTGGCAATATCTGAGGGCTAACCGCGTGAGCTGTTGGGCATCAAAGCCCCGGGGTTTTCGCGTCCTCCACCCCAAGAGGTTCGAATGTTTCCGTCATCAAGACGCAGTCTTCCCATGGTTTTCGCAGGAACGCCTTACCCACGCGTTTACATTCAGCGTTTTCATGCTTGCCAACTGCCCTTCCTGACCTTCAATTCGCACATGCATGTGAATAGGCGCCAAACTTTGACCCCAGGGTTTTTACGTCCAAGATATTAATACAAAAAACCTATTTCGGTTTTCACGGGAGTCAAGATTGCACGCCGAATAAGTCACGGAATATTCTTCCTTTCTCCATATGCTTCGAGACTTTTTGCACGAAACCCGATGGCGTCAAAGTTCGACGTTGATTCACACCCGGAGCAGATGCGACCTAAACCGCGTTCTTACACGGCCCGGACCTGGAGCGGACACCCAATCGGCGATGTCCGTTCTTTGAGAGAGTAGGTCGACTGATCCCCGCTTAAAGGGTCCTGGCGAGCCGAAAGCCAAGGACGCTGAACCAGCTGGCCGGGGAATCCCATTTGCGGCTCGCCGAACGCAGGTACTTCGGATAGTCGACCCACCCACCACCCCGGTTAACCCGTTTGCAATCAATGCTATCCTTGCGTGCGGAACCATCTTTTGGAGTATCTATGTAACTGTCTACATAGCAATCCTGAACCCATTCCCAGAGGTTGCCGTGCACGTCCTGCAGACCAAAAGCATTTGCCTGGTAGCCGCCAACTTTCACCGTGCCACTTGTGTTAAAAATTGGCTTGTTTCTCTGTGAGTGTATCGCCGGTAGAAAATTCTGTGGTCGTACCTGCGCGGGCCGCATATTCCCACT
>Ga0315273_10014142_pt1 | contig 10277 bp, 12 predicted proteins | sample YL17G02_0_MG_FD_205753 | JGI IMG/M metagenome (GOLD analysis project Ga0315273, IMG submission 205753) | Sediment microbial communities from Yellowstone Lake, YNP, Wyoming, USA - YL17G02_0 | ecosystem: Environmental > Aquatic > Freshwater > Lake > Sediment | place: USA: Wyoming | collected... | reverse complement strand
GCGATCCTCGGCTCGAGCCTGCCGGACGACCCCTATCTTGCGGCCGACCTCCAGCGCTACTTCCCGGACACGGTCGTCCAGCGGTTCGGGCACCTGCTGGGCGAGCACCCCTTGCGCCGCGAGCTGATCGCGACGATCGTGGCGAAGGACGTCGTCGACTCCGAGGGCGTCACGTTCGTCTCCCGTGCGATGGCCGAGACCGGGGCCGAGCCGGCCGATGTCGCGCGCGCCTACCGGATCGCGCGCGAGGTGACGGCCGCACCCGACCGCTGGGCGGCGCTCGAGGCGCTCGACGGGGTGATCGACCCGGTCGTCCAGCGCGAGCTGATGACCTCGGTCGACTGGGTCGTCGGGCTGACGGGCCGCTGGTTCCTGCAGAACGCACCCGGCGCCGACATCGCAGAGACGATCGCGGCCAACGCGCCCGGCTTCGCCGAGCTCGACAGGGCGCTGCCCGACCTCGTCCCGGTCGCGTCACGGATGGCGCGCGCCGAGACCGCAGCCGCTCTGGTCGCCCGCGGCGCGCCGGAGGAGCACGCCCTCAGGCACGTCTACATGCCGGCGCTCGGGCACGCGCCCGACATCCTCGTCGTCGTCCGCAGCAGCGGGCGGACGCCGAGCGAGGTGGCCCGCGCGTTCTTCACTGCCGGGCAGACTCTCCGTCTCGACTGGCTCGAGTCGCAGGTGCTCGGCTTCGCGGCCGCGTCGCGCTGGGAGCAGTTCGCCCTCGACGCGATCCTCGACGACCTGCTCCTCGTTCGGCGCGAGGCCGTCCACGGGGCTCTCGCCGCGTTTCCCGGCTCCGAGCCCGTCGACGCGCTCGCCCGGTTCCTCGCGGGGCGGCCCGAGGCGGTGGCACGGTTGCGGCGGCTGATCGACCAGTTCCGCGCCGAAGGCATGAACGACCTCGCGGTGATCACGGTCGCGCTCCGCCAGGTGCGCGGCGTGATCTCGGTCGGCGGGAGCTGAGCGCTTAGCCGTCGATACATCAGGATGCAGACGCTCCTGGTCTCGAGCTCGAGCTCAGTACCAGATCGCGACCGCGAGCCCGTCCCTGCTCTCGGGCGGGTCGGGCAGCGCCACAGCATCCCGGCGTGACGCCGTCCACGCGCACGCGGCGGCGTCGAGCAGGTCGTCGAGCGGGATCGTCGCAACCGCGCCGAGCGTGCCGGGATCGATATTGATCCCGTGCTTGCGCAGGAGCCCGAGGCGCTCGAACGCGCCGCCCGCGGACTTCTTGCGGAACTTGAGACACCGCATGTCGTTCATCGCCGTGAAGCAGAGCTCCGGGTGCACCTCGCGGAACCGCCGGTCAGCCGCGGCGAGGGCGGTCACGTGCCCGATCCTGTCGCCGAGGGCGTAGGCCTGCGCGGAGATCCCGCCTCCCTCCGCGAACGGCGCGTCGAACTTCTCCTTCTCGGGGATCGAGAAGACCGAGCTGCCACCGACGAGCGCGCGCGCCAGAGCGTCGGCCTCACGCGGGCCGTAGCCGATCGGGACGTCGATCGCGATCCGTTTCATGTCCGCGAGCTCGGCGAACGTCGATTCGACACCCTCGAGCAACCGCGCCTCGCGGAACCGGCCGTCGATCAGCACCACGGCAACCCAGCCGCGCTTGCACCCGTCGACACCCGCTACCAGCTCGGCCATCGACTCAGTCTGACGGGTCGACGCCGAAGAGGCGGTCGACCTCGTCGGGCTCCTCCGGAGCCCTGGACTCGGCACCCTCGAACCGCTCGGCAGCGGCGGAGAGCGAGACCATGTCGAACAGCGAGGTATTGGCATCGGCGACCCGGAACATAGGCGCCGCGGCAGGCGCCGGCAGCGGCACCGCGGCAAGCCCCTTCGCGTCGCGGCCGAGCAGGTCGGCGAGGGCGATCCAGACGCTCGCCGCAACGCCCGCAGGGTCGAGCTGGCCGAGCTCGAGCTGCTGGTAGTAGCGGCGTACCTTCTTGCTCGCTCCCGCCGGCAGCCGGAGCCGCTCGACCAGGCCGGCGACGAGGTCGTCGAGCTTCAACCGTCTCTCCTGACGGGCCACGAGCAACGAGGGCTCGTCGAGCGAACGGACGAACGCGAGCGCCTCCCGGGTCGGCTCGCGCCGCGGCGCGCGTTGCAGGAAGGCATCGATCAGCGAGGCGAGCTCGTCCGACCGCGGGCCGGCGCGGACGAGCAGCTCGTCGACGTCGAGGGGAGCGCCCTGCGCCCAGCGGTCGACGAGCTCGTCGAGCAGGTGCTCCGGCGTGGCCTTCACGACTCGAGCCACTCCCTCAGGCGCTGGTTGATCCGCGAACGGGCCTGGTAGAGGGCGTTCGGCTTCTTGTCGAGCCGTGCCCCGATCTGGTCGTACTCGAGACCCTCGAGCAGCCAGAGCTGCGCCACCTCGCCGTCCCCCGGCGGCAGCGACGCCACGAACTCCTCCAGCGTCAGCTGCAGCTCGACGTCGCCGGTGAAGTCGTCGGCGGTGGGGCCGTCGATCTCGATCAGCTCGAGCTCGCTCCACCCCTTCTCGTACCACCCGGCGCAGATGAAGCCGATCACCTTGTGCACGATCACCCGAAACGGCCAGCGGCCGTCGCGGTGCTTCCCGTCCTTGAGCTCGCGCCAGAGGCGCAGGCAGACGACCTGGGCGACGTCGTGGCCGACGGGGCCACGCATCTTCGAGACGCAACGGGCGACGATGGTCTCGGTCCAGCCCGCGAGCAGGAGATCGATCTCCCCTGATTCCAGCAATCTGTTGTCCTCGGCATCTCTCGCATCTCGCATCGACGAGAACGTCAGCTCCGACATGCGGTGATCTTACGGCGGGAACGCCGGCCCGGCGGTCAGGCCTCGCGTCGGCGGGCCTGGAGGCGGGCCGCGAGAACGGTGTTCGCGAGCAACGTCACGTCGGTGATCGGGCCGACGCCGCCGGGCACCGGCGAGACGGCCTCTGCCACAGCTGCGACCGACTCCGTGTCGACATCGCCGACCATGCGCACCTTGCCGGTCTCCGGGTCCTTCAACGGGTTGATGCCCACATCGATCACGATCGCTCCCGGCTTGACCATGTCCCCCGTGATCAGGTGTGGCACGCCGGCCGCGACGACGAGGATGTCCGCATCCCGAGTGTGGCGCTCGAGCCGGCCCGCCGCAGCGGTGTGGTGGTGCGCGCTGATCACCGTGGCCCCGCGCGCGAGGCCGAGCCAGAGCGCGGGCTTGCCGACATTGTTCGAGCGGCCGACGAGGACGAGGTCGAGGCCGTTGTAGAACGTCTTCGGATCGCGGCCACTCTCCTCGACGTAGCGGTCGAGCATCCAGAAGACGGACGACGGCGTCGAGGGCACGAAGCGCGGCTGCCCGAGCGCGAGCAAGCCGGCGTTGTCCGGGTGCACCGCCTCGATGTCCTTCAGCGGATCGAGCGTCCGGTAGACGTGACCCTCGTTCACCTGCGAAGGCAGCGGGCGCAGGATCAGGATCCCCGAGACGCGCGGATCGGCGTTGAGCTTGCCGACGATCGCGAGTGCCTCGGCCTCCTCCGCGTCGGCGGGCAGCCGCTCGTGGGTGTAGCGGCAGCCGAGCTCCTCCGCGAGACGCCGCACACGCCGCTCGTACGCCTCGGCCGCGTACTCGTCGCCGACGAGCACCGTCGCGAGCCCCGGCACGATGCCCGACGCCTCGAGCTCGGCGGCGTCGGCCTCCACCTTCGCGCGCAGCTCGGCAGCGAGGGTATCTCCGTCGATTCGGTGGGCGGTCATCGACCCGCGATCCTAGTGGATCGCCTTCGACCCGGCGGGCAATAGGCCTCGGTTCACGCAATTCCCGCAACGTGCGGATATTGCCTCGGTGGGCCGTTGACAGCGTGCACCCTCCCCGCGTAGGTTGGCCGAGCACCGAGCACGGAGTCTCCAGCGCCGCAGAAGACGCAAGTCGACTGAAGCGCCAGAGAGCCGGCCAACAGGCAGGTCGTTTCGGCGACAGGTCAGTCGGCCCTGGCACTCGCGGGGATCACCGGCTCGGTGCATTTTCGTTGTCGGGCCAAGCCGTGGCCACGGGGCATCACCGAAACGGGCTGCTAGCGTCCGGAGGGTGGCTGCGGCTCGCTACCGGTGGGTCGTGCTGGGTGTCGGGACGGGCGCTCAGGCGACCGTCTCCGCCGCAGCGATCAGCGTTGCCGTGCTGGCGCCGGAGGTCCGGGCGCACTTCCACCTCACGCTCGCGGAGACCGGAATCGTCCTCGCGGCCTTCACGATCGGGATGACATTGACGCTGCTTCCCTGGGGAATCCTTGCCGACCGGATCGGCGAACGGATCGTCCTTCCCGCCGGGCTGGCGGCCTCGGCGGTGGCGCTTGCCGGCGTCGGCTTCGCCCGGAGCACCACCGAGCTCGTCGTCCTGCTCATTGCCGCCGGGGCCCTTAGCGCCAGTGTCAACGGCTCCAGCGGGCGGGCCGTGATGCAGTGGTTCGGACCCTCGGAGCGCGGGCTCGCGCTGGGAATCCGGCAGGCGAACGTCCCTCTCGGCGTCCTCGTGACGGCGCTCGTGCTGCCGCCTCTCGACCGCGCGTTCGGTCTCGGCTGGACGTTCGTGGCGCTGGCCGCCACCTGCGTCGCGGGCGCGCTCGCGGGGGCCCTGTTGCTGCGGAGCCCGGCCCAGAAGGCACGAGCGGCCGGGCCTCGCCGGCCTCCCTCGCGACCGCTGCGCAGCCGGGCGATCTGGCTGGTCTCCCTCGGGAGCGCGCTGATCGTCGTCGGTCAGATCGCGACGCTGGCCTTCACCGTGCTGTTCCTGAACGAGGGGCGCGGCTTCTCCACGAGTACTGCGGCGCTCGTTCTTGCAGCAGCCCAGGTGCTCGGTGCCGTCGCCCGGATCCTGGGGGGCCACTGGTCGGACAGGTTCGGCTCGAGGATCGTGCCGCTGCGCCAGGCCGCCCTCGGCGTCTCGGCAACGCTCGTGCTCGTCGCGGTGTTCGCTAGCGCGCCGGCCTGGGCCCTGGTGCCCGTGCTCATCGTCGCCGGCGGGATCGGGCTGTCGTGGAACGGACTCGCCTTCGTCGCTGCCGCGGAGATGGCCGGCGCGCGGGCTAGTGGAGCCGCCCTCGGCTTCCAGCAGACGGCCCTCGGCATTGCTGCCATCGCCGCGCCGATCGGGTTCGCCGCCCTCGTGTCAGCCACCTCGTGGGGCCTCGCCTTTCTGATTGCGGGCCTGTTCCCGCTGCTCGGCTGGGCCGTCCTGCGCCCGCTCGTCGGAGCTGCCGGCGCGGCTCGCCGGCACCCGGCCCCTCTGTAGCCGTTTCCCCGGGCGCCCGTCAGCCGGCTGCGAGGCGCTCGCGCAGGAGCGGCACGACGTCGTCCGGCTGCGGGTAGCGCCCGATCATCGACTTCGTGAACACGAGCTCACCGTCGACGTGCACGTCGAAGATCCCGCCCTTCCCCGGCACGATCTCGAGGACGTCGATCGCACCCGCCCACTCCTCGAGAATCGGCGCCACCAGACCGGCGGCGTTCGGCAACGCGCTTCAGGGGACGCAGTACTCGATCCGGACATGGTGGCGTGCGGCCATACGCCGATTCAATCACGAGGAGGTGCGTCCGCGCCGCGGCAGGTCGGAGCACGCGGACATTTCGGATACCGACACTACAGGGTAGTATATGTAAGCGATACGATCCGGAGGTATGAGTGCGATGCCAGACCCGCAGAAGGGACAACCGTTCAGCATTCGCTTTACGAGGGAAGCCGACCTCTACGTCGACGAGGAGGCACGGCGCACGGGACGGTCGAAGAGCGCGGTCGTCGAGGATCTCGCGCTCGAGGCGGCGAAGGCGCGGCGCTTTCCAGGGATCAGCTTTCAAGGCGAATGGCCCGATCGCGAGCCAGTGATCAACGACACCGGTTTTGACGTCTGGCAGCTGTGCGAGACAATCGACAACTACGGGTCGGTGGCGAGAGTGGTGGCGGACTTCCCGCTCGTCACCGAGCTCCACTGCCGGCTCGCCCGGTCGTATCGGGACGCCTACCCCGATGAGATCGAGGAGGCCATCGCGAGCAACAATCGCTCGCGCGATGAGCTCCAGGCGCTCTACCCGTTCATCGAGTGGGTCTCCTACGAGGAGCTCACGGCAGAGTGAAGCTGCTCCTCGACGCTCATCTTTCTCCCGCCCGGATCGGCGAGCCGCTTCGCGAGCTCGGGCACGATGTGCTCGCGATCGCGTCGGATGTGAGGCTTGCGCGTCTCTCCGACCGGGCGCTCATGCATTTCGCCGCGGAGCAGCAGCGCGTCATCGTCACATGCGACGGAGTGCACTTCGACCTGCTCGCGAGGGAATGGGCCTCGATCCAGCGCGACCACGCGGGACTCGTCATCGTCTGGTCACTGCGCAACGGCCAGATCCCGGAGATCGTGGAAGGCGTGCGGAATCTGACGGCTGCGCGGCCCCGCCAGCGCGACTGGAAGAACCTCGTGCTCACGCTCTGAGCGCGCTGCGGTCCGCACGGCTCCGCCTCACTCGTCTACCGTCTTCCTGACTCTGCCCGCCGACAGGAGGCACCGCGATGGAGTACGTGAACCTGGGCAACACCGGACTGCGCGTCTCGCGCGTGTGCCTCGGGATGATGAGCTTCGGCCCCCATGAGGAGCGGCCGTGGGCGCTGCCGGAGGCAGAGGCGGAGCCGATCGTCCGACGCGCCGTCGAGGGCGGGATCACGTTCTTCGACACAGCCGACGTCTACAACGGCGGCCAGAGCGAGGTGATCACGGGCCGCATCCTGCCGAACCTCCTCTCCCGCGAGGAGCTCGTGATCGCGACGAAGGTGCACGGCCGCACGACGCCCGGCGAGAACGGCCGCGGCCTCTCGCGCAAGCACGTGATGGCCTCGATCGACGCATCGCTGCAGCGGCTCGGGCTCGACTACGTCGACCTCTACCAGATCCACCGCTGGGATCCGCTGACCCCGATCGCCGAGACGATGGCGGCGCTCCACGACGTCGTCAGGGCCGGTAAGGCGCGCTACATCGGCGCGAGCAGCATGTTCGCCTGGCAGTTCGCGAAGGCCCAGGCCGCGGCCGAGCGGGCGGGGACGACGGGGTTCGTCTCGATGCAGAACCACTACAACCTCGTCTATCGCGAGGAGGAGCGGGAGATGATCCCCCAGTGCATCGACCAGGGCGTGGCCGTGCTGCCGTGGAGCCCGCTCGCGCGGGGGCTCCTCGCCGGCACCCGCACCCGCGAAGGCGAGAAGCTGACGTCGCGCGCGGGCAGCGACCGCTTCGGCGACTCGCTCTACGTCCCCGAAGTCGATTTCGCCGTGGTCGACCGCGTGAACGAGATCGCCGGGGAGCGCGGCGGTCCCGGCGCGCAGGTGGCGCTCGCGTGGCTGCTGCAGCGGCCCGGCGTGACGGCCCCGATCGTCGGCGCGACGAAGGCCATCCACGTCGAGGACGCACTCGCCGCCGAGGCGCTCGAGCTCACCGTCGACGAGGTGGCGCGGCTCGAGGAGCTGTACGTGACGCACGCCGTGTCGGGGCACGAGTAGGCCCGGGTCGAAACCCCGGTGAGAGGCTGAAGCCTCTCACCGCGGCTCGCTCGCGACGACCCGGATCGGACCGTCGCCGCACTCCACCCGGCGCGCGCCGCCACCCGGGTCGGTGAGGCGTGTCTGGAGGACGACGACCTGCCCGCCGTCGAGCTCGGCCACCGGCGCTCGCAGGCCGGACAAGCCAAAGGTGAGGTGCCAGGCCCGCACCTGGTTGTGGATCGACCGGGTCGAATGCGACCAGTCGATGCCAGGTCGCTCCCCACACGCTGTCGCCGTCACGCAGCGCCCAGGCGAGTGGGATCGGGCCGCGGTGACGCGGCAGCAGGGCGGGGTGCATGTTCACCGAGCCGAGGCGCGGCACGTCGAGCGCGGCCTCCGGGATCTTCCAGGGAAGACCCCAGCAGATCATCAGATCCGGCTCGTAGGCGCGGATGAGCGGCTCGATCGCGTGCCTGTCCCCCGCGAGGAGAAGGTCGAGCCCGGGCGGAGCGGAGGCGTCGGTCAGCAGAAGGTGCGGCGGCCGCTCCCGGCCGTCGTCGCGACGCGGCGCGAGCAGCGCGACCGGCACGTGGCCGAGATCGCACAGGGCACCGATGAGCGTGTCGGCAAGCGGCTTGATCGAGCAGATCGCGAAGACGCGCAGGCTCTCGGGCATCGTGGAATCGCGCTCCTGATTCGGTGGACGGGACCGGAAGGCTCGTAAGAATGACCGTCGTCGCTGCGGACTCCTTTCCGATCCCGAAAGGAGCACCGCAATGACACTCACGACACTCGACTTCCAGCTCGGCGACCCCGTGGAGCACCGCGGCATCGTCGTCACCCCCCTCTTCCCGGCCCGCGACCCCGTCGCCGGCTACATCACGCTCGACGAGGCGCTGCCGCGCGGCCTCACGATCACCGAGACCTCGGACGCCGGCTCGGTGCCCGAACTGGCCGTGATCAACCCGCTCGGCGAGGCCGTCCTGCTCTACGACGGCGAGGAGCTCGTCGGCGCCAAGCAGAACCGGATCCTCAACGTGTCGGTGCTCGTCGGCGCCGGCGGGAAGCTGCCGATCCCCGTCTCCTGCGTGGAGCAGGGCCGCTGGGCGCGCTCGACTGCCGACTTCGACTCGGCCCTGCACATCTCGCACGCCCACCTGCGCCGGCGCAAGGCAGAGATGCTCGCCGCGCAGCCCCTGGCCCGCGGGGTTGCGCAGAGTGAGGTGTGGGACGAGATCCAGACGAAGCAGTACAGAATGATGGTCGACTCACCGACCGGCGCTGCTCGCGACACCTTCGAGGCCTACGGTGATCGCCTCCGCACACTCGAGGACGCGTTCCCGCTCCAGCCGGGCCAGTGCGGCGCCGTGCTTGCGATCGGCGACGACCTCTGCCTCGACACCGTCTCGCGTCCCCCCGCGTTCGCGCTCCTGTGGCCGAAGCTGCGGGCGGGCTACCTGCTCGACGCGCTCGAGCGGCTCGACCAGCGGCCGGCCGACGTCGAGCGGATCGCCGGCTTCGTCGACGAGGTTGCCGACGCCGTCGTCACCCGCGGCCCCTCCGCCGGGCTCGGCGAAGACCTGCGGCTGCGCGGCCCCGGTGTGATCGGCTCCGGCCTCGAGCTCGACGGCGAGCGGATCCAGCTCAGCGCCTTCACGAGCAGCGACGGCGGCCGGCGGGCCTTTGGGCGCATCGCCCGGCCGAGCCGGCGGCGCTGACGCCGGCGTAACCCTGGGGAGAGGCTGAAGCCTCTCCCCGGCGCGCTGCGACCGCGGGAGCCGGAGCGGGCAGAGGCTTCAGCCTCTGCCCCGGGTTTCGCTCAGCCGTCGAACCCGGCAGGCATCGACGTGTCATGCCCGTCCGAGATCCCGAGCCGGTGGATGTCGTCCTCACGATCGGCGTAGCCTGCCGCCAGGAGCGCCGCCACGTTGCCACCCTCGAAGCACGCGCCGGTGAATCCCGGTGCCGCCGTGCAACCGAACAGCGCCCACGCTCCGCCGGGAACGAGCTCGCCAGCCTGCCACGTGCCGGCCGAAACCACGTGCTGGACGCGCTGCCCCGCGAGGACGTCGCCCCCGAGGATCACTTCGTCGCTGCCCCCGCCGGGATGCAACAAGACGAGCCGGATCGGATCACCGCCGTAGAAGTGCCACACCTCGTCGACCTCGAGGCGATGAAACAGCGAGCGGCTCGGCGGGTCGTCGCAGTAGAGACCGACGATCGCCGTGCCGACCGGCCCTCCGGCCGGCGTCGCGATCGTGCTGCGGTAGGTGCTCGCGAAGAACGTTCCCTCGACCGGCAGCGGCTCCATCCCGAAGTGCTCGATCAGCGCTGCGGCGACCTCGTTCACACGCCTGATGCTAGTGAGCGGAAGCGGTTCGGGGGGAGGCTGAAGCCTCACCCCGCGCGGCGCACGGCTAGATTCGGGCCATGACCGAGCCGCCCGCAGTCGCCTCCCTGCTCGACCTGACCGGCCGCATCGCGATCGTGACCGGGGCGAGCGGCAACATCGGGGGCGGGATCGCCCGCCGCCTGCACGAGGCGGGCGCCTCCGTCGTCGTGCACGCAGGCGGCCACCCCGAGGCGGCCGAGGCACTGGCTGCGGAGCTCGGCGACCGTGCGGTGGCCGTGGTAGGCGACGTCGAGCGTGGCGCCGCGGCGATCTGCCGCCTGGCCGTCACCGCCTTCGGCAGGCTCGACATCGTCGTCAACAACGCCGGCATCCAGCCGGTCGCGCCGCTGCTGGCGATCGGCCCCGAGGACGCCGCGGAGATGCTGCGGGTCAA
>Ga0315273_10014137_pt1 | contig 10279 bp, 6 predicted proteins | sample YL17G02_0_MG_FD_205753 | JGI IMG/M metagenome (GOLD analysis project Ga0315273, IMG submission 205753) | Sediment microbial communities from Yellowstone Lake, YNP, Wyoming, USA - YL17G02_0 | ecosystem: Environmental > Aquatic > Freshwater > Lake > Sediment | place: USA: Wyoming | collected... | reverse complement strand
GGGTCGGCTGGCAGTTCATCGTCCAGCACCAGACGCCCAGCGGGACCACGTGGCAGACGATCTACGCCAGCTCGTTCGCGAAGGCCAACGCCGCCGACAACCTGGCTGCGGCGTTCACGAATCGCACCTGGGTGGGCCCCAGCGACCCGACGGGCAAGTACCGCGTGCTCGTCGTGATCCGCTGGTACGCCCCTGGCAGCACCTCGGCGATCGAGGGGCAGGTGAAGCTGCGCGATTCGTACTACGAGTCGAAGTGGAACGGGCACGCCGTCATCAGCCCGGACTTCTGCCTCCAGGACTACTGATCCGCGGCAGCGGCAATCGGAGTCTCCCGGGGCGGCCGTCGGCGTCACCGAGACCGTCTCAGTCAAGGGGAATGTCAATGTCCGAAGGACCGCGCCGGCTCGCCCTTGTGGTGGGCGTATCCGCCCTGCTGCTCGGGATCGTCTCACCGGGGATCGCGACGGCCAGCACCCCCATCGATCCGGCGGTTGCGACGGCCATCGGCGCACCCGGCGTCGCCCTTCCGGAGTTCGTCGATTCCCCGGAGTCGCAGAATGTCGGCACCGTCAGCGTCGTCGCGCCGCCGGAGGCCGCACCGGTCAAGAACAACCCCGGAGTCTGGATCCTGGTCCCCGGACTCGCCACGTCGGTGTACTCGCGCGGCGGAGACAACCTGGAGATCACCGTCACGGCCGAGATGATTGCGAACGGCACGGTCTGGTTCCGGAGTCTCGTCGACGGGAGTGCAGCGCAGCCGACGGACGTCCATTTCAAGATGGGCTCGGCGAACTTCGACGGCACGCGGTCGTTCACCTTCGTGCAGTCAGCGGTCGCCGCCGGCGAGCACATCGTCGAGATCCAGTGGTATACGCCGTTCGGCGCGAGCGCCCAGGTCCGTGACCGGACGCTGAACGTGAACTCGGCCTCTCCGACCGCTGGAGCAGGGCGCCTGGCCGTGGCAGCCGGGATCAGCGGCCCGGACCGCATCAAGACCACGAGCGCGTGGGCCACCATTCCCGGCCTGATCACGACGCTGACCACCACCGAGACCACCACGCTCGCCGTGGTCCTGAGCGCCGAGGCCGACGCGGACAGCGGCCGCTTCTTTGCGCGGGCCCTGGTCGACAGCGCGGTCGTGTCTGATGTGCTGTTCGCCGAGGCCGGCAACGGCGGCCGGCAGGGCAGCCGATCGTATACGTTCGTCCTGCGCAACCTGGCGGCAGGACGGCACGTCGTCGCGCTCCAGTGGAGCGCACAGGGCGGCAAGAGCCGCATCGGCGACCGCACCCTTGCTGCGTTTGCGGCACCGGAATCGACGACCGGCGGCGGCCAATTCGCGTACGGCGCCCAGCAGGCGCCGACGAAGTTCACCTCATCCGGGTGGACCACCATTCCGGGGATGACGCGCAAGTTCACCACCACGGCTCCCAGCAGCAGCGCCACGCTGACGTTCGGCGGGGAGGTCCAGATCTCGAGCAACCGGATGTTCCTCCGGGCCCAGGTCGACGGCCGTTCGGTGGCGCCCGGAGATGTGACGCTGATCCAGGGTGGGTCCAAGTGGCGGGCATCCACGTTCTCGTTCACCGTGAAGAACCTCCGGCCCGGCTTTCACGAGTTCCGATTCCAGGCGGCCGTCGACGCAGGCAGCAGCGGCTACATCGGCGACCGGTTCATGCGGGTCGTCTTCAAGGACCGCTCGGGCGCGGAATTCTCGCAGTACTACCGCGAGCTGGGACCCAAGGTGAAGACCTTCAACTCGCTGGTCCTCTGCTTCGATCCACTTCGGCCGGACGTGCCGGCGCCCAGCCACGCGAGCCTTGTGAACATGCTCGAAGGCGCGGATGGCAGGCTCAACGTCCGGAGCTGGTTCAACGAGAACTCGGCCGGCCACGTCCAGGCGGGATCGTTCCAGTACGTCGGCTGCGACGATGGGAACTGGTTCCTGCCGCCGCCGGACCGCCGTGGCAACTGGTACTGGGACAACAAGCGGTTCGACCTGATGTGGCAGGACGCCATCAAGGCCGCCGACCCGGTCGTCAACTTCCACGCGTACGATCTCAATCGGGACAACAAGCTCAGTCCGGATGAGCTCACGCTCATCCTCGTGCGCCCGCAGAACGGCCCGTTCGGAACGAACCGGACCGTCAACGTCGCGGTCGACGGCAAGTCGCCCGCATTGAACTTCTGGGTCGTGGATGTCTACGTCTCGGCCTCTGACTCCCAGCGCAGAGGCAACGTCGGGCTGATCTCGCACGAGCTATCGCACGCGTCGGTCGATGCGTGGGACCTGCACACCTGCCCTTCCGCGACGGCCGCGGGTGCGTACAGCATCATGGACGCGACCTACACGGCCACGGACTTCGACCCATTCCACAAGCTCCACTACGGGTTCGTGCAGGCGCAGCCGGTGACACTCAACCCGCTTCGGGACAGCACGCTCCAGCTCGGCGCCGTGGAAACCCGTCACGAGGTCGCCGTGCTGTACGACCCGGGCCGGAATGACCGGGAGTACTTCATCGTGGAGAACCGCTGGCAAGGGACTGAATCATCCCCGACGTACGACGCTGTCCTCACCGGCGGAGTCGTGGTCTGGCTGGTGATCCAGGACCAGGACTACGCGCAGGCGTTCCCGCCGCCGGGCGGCGAAGCCTGTCCCGCTGGTCGCAACAGCGTGCGCAAGCTGGGGATCCTGACGAAGCCCGGCACCGCACTCGACCTGCGCTGGACGGACGGTACGAACGCCCACGTCCGCGTGACGGCCGACCATCTCAACGAGGAAGTCTCGACGGTGATGATCTCGAACCTTCCGTGAGCGCCTTCGTCGTGTCGCGGGAGGAGCGTCAGGCGAGCTGACGCCAGGTGGTGCCGCCCTTGCAGAACCAGAGGCGGCCGGACTTGTCGACGAACAGGTCGCCGCGCAGCCCACTCCGGGGATGCGTGGCGGCCGTCGAAGCCACGAGTTGGGCCTGCGCCAGGTCGCCGATGAAGACGCCACCGCGCCCCCCGGTCCCCACGCCCAGGACGCCTGTGTTCGCGCGCGCACGGGGTGGGGAGGCGTGCGAACCGGACGATCCGACGACACCCGTCCCGAATCTGCCGCTGCCCGGGCTGCCGTCCCACGCGTAGCCGCGGACCCCCGCGCCGTCGGCGGTGTCGATCTGGCCATGGACGCCCGCGCCGCCGACGCCGTGGGACACGGCCCTCACTCCGTCTGACGCGACGCTTTCCCCCTGGACTCCGAACCCGTCCCGGCTGAAACCGATGATCCCGCTCTGCGACTCACTCTGTCCGGTCACTCCGACGCCAGACGTACTCCTCCCTCGGATCCCCGTCCCGGAGACACTGAACCCGTCGACGCCGAACCCGGAAGCGCTTTCGCCGCGCACGCCCGTTGCCGGGCCGAGGCCGACGCCGTGCGCTCCGATCGCTCGGCTGTCGACGCCGCCGCTCTGGCCGAAGACGCCGTTCGCGGCGCCACTGACGAAATAGCCTCCGAACCCCAGTGCGCTCTCGCCGACGATGCCCGTGCCGCCTGCCCGACTTCGCCCGACCAGCAGCGACTTGTCGTTGGTGCGGTTCTCCAGGGTCGTGAGCGCGGTCGCGTCCGTGAAGGTGCCCCCCACGGTGATGGCCTCGCCGTCGGCTCGCGCCGGGCTCGCCTGGGAGTGCGCCATCACTCCTCCGCCCAGGACCGCGATGCCCAGCGTCGCCGCTCCCGTTCCGGCGCGGCGAAGCAACTTCCGCCGGCTGACCGTCGCCGATGGTTCGGGTTCCTCCGCAGACGTGGGTCCGGTGACGGCGTCGAGCCGCTCCCGAAGCGATGCGTTCTCGGCCTCCAGCCGCTGGAGCCGTGCCAGGATGGCGTCCAGGTCCGCCATGGTGTCCTCCCTCGTTGCCGTAGGAGCCGCACGGTAGCCGGTCGCTGGCTCGACCGCACGACGGCAAGTGGCCCGCGCGCCTCTCCGTCACCGAAGAGATCAACATTCACCCTGGCCTTGCCCCAAGCCAGTCCGGGAAGGGGCGCCTTCCCGTCAACCGAGGCGGTCGGCCAGGACCTCCGCGAGATGCAGCGCGCGGCGTCCGCCGAGGAACGCGATCTGGGTCCGGCAGCTGAACCCGTCGGCCAGGATCAGGTCGTCCGGACCGGTCGATCCGAGTGCCGGCAGGAGCGCCAGCTCCGCGACGGCGCGAGACACCGCCTCGTGTCCGCGCTCCGCCCCGAAGTTGCCGGCCAGGCCGCAGCAGCCAGAGAGGATCTGCGCGTCGGCGATCCCCACGCGGTCCATCAGCCTCCGGTCGGCGTCCGTGCCCAGCACGGCCTGCTGGTGGCAATGTGGCTGGACGAGCGCGCGGCCCGTCGCAACGCTCCCCACCTCCGCGCTCGCGGCGGCCCCCGGGCCGGTCCCGGCCCCTGCGACGGCGTCAGTCGCGGCGCCATCCGGAATCCGGGCGTCAAGCTTCAGATCCACGCCGTCGAGCAACTCCGCGAACGTGCTCACGCGACGCGCGACGCTCCGCGCCCGCGGGTCGTATGGGAGCAGCTCCACAAGGTCCCGCCGAAGCGTTGCGGCACAGGACGGCTCCAGCACCACGATCGGCTCCTCGCCGGCGAACTCGGGCGCCGCGAGCGTACGCAGCAGCACGCGCCGCGCCTGATCGAGCTGCCCCGTCGTGATCCACGTGAGGCCGCAGCAGACGTCGCCCGTGGGTACCACCACGTCGAACGCCGCAGAGCGCAGGACGCGAACGGCCGCGTGCGCGACCGTGGGCGTGAGGTGGTTGTTGAACGTGTCGGGCCAGAGGATCACCCGGCCGCGAGCCTGCAGCGGCGGCGCCTCCGGGCGGTGGCTGCGGACGAACGTCGCGGCCGCGAGCGGCGGGATGGCCCGCTCCCCGGCAATCCCGGCGATGCGCGCGAACGCGAGTCGCGTGGGCCTTAACCGCATGACTGCGTTGACCACGCCGGCCATTCGCGGCACACGGTGGGTGAAGCGCAGCCACGTCGGCAGCCACCCAAGCGAGTAGTGCGACCGGGGCCGGAGCCGGCCGCGGTAGTGGTGGTCCAGGAACTCGGACTTGTAGGTGGCCATGTCCACGCCCGTCGGGCATTCGGAGAGGCAGCCGCGGCACGAGAGACACAGGTCCAGGGCGTCGCGCACGTCCGTGGAGCGCCAGCCCTCCTCGGCGAGTGAGCCGGCGAGCATCTCCTGGAGCAGGCGGGCGCGCCCGCGCGTCGAATCCTCTTCCCTGCCCGTCGCGCGGTAGCTGGGGCACATCAGGCCGGCGCCGGACTTCGCCACGCAGCGACCCACGCCGGTGCAGCGCTCGACCGCGGAGCGGAAGTCGGCGCCATCGCCTTCGTACGCGAACGCGGGCTGGACCGGGAGCATCGTGGGGCGCGGACGACGGAGAGACGCGGTCACCGGGTCCGGGTCCACGACGATGCCGGGATTCAGGAGGCATCCAGGGTCCCAGATCGCCTTGAACTGCGCGAACGCGCCGATCATGGCCGGGCTGAACATCTTCGGCAGAAGCGCGCTCCGTGCACGGCCGTCACCGTGCTCGCCGGACAGCGTCCCGCCGTGGCTGACCACGAGGTCCGCCGCGGCGTCCATGAACGCACCGAGGCGCTCCTCGCCGCCCGGCCGGTCCAGCCCGAATCCCGCGCGCAGGTGGACGCACCCCTCGCCGAAGTGCCCGTACGTGGTCCCGCGCAACCCGTGATCGCGCAACAGCGCACGCAGGTCCACGAGGAACGCGGGAAGTCGCGCCGGCGGAACCGCAGCATCCTCGAACCCGGGCCACGCGCCTGAGCCGTCCGCGAGCCGCGCGGACCGGCCGGCGCCATCCTCTCGGATCCGCCAGAGCGCCTGCTGCGCGCGCAGGTCCTGCATGAGCGCAACGGATGCGTCCCCGGGGCGCCGCCCGATGGTGCCCGCGAGGGCCACCCCGTGGCCCCGCGCCGCCGCCGCGGATTCTCCGCCTGCCTCCACGAGGAGCCACGCACGTCCTGACGGGAGGAGATGCTCGGGATCGCGCCAGCTGCCGAACTGCTCGGCCGTCATGCTCTCGACGGTGAAGGGCCGCTCCGTGAGGATGGCCGTCACCGCGGATGCGGCCTCGATGTCGTCGGCGAACCCGAGGACCAGGAGGTGGCGGACTGCGGGCGGCCGGACCAGGCGGATGGTGGCGGCCGAGACGACCGCACAGGTTCCCTCGGTGCCGACCAGCGCCCGCGCGACGTCGAAGCCGCGCTCCGGCAGCAGCCAGTCCAGCGAGTAGCCGGACACGCGCCGCGGCCACGGCGGAAGCTCGCGGCGGATCAGCGCGCGGTGCCGGTCGGAGAGCGCGCGGAGCCGGCTCTCGAGAACAGTGCCCAACCCGGGGTTGCCACTGCCGGGCATGGTGCCGACCGTGCGCCGTTCGCCGTCCGCCGTGACGAGGTCCAGCCCCAGCACGTTCTGCGCGGTCGTGCCCCACAGCACCGAGTGCGAGCCACACGCGTTGTTGCCGATCATCCCGCCCAACGTGCACCGGCTGCGGGTGGAGGGATCGGGCCCGAACCGGAGACCATGGCGCGCGGCGGCCACGTTCAGGACGTCGAGGACGACGCCCGCCTGCACCGTGGCCGTGCCCGCGACGGGGTCCATGTCGAGGATCGCGTCGAGGTGGCGTGACGTGTCCACGACGACGCCCGTCCCGATCGCGTTTCCCGCGATGCTCGTGCCGGCACCGCGCATCGTGACCGGGACGCGCGCCTCCCGGCAGATCCCCACGATCGCGACGAGATCCTCCACGGATCGCGGGGCGACGACCACGGCGGGCAGCACGCGGTAGTTCGATGCATCCGAGGCGTAGAGGGCGCGCGTGCCGGGATCCACGCGGACTTCGCCCGCGACCGCATGACGAAGCCGCGACTCGAGGACGGGGATGGATTCCGAGGTGGAGTCACCGGAGCGTGCCGCGTACGGCCGCCGCGCGCCCGGGTCCGACGGCCGCGGATCCCCGTGGCCGGCCCCTCGATCAACGGTTCGCGAGGTCACGCGGGGTTACGTCTCCTCGTCGCCGAGGAACTCGGGCTCGTTCTCCGCGTACCACGCGCGCAGCTGCGCGGCGGTGAGGCCGGGCCGCCGCGACACGGCGGCCACCGACCGTTCCAGCTCCCGGAACGCCGCCATGCCCCGAAGGATCACGGGAACCGCGGCACGCGCAATCCGGATCACGCCGCCCTCGTCCGCCATGAGAATGTCGCCGTTTTCGATCGTGAGCGGGCCGATGGCGACGGACCGGCCGAAGGCAGTCATGCGCAGCTGGTCGTAGGCCGGAACGATCCCCGTCGCCCACACCGGCGCACCCAGCGCGGACATGGGCCGGATGTCCATCACGCTCCCGCCGACCACGGTCCCCACGCATCCGAACGCCGTGTACTCGGCGATCATGCCGTCGCCCACGATCCCGCCCCGCCCGGGCTGCGCACCGATGTCGGACATCACGGAGATCTTCGGGCCGGGCGCGGCCTCCATGTGTTCCATCCAGTCGAGATAGTCCGCGTTGACGGCGCCGGTCTCACCGGCCGTCCACTCGGACGTCATCGCATAGCCCACGATCGGCAGCGGAAGATCGGGGAACAGGCACCGCAGCTCCGGGCCCGAGTACGCCGCGGAATCCGCGAGGCCCTGGAGCTTCATCACGTTGTAGATGGCGGTGCAGTCCTCGCGCCGGAGCGCCTCGAGCTGCTCCGCCGGGATCGGCGCGAACATCGGCATGTCGCCTGGCTCCTCTCCGTCTCTGCGCTCAGAACAGCGATTCGCCGGGGGCGAGATACCGCTGCGCGATCTCGAGGTCGATCTCCACGCCGAAGCCTGGCGCGTCCGTCAGCGGGACGAACCCGTGCTCGTCGAACGTCTCGACGCCTTCGCGACGGACGACCTTGCCGATCCACTTCGCGTCCCAGAAGTGGTACTCGAGCCCGATGAAGTTGGGGCAGGCGGCGGCTAGGTGCGCCTCGGCGATCGTGTTCATCGCCGAACCGTTGTTGTGGATCGCGAGGGGGATCGCGTTCATGTCCGCGTAGTCCGCCACCTTCTTGCCCTCGTGGAGGCCGCCGACGAACAGCAGGTCCGGGTGGACGATGTCCACGGCCTTCCGGTCGATCATCTCGCGGAACTGGTCCGGGACCAACATCTCGCCCGCGCAGATCGGGATGGGGCTCTCGTCGCGGACGCGCTTCTGCGCGTCGAAGTTGAGGATCGGCACCGGGTCCTCGAACCACTTGAGGTTGAGCGGCTCCAGCCGCTTCGCAAGGCGGATCGCCGTCTCCGCGTCGAAGCTCATGTGGCCGTCCAGCGCGATCTCGGCGTCCGGGCCCGCGACTTCCCGTACGGCAGCGAGCCGTTCGTACGTGAGCCGCAGCTGGTCCGCGCGCATCTGGCGGTTCCACGGGTCGCGGTTCAGCTCCGGCGCGATCCACTCGGCGTCGAACTTGAAGTCGCGGAAGCCCTCGTCCGTGACACGCTGCGCGAGATCCCGCCAGGACTGGAGGTTCGTGGGATCCGCCACGCCGCTGCGGTCGAGGTAGACGCGGATGCGGTCCCGGAACGCGCCGCCGAGCAGGTTGTACACGGGCGTGCCCAGGATCTTCCCCGCGAGATCGCAGAGCGCCATCTCGACGGCGCTGACGCCCCAGGCCATGGGCCCGTCCACCGTTGCGGTCCCGCTCATCTGGGGGTCGTAGGGTGGCAGGCCACCCGAGAGCATCGCCCGGACGAAGGGGTTGATCGCCAGCGGGTCCCTGCCGATGAGCCAATCCCGCGCGTAGGCGATGGCCTGCCGGTCGCCCATGAAGTTGCCGGCCTCGCCCAGGCCGTAGACCCCGGCGTCGGTGTCCACGCGCACGAGCAGGACGTGCCAGGACCGCTCCACCCCGCCGACACCGTGCGGGTCCGGGCCCAGCAGCAGCATCGTGCGGACGTCCGTGATCTTCATCTGCTCCCCTCGGTGGCGGGTCTCGCGCCGTGCCCGAGTGTATCGGTCGCCCTCGCTCGCCGGGAGCTCAGCCGGCGCCGTTCGCCATCGCGGCCCAGATCGGCGCCAGCCGGGAACGCACCCGGGCTGGGAGCGGGCCCCGCGCCACGGACGCGATCGCATGGTCCAGCTGCTCCAGGGTGGAGATGCCGACGAGGACCGTCGTGGGGCCACCGTCTCCGATCGCGAACCGGAGCGCCAGCTCCACGAGGTCCGTTGCGGCGGCGTCCAGCAGCAGTGGCGCGAACGAGCGCGCCCGCTCCACGTCCGCCTCGTAGGACGCGCCTGTGCCGATCGGCGGGACCGCGGCCATCCCGATGGGATGCCGCTCCACCGAGCCGCTCAGCGCACCGCCCGCGATGGCCCGGATTCCCACGGTTCCCATGCCTGCCACGTCCGCGCGCGCCACGACGCGCCCGAAATCCTGCGCGGGGAAGCCCGGCAGCACCTCCACGACGGCGCTGGGATTCAGCAGGTTGTACGCCACCTGCGCCGAGTTGAACCGGCCGGAGTCGATCACGCGCTGCACCGCGGCCGTCTCGCCGAGGCCGGTGATGCCGATGAACCGGGTCTTCCCGGCGTCGCGCATCCGCTCCATGGCCGGAACCACCTCGCCCAGCACCTCGTCCGGCGTGAGCGCGCCGTCGAGGCCCGTCGTCGAGATGAGGTTGTGCAGCTGGAGGAGGTCCACGCCATCCCGGCCCAGGCGCCGGAGGCTCGCGTCCATCGATCTGCCGATTGCCGTCGCGATGTCTCCCCGCTCCTCCGGCCCAACCCGCACCTTGGTCGCGAGGACGATCTTCGGCCGCAGGCGCGCCAGCACGCGCCCCAGGTTCGTCTCCGACGCGCCGTCGCCGTACACGGGGGCGGTGTCGAAGAACGTGATTCCGGCCGCCACGGCCCGCGCGACACCGCGCTCCTGGTCCGCGGCCGTTCCCCGAACCATGAGGCCACCCACGGCCCCGCACCCGAAGCCGAGCGCCGAGACGCGCAATCCCGTGGAGCCGAACGCCCGTGAGTCCATCCCAGCCGCCTTTCGCGCTGTCGCACGCCCCGCCGATCCGCCCTCGCGCCGGCTGGGCGTGAACGGTGCGGAGCGCTCTCCATATGATCCGCTGTGGCGCGCGGCCTGCGCGCCGTCCGGACATACGCGGGCCGGGGCCGATGCGCACATTTCTCGTCCGGGGAGTTAGCGAGTAGGATTCAGGCCTCGACCGGCCCGTGACGAGGGGACTCCGCTCCATCCGTGCAT
>Ga0315273_10014136_pt1 | contig 10279 bp, 3 predicted proteins | sample YL17G02_0_MG_FD_205753 | JGI IMG/M metagenome (GOLD analysis project Ga0315273, IMG submission 205753) | Sediment microbial communities from Yellowstone Lake, YNP, Wyoming, USA - YL17G02_0 | ecosystem: Environmental > Aquatic > Freshwater > Lake > Sediment | place: USA: Wyoming | collected... | reverse complement strand
AAAAACTATTTTTGCCACCAAGGTTCCGAAAAACTCCAAAAAGGGCCAGCTGAAAATATATCCTATTAGACCTCCTTGTTTTTGACCTATATTAAAACTTTCTAAAGTTCCGGTGATGCCCACTATAAGTATAAAAATGGCTAAAATTGCCGGACCGACGAATTTTTCATATTTGGTGGCGAAAAAAACCAAACCGCCCAGGATAAAAACCAGGGGGGTCACAAAAACTGCCTTACCAATTAAAAAGGTAAGGCTTTTCATAATCGCCTTACCTGCCATGCCCGCTAAGTCAAAAAAACTTAAAGCAACGATTATGGCCAGAATAAAGGTTATAATTCCTAGAATCCACTTCTTAGTCTCTTCCGGCAAAGAGAAAATACTTGATTTTTTAATCCTTTCTCTTAATTTTCTTTGTCCGTTTAGCGACGGATTTTTTTTGTTTTTCTTCTTCATGGACAAATCCTGTTCCTGCTGGTATTAGCTTACCAATTATTACGTTTTCTTTCAATCCTTTTAATCTGTCTTCTTTCCCCTCGAGAGACGCTTTGATCAAAACTCGCGAAGTTTCTTGAAATGAAGCGGCAGAAAGGAAACTGTCGGTAGTCAAAGCCACCTTGGAAATGCCCAATAGAATGGAAGCGCCTTGAGAAATTTTCTTTCTTTCTTTTTTCAAACGGGCATTTTCTTCTAAAAATTTGGTCTTGTCCACAACCTCTCCTGCGCCGAAGCCTGAATCGCCAGGATCTTTTATTTTCACCCTGGAAAACATCTGGCGGCAAATGGTTTCAACATGTTTGTCATTAATTGAAGCGCCCTGAGAAGCATAAATCTTTTGAATCCCTTTGATAATATATCTTTTGGTTTCTTCCTCTCCAACTATTTTAAACAATTCCTTTAAATCCAGATTTCCTTCGCAAAGCTGTTGTCCTTTTTTAACTTCTTCGCCCACACTGACCAGAATTGCTGATTTTACTGGCATTTGATATTCAATTAAAGGTGTTTTATCTTTGTCTTTTTTGAAAATCCTTTCAATTATTCCCGTTTCTTTTTTGGCTGGGGCTTTCTTCTTTTTGTCTGCCGGTTTTATCCTTATAATCCTGTCCTGGGTTATTTCCACAACTTTTCCGTCCACTTCCGAAATTTCCGCTTTTCCGCCCGGTGTTCTAGCTTCAAAAATTTCCTGAACCCTGGGTAAACCGAACGTAATGTCTCCCCCGCCGGCTACTCCTCCGGTATGGAAAGTTCTCATTGTCAGCTGGGTACCTGGCTCACCTATAGCCTGGGCAGCCACGATTCCTACCGCTTCTCCTATTTTCACCACCTTGTTATTGCCCAAATCCCAACCATAACATTGCTGACAGACTCCTCTGACCGCCTTGCAGCTTAAAGGAGACCTTATCTTTACCCTTTCAACATTATCGGCAATAATTTTTTCGGCTTTTTCCCAATTAATAATTTCTCCTTTTTTACAAATACCCGGTATATTTTCCGCGTTAACTCTTCCTAAAATTTTATAAACGAAATTCTGGCCGATTTCATCGGCGTCTTTTCTGCTGACAACAAATCCTTCTTCTTCGCCGCAATCCTCTTCATAAACTATTATTTCATGAGCCACGTCAACCAGCCGCCTGGTCAAATAACCGGCAGTGGATGTTCTTAAAGCAGTATCAGCTGTTCCTTTTCTGGCGCCGTGGGTAGAAATAAAGTACTCCAAGACGTCAAATCCTTCCTTAAAAGAACTCTTTACCGGCAACTCGATAATCTGGCCGGCAGGATTGATAACCAAACCTTTCATTCCTGTCATCTGAACCGGCTGTCCCCAGGAACCCCTGGAACCGGAATCAATGATTTGGAAAACAGAACCTTCCTTGGGCAAGGTTTTGGGCACCAAAACTTCTATGGCTGTTTTTACCCGACTCCAGATTTCAATAATCTTACTGCCTTTCTCTTCCCTGGAAAGCAATCCCTTTCTGAAATGTTCCTCAATTTTTTCCACTTCTTTTTCGGCCTCTTCCATGATTTTTCCTTTTTCCGGAGGAACGATTAGATCATCCATTCCCCAAGAAATTCCCGACCAGGTCGCATATTCAAAACCAAGGTTTTTTATCCTGTCTAAAACCTCTTCTGCTTCCTGGGGCGTATATTTTTCAATAATATATCTGCTTATCTTTTCTAAATCTTTTACCTTTACAATATTATTGTGGAAAGGATAATCTTCCGGCAAACATTCGTTGAAAAAAATTCTGCCCACGCTGGTTTCGTCAATTTTAGGATTTAAAATATTTATTTTCGCCTTGATGTCTATATCATTAAACTCGTAAGCTATTACCGCGTCTTCCTCGTTTACAAAAGTTTTTCCTTCTCCTTTGGCTCCTTCATTGATTTTGGTCAGAAAATAGCAGCCAAGGCTGATATCCTGGTAAAGAGTGACTATGGGAATACCTGTAGCCGGTTTTAAAAGATTAAGGATAGAAAGCATGATTTCCCTGGCCTCTTTTTGAGCTCTGTCGGAAAGTGGCAAATGAACCGCCATCTGATCTCCGTCAAAGTCAGCATTAAAAGCCTTACAAACCAAAGGATGAACCTGAATCGCCTCTCCCTCAATCAGAATGGGATAAAAAGCTTGCACCCCTAAACGATGAAGAGTGGGCGCTCTGTTTAATAAAACAAGTTTGTCTTTCACCACTTCTTCCAGATTTGCCCAAACTTCGTCGGTTTCCTCTTCAATTAACTTAGAAGCGCCCCTGACGTTGTAGGCCATTTCCTTGTCTAAAATTTTCTTAATGACAAAAGGCTTAAAAAGCTCCAGAGCCATCTTTTTGGGAATTCCCACCTGGTTTATCCTTAATTCCGGCCCGACTACGATTACCGATCTTCCCGAATAATCTACTCTTTTACCCAAAAGATTCTGTCTGAATCTTCCTTGTTTTCCCTTGAGAATATCAGCCAAGGATTTAAGCAGTCTCTTACCTCCTGTGGTGGCAACCGTCATGGTTCCCTTTCTCATTCCGTTGTCAATTAAGGCATCAACCGCTTCTTGAAGCATCCTTTTTTCGTTTCTGACAATAACTTCCGGCGAACCTATTTCCAAAAGGTATTTTAAGCGGTTATTGCGGTTAATGACTCTTCTGTAGAGGTCGTTCAAATCGGAAGAAGCATAGCGTCCGCCGTCCAATTGGACCATGGGCCTGAGATCGGGCGGCAAAATGGGCAGAACGGTTAAAAACATCCATTCCGGCCTGACGCCTGCCTTTAACATTCCTTGCATAATTTTTATTCTGGCTAAAATCTTTCTCTTGGCTAACGGCTGGGCCGTTTCCAACGCTTTTTTCATTTCTTCCATTTCTTTCTTAAGATCGATTTTCTCAAAAATATTTCTTAAAGCTTCTGCTCCTGTTTCTGCCTCAAAAGCTTCGGCATATTTCAAAGAAAGACGGTGATAATCAACTTCGGAAAGAGTTTTTAAGGTTTTCAAAATGGAGATTTCTTCTTTGGCTCTGTCTCTAGCTTTTTTAAGAGCATCCATTTCCGCAATGGTAATTTTTGATTCTTTTCCTTTTTTACTTTTGTTTTTTAAGGCTCTTAATTTTGTTTTGTATTCTTTTTCAATTTCTTCCAAAGCTTTTTTCTTAGCCTCTTCGTTTGTTTTAGTAATAATATATGAAGCGAAATATATTACTTTTTCCATCTGCTGCATGGGCACATCCAAAACCATTCCCATTCTTGAGGGAACTCCTCTTAAAAACCAGATGTGGGAGCAAGGACTGGCTAATTTAATATGGCCCATTCTCTCCCGCCTTACCTGCGCCTTGGTAACTTCCACGCCGCATCGGTCACAAACTATTCCTTTATAGCGAATTCTTTTGTATTTTCCGCAATAACATTCGTAGTCTTTGGTAGGGCCAAAAATCTTTTCGCAAAACAAACCGTCCTTTTCCGATTTCTGGGTACGGTAATTAATGGTTTCCGGTTTGGTAACCTCACCGTAAGACCAATCCAAAATATCCTCGGGTGAGGCTAGTTTTATTCTGATGGCTTCTAAATCTGCTACTCGCATGTTATTTTTTATAATCTTCTTTTGGTTTTTCTTTTACTTCCACGTTCAAACCCATTGATTTTAATTCCGCCACTAATAAATTAAAAGAGGCGGGGATGCTGGGATTTCTGATTTCTTCTCCTTTTAATATTGCCTCGTAGGTGGTGGCTCTTCCAGCCACATCATCAGATTTTATAGTAAGCATTTCCTGTAGGGTGTGGGCCGCACCGTATCCTTCCAGAGCCCAAACTTCCATTTCTCCGAATCTCTGTCCTCCGAACTGGGCTTTTCCTCCTAAGGGCTGCTGAGTAATCAAGGAATAGGGGCCGATGCTTCTCATGTGGATCTTGTCCTCAACCATATGAACAAGCTTCATCATATATATGTATCCTACAGTAAGTTTCTTGGGAAAAGGCAGACCAGTTCTTCCGTCATACAAAGTGATCTTTCCATCTTCCGGTAATCCTGCTTCTTTAAGCTCTTTTTTAATATCTTCCTCGTTTGCACCGGCTAAGGACGGAGTAAACGCCCTGTAACCCAACTTCTTGGCTGCCCAACCGAGATGAGTCTCTAAAATTTGTCCGAGATTCATTCTGGAAGCAACAGTCATGGGATTTAAAACAATATCAACCGGCGTACCGTCTTCCATAAAGGGCATTTCTTCTACCGGCAAAATCTTGGAAATTACTCCTTTATTTCCGTGCCGACCGGCTAATTTATCACCGGCTTTGGTTTTTCTTAATTGAGCTATTTCCACTTCGATTGTTTTTATCACCCCAGGGTCTAATTTATGTCCCATTTCCCGGGAAAAAACTTTAACGCCGATTACCCTTCCCTTTTTTCCGTGTTGCATTAAAAGAGAGGTATCTTTCACTTCCCTGGCTTTTTCTCCGAAAATAGCCCTTAACAATCTTTCTTCGGCGGTTAAATCAGCTTCTCCTTTGGGGGAAATTTTACCGACCAAAATGTCATTCGGTCCCACTTCGGCCCCAACCTGAATAATTCCTTCTTCATCAAGATATTTCAGTTTTTCTTCCGAGACATTGGGAATGTCGGGAGTGGTGATTTCCGGTCCCAGTTTTGTTTCCCTGACATCGCAGCTAAGGCTTTCTATGTGAATGGAAGTATAGACATCATCTTTTACCAGTCTTTCGGAAATAATTATTGCATCTTCAAAATTTCCGCCTCTCCAAGACATAAAAGCCACCAGAATATTCTGACCCAAGGCCAGAGATCCTTGGGAAATAGAACCTCCGTCGCTCAAAACATCTCCTTTTTTGACTTTTTGCCCTTTCTTAACCAGCGGTCTTTGATGAAAACAAGTATATTGATTAGTTTTAATAAAAATTCTCAAATCATAATTTCTTAACTTAGGGCCGCCTGCCGTGGATTTTTCTTTTTGTCTTATAACAATATGGCTGGCGTCAATTTCAACCACTGTGCCGTCAACGTCTGATATGACTTCCAGACCGGAATCCCTGGCCACTCTTTCTTCTACCCCGGTAGAAACTAAAGGCGGCTCAGGGTTTATTAAAGGTACGGACTGACGCTGCATATTAGAACCCATCAGAGCCCTGTTAGCGTCATCGTTTTGCAAGAAAGGAATACAGGAGGTGGCAATGGAAATGGACTGCTCGGAAGAAACGTCAATAAAATCAACCTTGTCTCTGTCAGCCATACCCGGCTCGCCTTTTATCCTGGCTTCCACTCTCGAAGGAATAATATTTCCCTTGTTATCAATCGGCACTGCTCCGGAAGCAATATTATATCTTTCTTCCTGGTAAGCGTTCATGTAATGGACTTCCGAAGTTATCTTTCCTTTTTCTACTTTAAAGTAGGGGGTTTCCAAAAATCCGTAGTTGTTTATTCTGGAAAATGAAGCCATGTGGCCGACCAAGCCGATATTTGGACCTTCCGGGGTTTGGATAGGACAAATCCTTCCGTAATGAGAAGGTTGAACGTCCCTGACCTCAAATCCTGCCCTTTCCCTTGTCAAACCACCTGGTCCGGTTGCCGACAGTCTTCTTTTATGTTCCAGTTCGGCCAATGGATTTTCATTGTCCATAAACTGAGACATTTGTGAAGAAGTAAAGAATTCCTTGACCACGGCCATAAACGGCCTGGGATTGATTAATTGGCCGGGAGTTAAAGTGTAAACATCCAAGGTAGACATTCTGTCTTTGATTATCCTCTCCATTCTCATAAGTCCCACCCTTAATCTGTTCTGTAATAATTCATTTAAGGTTCTCACTCTTCTGTTGCCCAAATGATCAATCTGATCAGCTAAAGCGCCGGGCGTATTGTTCAGCCTGATTATTTCTTTAATAACCGCTACCACGTCTTCTAATTTCAATACTCTGTCTTGAACAGTGATTTCTTCAGTGGTTTTTTTGTTTTTTGCCGCAGTTTTTGATTTTTTAGATTTAAAATCAGGGCTTAATTCCGGCAAACGCTGCCACATTCTCCAGCGGCCAACTTTAGAAATATCATATCTTTCAAAATTAAAAAACATGTTCTCAATTAATTCCCTGGCTGTGTCGGGAGTGCCCAGGTCTCCCGGCCTTAGTCTTTGATAAATTTCTACCAAGGCATCGGCCTGACTCTTTGTCGGGTCTTTTTTCAGGGTTTCCTCAATATATTTAATTTTTTCGTTTCTATCCGCATCCTGAAATAACTCTTTTATCGCATCGTCGTTAACGACACCGAATGCTCTTAATAATGTAGTTGCCGCAACTTTTCTTTTCCTGTCTATTTTTACCCCTATTGCGCCCGAAGAATCTGTTTCAAACTCCAGCCAAGAGCCTCTGTTGGGAATAATTTTAGCTCCAAAGTAATTTTTATCGCCTGTTTTTTGATTAGTGAAAAAGGCCCCAGGTGAACGAATCAGCTGGGAAATGGTAACTCTCTCCACGCCGTTAACAATAAAAGTTCCCCTCTCAGTCATCAAGGGGAAATCAGCCAGAAAAACTTCCTGTTCTTTGCTTTCTTTTGTTTTCAGATTTACCAATTTGGTTTTTACCCTCAAAGCGCCCTCAAAAGAATCGTTATTCTTTTTTGCCTCCAAGTCGGTCTTGTATTTTGACCCCTCCATCTTGTAATCCAAAAACCAAAGCTCAAGCTCTTTGCCTGTGTAGTCTTTAATAGGAGAAACTTCCTGAAAAAGTTCCTTAAGATCCCTTTCCAAAAACATTCTCCAGCCTTCTTTCTCAACTGAAAGCAAATAAGGCAAGGGTAGAGAAACTTTTGCTTTAGCAAAATTTTTTATCTTTGTGCCCAACATAAAACAAAAAAATCCCCCAAAAGGTATTTAGGGAAGAAATATGTTTAAATTTTTAGAAAAAGTAAAACAGAGCCGAAAAAGGATTAAAAATAATCATTAGAATCCGTAGATTTAATATTACAGCAGATACTAAAAACTGTCAAGCCCCCAAAGGGTTATTTTGTGCTTGCCGGAGCTTTCAGCTGCCTTAGCTTTTCCTGGACATCCTGGTTGCCAGGATTTAAACTCAACACCTTTTCAAACTCATCAATAGCCTTAGCTGTATCGCCTATTCTCTGATAAGCAACACCCAATGAATAATGAGCATTGGAAGAATCTGGCGTCAAGCTAATTACTGCTTTAAATTGAGATATAGCATTATTGGTCTGCCTGTTATTGAAATAAAGCCTTCCCAACTCAAGAAGAATTTCCGGAGATGAAGGATTATTAATTGCCAATCCTTCCACCTGCTTTATTGCCTCTCCCAAGTTGCCCTCTTTTTCATAGATTAAAGCTTCCTGAATCAGCGCATCGGCATAGTCAGACTTTAATTCTTTGGCTTTAGCAAATTCTTCTTTGGCTTTGCTTATATTATTGACAGCTAAATACAGTTTGCCGATTTCGGTGTGTAAAACCGCGTTAGCAGGTTCTAGTTTGACCGCTGTTTCAAATGATTTTATTGCCCAGTCTGCAGCTCCATCAACCATACCCACAATTTGTCTGTAAATCATCCCCAAGGTTTCCCAGCCAGCTACCTGATTTGGCGCTAATTCCGTTGCTCCTTTTATATTAATATTATTCACTTGTCCGCCTTTGGTATAGTTTATGGCCTGGAAAACATAAATAGATAAAAGATTCTGGTCTCTTTGGCTGTCCGGTTTCTGAATTTCGGCCAACGATTTATCCAAATAGCGCCTGGCCAAAACTATCCTATAAGTCGGCTGATAAGGATTAAGTACCGTTGCTTTTTCTAATTTGTCAGTATCCGCCCCCGCAATGGATTTTTGATAATTTATGTCAGCCAGATAAAATCTGCCGGCGAAGAAATATAGCGCCAAAACACCAACGGCTAAAACTATCAATAAAACAGAGAAAATCAAAGCCAGTTCCGGGAAACTCTTAAATGAAATAGTCTTTTCTTTTATGGGTTTCTGCCAAGTAACCGCCGATAGGGCCATAAACAGCCAGAAGTAAAAACCCAGGGTTGTATTTTGGTAATAAACAAACTGGCCTATCAATAAAGCTAAAAACATCATTGTTAAGGGCACTGTTTCCCTGTTCTGCTGTATGAATAAATAACTTATCACCAAAAAAATGACGATCAGGAAAAGATAAGAAAGAATGCCCAAGAATCCGGTTGTTGCCAAAACTTCAGTAAAATAGTTACCAGGCCTGTCAAATCTTATCTGCCATAAAATACTCTGATTGAAATCTTTCGGTTTGAATTTGGTGAAATCATAGTAGTAAGTGCCCATCCCAGAACCGACAAGTCCGCTCTTTATGTTTTCCGTCGCTGCCTTAAAAGCGACTATTAAAGAATATCTCTGATTTAAAACCTGTTCCTGAGGAAACTGGCTTTTAAATATCATTGTCTGAAGGCCAGAGGTATTAACGAAGAGAAATACCGTTGATATGATAATCAACATTATCGGCAGGAGCAATTTATTAACATCTTCCCTGAACATTCTTTTCCCCAAGGCAATTATCACGCACAAAAGAAGGGTTATTAAAAGCAATATCCAGGCCCTGTTAAAATCAATAATTATGAGAAGGATTAAAGAAAAGAATAAAAGTGAAGAAAGAATAAACTTTTTGGGTTTATAGTCTTTTGATCCCCAATCTACCATTATTAAGCCAGTTAAAAAGACTATCGCCTCTGCTAAAAATATGGCTAAACCTTCTAAACTGCCGCCTATTGGATTAAAAGTTGTTCTGGTCATTACTGCCGGCAATCCTTTAAAATTGTTCCAAAAACCAAAAATAGATAAATAGCTCAGTAAAATAACGAAAAAGGTTGACCATAAAAATATTTTTATTATCCCCGAAACATTCAAGCCCGCCAGTTGGTAATTCACTTCTTCTTTTTTTGTTTTTTGATTAAGCGCTTTGGCTTCCGCTACAAGATTATTAGTTATCAGAAAGTAGGTTAAAACCAAACTAATTAAGGCTATTATTCCATCTGAAAACTTACCGTAAAATCCGAATATGCTTGATATTTTGTCTGTTGAAAAAAATATCCCCACAATGGCAACCAATAAAAATGCGACTATAGGAATATCCAGCGGTGTCCTTTTGAATTTTATTTCTTTATCAACCAAAACCATCTTGGCAAGCCAAGCAAAAAAAGTGAGAGAAGTTAAAAAGAATAATAAATACTGCTTGTTGAATTCAAAAACCTCAAAGGAAAAAGGCAGGAAGAACAGAGGTAAAAGAAAAACAAGCAGATAAATATTTGTTTTAATAATTTGGTTAAGTGTTTTAGACATGTTTTTTAATTAATTGATAATTATATATTATACCTTTTAATTTAATTTTAATCTATACGTTTATTTAGTTCAAGGGGCCTAGGGACTCATCGATAAACAGCAGGTTATTCCTGTGTGCAGACACCACGTATCATATCATAGATTTAAGGGTAATTTTCGATGTTTTCTAATATCCCGATAGCTATCAAAGCGGTAATCAAGCCATTTCCCCCGTAACTTACAAAAGGCAAAGATATGCCAATAATGGGTAAAAGGCCCAGATTCATGCCAATGTGGATAAAAATCTGAGAAATTAAAAGAATGGCAAATCCGGTACTGAAAAGCCTGGGAAAATTACTTTGGCTTGAAAGGGCGATTTTAAAAATCCTCCAAATTAATATTAAAAAGAGGAGTAAAAGTATTAAAACCCCTATCAATCCAGTTTCTTCGGCAATAGCAGAAAAAATAAAATCATTCTGCGACTCCGGTAAAAAACCGTATTGGGTCTGCGAGCCTTTT
>Ga0315273_10014135_pt1 | contig 10279 bp, 9 predicted proteins | sample YL17G02_0_MG_FD_205753 | JGI IMG/M metagenome (GOLD analysis project Ga0315273, IMG submission 205753) | Sediment microbial communities from Yellowstone Lake, YNP, Wyoming, USA - YL17G02_0 | ecosystem: Environmental > Aquatic > Freshwater > Lake > Sediment | place: USA: Wyoming | collected... | reverse complement strand
TCACCTTTAGAGATATCTCGCATGGCGACAAGGCTTATTTGGCCCCGGATGCCAGCATTCGGTTCGCAGGAATGATTAACATAATCTCCTGGATCTCCAACCACTAATGGTATTAAATAAACTTCTTCCTCTATCTGAATTCCGTGCTCTACAATATGATGGGGGTACTTCCTAAGATTTGCCTGCGTGACGATTTCACCGCCCCATACGCAGAGTAATTCGCCTGCTTTAATAGCTTCCCTGGTAAATAACCCCAAACCGCCTTTCTCGGGGCAGGTACGCATTTCCAGTTTTACTGATGTGTAAGAAGGGGTGGGATCATGTTCCATTTTTTATTATCTCCTTTACCTGAAATCTAATGGTTTAATTTGTCTGTAGGTTATCGACCTTGCATCTTCTGATTTGGAGGGTGACATATGCATCCTGCTTTCAAAAAGAATATACCTGGTTAGCTGACTTCCTAATTTCTTGACAAAAAATATAGAAACCCTCCCCTCTCTCAGCAGAAAAGAAGAGGATCCCTATAAGAAACTACTAATATGAATTATAAACTATATAAGAAAAAATATCCAGATGTTTGTGGTTAATTATTTCGATTACCAGCACATTTGCATAACATGAAGGATGCGAATTTCAATTTGCAGATCGCCGACTCCTAGGACTTTTCTCGGCTTTAGTTTGTTGAGTGTGATACTGGGGTACAACGATCTTCTGAATTTTGCTGAGTCGTCTGTCCTGCATACGTGCACTGATCCGGGGGTCAACCTCATCTTCTCTCTGCGTGGTTGTGATCACTGTTGGCAGTTCGGCATTATAACGGTGATTAAAAATCTGGTAAATTTTCTCACGCGCCCAGGGTGTGGCGCTTTGAGTGCCTAGGTCATCGAGAATTAATAACCGTGCAGTAAGCACGTCTTCAAATAATTGGTCGTAAGATATTGTGCTGCTTGGATTGAAAGTTGATCTCAAGTGATCCAGCAGGTCGGATACGACGACAAACATGATTTGATCACCCAGCCCCGTGCGGTAATTGCCAATTGAAGCTGCAAGGTGAGTTTTTCCAATCCATGTTGAACCCATGAAAACCAGCCAACCTTGTGGGTTTTCAGCATAATGCTGTGCAGAATTAAATGCTTTTTTCAGGCTATCCAATTCATCAGGTGGTATTTTCTCGTGATCGCGCAGGCTGAAATTGCCAAAAGTTTGCCGGGCATGCATGTTAAGCGAAGAAAGCTTGTGTTGAATCGTCTCTTCAGCAGGTCTCCTGTAATCCGGCGCGGTGATGATAAAACGCATGACCAGGTCAGGATCCAGCAATCGCGATCGGATTCGTTCTTCCATCATTTCCATTTTGACATTTGTGGTAATCACTGTAGGAAGTTGTCGAATGTAACGGTGGTTTATAATTTGGAATAGTTTTTCCCTGGCCCAATTTGTTGCATTTTGAGTACCCAGGTCATCCAAAATCAACAGGTTCACATTCCGAATTTCGTCGAAACGGTCTTCAAATTTCACTGCTGTATTTTCGTACGAAAACCGAAGCCAATCCAGAAGATCGGGAACAGCGGCGAACATTGTAGGAACCCCATTGTCGATAGCGAAATTTGCAATGGCTGCTGCAAGATGGGTTTTTCCACAACCGTATGGACCGATAAGTACAAGCCAGCCTTTCATAGAGTCAGCAAAATGCCTGGCACTGTTATAGACTGCGGAAAGGGATTGAGTTTCTTTGTTTTCTGGACCACCATGTCCTTGGGTATCAAACGTGTCAAAGGTCATCCTTTTCAATGCGTCCAGGTTGCTGAGGCGATACAAAAACTGACGTTCGGCAGCGACCAGTTTTTGCTGTTGACAGGAACATATTTGCAGCTTGCCAAAATCTGGATGTTCGACTGGTAAATCCTGGCGAACGTAACCAATTCCACCACAATGCGGACAGTTTGGGTCTCCGGGGAATTGACGGTTTGCTTGATACTCTTTAGTATTCGCCGACTTCCCCGTGTTCGCCCTCGATGTAGCGTCGGTAATCTTTTTGAGTGTTTGATTGATTGGTTCCATTACGGCCTTTCTCTAACCAGGACTGCAAGATCGCTTCAATATATTTCCAGCGGCGGACGTTATTTTTTACGGCAATATCAATGGCATCTTGTATCCATCCCGGTGGGTAATTGTTTTCTGCGTCAGATAAAGTATCCGCAATAAGTGGCGTCAGTGGGCCAATATTTTCTTCATAGAGCCGGAAAATATTTGGACGCTCCATGTCCAGGGAGATAATTGATCGATCATTTTCACCAGGTGCCCATTTTCCTTGCTGAAATGCTTTAAATGCCGCTTTGCCCTGGGGTGAATTGAGGAAATATATTATCTTATTCGCATCATCATCGCTTTGGGATTTTAAAAAGATTCCTTTTTCAACAACCCGATCCAGTGCTTCTTTTAGCGAGGTAATCCCGCCTTTGACTTCTGAACCAAGACTATTTACCAGTATGGAATCACCTGCAAAATCTTTAAAAGTAACGAACGGAATTTTCTGTTCCTGTCTCCCTATAAACCAGAATGCGTACAGCACCAGTTTTATTTCGGCAACGTGGTCGAATCCTGTCAGGAGCTCTGTAAAGAATTGAGCCGGAATAGAGATTGGATGTGTATTTGATTGGGTGAATCCAGCAAATGGTTTCATGGGGAATACTATCTCTGTCCATGTGTGGCTGCGTTTTCAAAGCGTGCCAACTTGTTCAGGAATATCATCTCGATTCCTGGATGGGTTGGACCGTTACGATGTTTTGCGACGATGATCTCGGCGATGTTGGCACGCGGGTTGTCTTTGTCTAACATATCTGGCCGGTGGATGAACATCACAATATCGGAATCCTGTTCCAGGCTTCCGGATTCCCTTAAATCAGAGAGGATTGGTCTCTTACCTTCCCGTTGTTCTACCGCGCGAGAAAGTTGAGCAGCAGCAACGACCGGGACATTCAATTCGCGTGCCAGAACTTTCAGGTTTCGTGAAATATACGATACTTCCTGTACCCGGTTTTCGGTCCTGAAATCACTACTCATCAATTGTAAGTAATCTACCAGGACCAGGTCGAGTTGATATTCCAGGTGCAGCCTGCGGCATTTTGTTCGAAGTTGCAGAGGTGTGATGGCTGGTGTATCGTCCAGGAAAATCTTCGTGTCGCCCAAAACCTCAATCGCATGGGTGAAAAGCGGCCATTCACTTTCATCCAATTTGCCGCTACGTAAACGTTGAGAATCAATACCGGTTTCCTGAGCGATTAAGCGTTGAACCAGTTGTTCATTGGACATTTCCAGGGAAAACATGGCGATGTGTTTTTTATATCTCTGGGCTGCATTTTTTGCGATCGACAGAAGGAAGCCCGTTTTCCCCATTCCAGGTCTTCCGGCAACAATGAGCAGGTCTGATTTTTGTAGTCCACCCAGCAGGCGATCCAGATCAATATACCCTGTCGGAACACCATAAATTTCCTCATCCCGCCGGGAAAGCATATCCACACGGTCATATACTTCGCTGAGTACCTGTTGAATAGGCTGCAGGTCATGACGAATCCGGCGTTCGCTGACCCCAAAAATGGATTTTTCCGCTTGATCCAGGATGATATCAACACTCTGCTGCTGGTTGTAGGCCAGCTTTGCCAGTTCATTTGCCGATGCCAGCATGCGCCGGCGTATCGAAAATTCTTCAATTATTTTTCCATAAGCAGCAGCATGTAGAGAAGAAGGTGTCTGATTGAAAAGAGATGTGATATAAGCTGCCCCACCCGCTTCAACCAGCTGGTTTTGTTGTTCCAATTCCTGGGTCACAGTAACAATATCGATTGGAGAACGACGTTCATGAAGTCGGGTAAATGCTTCCCATATCCAGCGATTGCGGATGATATAGAAATCATCCGCCTGAAGTAATTGCGCGACATCATAATAAGATTCGGGATTGATTAACACCGCTCCCAGCACTGCTTCCTCAGCTTGCCTGCTATGAGGTTGAGACTGGATCTCAGGTGCGGAGCTTAGCACATCGGTTGGAAGATAATCACTCATATGATATTTTTGGGATAAATAAAATTTTGAAATAATTCTGATTCACTGGAAAATAGTCTTCCCCTAGTAGGTATTGGCTAGCTTCGGAAAATCATTAAAATGTGCACCCTTTATAAATTATGGATCATCATGATCGGGTTTCTGATCATCTGTTTCATCGTCTTCCTTCTCGGAGGGTGGTTTAGGGCTCCCTTTTTGTTCAAGGTTTTCAAGGAAACTTTCAAAAACAGATAATCTATCTTCGGCTTCTGCATCTTCGGTCGGTGCATCAGTACTGCTGGAGGTGGCGGATGGCTCTTGTGATTGGATATCTTTCTCTGGAGTAATTCCGGCGGTATCCATGACATCACGTGAAACCAGAATGGGAACGTGGGTACGTACAGCAATCGCCAGGGCATCGGATGGACGTGAATCTACATTGACGATCTGTCCGTTGACCTCCACAACAAGGTTGCCAAAGAAAACGTCGTCACGAAGGTCAACTACCTCCACCCTCACAAGTCGTCCGCTGAGGGCATTCATCATGTTTTTTAGAAGATCATGTGTCTGCGGGCGCGCAACTTCAATTTCTTGCAGAGCGATGGTAATGGCTTCAGCTTCATAAGGCCCAATCCAAATGGGGAGATAGCGTTCTGTATTGCTTTCACGAAGAACAACAATGCGCTGCTGGTTGGTTAAACTGACCCGCACGCTGTCGATTCCAACTTCAACCATCCTTGCCATAAAAACCTCGTCTATCTTAATACCGTATTAGCAGTGTAAACTTTATTCTAACACGGGGGATTGAGAGATGCAATCATAAATGCAATCTGTCACAAAAATGTTAAGTTTGATGTATAATTGAAAAACCTTTATCCCTTTGAGGGGGTTTAAGGTATGGTGAAGATAGAGGCATCGTAGCATGGTATATATCGAACCTGGGCTTTTTAAGTCGGTATAACTGAGTGGAATTGTCTTAAGATATGGTAACGGCAAAAATACTTTTAATTGAAGTGAACAGATCAGAAAGCCCAACTTTTGCGTCGGGTCTGATTAATAAGGGGCATCAGGTAAATTGCGTACGAAATGGTACTGCTGCATTGACATTAATAAAAAAGGATGTTCCTCACCTTGTAATTATTAATGCGGCTTCCATGCGCACTTCTGGTGTACGCATCTGCCAGACTTTACACCTGGAACAACCAAAACTGCCTATTGTTCTAGTCGTTTCTGAAAATTCGGACCTGCTAAACAATGTTGACGCAGAAGTCGTTTTGATCCTTCCTTTCACTTTGCAGAAATTATTGAACCGTATTCGACCCCTCCTGCCAGCGAAGAAAAACCAAATTCTCCAGGTGGGGATGTTGCAACTGGATAGTGAATTACGGATAGTCCACATTCACGATAAGACCGTTCGCTTGACGCCTCGCTTGATTTATTTACTTAAAGTCCTGATGGATCGTCCGGGCGAGGTAGTTGAAAGGAAAGAGCTTTATAAGACAGTGTGGGATACCTCTTACACGGATGATATGCGCACATTGGATGTTCATATAAGTTGGTTGCGGCAGGCTTTAGAGGATGATCCACGACATCCAGTAATGGTAAAAACGATACGTGGAGTAGGATATCGCCTTGATATTGAATCAGAAGACTCGAGGCACCCTCGCCAGCAAAGGCCTCTCAGAAAACCCCAAGGAAATGCTTGACAACCCATTTGACATGGGTATAATGACAACAATTATATATGACCTCCGGGAATAAGTAATTCGTATACTTTTCAGAGAGCCAATATTTGGTGAAAATTGGTAGGTAGGCGAATGAAATCCACCCCGGTTGCCCTTTTGGGCAGGGTGTTCTGTTGAGTTTGATCAACCAAAAAGAACCGGTGGCAACCGTTATCTCCAGAATAAGGTTATGGATACCAAAAACAGGTTTTCATAATAAAAGCAGGTGGCACCACGAGCAAGCCCCCTCGTCCTGCAAAACGAGGGGGCTTTTATATTCGGTTAAAGCGAGGTTGGAATGTTAGATATCAATGTTATTCGTGAAAACCCAGATAAAGTGCGCCAGTCTTTACAGGTGCGCCAAATGGACCCTGGAGTGGTAGATCATCTGCTTCATCTGGATAGCCAGCGCCGTTTGTTGCTAACCGAAACCGAAGGGCTGAAAGCCCAACGGAATACGGTTTCTAAAGAAATTGCCCGATCGAAAGATACAAACGAACGACAGATGAAAATCGAAGAAATGCGTAAAGTTGGTGAACGAATCAGTGAGCTCGATGAGCAGGTTCGGAAAATAGAAACCGATTTGCATGCGGTGGTAGCTACGATACCCAATTTTCCGGATGAGCGCGTGCCATATGGAAAAGACGAACACGAAAATGTTGTCGTGAAAAACAATGGAGAAAAACCCTCCTACGATTTTACGCCAATTCCACATTGGGATTTGGGCCCAAAACTGGGAATTTTGAACTTTGACCAGGGAACCAAAATTTCTGGTACTCGTTTTTATGTTCTGAGCGGTGCAGGGGCTCGCCTGCAAAGAGCATTGATCTCCTGGATGCTGGACCTGCATATCAGGCAGGGATACCTGGAGAAATATACACCTTTCATGGTCCGAGGAGATACATTGTTTGCTGCCGGCCAGCTGCCAAAATTTGCTGATACACTTTATCATGATATTGAAGAAGACTACTGGATGGTGCCTACTGCCGAAGTCCCATTGACCGGGCTGCATATGGGGGATGTGATCGAAGAGGTAAAACTACCTTTGCGATATACAGCTTACTCCCCATGTTTCCGGCGTGAAAAGATGAGTGCCGGTAGAGATGTGCGGGGGATCAAGCGCGGTCACCAATTTGATAAGGTGGAGATGTATATCTTCTGTAAACCAGAGGAGTCAGAACATGAATTTGAAAAAATGCTGTCTGATGCTGAACAGGTTTGCGTAGAACTGGGATTAGTACACCGGGTGGTTAAATTATGCACAGGTGACCTGGGGTTCAACGCGCATATGACTTATGATGTCGAGATATGGTCACCAGGAGTTGGGGAGTGGCTGGAAGTTTCATCAGTATCCTGGGTTGGAGATTTTCAGGCTCGTCGGGCGAACATTAAATACAAACCTGCAGATGGAAGCAAAGCACGCCTGTTACATACCCTGAATGGATCAGGGCTGGCTTTGCCCCGCACCATGATCGCGGTTCTTGAGAATTACCAACAGGCTGATGGCAGTGTGATTGTCCCGAATGTATTAAGACCATGGATGGGGGGTATAGAACGCATCTCCCCCGAAAACGAAACATGACTTTGCTAACGCTGACTACGTTAAGATTGATTCTCCTGGCAGTTATGGCCTTCGGAGAACTCGGGCTGCTCATCCCACTCATCCCGGGTCTTTCCATTATCTGGTTATGCACATTAATCTATGGTCTCATCACCGGATTTAGCCTGGGGAGCGGGATCATCTTTGGCATAATTACCCTTTTATGGATTGCAGGGGAATTGGTGGATAATCTGGTAGTGGGCGCACGTGTTCGCAGGAGTGGAGCCAGCTGGTTATCTCTGGGTGTGGCCATGGCGGCTGGCATTGCCGGGAGTCTTTTATGGCCACCCTTGGGGGGATTAGTTGCGGCACTCGCAGCGATCTTTATTGTGGAATTCATCCGTTTACGAGACTGGCGATTGGCGTTTCGCTCTGCGCGTAGTATGGCAGCAGGTTGCGGTTGGGCAGTCATCATCCGTATGGGGATTGGTGTGATGATGATATTCCTGTGGGTCATTTGGACTTTCTGGGTATAAAGCCAGCGATTATGGTTGTTCCCAAACTGGAATTGAAACCTTACAAGGCGACTGGTGGTTGCATTGAAGAAATATCTCCAGGAACATGGCGGTTAAGCATACCCTCTGGGCCGTGTGGGGAATATCGCTGGGCACAACTGGATAATTACCGCCACCTTCCCAGGAAGAAGTTTGCATATAATCCCCCGCTAAACCTGGCACTGAAAGCGCGAGTTTCTACACCTGATCTTCAGGGCACGTGGGGTTTTGGCTTTTGGAATGATCCATTAAGCGCAAGTATAGGTCTGGGTGGAATGGCTCGGCGCTTGCCAGCGTTACCAAATACAGCCTGGTTTTTTCATGCTTCTGCGCCCAATTATCTTACTTTCCGAGATCACCATCCTGCCCAGGGTTTTCTGACAGCGACATTTGCATCCCCCCTTATCCCTTCGCTTCTGCTGGGTTTCGGCATTCCATTTCTTCCCTTCCTTGCCTGGCGTGTGTCTGCCCGGTTATTCCGGAAGTTGATCCGTATTCTGGTTCAGGAAGATGCTGTCAATCTGGTCATTGACCCGACTGAATGGCACCAGTACCGGATGGAATGGTTGGTTGATAAAGTTGTTTTCCTTATAGATGGAATCAAATATATCTCCACACCGATTGTTCCCCGCGGGCGCCTCGGCCTGGTGATCTGGATTGACAACCAGTTTGCCGCGTTTCCCCCGGATGGGAGATTTCGTTTCGGTACGTTGAATACAATTGAATCTTCCTGGCTGGAAGTTGGGGGGATTGAAATCTGGTAATTTAATTTACCCGGAATATTAAATCCAAAGCCAGACCTGCCATAAACAGCGCGCCGTAGATTCGGCTGTGATAAAAAGCTGAAGCTACATAATATAATGGCCAGATGCCTGGGGGATAACCGGCAGGTTCATTATCTGGTTTTGGGTGGAGAAACACCAGTACCACTTTTGGGATAACCTTGAGGGCTAATAGAACAATCAAAATCCACGGGGAAAGGTATTGCGCGGTTACCAGGTAGATTACGATCAAATACATGAGCAGCATCATGACCAGGTCTGCAATGCGTGCAGGTTTTTCCCCAATAATGACGGGGAGGGTATGAATATGCTTGGTTTTGTCTTCATCCACCTTGTCAATGTGTTTGCCAAATATGGTGGTTGTTGTTCCCAGGGCAAAAGGTATGCTGATCAGGACGACAGGCCAGCTCCAAACACCGCTGATCACGTAATAACCTCCGCCGACCATTAAAGGACCCCAAACCAGAAGCACGGCGATTTCTCCCAAACCGATATATTTAAGAGGATATGTGTAAAACAAGACGAGGATTATTCCTGTGATCAGAAGTATCCAACCAAGCTTTCCGCTGAGAATAACCAACGGTAAGCCGGCTGCAAGTGCAATCATGCCGGTAATTGCAGAATAGATTAAATTCTGACGGATACTCATCAATCCTTGTTGGATTGGCTGGGGACCGTAGCGTGTTCTAAAATAGTTATCTACATCAACCCCTTTCCGGTAATCTGTCAGGTCATTTAACAAATTATTTGTCGCGTGGGCAAAGACCAAGCCAATCGTCAACAACAGCCAGCGGTTCAGGTCGAACATTCCGTCACGAGCAGCCAATAAGCCAGCAATAATTGAGCAGAAAAGGGAATAAAATAACGCTGCAGCTCTTGTTGCTACTAACCAGCGTGAAATAATATCCAACTGATCCCATTCCTCTCTATTGATACGGGGAATTATCTGGATCGCTTTTAGCCAAAATTTTAGATTCATATTAACCTCTGGGGTAGTTTATAGGTATTTTACTGTTGACTGGTGCTTAACGCTTATCATTCAGTCCACTGGGTATGTAGATGGTACCTTCCTGGGGGTCACCAATGCTTTGGATTTGTTCCGGTTGTCTCCCCGCCAGCCAACCAATATATGCAGACATGAGTGCATCCAGTTCGTGTTGGTTGAGGATGCTTTGAAGCGGTAGAATGCCCTGAAGCAAACGATGACGGGTGATTTCTTCAAAGAATTCAATGGGGTCCGTCACAGGGATTTCGTGTTCAAATAAAACAAGTTGGCGCTGAATGCGACCTTCCAATGAGCGTGCTTCGTATGGGCGGTGACCGAGAAGCGCCCAATATCCTGCCTCAGCGTTGGTTTCCATACGGATGTTGGTAATTCCCAGAGCGGGATATGCCAGGAAGCCAAGATCTTGAAGCAGATCGTAAAGCTCAAAACCATAACGCATCCATTTTGGACAATCGGATAAAACTGAGGGCGTACGGTTTGCATGAATACCCCTAAGGATCAGTTCATATTCAACCACACGCAGGTTTTGCCACCACTCACCGGCTGGTACAGGTAAAAGGTTCTTTCGTACCGCAGGTTGCCGCATCAAACCCTGATTGAGCCTGGACGGAGAGTTAATGACCGCCAGGACATTT
>Ga0315273_10014134_pt1 | contig 10279 bp, 8 predicted proteins | sample YL17G02_0_MG_FD_205753 | JGI IMG/M metagenome (GOLD analysis project Ga0315273, IMG submission 205753) | Sediment microbial communities from Yellowstone Lake, YNP, Wyoming, USA - YL17G02_0 | ecosystem: Environmental > Aquatic > Freshwater > Lake > Sediment | place: USA: Wyoming | collected... | reverse complement strand
AAGAAGACGTGATTATTTTATATAAAATAAGTATTTTATGTAAAAAAGCATCTGATTTCAACTTAGGTCAAACGCTTTCTTTGTTTAACTGAAAAGAATAATCCATTTCTTTCGGTCTCAACCTCTTCATAAGAATACATTGAGATGGGTTTCAATTCAATTTCACTCAAAGGCAAGATTTATATTAACTTATTTCAAAAAGAGCAATTGTAACATTAATGTGAAACATTGTTCTTTTTAATAATAATCTTAAAACGAACTAATGATTAAACATACCTCTTTTAAAAATCAAACTCCAGTTAAGTATTGTTAATAAAATTGCTCTTTATCCTCTTTACCATCTCATTTTCAAGATATTCCCAACCCAGTAACCACCAAATGCAAGGATAATGTTCTCCCACAATATGGTTGATCCAATAAATTCTCTTTGTGGACAAATCCTGGATCATCAAATAAATGAATCCGGATTCAAAATGGACATTCAATATTTTAATAGCATCAAAATGGGTTCCCTCAGATTTTAAATAGGCACCATTAAGCAGGATGGTCCTGTCAGGAATGGTTAAGAGGCAAGGACTGTTAATATAATAGGAATTCCCTGGCAATTCTTTGAAAACTATAGTGTCACCGGTATATGAATGTGTATTAGGTTTTAGTTCATTCATTTTGTATGCTGATAATATCTATAATTAATCTTAATTTCAGATTATGCTATAATGTACATTTGTACACTGATAGAGGGATCCCTCCGGATACGGAGAGTGCCAGTCCATATGGTCAGTAGTTGCGGAGTGCAGCGTCAATATGTTTTTAATGTGATCCATTTTTGGGCATTTGCTTTTTAATAAATACTTGGAGATACTGAAATAGCTATATTTAATCAGACAAAAAAAAATCCCAAATGAAAAAATATTTTGGCCAAGATTTGACCTTTGAATTTTTTTATAAAATTTTATAAAATTTTATAAATAGGTGGCTATGATATTGATATAGGATATATTATAAAATTTTTAATGAAAATATTCTAATCATTGTTAAATACAATTTTAAAGGTAATTTTTTGTGGCGGATTTTGCGGATTTTGTGGCGGATTTTGTGGCAGAAAAGACAAAACCCATTGATAATCAATGGGTTTTGAGTGTCAAGGGGCGGTGCGGACGGGACTGATCTCTCCGCCATCCGGCGGATCGATCGGACCCTTTCATCCTGAGGTTATCTGGCCAAAAGAAAACAAAAATGCTGCTGACGCAGCATTTAACGTATTTTAATCCTTCGGCTTTTGTCGGTAAACTGACAACGCCATCGTCTTAAAATACTAAAGCCACGCTTTCGCATGGCTTTTTGTTTTCATTTGCGGTGCGGACGGGACTCGAACCCGCGACCCACGGCGTGACAGGCCGTTATTCTAACCAACTGAACTACCGCACCATTAAATGCGCTGCAAAATTAAGTGAATTTTTAACTCCACAAAATAAATTTTATTAAAAATTTATATTGCAGATTCAAATCGCAAATGCAGCTTTATTATTCAAAGAAGCAAAAAATACTTCTATTAGTAATAAAATTTGAGCTATTCTCTGGGGCTTTTGTCTTGCGCATTACTTCTTCTTCCTACTTCCTGTTTCCTACTTTCAAATATATATGCTATTTTTATCCCTATATCATCTTAAACCAAAATGAAATTCGGGACAAGCTGTCTTAATATTAGTATTTTAAAGACAAATTTTGTTTTATAAAAAGAATGAAGAAGTTATCATTATTAATAATATATTTTTCATTATCTTCATGGCATCTGGCTCAGGGCCAAGCTATTGATCACTGGGAGACTGCTGTATTCAAAAACGATACCTGGAGATATTTTGTAGGTACTTCAGAACCTGATGCAAACTGGAGATCTCTATCATTTAATGAGGAAAGCTGGGCCCAGGGAACAGGAGGATTCGGGTACTCAGATAATGATGATAATACAACAATTCCTCAATCCACCTCTGTTTTCCTGCGAGCCTTATTTATTGTGCCTGACACAGCTTTGATAGCAAATGCTTTACTGAGTATGGATTATGATGATGCTTTTGTAGCTTATCTTAATGATGTTGAGATTGCCCGTGCCGGAATAACTGGTATACACCCGACTTTTGACCAGACAGGAATTGACCATGAAGCCAAAATGTACACAGGAGGATTACCGGAATCATTTATTATTAACAAAAATCAGTTAAAGACCTGTCTCTTCAAAGGTCAAAATGTATTGGCAATTCAGGTTCATAATAGTTCTCCTTCATCTTCAGATCTCTCCTCCAATGCCTTTCTTTCATTTGGTATAGTGAATTCAACAATTGGTTTCCGCCCTTTTCCCTCCTGGTTTACTGCTCCACTTGACTTTTCTTCATCGAACCTGCCTATTGTAATTATAAATACTGATGGAGGAATGGAAATACCCGATGAACCCAGGGTGCTTGCAAACATGAAAATAATTTACAGGGGAGAAGGTTTACGGAATTACCTTACTGATCAGAATACACCCGAATATTTAAACTATAATGGCAGGATTGATATAGAAATCAGGGGTTCCAGCTCACAGTACCTGGAAAAAAAGCAATATGGCCTCTCTACAAAAAAAGCTGATAGTACTTCAAGTAGTAATGTAAGTTTGCTTGGTTTACCAGGCGAAAACGACTGGATACTCAGCGGATTGGCATTCGATCCATCACTGATCCGCAATTACCTTAGTTATAATTTATCACGAATGATCGGGGAATATGCAAGCAGAACGGTATTCTGCGAAGTAATGATAAATGATGTATATAAAGGACTTTATCTCCTTCTGGAAAAAATAAAATCGGGACCCGACAGGATTAATATTAATGAAATCGGCTCATGGGATAATACTTTTCCGGCTGTCACCGGAGGATATATCACGAAAGCAGACAAAACAACAGGGGGTGATCCAATTGCCTGGACAATGTCAAGCTATTTAGGTATAAACGATGTAGGATTCATCCACGAACTGCCTAAGCCTGAAAATGTTACATCCGAGCAGAACGCCTACATCCGATCTGAATTTGTTAAACTGAGCAGTACCGTCTCAGCCGGTAATCTATCTCTTGAAAGCGGGTATCCTTCTGTTATCGATATACCCTCTTTTGTTGATTACATGATCTTAAACGAGTTGGCTGCAAATGCCGATGCATATCAGTACAGTACATTTTATCATAAGGACAGGAATGGGAAACTGAGAGCTGGACCTCTATGGGACCTGGACTTAACCTACGGTAATGATTTGTTTATCTGGAATTTTGATAGAAGCAAAACTGATGCCTGGCAATTTTCCAACGGTGATAATGAAGGTCCTAAATTCTGGAGAGATTTGTTCAATAACACGAAATTCAAATGTTATCTGTCAAAAAGATGGAACCAGCTGATACAACCCGGACAGCCTTTAAATTTTTCAGGCGTCGAGCAGTTTATCGATCAGACTGTTGCAGCTATCAACGAGGCTGCGGTTCGTGAAAATGCTCTCTGGGGAACCATAGGCGATCACGCGAATGAGATACTTAAACTAAAGACATTCTTACAACAACGAATATCCTGGATTACAAATAATATTGGGTCATATTCAGCTTGCAGTAATGTGGAAACTCCTCCGCTTGTTATTACAAAAATCATGTACGATCCGATTTCGACCGTTGATTTTCCAAACAGTAAAGACCAGGAATACATCGAAATAAAAAACACAGGAAATAATACAGTTATATTGACAGGGGTTTATTTCAGTGGTACAGGATTTGTTTACCAATTCCCCGTTAACTCTCTTATTGGACCAAATGCAACAAAAATACTGGCAAGTAATCCGTTAGTTTTCACAGCAAAACATGGTTTCTCTCCATCCGGACAATTTACAAGGAACTTATCAAATACAGGTGAGAACCTGGTCCTGGTCGATGGGTTTGGAAATGTAATTGACAATGTTCTGTATTCAAATCTGCCACCATGGCCCAATGCTAATGCCAATGGGTATTCCCTGGAACTGACCGATCCTTTGTCAGACAATAGTATAGCAACTAACTGGTCTGCTTCTACTCCTACTATCGTGTCGGTTGAAGATGCCGAAAAGGATCTATTGCTGAAATTTTATCCCTCACCTGTTAGAGACAATCTTATAATTGAGTCTACTGGGAGAAAGTATATATTACAATTATTTGATTTCCAAAGCTGTTTATTACAAGCTATCAATGTTAATTCTGATACTTATAGCCTTGATATGTCTTCTTATTTCCCGGGAATATATCTGGTTAAAATAATTACACCTGATGGGAGTTTCATCCGAAAAATCATAAAAGAGTAATCCCGGCTTGCGGTTTGCGGCTTCCGGTAAAAGATAATTTGAAAACGAAGTCATATCCCACAAAGGCTCATTAGGTTTATGAATAGATCAAGGTAACGGTTTGAAAAAACTAAAATTCACACCTCCGTAATTACGATGCTCAAGAAATAATTTATGAGCGGTAAAACTTAAGCCCTTCGGATGTTCAAGTACAAAAAAACCATCTTCATTTATCACCCCGGCCTGCGTAATAAGATCCGGCAGTTCTTTCAACCATGAAAGTTCATAAGGCGGATCGGCAAATACAATGTCATATTTAATTGAACAGGTCTTTAAATATGCTCTCACATCAATATGTATCGGTCTGACATTGTTGAGATCCAGATCCTTTATTATGTGTCTGATACCTGAAATATGTTTCAGATCTATTTCAACCAGATGTACAGAAGCAGCTCCCCTGGATGCAAATTCAAAGCTTATACTGCCTGTTCCGGAAAAAAGATCAAGCACACTAATAGTCTCAAAATCAACTCTGTTATTCAGAATGTTGAACAAACCCTCCCGGGCAAAGTCAGTAGTGGGCCTTGCTTTCAAGTTACTCGTAGGAACAATCCTCCTGCCTTTATATTTGCCTCCTATTATTCGCAATTTACTACACTGAAAAGATTAATAAACCGGTGAAGTTCCGTATCATTAAATACATAACTGAAAGTGAAATTGCCAGATGGTTCGGCAAATTTTATATTCCGTACATATATTGAAAAGTTGGAGGAAAGGTCATCATATTTTTCTGTAAGACCACTTAAATAAATTGTCTCTTCCTGTTTTATATCCAGGTTTTTAAAGACATTAAGTACAAAATAGAGTATGTCTGATATATTTCTGTAATTAAATGTATTACAGAATTTTAATGTATTATGATCAAAAATTATCAGGTTGAAGAATTCTCTTTCAATGTGAATCTGAATGTAATTGCCATGTACACTTTTCCTTTTGCAGGAAATGTGACTGAACAATGGTTTAATATGATGTATTGGATGAATCTCAGGATAGTAACTACTTAACAGATCGCTAACCGGTTTAGATACAGAGAAAATAAGATAAGAGTCAGGATCTGTTATCTTATTGGTAATAATCATATTGCCCTCTTCCTTAAAGTGATTGAATGTGAAGTATTCATTTTTTTTACCCGGGTCAAAAAGTGGTGACGGAACAATGGTAAACTTTGGAGAGGGCAATATAACACTGACTTTTTTGTATCGTTTTGTAAGAAAATCATCCTTGCCTAGCAGCTCATTTATCTTATTGGCATTGAAATATTTATTCTCTTCAGCTTCAAATGCCCTTATAAGAACAAACTTGCTTCTTATTGTGTCGAGTATGCAAAAAGAGAATCCGTCAGGGCTTACCTGAATCGATAACTCATAGTTTTCAGTTGAGTTTATATCGAGTGTCTCATCAAAGAGTTCCAGAAAAGGCATCCGCTGAAATTTATATTATAAATTGAATTAAAATCTTTATCTGTGCAACTTATTGTCTACTCCTCCGAAAAATCGGGCAAATTGATTAAGTTTACAAACAAAATTATAAAAAATATCCATGTAGCAATTTATGTTGCTGTCAAATGGCAATGCGCGATACCATTATCTATAACCAGTTATCTAAAAATCTGGGTAATACTCCAACAGATGATCAATCTGCTGCACTAAAGAAAATAGCCGGATATATTTGTAATAACAATAACGATGTAATCTTCCTGATGACCGGATATGCCGGTACAGGAAAGACAAGTGTCATCAGTTCAATAGTTAAAACCCTCGATCTGTTAAGGATGCGTTCTGTTCTTCTTGCTCCCACAGGAAGAGCTGCAAAAGTACTTGCATCCTATGCCGGCAGACAGGCCTTTACAATTCATAAGAAGATATACAGGCAGAAATCCTCAAAAGATGGTCTGGGCAGTTTTACGCTCGACAGGAATCTTCATAAGGATACCTTTTTTATTGTCGATGAAGCATCGATGGTCTCAAACAGTTCAGGCGATTCAACATTGTTCGGAAGCGGCAGATTGCTTGACGATCTGATTGAATATGTTTATTCGGGAACTGATTGTAAACTTATCATTGTAGGGGATACTGCCCAGCTTCCTCCGGTTGGGTCGGTTGTGAGCCCGGCACTTGATCCTTCAGCTCTTGGAGAATATGGGTTCGGATTGATAACTACTGAACTTAAGCAGGTAGTAAGACAGAGCGAAACATCCGGCGTGCTTATGAATGCCACCCGGGTCCGTTTGCAGGTTGCAGAAAATGACCTTGTTCATCCGTCATTAGATTGCGTTAACTACAAGGATACCATAAGAATAACAGGCGAAGAGCTGATTGATGAGATCTCGTCAGCGTACGGATCCTGTGGGATGGAAGGGACAATTATTGTTGTGAATTCAAATAAGCAGGCGAACCGGTATAACCAGGGTATCCGTAACAGGATATTCTTCAGAGAGGAGGAGATTAGTACCGGCGATATGGTGATGGTGGTGAAAAATAATTATTTTATTTTAGATGAAGAGGTGGATGGGGCCGGGTTTATTGCAAACGGAGATATTGCTGAAGTGAAAAAAATCAGGAATTATGAGGAAAGATACGGATTCCGTTTTGCTGATATGGTTCTGAAGTTTCCCGACTATAATCTTGAAATAGAGTCGAAGGTGATGATGGATGTTCTGCATCTTGACACACCGGCTTTACCTTCTGAGAAAAACAAAGAGCTGTTCCAGAGTGTTATGGTTGATTATCTGCATATTAAAATAAGAAGGAAACAATTTGAGGCAGTTAAAAAAGATCCATATTTCAATGCTCTTCAGATAAAATTTGCTTATGCTGTTACCTGTCATAAAGCCCAGGGCGGGCAGTGGGAGCGGGTCTTTATCGATCAGGGGATGTTCAACAGGAACGAAATTACTATCGACTATCTGCGTTGGTTTTACACGGCTTTGACGCGGTCGACTGATAAGGTTTATCTGGTGAATTTTTCGGAGGATTTTTTTGTTTCCCGCTATTCTCGCTGATTTTCGCATATTTATAAAAGATGATCTGCACTAATCTGAGCAATCTGCAGGAAAATTCTTATTTCACCTTTATTTTGATTAACACTCTTATATCGGACCAACACAGTTGGATCAAAATAATATATTAACTTTCCAAAAATAATTATCTTAAAATAAAATTATGAAGTCATATAGGAAAGAACTCTGGTTTGAGACGGATACTCGTCGTGCATTCTTAAATATCACAGGACATGTTGAGAAGTGTCTTTCTGAAAGTGGTATTAAGGAGGGCCTGATTCTTATTAACCCAATGCATATAACTGCAAGTGTATTTATTAATGATGATGAGTCAGGCTTGCATCATGATTTTGAAGTATGGCTGGAAAAACTTGCCCCGGAAAAACCATATTCACAATACAAGCATAATGGATTTGAGGATAATGCGGATGCTCATATCAAACGCACTATAATGGGTAGGGAAGTTGTTGTTGCTGTTACAGGGGGGAGACTCGACTTTGGCCCCTGGGAACAGATTTTTTATGGGGAGTTTGACGGGAAACGGCGTAAACGAGTTCTTGTTAAGATCATTGGAGAATAAAAGAAAGACTCGGTTATGATTACCGAGTCAAGGGTTTTATGTCAGATTGAAAGACACCTATAATAACCCAATAACCCAATAACAGATTCTCAAACAATTAACTAAGTTTCATTTCTTTAATAATATCACTTATCCTTTTGTCAAGGATCTTCTCGGTTTCTTCGAATTTATCAGCAGACTCAAGCCTGGTATTTACACTGAAATAAAATTTGATCTTCGGTTCAGTGCCTGAGGGCCTAATGGATATTTTAGATCCATCCTCGAGGAAGAATTGTAGCACATCTGATTTTATCAGATCAATATTCGTTTTTGAGCCCTGTAGAATATCGTGCGAGATTTGATTTTCGTAGTCGTTTATTTTAATCACTCTGCTATTGTTGATTTTTCCCGGAGGGTTGCTCCTGTATACGGTCATCATTGCTTTTATATCATCAGCTCCCTCTTTGCCTTTCCTTACAATATTTATTAGTCTTTCTTTATAGAAACCAAACTGCACATATATGTCAAGGAGAAGCTCGAAGAGTGACTTTCCTCTGCTTTTTGACCAGGCAGCAGCTTCGGCTACAAGAGCGCATGATGCAACTGCATCTTTATCGCGGGCGTATTCTCCGGGGAGATAGCCGTAACTCTCTTCACCACCTCCGATATATTTTTTCTTCCCTTCATTTTCCCGGATTAGCTCCGCGAAAAACTTGAAGCCTGTCAATACATTGAAATATTCAACATTAAAGCCTTCGGCAATCCTTTCAAGAAGGTCCGTTGTCACGATAGTCTTGATAATATACTCATTGCCTTTGTATTTTTTTCTTTCACTGAACTGTGAAAGGGTATACCATACCAGTATAACGGCTGTCTGGTTTCCGTTAAGGAGTATGAATTCTCCGGTTTTGTTTTTAACTGCAATACCAAGTCTGTCAGCATCGGGATCGGTAGCCATTACCAGCTCAGCACCTGTCTCAACGGCTTTCTTAATAGCCATTTTAAGTGCATCAGGTTCTTCAGGATTGGGAGATTTGACTGTAGGAAAGTTACCATCTATAATATCTTGTTCAGGTACACTGATGATATTTTTAAATCCATATATTTTCAAAGCAGGGGGGACCATTTTTATCCCGGTTCCATGAATAGGGGTATAGACAATCCCGATATCACTGAACTTTTTAATTACCTTCGGATTAAGGCTCATTTTATGTACCTCTTTGAGGAACATATCATCTGTCTCCTTTCCCAGGATTTTTATTTTCTTTTTTTTACCTTTGAACCTGATCTCACGAACTGATTTAATCTTCCGCACTTCATCGATGATTCCATCATCATGGGGGGCCACAACCTGTCCTCCGTCATTCCAGTAAGCTTTGTATCCGTTATATTCCGGAGGGTTATGCGAAGCAGTAATGACAACACCACTTTGGCATTTATAATTGCGGATTGCAAAGGAGAGTTCTGGCGTAGGCCTCAAAGATTCAAAGAGATAGACATCAAATCCATTGGCAGAAAAGATATTTGCCGATGTCTCGGCAAAGTAGCGGCTGTTATTACGACAATCATAAGCTATGGCAACTCTGATTCCTGAATTTCCAAACTGTTTAATTATATAATTCGACAAACCCTGTGTTGCCATTCCCAGAGTGTAGATATTCATCCTGTTGGTACCGGCACCCATGATACCTCTCAAACCACCTGTGCCAAATTCAAGATCCTGGTAAAAAGCATCAATAAGTTTTTTTTCGTCATTATCAAGCATTTCACGAACCTCTCTGCGAGTCTCATCATTAAACTCTTCGTCCAGCCATCTTCCGGCCTTGTTTCTGATCTCTTCAATAGATAACATATTCATTGTATTATTTCAACAGTTTCATACATTTTTCCAGGCTTGTCCTCCAATGCGGAATTGAAAGACCGTAATTATCTTTTATTTTGCTTTTATCCATAACTGAATAAGCGGGTCTTTGTGCGGCTAACTGATAATCCTTTGTAAGAACCGGATTTACATGGCAGGACAGACCAGCTTCCCGGATAATTTCTATTGCAAAATCATACCAGGTACAGACACCTTCATTCGAATAATTATAAATACCTGCATTAAGGGCAATCTGATTTCTGATTACTCCGGATATAATGCTCATGATTGCTCCAGCAAGGTCGGCTGCATATGTTGGCGAACCTGTCTGATCAAACACAACTCTTAATGACTCCTTCTCCTTAGCATGTCGGAGAATAGTTTTGACAAAATTATTACCAAACGATGAATAGAGCCACGATGTTCTTATGATCATTGATCCCTGGTGAACCAAAGCATATTTTTCACCAGCCATTT
>Ga0315273_10014133_pt1 | contig 10279 bp, 9 predicted proteins | sample YL17G02_0_MG_FD_205753 | JGI IMG/M metagenome (GOLD analysis project Ga0315273, IMG submission 205753) | Sediment microbial communities from Yellowstone Lake, YNP, Wyoming, USA - YL17G02_0 | ecosystem: Environmental > Aquatic > Freshwater > Lake > Sediment | place: USA: Wyoming | collected... | reverse complement strand
CGAGCAGCCAGGAGAGCCCCTGGACCAGCGCCACCACCGGGCCATGGGAGGCCAGGAGCGGATCGAGCAGAAAGAGCGTCAGGGGAGCCAGCCGCGAGAGGCGGGCCGAGCAACCCAGGGCTCTGAGAAACAGATAGGAACCCAGCACGGAGAGAGCGGGCAGCAGAAAATCGGCCAGGATCAGGCACCCGCGGATCTTCAGCCCGAAGATGCGGGCCAGCCCGTACGTGAGGTATTCCCCGGTCTCCGGGAAAACCGTGGGAGCGTCCGGGCATGCGAGAGTCTGGGGAGCGCCGTTCAGAGTCTCGCCGTTGTAGAGCGCCCGCAACCTGCCGCCGTATGTACCTCGTTCATCCGGCACATTGAAGTGCGGGAAGGACCATGCAGGACCGGCATCCCGCCACAGCCAGAAATGAGGCAGCCCGTAGAGGAGGCCCACCACAGCCGCATAGAGCAGAACCATCCAGACGTTCCGGGTTCGATGGGACCTGCCCATCAGCGCAGTTGCCGGCCGTGCGGGCCTGCTTTGCCCGTTTTTCAGAAGGCCTCCTCCGCGATCTCCAAGGCGCTGCGGTCGCCGCTCAGGATCCCGTCCGCAAGGCTGAAAACCTGTGGAAGGATGTTGTGCACAAAGAAGCGCGCACTCATGACCTTGCCCGAATAATAGGCCGCCTCCGGGTCCTCCTTGGGCTTCCTGCCCAGTGCTTCGAGCTTCTCCTGGGCGATCACGGCCTGCCAGAGAAGAAGGTAGGCCAGCACCACGTCCCCAAAGAGGTAGAGATAGGGTACGGCGATGAGAGCAGGATAGACCCGGTCGCCGCCCATCCCGAGCCCGCCGATGTACAGGGTCACTTCCGCAAGCTTGTCCTTGGCTTGGGCGAAGCGGGCGATCGCGTCCTTCAATGTCTTGTGGTCCCGGTGTGTTTCCACGAAGCCGTTCAGGATGTCCAGGAAGTTCATGAAGAGCAGGCCGCCCTTCATGGCCACCTTGCGCCCCAGCAGGTCCAGTGCCTGAATGCCGGTGGTCCCCTCGTAGATGGAGGAAGGCTTGACGTCCCTCAGGTATTGCTCCACCGGGTAGTCCCGGGTCACGCCGTAGCCGCCCATGACCTGGATGGCCAACTCGCAGCATCGGAAGCCCTGGTCCGTGGAGTAGGCCTTGCAGATCGGCGTGAGGAGTTCCACGATCCGCATGTGCCGTTCGTGTTCTTCCTTGCCGCCGGCCGTCTCCGCCATGTCCGTGTGGAAGGCGCAGTAGCTCAGAAGAGCCCGCATGCCCTCCACATACGCCTTCTGGGTGAGGAGCATCCTGCGGACGTCCGGATGCCGGATGATCTCCACGCGGGGGGCGTTCGGATCCTTCATGTCCTCGATGGACACACCCTGGATGCGCTCCTTGGCGTAGCTCAGGCAGTTCAGATAGGCGCCGCCGGCGAGCGCCACTCCCTGCAGACCTGTGCCGATCCTGGCCTCGTTCATCATCTGGAACATGAGCTGGATACCCTGGTTTTCTTCTCCCAGGATCTGGCCGCGGCAGTCGTTGTTCTCCCCGAGGTTCACGAGGCACGTGGCCGACCCGTGCAGCCCGATTTTCTCCTCGATTCCGCCGCAAGCCACATCATTGAATTCGCCCAGGGAACCGTCGCCGTTGACCCGGTACTTGGGTACGACGAAGAGACTGAGACCCTTGACTCCCGGCGGTGCTCCCTCCACCCGCGCCAGGACCGCATGAACGATGTTCTCCGTGAAATCCTGCTCGGCGCCTGAAATGAAGATCTTGGTGCCCGTGATGAGGTAGTGGTCCCCTGCCCTCTTGGCCGAAGTCTTCGTATCGCCCACGGCGCTGCCTGCATTCGGTTCCGTGAGCTGCATGGTGCCGGCCCACTCGCCCGAGAACATCTTGGCCATGAACGTTTTCTTCTGCGCTTCGGTGCCGAAGGACTGGATGAGCCCGGCCGCGCCGTTGGTCAGGCCCGAATAGATGACGAGAGAGGTGCAGGCCCCGGTGAACATCTCTCCGGCTGCGACGCCGACCACCGCCGGCAGCCCCTGGCCGCCGTATTCCACCGGACCCGTCACCGCATTCCAGCCGTTCTCGCAGAACTGCCTGTAGGCTCCGTGAAAGGCCTTGGGCACCATGACCTTGCCTTTGTCGAAACGGCATCCTTCCCGGTCTCCCTCTTTGCTGGCAGGCCCCAGGACGGTCTCCGCGAACTTGGCTGCTTCTGAGAGAATCATGTTGATGTCGTCGACCCCGAACTCCTTGAACGACTCCCGCTTGAGAACCGTCTCCCCGATGTTGAGCATTTCATGGAGGATGAATTTCATGTCCCGGACATTGGCACGGTACTCGGTGGAGCTCATGTCGTCCCTCCCTCTCCAGGTTGTCGTGAACTGGCCCAGAACATTCGAATGAATGATTCCGCTGCGTTCGTCCCCGCTGTGTGATCGCCATCAGGGTCCGGCGGCTCATGGAGGACAACTCCCCGCCACCTTCCGGTTCGGGGGCAGCACGGCTCGCAGTCTCGAGGCTATTCACCTCTGCGTTCCAGCAGTTCCTTCTTCTTTTCCTCGTAGGCATCATCCGGCAGGGACCCCTCACGATGCAGTTCATCCAGGAACCGGAGACGCTCCTCGATCTCGGCCGGGCTCGCAGGCGGGGGCCCTGGTTCCACCGGGCCGGGCTGAACGGCAGGGCCCGCTTCAACAGGTTCCGGCACCTGTGCCTCTTGAGCCTCAGAGGCTTCCCCGGCAGTCCAGTCGCGGGCGAGATCCACCTGGATCCAGTTGCGGAACTCCTTCGTCCCGAAAAGACCGGACGAGTCCGACTCGACCCGTCTCTGTCCGTCCTTGAGCGCGAAGCTCCAGTCCATCCTGAGGGGCTGTTCGGTCGGATCCTCCGTGCAGGGCAACCCACCCGCCTCCGACCCTCCCAGGCTTTCAAAGGCGAGATTCCGGAGAGCGCAGTTCAACTTCCCCCCCTTTCGGAAAAGGAGCCCGTCTGTCAGATACTCCCTCTGGAAGATCGCCCAGGCCTCCCGGTAGACAAAGGAGAAATCAACCGTCTGATCCGGGCCCGCCTGCGCAAAGGCCTTCTGCAGGTGCACGAGCAAATCCTCGCGCGCAGCCTGCGGGAAAACGTCCCGCATCTTCTTTCGGTTGATCAGGATTCCGCGCTGATACCGGATCGACCGCAAGAGACCGTCGAGCGTCTGGAGGTCCACCTCCCAGGGATGGTCGAACCCCTTGCCGACAGGATTCCCGGAGGGATCCCTCTGTTCGAGGAGTTGCACCTGGACTCTGTCATCCCGGTAGACCTCCCTGGAGACGGTCTGCACCTTCGCGCAGCCCGCTTGAAGAACCAGGGCGAGCAGGAGCCCGGACAGGAACCCGGACCGTACGAGACTCGGCTTTTCCCTTCGCGAACCCAGGACGGAGGAGACCGTCCCATCGATACGATCGCAAGACCAGGGTACCTTCGAATTGAGGTTCACTTTTTTCTCCGCCTCCTTGTTGTCCACAGGGGCTTTCGAACGGTTTCGTGGTATTTTCTATCATGGATCCTTAGGGCCGAGCAAACCCGAACTGCCGCGAACTCGCTCCCGCCGGGCACGACGACGATGCCTCTTCTCCTTGCAATGACCGCGGCAAACATCTAGAATCTGTCGCTGCCGTGAACGGAACAAGGCATGCGAAGAGCCGGAGAGAGGCGTGAAGATTCGGTTGCCGTCTTTCGAGGCGGTCCCCCGGGTGGGATTCCAGATGCACGAGGCCATGGCCGGTACCCACGAGTTCGTCGCAAAGGCCGGTCCGGCGGGGGAATTCCCCTTTTCCTTCGAGCTGGACTGGGGAACCGACCGCCTCGTCGAGTTCATGAATCCGCTTTCAACCGTGAGTCCCTTTCGCGCGAAGGCGACCGGAGTCATCCGGATCGGCGAACTCGTGGACACCTGCCCCTGCGAGGGCACCCTGGAGTTTCGGTACTGGACGGAGTCGAAGATTCGTTACCGCCTGACCTTCACGGTCGACGGGAGGCCCTGCGAATACGTCGGCGAGAAGGTGGGAATCCGTCCCTGGAACCTGCACCGCACCCACACGACCTGTTATGGCGTGACGCATGATCTGACGACAGGGAAGGAAATTTCACGGTCTCTCTGCTTCTTCCGGCTTCGAACACTTCCCTCCTTTCTCAGAAGCTTTCGTCTGATCTGTTCCTAGCGCCCACAGAGGGAGGGGTTTCCATCCATGACGAGAAGGATCGTCCCATCCACGCCCCCGGTACCCCCCAAGAAGGCCAGGCGCAGGCCCGTGGAGCCCGGCATTCCAAGCGTCTGGAGCAACAAGCTTCTTCTGCACATCGAATCACCGGACCCAAGGCTTCTCGACAAGGAAGCCGGAAAGATCTACTACCGGATTCGAGAGAGCGGAGCCAGGGTCTGGGGTCCCATTCCCCTGCCCGTCGACAGAAGATCGGGCCCATCGGAAGGGGAGGACGGGCAGAGAATCCACCGCCGGCTCATCCAGATTTTCTTTCCCAGAGAAGAAACGATCACCCTGCTCGAGAAGCTCTCGCTGTCCCGGACCGTGCAGAGCTCCATCCTGGTGGAAGAAGCCGACCTTGGAGATCCTTCCGCGGCGGCGAAGCGAGGGGAATCCTGAAACAAAGGGAGGCCGGCTTTTCATGAGAAGGGCGAGGATTCTCGGCGTGCATGAAGAGAAGTTCTACAGCAACATCCAGCGGTACGGAAACACCACGGCAGCTTCGATTCCGATCGCACGGAGCGAACTCCTGGATCAGGGCGCGATTCGCGAGGGTGACTCCATCGTCCTCGTGGCATTTGGGGCAGGCTTCACCTGGGGTGCCACCGTCATGCGGTGGTGAAAACCCGGTCGCCGTTCAGGAGGACGAATCGGGCCGACGGGGCCTCTCCTCACCCGCGAGGGGATCCTGCAGGTCTTCTTCCAGCTGCAGCCGTCCGATGTCGATCTCCAGTTTCTTGATCTTGTAGCAGAGCACACGGGGGCTGATCCCGAGCTGCTCGGCAGCGTCCTTCTGGACCCAGTTGTTCTTTTCCAGGGCCTTCAGAATGATTCTTTTCTCCAGGTTTTCGAGAACCGCGGGCAAGGAGCCTCCGGCGTGAAGCTCCTCCTGGCTGGATTCTCGAATCCCGATTGCTGCGGGTTCCATCGGCATCCCTGCCAGACGCAGGTCCCTCAAGCCGAGGATCGTGCCCTTCGAAAAGACCACCCCGGCCTCAATGATGTTCTTCAGTTCCCGGACGTTGCCCGGCCACGCATAGCGGCAGAGAGGCTCCACCGCGCCTTCCTCAAACCGCATGGGCTCCTTTTTCATCTTCCGGGAGAAATTCTGGAGAAAATACTCGGCTAAGAGGGGGATGTCCTCTGGTCTCTCACGAAGCGGCGGGAGTCCCACCTTCAGCACGGCCAAGCGGTAGAAGAGGTCCATCCGGAACAGCCCTCTTTTCACCCTTTCCTGGAGGTCCACGTTCGTGGCAGCCAGGACCCTCACGTCCACCTTTCTCATCTGGTTCTCGCCCACCCGCTTGATCTCTCCCTCCTGGAGGACGCGGAGCAGGCGCGGCTGCAGTTCCAGCGGCAGGCTGCTGATCTCATCCAGGAAGAGGGTGCCGCGGTCCGCCAATTCGACCAATCCCTTCCGTGTCTCCGTGGCGTTCGTGAAAGACCCCTTGGCGTGGCCGAACAGCTCGCTCTCGATGAGCGTGCCCGGCGTTGCGCCGCAGTCCATGATGACGAACCGCTCCTTCCCGCGGGGGCCGTTGAAGTGGATCATCTGGGCAATCAGTTCCTTCCCCGTGCCGCTCTCGCCCTGGATCAGGACAGTCGAGTCCGTGGGGATGATCCTCTCGAGCATGGGAAACAGGGCCTTCATCCTCACGCTGATCCCATAGACGCCTGGGAAGTATTTCCCCTCTGCCGTCTCAGAAGCCTCCCGGCACCTCCCCCGCTCCGCGAGAGCCTTTCCGACGATCTGCAGAAGTTGTTTCCCCTGGAAAGGCTTGGTGAGATAGTCGAAGGCTCCTTCCTTGACCGCCTCCACTGCGCTCGGAATCGTCCCGTACGCCGTCAGGAGGATCACGGGGATGCCCAGCCGCAGGTTCCGCACGCGACGCAGGAATTCAATCCCGTCGATTTGCGGCATCCGCACGTCGCTCACGATGACGTCGAAGTCCTTTTCACGCAGGGAGTCCAGTGCCTCCTGGGGATCCGCATGTGGCTGAACGAAATAGCCGTTTGCCTCCAGGCGTGTCTGGATCACTTCGAGGATGTTGGTGTCGTCGTCCACAACGAGAATATTCGCCATCTGTCGGTTATCCTTTTCGGAGCTCCGAGTCTTCCGATCGACTCGGCCTTCGTCCTCATCCGGCCTGCCACTAGGGTTCGCCTTTCAACTCCGGCATCGGACGGGTCCCCTTTCCGTCCGGATCGAGGGTCTCCCTGGTTTTGGTTTCTTCGGTCTCCCGGTGGATCTCCTCCAACTGCTGGATTTGAAACTTCAGGGTGTCGATCTCCTTGGCTTGTCCCTGGACCTTCTGGTTGAGTGTCTTCAACCTCTGCTGTTCCTTGCGCCGACCCTCGATCTGCTTGTCCAGAAGTTGAGCGATGCGTTCCGCGTTCCTGAGAAACGGGCCTTGGGGATACTTCTGAGGATACGCCCGCATGTAGTCCCTGCCTGCCTCCATCTGCGAGGGGTCCTCCATCTGCAACAGATCGAGAAGGCCGACGTAGAAATAGACTTTCGGACAGAGCTCACAAGGCTCCGGTGCCTGCATCAGCCCTTCCAGGATTCCTCTCGATTCCAACCAATTCCCCTCCCCGAGAAGCATCAGGGCATGGTGAAAGGTTGCAGCCCTTGCCAAGGACTCTATCCGTTCCGGGTCTTGCACCACGATCGATGGAGGCTGAGCCGACCGTGTCTGGAGACGGCTGCAGGCGGAGTCATGAACAGCCAGAAGCCCGAGTACGCAGATCGCCGTGAGCCACCTGCAGGCTCCGGGGGCGTCGCGCCTCCGACTTCTCCTGATTTCCAGAGCCCGGAATCGCTTCATGGATCAAACCGGTTGAGACGGCCGTCCCTCCAAGGACGTCACCTTGGTAGACACCGCTGCCTCCTGTGTGATCTCCTGGGGCAGCGTGAACACGAAGGCCGCGCCCCGCGGCAAAGAATCCTCCACCCAGATCGATCCCCCGTGGGCCTCGACGATGTGCTTGGCAATCGAGAGGCCCAGACCACTCCCACTTCCCCGGCTCGATTTCCGCCGGATCTGATAGAACTTGTCAAACACCCTCTTGCGCTCTGCCCACGCAATCCCCTCTCCCGTGTCGGACACCCGGACCACCAGACCCGCACCCGAGATTTCCCGCCCCTCCTCCTCCCGCGCTTTGGGAGCGGGCAGGCCCTTTCCCAGGAATTCGACATGAACAGAAACTTGACCTCCGCTGGGTGTGAAGCGGATCGCATTGTCCAGGAGGTTATCCAGCACCTGTTTCAGGCGCTCTGCATCCGCATAGATCGCGGGCGTCGGTTGCGGATGGTAGTTGGCGGACAACCCCAAGTGCCTCTTCTCCGCGAGGAGACGGAACGGCATCAGCCTTTCTTCCAGCAGCTCTTGAAAGTCGACCCACGTCCGGTAGATGTCGAGCATGCCCCCTTCCATCCGGGTCAGGTTCAGGATTTCATCGATGAAATGCGCGAGCTTCTGGATGCCCTGGGCATTGATGCTGAGCAGATGTGACTGCTTTGCGTTGAGCGGCCCCACGGCCTCTTCGAGCAAGAGCTCCACGGCCTCCTTCATGGACGTCAGAGGCGTCTTGAGCTCGTGGGAGACGATGCCCATGAAATCGGCCTTCATGTCATCGAGTCGCTTCAGTTGCTCGGCCATGTCGTTGAATGCGTCGGCAAGCTGTCCCAACTCATCGCGGGTGTTCAGGCTGATGCGATGATCGAACTTGCCTTCTGCAATCTCCAGGGTGCTCTTCCGCAGGAGGCGAATCGGCCCCGTAACCGAACGAATCAGAAAAGCAGAAAGCATCCCGGCAATCAGAAGGGAAAACACGGCCCAGAGCAGGCCGATCTGGATCGTTTTTTCTTCGAGACGGTTCATCTCGGCCATCCGGACGTTCATCCTTTCCTGGTTGAGCCGGAGAAGCTGGTGAACTTTTTCCATCGGGAGGTCGCCAAACCCTTGGGGAAGCGAGCCCTCCGGCTGGACTGCGAATGGATCCATCCCGAGAAAGCCCTCCAGGCAATCCCGCAGTTCGTTCCAGCAAACCCTCTCCTTTTCGGACAGGCCAAGGGTCTTCAGCTCTGCAAGACCTTTCCGGATTTCTTCCATGGCCCCATAAAACCGTTCCTGATACTCCGGCTTCTTCAAGAGAAGGAACTTCTTCCGGTTGCTTTCCATGGACAGCAAGAGGTCCACGAAGGAAAGCTCGATCTGCCGGCCCCTGAAATCATGCTGCACGATCATCGATGTCGTTCGATTCGAGTACCAGGCAGTCCCGACGGTGAAGCTTACGCTCGTGATCACCAGGAGAACCATGAACCCGGCGAACACCCAGACCCGGAAACGGTATCCTCTAATCGGAAGCCTGGAACCCAACGGCAACCTCCGGGCAGGGGCGCTTCCCGCGCGACTCCACACCCGCTCCGAACACCCGGGGAATCGCAGAAGCGGAACTTCTTCCGCTTGCCTGGTCGAGAACATCGCGGAGGAGTCTCAAGCTCGATGCTTGTTCACATCGGGAACTGCCGGAAGGGAAAACCGAATAGAATCCGAAGAACCGTCTGGGAATGAGCTCGAGATTGATCCTTCCGGAATTCTGGATGGAGGAGATCTCGGTCAGAAGGCGAAGGGTCCCGCAGAAGGCATCCCAGTCTGCGGGAGGGATCCGCGTGAGGGGCATGTGCTCGTCCCCTCCCGCGAAGACCTGATCATCGGTTCTCCGATGGCTTCTGTTGTAATGAATATGAGCGTACACAATCTCCCGGCCAAGCTCCTGAATCATCTCCCGGCAGTAGCCGAAGGTCCTCAAATCGTTCTCAGTCGGGCTTCTTCCACCCTGGCGTGCAAAGAGCTCCGCATAGCTGTTCGCGTGCCCCCAGTCGAAGCAGGCCTTCAGGAAGGGCGAGGGAAGGGCCTTGAAAACCTCCTTCAGATCCCGATAGTCCGCACCCAGGGAATAGCGCCCGCCAATCGGTCTGGGCATGTTCTCGGCAGCGAGGATCACTCCCTTCTCCTCTGCATAGGGCAGCTCAGCTTCCAGCAGCCGGATCGTCCTCTGGAGTGAGGCCTTGACCGAACCGGTCGCCGCTCCCAAGTGCAGAACCAGAATGGTGCCTCTACCCGCGATCTCAGCAGCCGCGCGGATCTGATTTCGCAACCCCCTCCGCGTCCTGTCATTGTCCTCGCTCAACTCCATCGCGGTGTCGGCAAAGAACCGTGCGCCACCTTGAAAGGTCGCATGAAAGGCGTAGATCGGCCATCTCGCCTTGCGATACCGGGAAAGTACACGCTCCCGAAGGCTCAGGTCGGGCCGAAGCAGCCGCGTGTACGAGATGCCCAGATCCATCCCGTCAAAGCCTTCCGGGCCAAAGGCCCACCGCGGAAACATGCCCAGACCGCTTCCCGAAATGCGGCGCAGGAAACGGTGCAGACGGGTCCCGTTCGAAAGAAGAATGCGGGGAAGGAGATGGAAGGGGTAGTACCTCACGTAGCAGGGATCAATCAGGATCTTGACCGACATGGAGTTTCCATCACCATCCGTCAGGAGCGAACGGTCCGGCCTGCCTCCTGCAGGCGCCCGAGCTTCAGGGACGCAGCCCGCAGGTCGAAATGTCGAGGAGGGAAAAGACGCCAAAAAAGGTTGACTTTTCCCCTGAGGCTGTCAGAATAAAGGCCTCTTTTGCCTTTTCCGTTGCGAACAGGCCTCATTATGTCAAATCCATTCCCAAAATCCAAGGGCAGCGTGGACGTTGCCTGCGCATACGATTTCGTAACCCCGATCTCGCTTTTTTCATCGGATTCGGGCAGGACCTTTTCTACAGTCAATTCACAAGCCACTAGAACCATTACCCATTGGCTCGTCACGTCTCTGGCACGCTTCCTGTAAAGTATTTCGATCCGACGGACGATGGTCAAATCCCGGTGATGAACACCGATTCGACCCATGGGGGTGAAAATTTGGCCGCATCCAGGAAGCGGAAACTCATTCGGGTCGGACTGCCCATTCTGCTCGC
>Ga0315273_10014132_pt1 | contig 10280 bp, 5 predicted proteins | sample YL17G02_0_MG_FD_205753 | JGI IMG/M metagenome (GOLD analysis project Ga0315273, IMG submission 205753) | Sediment microbial communities from Yellowstone Lake, YNP, Wyoming, USA - YL17G02_0 | ecosystem: Environmental > Aquatic > Freshwater > Lake > Sediment | place: USA: Wyoming | collected... | reverse complement strand
GCTGCCTCTTCTTATCATTGCACTTCCACAGCTTTCCAATTGGCAGTTCCGCCTGAGACCGGAAACTGAAAAGGACGAAAATGTTGTGGCTTATTCTGAGGATCAATCAGATAAACCGACTCTTATCCTCTGTGCACATGTGGATAGCGCACCAACCAGTGCATTCACATCGAAAACGCTGCTCTGGTTGCACGGGCAATCTTTGTTTTTAGCCCAAAGGGTATCAATTGCCATATCAGCCCTGGCACTCTTGAATATTTTTGGATTTAATCTTCCGGATTGGCTTATCCTGGTTGTCAATCTGTCAGGCAGCCTGGTGGCAATTGGCTGGATCTTGTTGGAGGTATTTAGCCAGTTGAAAAATCCACCAGTCTACTCCAAAGGCGCCTTAGATAACGCCTCCGGCGTGGGGATTTCGCTGAGCGTTGCTGAACATTTTGCGAATAAACCTTTTCGCTATATCCGGTTGGGTTTTCTTTTCACCACCGCCGAAGAGACGGGACTTCATGGCAGTTCATCCTTCGTGAGACAATTGACTGAGCCTGACCAGCATTTCATCCTTAATCTGGATATGCTTGCTGCCGGTGATATCCTTTATTACATCACAGGTGACGGCACAATCTGGCGGCGTGATACGAACCAGGAAATGAACTCGATTTTAAAAGATGTTCACCCAACTATTAAACCCTTATGGCATACCCGCCGCAGTGGTGATTATTTGCCTTTTCTGGAAAAACGAATTCCGGCTGCATCTTTAGAAAGCGGTGGTTCACGGGAAGTGGAAATCTGTTATCACTCCATTTATGACACAATTGACCAGATTCAGCAAACCAGGCTTCAAGATACCATTCAAACCGTGATAGACTTTATTAACCGCTTTCAATATCAGGAACCGGTCGAAACAAATAAGGGTTTTTAGGTACCGTCATGGAATTTCACGTCTCACGCATTGCCCGAGATCGATATGGATTTGAGCATTCCCTTTTCTCAACAAACGGGAATGTTATCTTTGCTAATTTCCACAGTTCACGCTTATTTGCCCAGAAGATGAATCAAAAGCATGACCTGATTAATTTCCCTGAGCAGGTGATCAAATCCGGGCAGATTAATGCCATGGGATTGATAGATGAAATCCTGCACCATGTAATTCATCTTTATCGCCTTCAAATAAATCCTCGATTAATGGTAAATGCACTTGATTATCTCGAGGAAAAAATTGGTAGGGATGAACTGGAAAGAACTCTCCAGACGTTCACCCATGAATTTCCTCCCATCGATGTTTATCAGGATAAATTATCTGCGGAAGACTACCTTGATGGAACAACTGGTGGAATACCCAATCGGGCGGTTGCGCTGGAAGAATTATTGATGTTATGGATATCAAATAAGAACCCGGCTTTTGACCCATACCAGGAACTTTTCGATGAGGATTTTCTTAAAAGCGAGACTGCATATCCCATGGTTATCAGGGATTTGTATTTGTATTTTAATGACCTGCCTTTTTTTGGTCCTGACCAGCAAAATCTGATCGACATGTTGCGGAGTCCCACAATTAAAGTGCCTTACTCACCCACCGGGCAACTGGAATATATCCGGGAGCATTGGTCCGACCTTTTAGGCATTTATCTGTCCCGGTTGCTCAGCAGCCTGGATTTGATCAAAGAGGAAGAAAAGATACATTTCCAAGACGCTGGTCCTGTAGAAATTCCTTTATTTGATTTCACCGAATCAGATGCCGAACGTTTCACGCTGGATAAGGATTGGATGCCTCGCCTTGTCCTGATCGCAAAAAATACCTACGTCTGGTTGGACCAGCTAAGCAAGAAATATCAACGACCAATCACGCATCTGGATCAAATTCCAGATGAAGAATTGGATAGATTGGCGCAATGGGGATTCACCGGACTCTGGCTGATCGGGCTTTGGGAACGAAGCAGGGCTTCTGCCCGAATCAAACAACTCATGGGTAATCCAGAAGCAATTGCCTCAGCTTACTCCCTGGCAGGATACCAGATTGCTAGCGACCTGGGTGGGGAAGAGAGTTTGAATAATTTAATCCAGCGTGCGTGGCAGCGTGGAATTCGACTTGGTTCAGATATGGTACCAAACCATATGGGAATCGATTCCAGATGGGTAATCGAACACCCCGATTGGTTTGTCTCTCTTGACCACAGCCCATTCCCATCCTACACGTTCAATGGACCAGATTTATCCCCTGACCCGGCGGTGAGTATCTACCTGGAAGATCATTACTACAATCGTTCTGACGCGTCCGTGGTTTTTAAATTGGTAGACCACCGTAATTCGCAAACCCGGTATATTTATCACGGTAATGACGGGACAAGCATGCCATGGAACGATACTGCCCAGTTGAATTATCTTGACCCTCACGTTCGTGAAGAGGTCATCCAGGCTATATTAAACGTGGCACGGAAATTCCCTATCATTCGCTTTGATGCAGCCATGACTCTCTCTAAAAGACATTATCAGCGTCTCTGGTTCCCAGAGCCCGGGTCAGGTGGTGATATCCCCTCCAGATCTGAACACGGTTTAGCAAAAGAGCAATTCCATCGTTCGATGCCAACCGAATTCTGGCGAAATGTGGTTGACCGGGTTGCACAAGAAGCGTCTGATACCCTCCTCCTGGCGGAGGCTTTTTGGCTTATGGAGAGTTATTTTGTCCGTACACTGGGTATGCACCGGGTATATAACAGCGCGTTTATGCATCTCCTGCGCAATGAAGACAACACGAAATTTCGCCAGATTATCAAAAATACCCTGGAATTTGATCCCGAAATCCTAAAGCGCTTTGTCAATTTTATGAATAACCCTGATGAGCGCACGGCCGTGGACCAGTTTGGTAAAGGAGATAAATATTTCGGGATTTGTACCCTTCTAACAACCTTTCCCGGGTTGCCCATGTTCGGGCATGGGCAGATTGAAGGATATACAGAAAAATATGGGATGGAGTTCAAGCGGGCTTATTGGGATGAAAATCCAGATCCTTATTTGTTTGAGCGCCACCAAAGGCAGATTTTCCCTTTGTTACATCGGCGTCATGTATTTGCAAATGTGGATAATTTTCAATTTTATGATTTTTATTCCACTGATGGATTTGTGCATGAAGATGTGATTGCATACTCAAACCAATATGGAGAAGAGCGAGCCCTGGTGATTTATATGAATAAGTATGCCGAAGCCAATGGCTGGGTGCATAGATCAGTGAATTTTTCCAGGAAAATCCCCGGGAGTGATCAAAAATATACCGATCAGAAACCTTTGGGAGAAGGGTTAAATATTCCCAAAGGCGAAAATGATTATGTGATATTCAAAGACCAGGTATCCAGCTTAGAATTCTTGCGTTCATGCGAGGAAATAAATCAAAAAGGTCTGTTTTTTCATTTATCCGCTTATCAAACTCACGTTTTCATAAACTTTCGGTTTATCCAGGACGACTCCGGGCAGTCATATCGCCACCTTTGCCAATACTTGAATGGGCGTGGTGTCCAGAATGTAGAAGAAGTACGAAAAGAATTGCTTCTTCAACCCGTCCAACATCCTTTCCTTCAAATTTCCAACACTGGATACGTAAAGTATCTCTTATCTCATATCCAATTGGGAAATAATGTACCTGAACAGGTATTTGAAGAAGCTGGATACAAAATTGAAGGTCTTCTAAAGGGAATTGGTCAGATGACAGGTTTATCGGTTAATCTGAAGGGCGGGATTTTTGAAACGAAGAGTTTGTTGAAATTGATCTATGCACTGGTGGATCTTGAACATCACACATTGATAGCCGGGGCTCGTCGATATAAAAAAGCAGCAGAAATCATAAAATCTGGTCTGAAGATTAATCAGAATAACTGGCTTGTTTTATTTGGATGGTTATTCACGCATCATCTCGGGAAGTTATCCGGTATTGATGATCCAGAGAACCAGACGCTTAGCTGGATGGACGAATGGCAATTCAACCGCATTCTGGCCGAGACTTTCCAGTCTTGCGCCATATCGGAATCTCAAGCCTGGCGCATGACCACAACCATCCGGATTCTCATTTCACAAAACAACTGGTTTGATAATAATGAGCAAATGGATATCAAATTCTTGCTTAACAAATGGTTTACTAACAGCGATATCCAGTGGTTTATTGGATTCAACCGGTTCAACGATATTTTTTGGTTTAAAAAAGAAGGTCTGGAAGAGCTTTTATTCTGGATGGTCACACTCGCGACAATCAAACTGATGAATAAAACCGAAAACACACTGACTGATTTTTTGGAAGGATTAATTACTTTGGAAGGGATCCGGAAAAGGATCTTAAAAGCCGCGAAGATTTCTGACTACCAGGCCATAAAACTATTAAAAGCCATGGAGGATTGATTTAGTGCCCAACTATGAATTTGGGGGTTATTCCTGGTGAGTTCATAATGTTCATGGAACACGATTTCGGCAGATAAACCAGTCCTCCAGCTCACAACAGGTCTTAACCACTCCTTCGCCTGGCCTGATAAGTCTACCCCAGTTGCCAGGTAGGTAAAGTAAACCGCTTGAGCTGCATAAGCCACATTATTCCGGGGTTCAATTCGGTCAAAATCATCAAAAAACCAACCACAGGAGGTGAACATACGCTGTCGTTCGTACTGTGCAGCAAGGATTACCTGGATTTTTCGAAGCAATTCAGGTTCAATTTTTTGATGAACCATACTCCCAACCAGCTCATCCAGGCCGACCTGTTCACAAAGAACATAGATGTAGCGGTGTCTTAATTGCCAGGGGTCGTTCATTAACGGGCTGAGGATGCCTAAGTATTCTTTATCAAGGGCTGCCGCAAGTTTGTTCAATGCCCGCCTGAGGGGTAATTTCCAATTGCTGTTCGGGGTGCAGTCACAGGCAGTCATCCACCGTTTTACCCCGTGTAAACAACTCCAGGATGTCAAATCTCGAATTCTAATTGTCTCCTGGGGCGGATTCTTCTTGATCCAATAAGCGGGAAATGTGGGTTCTATATCCCAGCCGCGAATGGCTTTCCCCAATAAGTAGCCAAGGAACTGATCACGGAAGGGTTGGTGATGACCATACAGTTCTCCATCAGAAGCTATTGTAACAATTCTTGTTTCACCACCAGGGTACAATGCCCGGTCAAATTTAGGTACGAGGATCTCTTGTAAAAAATAATCTGCGTTGGCAGTAGCCCCTGGGTCAAAACTGATCCGAGAGGATAAATCTGCGTCATAGAATATTACAGCCATACGCATCCCTCGCGCTAGCGATACCCAATAAACCCTGGTCGTATCCAGGTTATTTGTTTCCGCCTGCCAGGGAGCTAGAATGGTAAATTCAATACCGTAATCAGCCAATACCTGTAAAGTTTTTAAGTCGATGGCAGTTTCAGGAAGCCACATTCCCTTTGGACGATGTCCAAAACGATATTCGAAATCTGCAATCCCCCAATGAACCTGAGTCACTTTATCATGATGTCGCGCCAGAGGCAGGATTGTATGATTATAAGATTGTGCCATCGCATTACCAACACCATAAGCGGCAAGATTCTTGCGGTCTTGATTGATAATCCTCGCCAGGGTCGATGGGTATTTGGATGACATCCAACGCATCAGGGTTGGTCCCAAATTAAAACTGATCCGCTCAAAGTTTCCCAATTCCGCATTGGGTTTGTAGCATTGAGCATATATCCTTTCATTCCAATTCTTATAAGGGACAGCTCCGGGCTCGATAGGGATCTCACCAGTGAGAGGATCTTCCCTCGGTGGTTGATAAAAATGGCCGTGAATGCAAAATGCTTGCTTTTCCATAAGGAAGACGTTTTTCTGAGAGATCCTTTAAGGTTTAAGATAATCCAGGCGCTGGCTAAGCCGGGCTGGCATTAACCCAAACAGACGTGGTAAAGAATCCAGAGGGCAGGTACGGTTGCTGGCGAGATAATCCAGCCAGAAAATTGATATGGGAAAGAACCGAAACATGGGTTCAATGAATAATGTGAACCAACGCAAGTATACCGGAGAGATCGAGAAAAACCTTCGCCGAATACCAATTATTCCCATAACTAATTCTACAACCTGGCGGAAACTATAATACTCGATTCCTCCTATAGAGATGATCTGATTTATGAATGCAGAATCATCCAACACTCCTGCCAGGCATGTTACCAGATCTTCAATCCAGATTGGTTGCAATAATGTTTTTCCATCCCCAGGGAGGAGGAAAATCCCAGGTGCTTTTCTGATCAATTGCGCAATCGATGTTGTAAACTGATCATTAGGACCAAATATAATCGAACTTCGAAAAATCGTGTAATTAATCCCGCTTCGGATGATATGTCCTTCAGCCAGAGCCTTTGCTTTAAATACCGGATAAGCAGAAGCGCGGTCTGCTCCTATATGGCTGAGATAGATCAGCCTTTCTACTCCAGCCTGGGCAGCCACCTGGGAGAGTATTTGAGTTCCTTCTACATCAACCCCATTTAAATCTGCTCGAGATCCCTTGCGTTCCGTTCCCGCCAGATGATAAATCACATCGATACCCTTCATTGCGGCCCGTAAGCTACGTTCATCCGTCAGACTACACAATGCCACATCAACTGACATACCGCGTGGTAGTTTTGGTGTATCGGGCGAAGGTCTAAGCAGGGTTCTAACTGGTTTGCCCATTGCAACCAATTGCCGGATAAGAAACCTGCCGATAAATCCCGTGCCACCTGTAACCAGAATCATAATCGATTAATTAATGCATGCCGCCGTCAAAATGATGACCTGGCACATATCTTGCTACTCTTCCTGTTAGATGGTGAATACTTATTTACATTGATCATGAATTTATTTGGAGTACCCATGGAAGCTCTTTCAAATCCCGCTACCATTCAAAAATCACGTTTAGGTTTTCATTACTTCCCTGACACCCTCCATTACCGCGAAATAGATCTTCAAAAATGGATTCCGCAACTAAAATCCCTCGGGGCATCCTGGTTGGTTCTACAATCACCAACCGATCGGGCTATCCCAGAAGCATTTCTGCGCGGACTCGTGGATAATGGCATTGAACCAATTATTCATTTTAATTACTCTTTAGCGAATGTAGTTGATCTGAATGAAGCAAATCCCATTCTGAGTGCTTATACTCGCTGGGGTGTGCACGGAGTAATCTTTTTTGATCGTCCTAATGCAAGAGCTTCCTGGCCATCCTCCGTTTGGGCTCAACAAGATCTGGTTGAGTGCTTTTTGGAACGATTTTTACCACTTGCCAATCTTGCTCTTCAATCTGGTCTGGTTCCGATTGTACCACCTCTAGAGCCGAAGGGCAGTTATTGGGATACAGCTTTCCTTCGTTCGTTTCTTGAGGCTCTTGAAAACCACAAGCAAATACAACTTCAGAAAAGTATCATGTTAGCCGCTTATTCTTGGAGCGGAAACCACTCGCTTAATTGGGGAGTCGGCGGACCCGAGAATTGGCCCGACACACGGCCTTATTTCACACCAGTTAACGGACAGGATCAATGTGGATTCCGGATTTTTGATTGGTACCAGACCATTGTCAAAGCTGTTATGGGAAAAACATGCCCGATTATCCTGCTCGGAGCAGGAAGTTCGGGTGATCCGGTACACAACTACAAAGAACCAACCTCGCCGGATGAACTTACCAAGACTACTCTTGCGATAGCAAAACTACTTAATGGAGAAAATGTTCAGGACCCCGTCGATGATGGTATTGTCCTTTATCCCATACCATCTGAGGTAGTAAGCTGTAATTTCTGGGTATTATCAGCAAGTGCATCCTCACCTTATGCGCGTCAGGCTTGGTATCAAGAGGAAGGCCAGAATCTCCCATCTGTCCAGGTAATTAAAAATTGGAAACTGGGAAGCAAACCGGACATGGAGTCTTCTGGCAATAATAAAACGAATTCAAGCCACAAGAATTTCGTTCATTCAACCAAAAACTCCTCCTCCTCCCAACCTATACAGCATTACTTACTGCTTCCTTTGTATGAATGGGGAGTAGCCGACTGGCATCTGGAAGTGATTCAACCCTTTGTAAAAAAGCACCATCCCACCATCGGCTTTTCCCTGGAAGAAGCCGCGCTTGCATCCAGGGTGACAATTATTGGAAATTCTCAAACCTTTCCGGAAGAACAAGTGAATCGCTTGCGACAATCCGGATGTTCAGTTGATCGAATTAGCGGGGATGGCACAAGTATTGCATCTCAACTTGCTAAGAGGTGAAATATGAACATGACTTTTACGCAAAAACCTATCCAACATACCCCCATTGTTTTTAAAGAACCTGTATTAAAAGTTATCGGGTTGGGTGGCGGTGGAAGTAACGCCATTAACCGGATGATGGAACTGGGCTTAACTGGTGTGGAATATATCGCCGCGAATACTGATATCCAGGCTCTGAATCATTGCTCCGCCCCTGTCAAAATCCGTCTGGGGCATGTCCTGACTCGCGGCCTTGGAACAGGAGGAGATCCAGATATTGGCGAGGCGGCTGCTGAAGAAAGTCTTCGCGAGCTGAATTCTGCTCTGGCAGGGGCAGATATGATATTCTTAACCGCCGGGATGGGTGGGGGTACAGGAACTGGATCGATTCCTGTTGCAGCAAGAATCGCCAGATCAACCGGAGCTGTGACCATAGCCATCGTTACTACTCCATTTTCTTTTGAGATCGGTAAGCGGCAGGTGAATGCGCGTGATGGGTTGGCAAAACTAAGGCAATATACTGACACACTCATCACAGTCCCCAACGACCGTTTACTTCAGATTGCTCCCCGCGATCTTCCTCTGGAACTGGCTTTTCGCTTAGCTGACGACGTTCTACGTCAAGGGATCCAGGGGATATCGGAATTGGTTACCCAACCCGGATTGATTAATGTTGATTTCGCCCATATTCGTTCTCTAATGATGAATGGCGGCGGGGCATTACTTGCCATGGGATATGGTCAGGGTGCAAATAAGACCATTCAGGCTGTTGAGCAAGCTCTCAGACACCCACTTCTCGAAGCAATCTCCGTTGAAAACGCCACAGGTTTAATCGTTAACTTTACCGGAGGGTCGGAATTAGCTTTTCTTGAGGTAACCGAAGCTCTCACCTATATCCAGGAGAAAACGAATAATCATGCCGACATCATTCCGGGGGTCATCAGCGACCCGCGAATGGGCGACCGGGTCCAGGTCATTATGGTGATTACCGGTTTAGGTGCCACATCGATTGATAATAAAGTTCCATCAAAATCAAAAATTGTTCCAATTCAGTTTATAGAACAAAATGAATTATCCACATTGCCTGAGCCAGATTTGTCGCACATCGAACTGGTTGGTTATTCATCAGAACTGGATTTACCAACATTCTTAAGGCGTAGATCTAATAATTAGATGGGTGAACGCTGTGGAAAAAAAATATCTGGATAATATCAGCAGTCAGATTTACCGCCAGTTTCCAGAAGTTCATGGAAATAAACCGAAAGTTCAAACCTACACAAATGGTCAATTTCTGGTGATCTTCCAGGGAAAGGGAATCGCTGCAAACGGAAAATCGATACCCCGCACTGTGCGGGTGGTGGTGAGTTCCGAAGGAAAAATCATCAAAACAACAACTTCCAGATAAAACGGTTTTTTATGAAACACAACAAATACCTTAAACAACTTGAGATCAAATTTTGGGATTTGTTTATCTTCAAAGTAAGCCAGGTCAATATCGTCCGGTCAACCTGCCAGCTAACCTATCGATTTGTCAATGGAGCGAAAGCAAGCTCAGTGATTATGACTACCGGTGTTACTGCCGCAATCGGAATATTCTTCGGGATCGGCTTTTTTCTTCTGTTTCAGAATCTGAAATGACGCAAATTAAGTTTTTCCGCTGCGCGATACTTTTTTTGACAATCGCAGTTTTACTCTCTTTTCAAACAACCGGTAGATGTTATCCCGGCTTCCCAGAGTCATCTGAGTTTGGCTTCGGGGGAACCATATATCCTGAGGGACCTTATTTAGAACAGGGCCTCGATGTTACTGGGAACCTTCGACTGGATTGGATAGCTGTCGATTTCCCCATCGCGAAATATTATCCTGAAATTTCATCAACGCCTGATTGGTCACGTCTGGATCTGGTAATTCAATTTGCCTCTCAACACCAGATTGGTATTTTATTAAGCATTACTCAGCCTCCTGAATGGATGATTACTCCGAGCGGCCCTGATCCTTCTCTGGTCAGTCAAATCATCAACCAAATTATTCTACGTTACGGAAGTATGCTCAATGCGTTCGAACTTTTCC
>Ga0315273_10014131_pt1 | contig 10281 bp, 4 predicted proteins | sample YL17G02_0_MG_FD_205753 | JGI IMG/M metagenome (GOLD analysis project Ga0315273, IMG submission 205753) | Sediment microbial communities from Yellowstone Lake, YNP, Wyoming, USA - YL17G02_0 | ecosystem: Environmental > Aquatic > Freshwater > Lake > Sediment | place: USA: Wyoming | collected... | reverse complement strand
CAGTGAACCGGACCTTCCAGAATTGGCCCCGCCGCCCCCGCCCCCGCCACCTCCTCCTCCCTGGCCGCCGTTACCTCCAGTGCCTCCACCGCCGCCCGAGCCCGGCTGGAGGGTCTCAAGGTCCACAGTGGCGCAGTTGGCTCCGCCGCTCCCCACGCCTCCACCACCCGGGCCAGCCCCGCCCGAGCCAGCGCTTCCGTTATTTCCTGCCGGTCCGGCGCCTCCAGAGCCGCCCTTCCCGCCCTTGTAGTAGCTGCCGTTCCCGCCATTGCCTCCGGGACCCCCTCCAGGGGAAGAGCTTCCGTTGCTCCCGGCGCTTCCATTATTTCCTCCGCCCGCGGAGGCGCCCCCGGAACCCCCGCTCCCCCCCATCCCGCCCATGCCCCCCGAGCCTGCGGAATTGCCGGCAAATCCTTTTCCCGCGACATCGACGGCGCCGCCGCGCTCGACCGTCAGATTGCCGGTGACACGGAAGCACAGCACTCCTCCATTGTTCCCGTTCCAGGCGGTACAGGTCAACGTCCCGCCGGGCGGGACAATGACCTCCGTGTACTGGGGGACGCGGATGCACTGGGCGCTGGCATTGGCGCTGACATTGTAGGAATGTTCGAGCCTTGGTTCGATGGCGATGATGTTCCCGCCCACAGCCGACACCCTCACGAACTCGCGGGCCCCGGTCCCGTTGCCGCTCATCTGGATTATCAAAAGCTCATCGCCCGTGGAGAATCCGTCGCTGGAGCTGACATTGATGGTGCCGTTCCCCGAGGGTGCGCTCGTCGAAAGGGTGGTCTTGACGGTGTCGACCACCATGGCGCCTATGACCGTCAGGTTCCCGTCGTTGCCGCTGCCCGTGCCGATGTCCCAGCCGGGTCGCGCAGAGCCGTTTTCGACGGTGATATTGAACATCTCGCTTATCCCGCCTGTGGCGTTGGGCTCGTCGAAGGAATCGCTCCAGCAACCCGCACCACTGGAAGGCTCCGCCGATGCCGGCCCGGCGATCTCCACGAGCGCCGGAAAGCCGCCCACCAGAACAAGCAATCCAAAAAAAAGCGATAAAGCCCGACGTCGCCCAACCACCCGTTTCATACGTCTATGATTATCGATAAACCACTATAAATGCCGTGCGCTCGCCCGGGCTATCCGAACCCCTGTTCCCGATACCCGGTGCCCGAAACACTATTTCGCGGTTTTCAAAAACCGCGCAGCCTCCAAGGCCGCCGCGCTGGCATTGGCCATTGCGCTGACCACATCCCTGGGGCCCGAGGCGGTCCCTGCGACGAATATCCCGGGCGATGAGCTCTTGACCGGCATGGAGTAGTCGCTGTCAACCGCAAAGAACCCCTCACGGTCCAGTTCCACGCCAAGTATCTTGGCAAGTTGCGGCGCTCCGTTGACGAGCGCGGGCTCCAAAACGATGAGGTCGGGCTTGAGCTTGAGCAGCTTGTGGGTGGCGGTGTCGAATATGTCGAATACCAGGCTCCCGTCGTAGTCCACCATCACCTCTGATGGCTTGCCCCGTATGAACTTGACCTGCATCCCCCGCACCTTGCGATAGAACTCCTCGTAATATTTACCATGGGCGCGCACGTCGGTGAAGCAGACGTAGACCTCGGTTCCCTCGCCCAGCCTCTCCTTGACCGTGTAGGCCTGGTTAAGTGCGTTCATGCAGCCTACCTGGCAACAGTAGGGGCGGTGCTTCTCGTCGCGGGAGCCGACGCATGTGAGAATCGCCACCGTCGCGGGACGCTTGCCGTCCGAGGGCCTCAGGATGTCCCCCTTCACGGGCCCCCTGGGTCCAAAGATGATTTCGAACTCCAGGCCGGTGATGATGTCCGGACTGCGGCCGTAGCCGAGCTCGGCAAGCGCGGCGGCGTCGTAGGGCACCATCCCGGTGGCCACGATGACCGCGCCGACCTTTTCCCTCAACTCGCGGGGTCGGGCATCGAGGTCGATGGCGCCCACCGGGCATTTTCCGGCGCAAAGCCTGCAGCCGGCGGGGCAAAGCTCCCTGTCGATGAGATATCCTCCGGGGATGCCGTCCATGCGGTGGACGGCCTTTGTCCTGGCGAGCCCCTTTGTTTCGCCATCCGCCACCTCGACGGGGCAGACCGCCACGCAGTCGCCGCACAAGTTGCATTTTAGGCGGTCGACATATGCGGGATGCAAAACTATGGACGCCTCGAAATCGCCGGGACGCCCTGACAGCGCCGCAAGCTCCGAATTCAAAAGAAGCGAAAAATCGGGGGATTTTGCCAGTTCTTCGTACACTCGCCCCAGAAGCTTGAACGCCTCCTCCCTGAGGGGAAAGAGGTATTTGTCATGCGACAGGTTTCCCCCCAGGTCGGAGCCCTTCTCCACCAATACCACCCCGACACCGCTGTTTTGGAGCCCCCATGCCGCCTGGAGCCCCGCGGCCCCCCCGCCCATGACCAAGGCCCTGCCGACCATCGCCAACACCCGACGCCCAAGGAATCCGGTGGGCCTTATTAATCATATCGAAGGTTCCAATATCCATCCACTACGTTGCAACCTAGCAGTTCCCCGGCTTCCCAGTTGGTAATACATAATACATGTCGTATTTATTTTTTGCAATATACATTATTTGGAATAAATACTAAAAAAACCTTTCAAAAAAGATATACTATTCCAATGCACAAGGTTTATATGTCGATTTGAAACTCATACCGACATTCTTTTATAATATCACACGACTACATCATCGGTAATATATGCCAAGGCTGGGAGGCCGCAGGATATGAGAAGACTGTTCGCGTTCGTTATTGTGCTTGTATTTGGAGTGGGAATTTTCTCGGCGCCCGTGCTGGCGGGCGCAACCGCAGGGCCCAGGGTCCTTCCACGTGACGAGGCCACCCCGGACGGGCTCTACTGGTGCAACGACTATCGCCTCACGGACAATCCAAGCGAGGACCGCATCCCCCAGATCGTGGTGGACGCATCTGGCATATCCCATGTAATCTGGTTCCGCGGCAGCTCCTACTCAGGCCAGTACATGTACAAGAAGATCGACAGGTTGGGCAAGGAGCTCATACCCGAAAAGCAGATCGCCTCCGGCACCATACCGGAGCAGTACAGCGGGTTCGTGTCCCCCTCCATAGGCATCGACTCCAAAAGCAACTTCCATATAATCATGGAGCCCGGGGGCAGCGGCGTGGCATACGCCAAGTACGATTCCAACGGCAACAATATCGTCCCCCAAAAGACCGTCCCCTCCGGCGCCTCCGGCCCGCACAACCCCTCCATAGCGGTCTCCAAGAACGACATCGTCCACGTGATATACGAGGACTACCGGTGGGGGGGCAGCGCGGAGGGCATCGCATACGCGCGAATATTGGGTGATGGCACCATTGACAAGGACGGGGTCCGCATAAGCGACCCCGGCTGGTACTGCGAGGGCTCAACCCTGACCACCGACTTCAAGAACAATGTCCATGCGACATTCATCAACACACGCAATGGCTGCTACCACGGCAAGCTGGACAACATGGGAAACCCGCTTCCCGAGGCGCCCCCGACATACCTCTACAAGTCCGGCGACTTCTGGACCAACGGCCCGCCCTACCTGGGCACAGATGGCTCGGGCAACGTCCATATAACATGGAACACCGCCGGCGGCAAGACTGGGACTTTGATGTACATGAAGCTCAATAATAATGGGATCAAGCTCGCAGCGGGCGGGGACGAGATGGGTATTCCACTGACCACATCACCCACTTGCGTGGGCTTCCCATACGTTCAGGGCGACAGCCGAGGAAATGGCTACGTCATCTGGGCCGATTCCCGCGGTGGAACTCCAAAGATATACTATCTGAAAATCGAGCCCGGCTCCGAGAAAGACACCAACCTGCCCAACAAGGCCATATGCCTGAACAAGGAATCCACGGGGTCAGCCCTGGAGCCCAAGGTGGCGCTGGACCCCGATGACAACCTGCACGTGGTCTGGAAGGACAACAGGGACGGACAGTACGAGATATACTACAAGTTCGCCTACAACTACGGTGTCGAGGTCGGCATGACCCCCGAGGAGATGTACAAGGTCATGTACCTCCATCCGAACGAAACAAAGAGCGCCAACATAACGATACGCAATACGGGCGGTCTCAACGACACCGTCCATCTCAACCTGACCACCGACTTCCATGAGCACAAGGGTTGGAAGGCCAAGATCGAGACCACCGACTTCGGCCTCAAGTCCCAGGAGTCCAGGAAGGTAAAGGTCAGCGTGACAGGGGCTCCTGACGGCTACGACCAGGACTACATCGATGTCAAGGTGACGGCCACCTCGGCCGGCAACCCCAAGCGCAACAGCACGGCGGCCTTCCGCACATATCTAAAGGTCGACGAACGTATGAGCATGACCTGCACCGACAGGGTCCATTCCACCCAGGCGGGTTCCCCCACGACCTACACGGCCTACGTGAACAACCTGGGCGACATTAAGATGAACGTAAACCTGACGGTATTTCCGCCTCCACCTCCCGGTTGGGATGTCGTTTTGGACAGGTACAACTTCCCCAACCTAAAGCCCAAGGACTCTTTCAACTTCACCTTCACGGTGACACCTCCGGCAGACGCCGTGGCCGACGAGCTCGGCGTCATAACCGTGCAGGGGCACAGCGAGCGCGACCCTGGCATCAAGGACCAGGTCGTCACCCATACTGTTGTCAGCCCGAGCATATACATCAAGCTGGAATGCCTTGATTCCGAGCACGCCGTGGACCCCGGGAACAGCACATCCTACGTGATATCCGTCTCGAACGTGGGCAACATGGCCGGGACGATAATCATCATCCTCGAGATAATCAGCGCCACCGGGGACTGGCACGCCGAGCTCGACGCCAACGCGGTCGGGGTTGCGGGAATGGAGACCAAGCAGGTCACCCTGACGGTGATGGCCCCCGAGGACGCCCGCGCGGGCAACCGCCTCGTGGTGCGGGTCGTGGGCTTCAACGAGGACCGGACAATGGAAGATTCAGTTACCTCCACCACCCTGGTCAACCAGGTGCACCAACTACTGATGGCGGTCAACCCCGAAATGCAGCTGGCCGACCCCGGCTCCAGCGTATCCTACCAGGTGACCATCCAGAACGGCGGCAACGGTCCCGAGGAGGTGACCATCGCAACCAATAAGCTGGATGTCAACTGGAAGATAAAATACCTGATGGCCGGCGCTGAGATATCCGGTCTTTTCCTGGACTCTGCCCAGTCCCTGTCCTTCGAGGTTGTGGTCACCGTACCTTCCGATGCGCTCGCCGGCGAACATTACAGCGCGGTGGGGATATCGGACACCTCCAAGAACCTCTGGGTTGCCCCGCTGGTCACGGTGGTCAAGCAGATATACGACATCGACCTCACAACGACGCAATCAAAGCAACAGGGCTCGCCCGGGAGCAAGGTATTCTTCTCCCTCATCAACCGCAACCGCGGCAACGGGCCCGACACCATAAGCTTCTCTTCGGTACGGCTGCCTTCCGGCTGGGACGTCTCCTTCAAGGACAGCAACATGTCCAACATAGACAGCATATCGCTCAACTCCGGCGAGATCGGCCGGGTGACCGTCCAGGTGACACTGCCTTCCGGCTCGAACGGTACAAGCCAGGAGGTCATGGTGACCGGGGCATCCGAAAGCAGCCTGTCGGACACCGTCAAGTTCGTGGTGGACATGATGCTTCCCGACCTCTACCTCACGGGCGTCAAATATTCGCCCAAGAACCTGGCGGCGGGCAAGGCGGTAACGGTCACGGTCACGGTGGTCAACCAGGGCGAGGTCCCGGTGGACAACGTCACGGTCCGCTTCTACGAGGGCGGCACGATACTGGGCGCCGAGAAACTCAGCCGACTGCCCGGCAACACCAACAAGACCGTTACCTTCACCTGGCTGCCCAAGGAGGGCCGGCGCATGGTCAAGTTCATGGTCGACCCCGACAACTCCATCATCGAGACCGATGAGAGGAACAACCTGATGAAGGACACGCTCACAGTCAGCTCGCGCAACGAGATACTCCCCGGCTTCGAGCCGCTACTACTGCTCGGGGCGCTGTCGATTGCACTTGCCGGGGTCCTGTTCAGGAAAAGGCGCTGAACGGGCCTCCGTCCTGGCAATAGGGCTTGCGACCAGTCTCAAGGAGAAGCGAGAACATGGCGGTCCTGCGCAAGATAATGTTGTCGATCACGTGCTTTGCGCTTCTGCTGGGGCCCCTTGTGACGCTGGCCGAGACCGGCGGACCCTCCAGGGAAGCAGGCCCGAGGGCTCTGCAGGCCGACCTGCGGGTACTGGCCGGAAGCTTCTCATATGCCCCGGCCAGCCCAACTGTCGGAGAGGAGGTGCAGCTCAACCTCACGGTCGAGAACGCAGGGGACGCGGACTGCGAGTCGGGGTTCGACGTGGAGTTCTTCCTCAACGACACCGACCATCCTTTCAAGCCGGGCGAGAACGAGGTCGCGGTCTCCCCCATTCCCAAAGCAGAGGCAGCGAATGTGACCCAGTGGATGGGCACCAACGACCTTGCCAGCGGCATCAATTATACAATACTCGTGGTCCTGGACTTCCGAAACGAGGTTAACGAATCCGACGAGACCAACAACAATTTCACCGTGAACATGATGCTCGGACCGCGGCTGTACCCCGAGCTCTTCATCCATCCCGGCGGGGTGAGGACCTATCCGTCCAAACCACTGGTCGGCGACAACGTGACCATCAGCGCCACGGTCGGCAACGACGGGGAGAAGACCGCCAAATTCGTGGATGTGTTCTTTTACCTCAACGACACGGCCCACCAGATCGGGGGTTACCAGATCATCGGCCCTGTGAACGTGTCGGAGACCAAGAACACCTCGGTCGTCTGGAACACCTCGGGCCTGCCGGCAGGGAACTACACCGTCCTGGTCATGGTCAACCCACCATGGGACTGGAACCGGATTCCGGAGAGGGACTACACCGACAACAACGCCTCGCTCAACATCACGCTCAACACGCCCCGCGCCGACCTTTCCCTGCGCAATGTTTCCTTCCTCCCGGCCAAACCCCTGATAGGGCAGGGGTTGGCGGTGTCCGGCGATGTCATCAACGTCGGCAACGGTGCCTCGGAGCCCTGCAACATCAGCCTCTTTGTCGATTTCAACTCGACATCCGTGGCCAGCGTCCCCGTGCCCTCGCTTGCCCCCGGGGAGTCCCGGTTCTTCGTCATCACCTGGAACTCATCGGGGCTGAGCGCGGCGGTGCACCGCATGAGGATCGTGGTGGACCCCGATTACAGGATAGCGGACGCCAACCAGACCAACAACACCTTCACCTGGTCGATGGAGTTCGAGGGCGTTGTGAATCTGATGTTGGCCAACCTTACGATATCGCCCCCCTTGCCCGGGCCAGGCGACACCGTCCATTTCTCGGTCACCGTGGTCAATGCCGGCTCGTTGCGCTGCAACTCCGCCAATCTCACCCTCAGAATGGGTGGGGCCGAGGCCGACCGCAAGCAGCTGCTGACCCTCTCGGCGGGCGGACAGCTGACGTCGTCCCTGAAGTGGTCCCCCTCAGGAATGGTGCCGGGGCTCTACGACTACGAGGTGTCCGTCTCGCCGGGACCAGGGGAGAACGATTCATTCGAGGGCAACAACATGCTTTCGGGGCAGCTTCTGGTGCAGCCCCCCACTCCCCTGCCGGACCTTCGAATCGCATCGGTGGCTCTGGTGCCCCCTGGCCCGGTGCATAACGGCGACACGATTGTGGTGGCGGTGACGGTCGAGAACGCCGGGACCCTTGACGCCAACGGGAGCTTCCTGGACATCAAGCTTGTGACGGCCAACGGCGGAATAATCAATTTCACCGATTCCCCCGTTTTGGTGCCCTCCATACCCGCAGGGGGCATGGCCACCGTCAACATCAGCCGGGACACAGCGAACTACAAGGCGGGGAACTACAGCCTGAAGGCCCTCGCCGACTTCCGGGGCGATTTGGCGGAATCCAACGAGAGCAACAACATAATGCTGCTGCCCCTCAGGATACTCGAGGCACTCCCCAGGCTGCCGAAGCTTGGCGTAGAGGAGTTCATCCTCGAGGGGAAACTGGAGCAGGACCAGAAGATGAACATATTCGTGGTCATCAACAATACGGGCGACGCGGATGCGCTCAACGTCGTCGTGGGCTTCATCATAGACGGCAAGCCCCTGGGTTCCGCCGCGCCAATCCCCGTCATCGGGAGGCAGTCCAACCGCACCGCCGCGTGGCTCTGGGTGCCCGCCGCCGGCAAGCACACGATAGGCATCACCGTGTCGGCCGATGGCGTCACGGACCAGTACGTCTCCCGCTCGGTAACGGTGCCCCCGGCCCCATCTACGGTGAACCCGTACATCTGGGCCGCCGGGATAACCATAATCGCGGTCGTTTTGGGAGTGCTTCTCTACATTGCGATCGGGGCCAGGCGACGGCCGATGCCGCGAATGCGGCTCGTCGAGGAGGAGGAGGAGGAGGACGAGGACGAACCAAATGTCGATGGCGGCCCGGGCAAGGAAAAGGTGGATGGCGACCCGGGCAAGGAAAAGGTGGATGGCGGCCCGGGCAAGGAAAAGGTGGATGGCGCCAAGCCAAAGGAAAAGGAGCGATAGCGCTTGTCCCCATCCATAAAATGCCGGGCCGCTTCTGTCCTGGCAATCGCAATTGTGGGCGTTTTGGCCGTTTCCCCGGCGGTCCAGGCGGTGGCGACGGGCTACTGGGATACATCCGACTCATTGAAGGGGAAGGGCCGCGAGCCCACTTTAGTCGTCTACGGAGGCAAGCTTTATTCATTCTTCCAGTTCAGGACCGAGCTTCGGGACCTCGGCATCGACCAGGCCGGCCGGCGGTCGGACATATACTACCGCTTTCTTGATGGCGCAAACTGGAGCAGGCCCCAGACTCTCGTGCCAGAAACATTGGACACGAACGGCCACGGGGTGCACCAGCCCCGCGCCTGCGAGTACAAGGGCAAGCTCTATGTTACCGCCGAGGCCGTGGAACCGTCCATAAAGGACGATGATGCCCAGGGCGACTACGACATCGTCATGAGGGTCTTGGACGGTAGCAACTGGACCCCGCCACTGGACAAGCCCGCGCAGGTCATCAGCGAGAAAAACGATGTCAATGTCACGGACTACGAGTGCCGCAGCATCGTGTTTTGCGACATCCTGTACATGGTCTGGTCCCAGATACCCGTGGACGCCTCCCACCTCAACGGTTCCGGGAGCGAGTACCGCAGGATCGTCTACAGGACCTTCGACGGCGCCTCCTGGGGACCCATATCCGTGGTCGCCGAGGACAACAGGAGCTTCTTCGGGATGTCGGACATTGCGATATTCAAAGACAGGCTCTGGGTGAGCTTCCAGACAAACACCTCGGAATCGGCCGACATGGACATATTCGCCGCATCATTCGACGGCTCGTCGTGGACGGCCCCGCAGAGGGTGAATCCCGCGGTCGATGGAAGCCCTGTCAAGCGCCAGAACCTCAATGCCCGCATGGCCGTGTACGGAAACAGGCTCTACTGCGTGTGGCAGAGCCTCGACACCATCGCAAAGAGCTCCTCCAACTACGACGTGATGATAAGCAGTACCGACGGCTCCTCGTGGAGCTATGCCGAGCAGGTCAACCGTCCCAATGACGAGGGGCAGGACAAGACCCCGGACATCAAGGCCAACGCCGGCATCCTCTACGTCGCATGGTCCAGCGACGACAAGGAGACCACGGACGAGCAGCAGGAAACGGACATCATGTTACGCTCCTTCGACGGCCAAAACTGGAGCCAGGCCACCATGGTCAGCCCATTCAAGGACAATGGCACCATCGCCGGCGACCACAATCCGGGGGACGACGACACGCCCACCCTGCTTTCGTGGCAGGACAGGCTCTACTGCACCTGGATAACCTACGACCAGCAAAACACCGGCCATGTGGGCGGCAATCCCTCCGTGATGGTGAAGCTCGTCGTTGACAGCGACTCCGACGGCGACGGCGTGGTGGACGGCCAGGACGCCTTCCCGGCAGACCCGACCGAGTGGAAGGACAGTGACGGCGACGGTGTCGGGGACAGCCTGGACCCTCGCCCCGATGACCCGGCGATATGGAGCGAGGGCCAGCTGCCCGCTGTCTCAAACCAGGGGAACAGCTGGCCCGTCGTTGCCTTGGGGGTGGCCGCCCTTCTGGCGTGCCTGGCGGGAGCGCTGGTCGTGCTTTGGAGAAAGGGCCGGTCCACCGGGGCCACCCGTCGCAAGACTTAAGGACCATGATATCGT
>Ga0315273_10014130_pt1 | contig 10281 bp, 11 predicted proteins | sample YL17G02_0_MG_FD_205753 | JGI IMG/M metagenome (GOLD analysis project Ga0315273, IMG submission 205753) | Sediment microbial communities from Yellowstone Lake, YNP, Wyoming, USA - YL17G02_0 | ecosystem: Environmental > Aquatic > Freshwater > Lake > Sediment | place: USA: Wyoming | collected... | reverse complement strand
TCGCACCCCAGATGGTGTCGCCGACGAGCTCGAAGAAGAAGATGGGCCGGTCGAGCGGGGCCAGGCCCCAGCGTTCCTCGCGGAAGACCCCCTCGACGAGCAGCTCACTCAACGGCACGTGCAGCACGAGCTCGACCTCGGCCGGGCTGGCCACCAGCTCGGGGCGGTCGGGGAGCAGGCCCACATACGGAACGATGTACGAACGGCTGGTCACGGTCTGGAGGTGGTCGAGCTCGCCGATGCGCTCGACGGTCGCCGGGTCGAGCGCCACCTCTTCGTGCGACTCCCGCAGTGCGGTGGCCCACAGGTCGGCGTCGCTTCGGTCCTGACCTCCCCCGGGGAAGCTGACCTCGCCCCGGTGCGACCGCAGGTGCTGGGCGCGGCGGGTGAGCACCACGTGGACTTCGCCGTCGTGGAGGTAGAGCGGCGCCAGCACGGCCGACGCCCGCACCCCGGTCTTCTCCAAGGGCGAGAGCCGGGGCGGACCGGCGGCCGCCAGTGCCGCGGTCACTCTGTCGATGGACGGATCGCGGCGGTCGAGCGGCAGATCGGCCCACGGCGCCGGGTCGCCGTCCCGACTCGAACGCGGGCGGGGGATCTGCTGCGCCCCACCCCGTCGGGTCATCGGGGCTCGGGCCGACCGAGCCGGCGAGCGTGAGGCCGACCGGCCCCAACCACCCGAACTCGGGGGATCGACGACGTCACGCCTCGCCGGCCCCGGCCGGGTCGGCCACCAGTTGCTCGAGCAGCTCGGCCATGCCCGCCGTCTTCAGGTTGGCCATCACCCGGCCGGGCGTCTCGTCTCCGGACTCCCATTCGTTCCAGGCGGCGAGCAGCTTCTTCGGGTCGGGCGGGGGTCGGTCCATCCGGGCATCGTACCGAGGCATCCGAGCCGCCAGAGCCGTCCGAGCCATCCGAGCTGTCACCAACCGTTCTCCGCGCGCAAACGAGGGCAGGACACCGACAAGCGCGCGTTGTTCAGCTGACACGACTCGGACAAGAAGGTTTCGGGCCAGGGACGCGCCACGGCCGGCCCCGAAAGGCCGGCCGCAGAGAAACGCATTCGTCGGGTGCGACGAATTACATCATGCCGCCCATGCCACCCATGCCGCCCATGCCACCCGGCATGCCACCCGGCATGCCGCCGGCACCGGCCTCTTCGGGCTTGTCGGCGATGAGCACCTCGGTGGTGAGGAGCAGGCCGGCGATCGAGGCCGCGTTCTGCAGCGCCGCCCGCGTGACCTTGGCCGGATCGATGACGCCGGCCTTGAGCAGGTCGACGAACTCGCCGGTCGCGGCGTTGAGGCCGGTGGAACCGGTTTCGGCCTCGATGCGCTGCACGACGACCGCACCCTCGAGCCCGGCGTTGTCGGCGATGAGCCGGGCCGGGGCCTCGAGCGCACGATGCACGCTGCGGGCACCAGTGGCCTCGTCACCATCGAGCTCGGCGACGGCCTTGGCCACCGCGGCCCGGGCCCGGATGAGGGCAGTGCCGCCACCGGCGACCACGCCTTCCTCGATGGCCGCACGGGTCGCCGAGAGGGCGTCTTCGATGCGGTGCTTCTTTTCCTTGAGCTCGACCTCGGTGGCCGCGCCGACCTTGACGACGGCGACGCCCCCGGCCAGCTTCGCAAGACGCTCCTGGAGCTTCTCGCGATCCCAGTCGGAATCGGTGTCGTCGATCTCACGCTTGATCTGCGCAACGCGACCCTTGACGTCGTCGGGATCGCCGGCGCCGTCGACGATGGTGGTGTCGTCCTTGGTGACGACGACCTTGCGGGCCCCGCCGAGCAGGTCGAGCGTGGTGTTGTCGAGCTTGAGCCCGATCTCCTCGGAGATGACCTGGCCACCGGTGAGGATGGCCATGTCGGCCAGCATCGCCTTGCGGCGCTCACCGAAGCCGGGAGCCTTGACGGCAACCGACGAGAACGTGCCCCGGATCTTGTTCACCACGAGTGTGGCAAGGGCCTCGCCCTCGACGTCCTCGGCGATGATCACGAGGGGCTTGCCGCCCTGCATGACCTTCTCGAGCACGGGCAGGAGATCCTGCACCGAGCCGATCTTGCCGTTGACGAACAGGAGGTAGGGATCCTCGAGCACGGCTTCCTGGCGCTCGGGGTCGGTCACCATGTAGGGCGACAGGTAGCCCTTGTCGAACTGCATGCCCTCGACGAACTCGAGGTCCATGCCGAAGGTGTTCGACTCTTCGATGGTGACGACGCCGTCCTTGCCGACCCGGTCGATGGCGTCGGCCAGGACCTCGCCGATGGCGGGGTCGGCGGCCGAGATCGACGCGACCTGGGCGATCTCGGACTTCTCGTCGATCTCCTTGGCCTGGTCCTTGATGGACTCGACGGCGGCGGCGACGGCCTTCTCGATGCCCCGCTTGAGGCCGAGGGGGCTGGCGCCGGCGGCCACGTTGCGCAGACCTTCGCGAACGAGAGCCTGGGCGAGCACGGTGGCGGTGGTGGTGCCGTCACCGGCGATGTCGTTGGTCTTGGTGGCGACCTCTTTGACGAGCTGGGCACCCATGTTCTCGAACGGGTCGTCGAGCTCGATCTCCCGAGCGATCGACACGCCGTCGTTGGTGATGGTGGGGGCGCCGAACTTCTTGTCGAGGACCACGTTGCGGCCCTTCGGGCCGAGGGTGACGCGCACGGCGTCGGCCAGCTTGTTCACGCCGGCCTCGAGGGCACGTCGCGCGTCCTCGTCGAACTTCAGGATCTTGGGCATGTGGCGTCTCCTACTTGACTACGGCGAGGACGTCGCGGGCGGTGAGGATGAGGACGTCGTCGCCGTCAACCGTGATCTCGGTGCCGCCGTACTTGCTGTAGACGACGATGTCGCCGACCTTCACGTCGAGGGGGATCAACTCGCCGGTCTGCTCGGAGCGACGGCCGGGGCCGATCGCCAGGACCTCGCCCTGCTGGGGCTTCTCCTTGGCGGTATCGGGGATCACCAGGCCACTGGCCGTGGTTTCCTCGGACTCATTGGGCTTGACGACAATGCGGTCGTCGAGTGGCTGAATAGCCATGTACAGGCCTCCGTTTGCGATTAGCACTCTCGATGGGCGAGTGCTAACGATACGCGACCAGCCCCGCCCGGACAACTCCGCCCCTCGGAAATCCGGCGAAAACCTTCCCGCCGGCCAAAAGCCGTCCCGCCTGCTGGCCGACCGGTGTCGGCGAGGGTCAGATCGTGGGCAGGCGCAGGTTGGGCGTGGCCCCGACATCGAGCGGCGACGGGCCGTCGCTCTGCAGGCGCCACCAGGCGGCCGCCGCGACCATGGCGGCGTTGTCGGTGCACATCTCGCGGCTGGGCAGGAACGGGTGCAGGCCGTCGGCCATGCAGGCATCGAGCACCCGGGTACGCAGCAGGGAGTTGGCGGCCACGCCGCCGGCCAGGGCCAGGCCCTTGGCCCCGTGGGCCTGCGCCGCCCGGCGGGCCTTGGTGACCAGCACGTCGACGACGGCCTCCTGGAACGAGGCAGCGACGTCGGCGGTCGACACGTCGGGGTGCTTGCGCACGTAGTTGACCACCGAGGTCTTCACCCCGCTGAACGAGAAGTCGTAGTCGTCGGCCAGCATGGCCCGAGGGAAGGCAATGGCGGTCGGGTCGCCCGTGATCGAGATCTCGTCGATGGCCGGGCCGCCCGGATACCCGAGGCCGAGGTAGCGGGCGACCTTGTCGAACGCCTCGCCGGCGGCATCGTCGATGGTCGAGCCGAGCAACTGGTAGCGGCCGTGGCCCTCCATGAGGATCAGCAGGGTGTGACCGCCCGAGACCAGCAGCACGACGATCGGCAGCTCCAGATCGGGCTCTTCGAGCAACGCGGCGTAGAGGTGGGCCTCGAGATGGTTGACGGCCACGAACGGCACGTCCCACACGAGGGCGAGCGCCTTGGCGGCACTGACCCCGACCAGCAGCGCCCCGACCAGGCCGGGGCCCACCGTTGCCCCCACGGCGTCGACGTGATCGTCGTTGATGCCGGCCTCGATGAGGGCGCGGGCGACCACCGGCGTGAGCAGTTCGACGTGGGCCCGGCTGGCGATCTCGGGCACCACGCCTCCGAACCGGGCGTGGAGCTCGACCTGGCTGCTCACCACCGACGACAGCACGTGGCGGGCATCGACCACCACCGCGGCGGCCGTCTCGTCGCACGAGGTCTCGATGCCGAGCACGCGGGTGCCGGTCATGGCCGATCTCCTCGGGCGTCGGGATGGTCGAGCGCGACCCCGGGATGATCGGCGTCGGGACGGGCGAGATCGGCCTCGATGGCGGCCAGGCGGGCCTGATACCCGGCGCTGTCCACGTCGTGCGCCCACATCACCAGCGCGTCCTCTCCGGTCTCCCGGTAGTAGTCGGGCCGTATACCTGCCGGCGCATACCCGAACCGTCGGTACAGGGCCTGAGCGGGCTCGTTGCCGGCCCGCACCTCGAGCGTGATGGCCGTCATGCCCCGCTCGATCGCCTCGCGGGTCAGTTGCAGCATGAGCCGAGTGCCGATCTGGCGGCCACGCCAGTCGGGGTGCACGGCGATGGTCGTGACATGGCCGTCCGATCCGATGAAGAGCATGCCGGCGAAGCCCACCACGGTGCCGTCGACCTTGGCCACCAGGTAACGACGCCCGGTCTGGATAGCGAGCTCGCTCATGAACAGCCCGAGCGACCAGCCCCGGTGACCGGCGTGGCTCTCGATGCGCAACACGCTGCGCAGGTGGCGTCGCCGCATCGGTGTCAACCCGACGTCGACCCACGAACCGCTCAGACCCGACGGACCCGACGGACCCGACGGGTCTGACGGACCGGGCGGGTCTGGCACCTCGGCGACCGCCGATCCGTCCTCGGTGCGAGCCGTCATCATGCACCGTCCCGCATCGACCAGTTGATCTCGGCATCGGGCTTGCGCAGATAGGTGGGATTCAGGTCCCACGGCTTCACGAACTCCTCACGAAGAGCCTGGGCGTGAGCCAGCATCACCAGCGACGACGCCGACGGATAGGCCAGATCGGCTCCCACCACATCGACCTTGTTCAGCCCATCGAACACATCGCGGTACCGGATCGCCCCGTCGCCGACCAGCAGGCACTCCTCGCCCGATGCCAGCAACTCACTGGCCAGATCGTCGGCCGTACCCACCCGGTGCTCGCCGAGGCGCTGCACCCCGCCGGGCACCTGACGATAGAACGCGTAGAACAGCTCGCCCCGACGGGCGTCGATGGCGGCGACGACGAGCCGCGACGTGAAACGCACGGGGAAGGCCAGGAGATCGAGGCTCGGCACGCCGATCATCGGCACCCGCAGGGCATGGGCCATGGCCTTGGCGGTGGCCACCCCGACCCGTAGCCCGGTGAACATGCCGGGACCGAGATCGACTGCCACCACACTGATCTCCGACAGCTCCACGCGGGCCTGGCGGCAGATGAACTGGATGGCCGGCGTGAGCGACTCGGCGTGGCGCTTGCCGCGCGACGACAGCGTCGACGCCAACACGCCCTCGTGGCCACCGATGGCACAACTGACCTGCACCGTGGCGGTGTCGATGCCGAGGATCAGCATGGAGGCTCGGCCTCGTCGACGAGCCAGGTGGCCAGCGCCAGCGACATGGCCCGGGACCGGGCCGACCAGCGAAGGCCGACCGGCTCGAACTCGAACGACCGGTCGTCGTCGCCGTCGCCGTAGCTCAGCCGGATGAGCAGGTAGTCGGCGGGCAGGGCCGGGATGATCGAGTCGCCCCATTCGACGAGGGTGACGCCACCCTCGTCGAGCATCTCGGGCAGGCCGATGTCGAGCACCTCGGTGAGCTGCTCCAGCCGGTAGACGTCGAGATGGTTCAGCTCGAGCCGACCGACGTACTGACTGGCCAGCGTGTAGGTCGGGCTGGTGATCGGCTCGGTCACGCCGAGCGCCGCACCGAAGCCCTGGGCGAACGCCGTCTTGCCGGCCCCGAGCTCGCCGGCCAGCAACAACAGGTCACCGGGGCGGGCCAGCTCGGCCATCGCCGCCGCGAGGGCCCTGGTGTCGTCGACCGATCGGGTGTGGGCGGCGATCACGTCGGCCGGGCTCCGGTCGCGGACTGTGGGCTGTCGGTCAGGGCCTGGCGGACCAGCGCCAGATCGGCCTGGATCTGAGCGAGGGGCCCGGGGCCGCCGCGCAGGGCATAGGCGGGATGGAGCGTCGGGATCAGCACCGCGCCACCGTAGGGGTAGGCCCGGCCTCGCAACTTGGTGATGGCGACCTTCGAATCGAGCAGGAGCTGCCCGGCGAACCGTCCCAACGTCACGACGACGCGCGGCGCGATGAGCTCGATCTGGCGCTCGAGGTAGGGGCGACACGCCGTGATCTCATCGGGATGTGGGTCTCGGTTGGCGGGCGGGCGGCACTTGACCACGTTGGCGATGTAGGCCTGCCGGCGCGTGATGCCGAGCTCGTCGGCCATGAGCTGGTCGAGGAGCCGGCCGGACCGGCCCACGAACGGCAGCCCCAGACGGTCCTCTTCGGCGCCCGGCCCCTCACCCACGAACAACAGATCGGCATCGGGATCCCCCACGCCGAACACCACCTGGGTGCGTCCCTTCGCCAGGGCGCACCGCGTGCAGCTGCCGGCGGTGATGGCGAGCTCCTCGAGGGCGGTGGACACGGCTGGATCCTACCGGTGGGTCGAGGTGGCACCCAGACCACGGATGGCCCGCTCCACCGCGACGACCGCCAGCGTCCGCACCAGATCGACGTCGGCGTCGACCGCTCCGGTGGCCGCCGCGACCAGGGCATCACCGTCGGCGCCGGTGTGGGGTGGGAACAACGCCCGCGCCATGCCGTCGTGGCCGCCCTGCGCCACCAGCAGACAGCCGGTCTTGCCGAGACGCGCGTTCGTGACGACCACACCGATCGTGGTGTTGGTGCCCCGGTTAGCCTCGGCCTGCCCAAACACCTCCGTCGGATGGCGACGCAGCGTCGACAGGTCGAGGTCGCCCCGACTCTTGGAACCGTCGTCGATGTCGCCGGTCGCGTTCACGGCCACCAGGGCCGACACGACGAGGTCGGCGTCGGCGACCGTCGCGGTGGCGATCCCACCGGGTCGGGCATGCTCGGGGCCGCGCCACTTGCCGAGCGTGGCACCGGCACCGGCACCGACCTGACCGAGCGCGAACGGGCCCGCCGCCGCGTCGCGACACGCGGCTTCACCCTGGTCCGGGCCGGGCCTCGCCGTGGCGTCGCCGACGCCGAGGTCGAACAGCGACAGACCGACGACAATCGGCACCACGCCGAAGCTCGTGGCAAACCCGACACCCTCCACTTCGAGCACCCGCATCACCCCGTCGGCCGTCGCCAGCCCGAACGCCGAACCGCCCGACAGGGCGACGGCATCGAGCCGGTCGACGGTGCGGTGCGGGGCGAGCAGTTCCAGGTCGCGGCTCGCCGGTGCGCCGCCCCGCACCTCGGCCGAGGCCACCGTGCCGGCCGGGAACCGCACCACGGTGCATCCGGTGCGGGCCTCGAGGTCGGTCCAGTGACCGACGAGCACGCCGGCGACATCGGTGATCACGCGCGCACGCTACCCGCGCCGGTCATCGCCCTACCGGCTGGTCCGGTCCGGTCCGGGTGGGGGCTTGGCTACGGTGACGCCATGGCGAACCGACCGTGGCCGGGAGCGACCGGGTTCTGATGGATCGCTACGAACTGACGGCCCAGCAATGGAGCCGCCTCGGCCACGAGGGCAGCGACGTCGTCGAGCGACCGGCGGCCTCGGCCCTCGCCGATCTCGTCGACGGCGACGGCGACGGCGAGCGCTCCGCCGAATCGCTTATCGACGCCCACCTTCCTCTCGCCGAGCTCCTGGCCGCCCTCGCCGATCAGGAACGCGACCGCCAGGACGAGATGGGTCGCCTCTTCGCGCTACCGAACCGGCTGCCGCCGTTCGTCGTGGGCGTAACGGGCGGTGTGGCCGCCGGGAAAACGGTGACGGCCAAGGTGCTCGAGGCGATCCTGACGGCGACCGGCGAGATGCGGGTCGCCGTGGTGTCCACCGACGGCTTCCTGTTCTCGAACCGCGAGCTCGAGACAAGGGGGCTCACCGATCGCAAGGGCTTCCCCGAGAGCTACGACCACGCCGGGCTCATCACGTTCCTCAGCGCGGTCAAGGCGGGTCAGCGCCAGCTCGCGGCGCCGATGTACGACCATGTCCACTACGACGTCGGCGCCGACGGCGAGCAGACGCTGCCCCGCCCCGACATCCTCATCCTCGAGGGCATCAACGTGCTCCAGCCGGCGCCGGCCGGTGAAGGGCCGACCGCCGATGGGGGCGGGCTCCTCGTCTCCGACTTCGTGGACTTCTCGATCTACGTCGATGCCGACGAGCCCGACATCCGGACCTGGTTTCTGCGGCGACTGCAGAATCTGCGAGCGCGCTCGGCCGGCGACCCGACCTCGTTCTTCGCCGGATTCGAGTCGTTCACCGACGCCGAGTTCCTGGCCATGGGCGAGGCGGTCTGGCAGGCCGTCAACCGGCCGAACCTCGAACACCACATCGCCCCGACCCGGCCCCGGGCCGACCTCATCATGGAGAAGGCCGCCGACCACTCGGTGCGCCGCGTGCTCGTACGCCGCGGCTGACCGCCGCGACGCGGCGAGCGTTCTCCCCCGCTAACCCCGTTCTTGCGAGGTTTCCGGGCGGAAAACCACCCGCCAGCCTCGCAAGAACGAGGATCTGGCAACGCTCAGGGACGGACGTAGGTGCGCGGCACACGCGGGCCGATGCCGCACACGATCTCGTAGGCGATCGTGTCGAGCGGCGCCGCCCAGTCAGCCGCCGTGATGGTCTCGTCACCCTGGCGGCCGATCAGCACGACCTCATCGCCCACGACGGGAAGGTCGTCACCGCAGTCGACCATGAGCTGATCCATGGTGACCACCCCCACTATGGGCCGACGACGGCCATCTACGAGCACTTCGCCACCCACGGCCGACAGGCGACGAGGCACCCCGTCGGCGTAGCCGATCGGCACCGTGGCCACCACCGTGTCGCGCTCGAACCGGTGGCGCAGCCCGTACGAGACCCGCTCCCCCGCCGCGACGCGCTTCACCATCGACACCTCGGCCCGCAGGCTGAGCGCCGGGCGCAGGTCGAGGCGGCCGTCGAGCGCCGGCGCCGGGCTGATGCCGTAGACGCCGATGCCGGATCGCACGAGGTCGTATCGGCTGCGGGGATGCTCGATGGCCGCCGCGGTGTTGGCGGCATGGCGCATCGGCGGCACGAGACCGGCCCGGTCGAGCTCGGCGGCCACCGCGTCGAACCGGTCGAGCTGTTCGTCGGTGAACGGGTTGCCCGGCTCGTCGGCCACGGCGCAGTGGGTCCAGAGTGCCTCGAGGTCGAGCTCGGGGCGACCGGCGATCTGCGTGGCCAGCCCCAGCACGTCGCCCCGATCCGCCCCCACACGATTCATGCCGGTGTTCACCTTGAGGTGCACCCGCGCCCTGGTGTGGCGGGCCCGGGCCGCGTCGGCCACGGCCTCGATCCCGGCCGCCGTGTAGACGCTCACCCGCAGATCGAACCGGATGGCCGACTCGATGTCGGCCGGCCGCGGCTGGGAGAGCAGGAGGATCGGTACCTCGATGCCGGCCTTGCGGAGCACCGCACCCTCTTCGACGAGCGCGACGCCCAGCCAGTCGGCACCCGCCTCGACGGCGGCCTGACCGACCGCGACTGCTCCGTGGCCGTAGCCGTCAGCCTTCACCACCGCGCACAATGTGGCGGGAGCGACGAGGTCAAGCAGCGTCCGGACGTTGTGGGCGATTGCCCCCAGATCGACCTCAGCCCGGGCGGCCCGCATATCGGGCTACTGCCCCTCGCCCACGCCCAGCACGATGGCCTTCACGATGTCACCACGGCCGAGGATGCCCACCAGGCGACCGTCGCCGTCGACGACGGGGAGACGCGACACGTCCTCGTCGTGCATCAGGGTGGCCGCGTCCTCGACCGAGGCATCGGCGAGGATCGTGATCGGCTGGGCGGTCATGACCTCGCCGACCGAGGCCCCGAGGGCCTTGGCCATCGTGTCGTCGAGCTCCTTGTGCTCGAACGGCCACGTGACGTTCACCCCGAGGAAGTTCACGACCGTCGGGAAGTGGACCCGGGCCTCCTCGACGATGAGGTCACCGGTCGAGAGCATGCCGACCACCGCACCCGACTCGTCGACGACCGGGCCGGCATCGACGCCCCGCTCGATGAGCTGTTGCATGGCCACCTGCACGTTGTCGGATGGAGCGAAGGTCACCACATCG
>Ga0315273_10014128_pt1 | contig 10281 bp, 10 predicted proteins | sample YL17G02_0_MG_FD_205753 | JGI IMG/M metagenome (GOLD analysis project Ga0315273, IMG submission 205753) | Sediment microbial communities from Yellowstone Lake, YNP, Wyoming, USA - YL17G02_0 | ecosystem: Environmental > Aquatic > Freshwater > Lake > Sediment | place: USA: Wyoming | collected... | reverse complement strand
GATGTGTATGATGTCTGTATTTTTCCTTTAGCAATCTTAGACTCCAGATAGTTGCACCTATCATTACAATGCCGCCGGTAAGGAATGGCGCGGTGAAGCTGATATAATGATATACTATTCCTCCCCAGCTTGGACCGGCAAATCTTGCAAGCGCGGCAAGTGACTGGGTTAGGCCGAGTATTCCGCCCTGTTCATCAGGGTTGGAAAATTTGGAGATTAAGCCCAGCCCGATTGAAAGCGTTAAACCGTTTCCAAAGCTCATAAATAATATACTGCCAAGAATTAATCCAATCTGGTGATGTGAAAAAGGAATAGTACCAAGTCCTATTGCCATAACCAAACATCCGAAAATAAATACTCTTCGTTCATCGTATTTTTTAACAATGGGCCTGATCAGCACTCCCTGTGTTAAAGCTCCAATCATACCTGAAAATGCAAATAAATAGCTTACGCCTTCAATATCGAAGCTGAAACCTTCCTTGCTTTCAGCATAAAGCTGGAAAGTAGAGAAGATATTGGAAATTGAAAAAACAATTATAAAATATAATAAAATTAAAAACCCAACATGAGGATGTTTAAGGGCAGAAGCAAGTTTTTTCAATCCATTTTTAATATTGAAGCCCGCCATTGATTTAGCGTTTCGTAATTCCTTTGGAAGTGACTCTTTAACAAGTAAAAATGTAAGTATCAGGGCAACAAAAGAAAGCCCGGATGATAAAAATATCGGGAAGGCAAAATCTACTCGTTTAGCAAGAAAACCGCCAATGAACGGGCCGAAAACAAAACCAAGCCCGAATGCAGCCCCGATAAGACCCATACCCTTTGAGCGGTCTTTTGGCGGCGTTACATCAGAAATGTATGCCATTGCAGCGCCAATGTTTGCGGAGAAAAATCCCGCAAGCGCTCTTGATATAAATAATAATGCAATGGATTTCAATGCACCGCTCATTACCAGCCCTAAGAGGATATATGAAAATACATTTCCAGCTAATCCGAATATTAAAATAGGTTTTCTGCCGTAAATATCAGAAAGCCTTCCCCATAACGGATTGAATACAAATTGCATAAGTGAAAAAATACCGACATTAAGCCCAATCAGCGTTTCGCTCATGAATAGCTGGTGTTCTGCAAAAGTGGGAAGTATTGGTATTACTATTCCGAATCCTAACAGGTCAATAAAAACTGTAAGAAATATTACAAAGATGCGTTTATTCAAAAATTAAAATTTGTTTCCTTTCCATATTAACCTCACCCCCTGACCTCTCTCCTGGAAGGAGAGGGGAGAGAAATATTTGATTCTTCGTTTCCGCAGAGTCACCTCGGAAATCGGATGCGCAGGATTTCCAGAGTGCCTCTGCGGGGAATTTAATTTTGCTATTTATTATTAATTGCTAATTGTCTTTCGCCTGTCTTCACCCCAAAGAAGCTTCTTGTTAAGCACTTTGAAGTAATTGCTGGATAAGCTTTTTGCAAGCTTGATTGTGTAAGGCGCTTTCTTAATTTCGACAATTGAGTTTTTAACTCTCCTTATATATGTATGCCCGTCTGCAATAACATTAAAAGGTATCCTTGAAAGAACATCAACTTCAACTATTCCATCATCAGGCAGAACAACACTTCTTGTTGTTAATGTATGGGGACTTAAAGGAGATAGTATAAAAACACTTGTATCCGGATGAACAATCGGTCCGCCTGCTGAAAGCGAATAAGCAGTGGAACCGGTTGGAGTTGCAACAATTAATCCATCGGCATGATAGCTGTTAAGGGGCTGATTATTGTAATTAACCGATATCTGAATAGTTTTTACAATGCCGCTTTGGTTAATTACAATTTCGTTTATACCATAAATAGTTTTTGATGAACCTTTTACTGAGGCGCACAGAACCGTTCTTTCATCAATAAAATATTTACCTTTGATAATATCTTTAATAAATGAAACAATATCATACTCGGAATTTTCAGCCAGGAAGCCCAGCTTTCCGAAATTGACTCCAATTATCGGTTTACCTTTTTTGCCAACAAGCTTTGCAGTAGATAAAAATGTTCCGTCACCGCCGATTGAAATAATAAAATCACTCTTTGAAACCAGAAGCGCTGATAAACATTTCTCACTACGGCTGAATTTTGCTTTAAAACGCTTTGTTATAAGATTGGATAGTTTTTCTTCAACTATTATTCCAATATTTTCATTTTTTAAATTGTTACATAGCTTATTAACAACTTCCGGAAGCCTTTCCTTGCCGTTATTGCCGATTATGCCGAATATCATTTTTCTTCTTCCTTTGGCTTGTTTTCTTTTTCCTTAACGTCAATAAAATTCAGCTTTAGCTGTCCAAGAGTATTATCTATGAACCTGGTTTCGTATTCTATAAGGTTATTCTTGGTTTTTTCTTTGATCATATCAAGAACATCTATTGCAAACTGAGCCTGTTCAAGATTAATCTCAATTTTATCAGTCATAGGATTATTGAGTTTTCCCATTCCCTGCATCGCAGCCATTTCAAATGAGCTGACAAGATACATGAATAATTGTGTGTTTTTATTGTTGTTTTCCATATTTTTTTATTTATTTAAGGAATTATATTTTAAATATTTAAATAAAACATGATAGGATGAAAGGACACATAATATTAATCCGGTGTAACCATCCAGAATTCCCAGCCTTAAAAAATACATTTTAATGAATGTAAATACAGGTCGAAAAATTATGTCCAATATCCCGGTTGATCTGTTTCTTTTCTTAAGTTCATAGGCAGAAAATGTTGTGTAATTATTCAGCTTATCAATATAATGTTCAAAGTCCCTGCCGGTATAATGGAGTAATTCGTTTTTCAGCCTGCCTGAATTTCCCTTAAAGGATATTTTTTCATGTACTTCCGCAGTATCAAATTTAATGCCAGTGGATCTTTTAAACAGCCTGAGAGTATAATCCGGATACCATCCGCAGTGTTTGATAAATTTGTTGATGAAAAAGCTTTTCCTGTTTATGTAATAAGCATTAAAGTCATTAAGGTTTGTTACTTTTTTTATTTCCTTCTCAAGCTCCGGTGTAACTCTTTCATCGGCATCAATCCATATTATCCATTCTGATAAAGCTTTCTCTATACCAATATTCTTCTTAAGCCCGTATGCAATATTATCAACTGTATATATTTTCTGTGTGAAATTTCCGGCAAGATTAATGGTACTATCTTTACTCTTTGAATCAATAACAATTATTTCGTCAGCCCATGAAACAGATTTCAGGCAATCTTCTATATTCTTTTCTTCATTATAGGTTATTACAATTGCTGTGATACTGCTCATTTCGCCGCGTCTCCAGAAATCTTATTTGTAATAAACGGGAAAGATAAAATAAACCACATGAGGACAATAAATTCTGCATCACCGAAATTCCATTCCGTAAGACCGCTGACCTGGAATGCAACCATGCATGAAATTGATGATAGTAATAGAACATTTAGGAAATTATCATTTTTGTGTTTTATATATGCCTTAATCTGCCTGAAAAAAATATATATCATTAAAGACAGCCAGAGAATCAATCCAATTATACCATATAGGACAGCAATATGAAAAATATTGTTATGCATGTGAGAACCTTCAGCATGGTATTCGGGGATTTTGTATTTTTTGTAAAAGCTTAATATATCTGAATCCCCGTAACCTGTTATTGGTTTATCCTTTATCATTTTGATCGCTGTTTCCCACATCACGAAACGCGCTTTATTGCTGGGGTGATTAAGTTCTATAATACTTGAAACTCTGGCTTTTATAGGATATGGCGCTGTATAAAAGAATATTATTACCACAAATATACATGTTATCAGAAAGTATCTGTGTTTTATGATACCTATAATTACCAAGCCTGCAAACAATCCAAGCATAGCATTGCGTGAATTGGTGAAATATAAGCTTAAAAATACGTGCAGAGACATTGCTGCAAGCAGCCACCTGTTTATGATTGGCTTTTCATATGATAACATAAAGGGTACCATCAAAAGTAATATCAGCATCTTAATTTCGGCCAGTGTTATTGGCGAACCGAAATATGACAGGCGGAATTCAGCAAGATCAATGCTTGTCTGATTATAAAAATCGTAAAGGTACCAAATGGATTCAAATAACGATAACAGGGAAGTGAAAATAAACAATATAACCAGTAACCGTAAGATTTGTTTACGGTTATTTATCATGTAAATTGAACAGATAATTACAAAGTAAAGAGACATTTTTTTCAATGAACCTGTAATTGCCATTTGAGGGTCATTGGAAATGAAGGAAGTAATTATCTGCCAAACGGAAAAAAAGATAAGCAGGTATAGTAAAGTTTTTTCCTGAAAGGAAAAGTTTTCTTCTATTATTAGTTTAAAAATAAAAAGAACTATCAACCCAACAACACCAATTGATGACATCGCTATACTTATTTGCGATGATATCACACTTATTCCGATAAAAAAAATTATCAGCTTATCTAAATTTTCTTTAAGTTTTATGCTTCCTGTCAAAATCTTTTATTAAGCCTTAATAACTTTAAATGCTTTACAAATTCTGAAAATGACATTAAGCAAGAATTTATCATCCTGTTTTCAAATGTGTTCTTGTTTATATTTTTTACAAAAGAGGAGATAAAACCAAAAAAGGATGCTGTAAAAGGCTTCAGCCTGCCATGTGACTTTCCAGCTTTATGTTGATCTAGTGCAAATTCTGATGAATCTATATTTATCTTATTTATTGAAACAGATATTTTTTCTGCGTTCAGTTCCATGAATTTAAAATGACTGTAAATCGTACAGTTTTCTGTAAAGGCTCTCTTTTTTGCTTATCAGCTCATAATGCGTTCCTGCTTCTTTTATTCTTCCGTTATCAAGAACTACAATTCTATCTGCGGTTTTTATAGTAGAAAGCCTGTGAGCTATTATAATCGATGTTCTGTCTTTCATCATTGTTTCAATAGCTTCCTGTATCAGGGTTTCTGATTCAGTGTCAAGTGATGAAGTAGCCTCATCCAGTATCATAATTGGTGCATTCTTAAGTATTGCTCGGGCAATTGCAATGCGCTGCCGCTGTCCGCCGGATAGCCTTATGCCTCTATCGCCAATTACTGTATCGTAACCGTTTTCACTTTGTTCTATGAATTCATGTGCATTGGCATTCTTAGCTGCTTCCTTTATCTGTTCCAATGGAATATCAGCGTTTCCGCAGGCGATATTATTCCTTATGGTATCATTAAATAAAATTATTTCCTGTGTCACAATGCCAAACTGGTTTCTGAGGTCTTTTAGCTTTATATTCTTTATATTTGTTTCATCCAGAAAAATTGAACCTTTTGAAACATCATAAAAACGGGGTAGAAGGTCAACAAGTGTTGATTTGCCAACACCGCTTAATCCAACTATGGCAAGGCGTTCATTTTTATTTATTTTTAAGCTGATATCGTCCAGCACTGTTTTTTCGTTTTCATTGAAGCTGAATGATACATTTTTGAATTCAATACTTGAAGTAAAGATTTTTACCTCAACCGGTGATCCGGATTCAGGAATATCAGATTTAGTATCCATTATTTCAAATATTCTTGAAGCGGCCGCATATGATTCCTGTATCCTGTTTGCAACTGCGCTGAAATCTTTAATAGGCGGCATAAGCTGGAAGATGATTATAAGGAACCCGATAAATTCTTCCGGTTTCAGATCGGAGCCGGCGAAAATTTCACGTCCCCCGTACCAGATTATAAAAACTCCCAGCATAACGCTTATTATTTCTGTAATAGGGCGTGTAAGGTTGCTGTAAAAAGCACCTTTCATCAGTGAACGAAAATAATCCATCAGCTTTTTTTCAAACCTGTGGTTCTCAAATTCCTCCATCTGGAATGCGCGGATTATCTTGCTGCCATAAACGTTTTCTGAAATTACCGATGTGAATTCGCTGAGTTTTTCCTGGACACGTAATCCATATTTTTTAAGCTTCCTGCCAATGTAAATTATCAATAATACCGAAACCGGGACTGTTATTAAAGATATAAATGTCAGTTTCCAGCTTATGAAAAATGCCATTGCCACAAAAGTTATTATCAAAACGGGCTGTTTGATCAGGTCTGTAAATGTAACATAAACCGTATTCTGAATTGAATTTACATCGGTTATGAAACGTGAAATTATATCCCCTGATTTCCTGTCATTAAAATATCTTAACGAAAGTGAGTTAAATTTATGGTAGAGTCTTCTCCTCATGTCTGTTAACAGTTTTTTTTCTACATACTGGGTTAAGATTGACTGAGAAAACAGGAAAATGTTTTTAACCAGGTAAGATGATAACAGCAGAATGCAGACTTTGATAAGTGAATTATACTTATCGCCGCCGGAAAATATGTAAGAATCCAGGTAATTACGCAGCTTATCAAAAAAATTAGCAGAAGGAAGCAGGCTGAGATCTGTTAGTGTTGATGTAAATAATGTTTTTAATAAAGGGATTGAAAGATAGATTGAAAGTGCATTAGTTAGTGAAAAAAGTATAATTAATACTAATGAAAGTAATAACAGCCACCTGTAAGGTTTTAAAAGTTTTAATAGCCGGATATACTCTTTCATATTCCCGTAAAAATAATTTGAATTGGCGTAATATAAAATGTATAATTATTGCTGATTTTTATAACAGTTTTATTGATAATCTTGTAATATTCAGTATTTTCATCGTGATTTTTAAATAACTTTAACAGTGCCGGTTAAAATAATCTATTGTGTATAATTATTACTAATTTGAATTTTTCAAAAAAATCACAGATATTGAAAGATTATAAACAATTTAATTAATGGAGCCTATGAAAAAATTATTTTTATCTTTAGCGTTATCATTGTTCATTTTATCCAATTCGCCCGTTTTATCTTATCCTAAATTTGCTGCTTTAACTGGCTCTAAATGCCAAAGCTGTCATGTTAATCCTACAGGAGGCGGAATAAGGAACCAATGGGGAGTAAAATATTCAAAAGACAATTTATACCTTAAACCGCTGGAAAAAGCGAACAAAACAACAGATATTAACCCGCAGATTACAAAAGGTATTTCAATTGGTGCTGATATGAGGATGATATTTATTGATAACCAGATAGATACCGGAATTCCTGATTTTAATTCGTTTTTCCAGATGCAGGGTGACCTGTATATAAATGCGCAGGTTAATAAGTATATAAACCTGATGATCGCACCGGGATTATATATACCTAATACATATGGATCATCACCGCTTCCGACAAAATATGAAATTTACGGTATGGTCTCAAATCTTCCTGCAGGATTATATTTTAAAGCCGGTAGGTTTATCCCGAATTTCGGTTTAAAGATACCGGAGCACAGGGCTTATAACAGGACATTTAATGACATGTACACTCCATATGCCTCAGATGCAGGAATAGAGTTTGGTATTTCGCCTGAATTTGGCAATGGTTCATTAACATTAACAGCAGCGCTTTCTAACGGTTCAAGCACGAATGTGACCGGACAAACAAATAACAGCTTCGATTTTGATAACCAAAAACAGTTTACATCTTCTATGGATTTTTGGTGGGCAGGAAAGAAAAATAAATATGGATTAGGTATAGGCGGTTCATATATGAACAATCCGTATAAATACGATGCTGCAAATAATGTTAACGCTTTAAAACAGTCTGCAGCCGCATTTATTGCATTCGGTTTACTGGAGCGCGTTTCTATACTTGGCGAGTGGACATATAACAGGCTTGAGCTTTCAAGCGCGCCTGATACAAAATATGATCAGCGTACAGGTTTCGGAGAAATTGATATCCGCCTTGTAAAAGGGCTTGAAGTGAAAGCTCAATACGAGCATTATGATAATCTTCCCAATAATGTTTTAGATAGAAGGCGCTACAGCTTCGGCCTTGTTTTCTTCCCATTGACAGGACTTGAAATTGAGCCTGTCATCAGAGTAGTAAGCGAGCCGAACGGTCCGGAAATAAAGAACAACGAGTACCAGGCAGTTTTCAAATTTTATTTCTAAAATAATTAGTTTTTAAACACAGCATTAGCCTGGCAAGCCGCGTGGATTGCCAGGTTTTTATTTAATAGAAATAATGAACTTTAATCTTAATTAATGCATTTATATTAATATGTCCAAACTAATTGGAACAGGGACCTGCAGCGGGAAAATAAAGCTTTCTCAGGATGATATAAAAAATTTTATCTATCAGCTTTTTTCTTCATATCCTGATATTGATACGATGATAAACGTTTTTAATAACTCAGAAATTACCCAAAGGTATATATCTGTTCCTGTAGGATGGTTTGGCACAAAGCATACATTCAGTGAAAGAAATAAAATTTACAGGGAAGAAGCTTTGTCGCTTTCTATTAATGCAATAAAAGATTGTTTAAATAATTCAGGCATGAACCCCGGTGATATCGATTGCATAATTTTTGTTTCAAGCACAGGGATTTCTACTCCGACAATTGATGCAATGATATTCAATGAATTGAAATTAAATAATCACATAAAAAGAATTCCGCTTTGGGGCCTTGGCTGCGCAGGGGGCGCAGCAGGAGTTAGCAGAGCAATGGAATATGTAAAAGCTAACCGGAAGCACAATTGTTTACTAGTTGCTGCAGAGTTATGCAGCCTAACATTTCAGAAAGATGACCTTTCAAAAAGCAATATAGTAGCTTCCTCGTTATTTTCCGATGGCTGTGCAGCAGCAATTATTGCTGGGAAAGAATCCGAATATTATAATAAAAAAGGTATTGAATTACTGTATTCATTATCAACTATATATAATGATTCACTCGATATAATGGGTTGGGATATTGTTGATGATGGTTTTCGAGTTTTATTCAGCCGCGATATTCCTTCAATAGTGAGGAAATATGTAAAAACTAATATAATGGAATTGTTAAATCAAAGTGAATTAGTTTTGGAAGATATAAAATATCTTGTTACTCACCCGGGCGGCATGAAGGTAATTAATGCCTATGAAGAATCATTAAAACTGGAACCGGGGGCATTGAAATATTCACGGCAAGTTCTTTCCGGCCATGGAAATATGTCTGCTCCAAGCGTTTTATATGTTTTGAAAGAATTTTTTGAAAATAATGAATTCCAAAAAGATAATTACGGTATTTTATCGTCATTAGGACCTGGATTCAGCTCTGAACTGGTTTTATTTAAAGCCTCGTAATGTTCTTTCCGGTATTTGTATCATTGGTAATTTTGCAAAGACTGGCAGAATTGGTTTATGCCAAGCGTAATCGGAAAATTATGCTTTCAAAGGGCGCTGTGGAATATGACAGGAATGGATATAATTATGTTGTGTTATTGCATTCTTTATTCTTTATTTCGCTTGTACTGGAAAATTATTTGTTAAGCAAAAATTTAAATATATATTGGTATATTTATTTTTTGTTATTTGGTACAGGCCAGCTTTTCAGATATCTTGCAATGTTTGCCCTGAAGGAAAACTGGAATACAAGGATCATAGTGTTAAAAGACTCCGAACCTGTAAAAAAGGGATTATTTAAATATTTTAAACATCCTAATTACATTGGAGTTGTAATTGAGCTTTTCAGCATGCCATTAATTTTTTCATGTTACATTACGGCAATTATATATACTTTGTTGAATGCATTTGCTCTAAAAAGGCGAATGAGAATTGAAGAGAGCTTAATCTATAAATAATTTGAATACTTCTATTGGTCATGTAGAAATATTTGTAAAGGACCCTTTAAAATCCAGGGATTTTTACACTGATATTCTGGGATTCAGGCTTGAAGAGATACAGAATGATAAATTTGTATGGTTGAGTATGAATGACAGGCAGGTTTTGTTAAGGCCCGGGGAGAATTTAAATCCGGTATCCTCATACCAAAAGTCTAATATGGCTGTGGTTATTTATACAGATGACATGAAAGGCACAATGGATACCTATATCAGCAGGGGACTTGAAATAAAAGGCGATGATACACGCTGTCCTGTTTTCACTGACCCGGATGGCAACTGGTTCCAGCTGGTTAATCCAAATAAACATTGAGAGTATGAATAATGGTCAATATAGCTTATATTAACATGGATAGACCCTTCACTGCTCTCAGCGATAAGTATTTATTTATAAATTGATTTTAATTTTCTGCTTTTTGATTATTGTATGAGATTCGTTTCTTTTTGTATATTTTGCAAACTTAATAATTGAATTATTGAAATTATTCCTAAAATTACTTATTTTTTCAATTGTATTTATAAAGACCGGTTATTGCCAGACGGATCCCTGTGATATTGAATAC
>Ga0315273_10014125_pt1 | contig 10282 bp, 9 predicted proteins | sample YL17G02_0_MG_FD_205753 | JGI IMG/M metagenome (GOLD analysis project Ga0315273, IMG submission 205753) | Sediment microbial communities from Yellowstone Lake, YNP, Wyoming, USA - YL17G02_0 | ecosystem: Environmental > Aquatic > Freshwater > Lake > Sediment | place: USA: Wyoming | collected... | reverse complement strand
CGATTATGTTCAGTACAACTCTAAGAAAATGGTACGCACAGTTGAATCATGGGTAACAACATCAGTCAAGGCTGGTATTATAACTCTGGAGGAGGGTAAGGAATTTTTGTCAAATTACCGTTCTGGTCTCTACGGATACACTTATCTTGAATAACAAAGTAGTGATTTTCTCTTAAAATTTAGCGATTTAAAGATTTTTTCTTTAATTTGGAATCTTCAATTTCAATTTACTGATCGTTAATTATTAACCAATTAATCCTTTACACTATGAGTGACAGTACCTTTGATTTTAATCTGTTTATTAAGGAATCAAAAGATGTCCTGGTAAATCCGAAATCTTACTTCTCGACGATGAAAACCACGGGAGGTATGACTGAACCTTTGATTAAAGCAGTAGTTTATGGTGCGATTGCTGGGGCATTGGCATTCGTCTGGAGTCTTCTCAAAATCGGTGCTGTAACCGGTGGTTTGTTTGGTGGCGCAATCGGCATAATGGTTTTTATCTGGTCCATTATCGGCGCAATAATAGGATTGTTTATAGGTGCTGTAATACTGCTAATTATATCTTCTATTTGCAAAGGAAGTACAGATTTCGAGGCTAATATGAGAGTAACTGCAGCTGTAATGGTTGTAATGCCCATTAGTGCTTTCCTTGGATTTGCAGGTCACTTTAATCTTTATCTGGGGGTAATCGTTGGTCTGGCGGTTAATATTTTTGCCTTATGGCTACTTTATAACGGTCTCGTTGAAGCCCTTAAATCAAACCCTGAAACAACAAAAATTGTTTCATACGTTTTAATTGCAATTTTTGTTTTGTTTATGATACTCGGACTTGGCGCACGCAAAAGAGCAAAACAGTTTATGAATGATTTTAATAATAAAGATGTTAAAGAGATGATGCAAGATTTACCCAAGAACTAACAACCAATAAATCACTGAACGCCAGGTTCCGAAAGATTTTGTTTCAATCAGACCTGGCGTTTTTATTATTTAATATTCTGCCTCCTTATCAATGCTGCAAGATACCTTGACTTGAACTGATGACTGGCAAGTGCCTGTTTTAAAGGTGGCAGTTTAAGTATTACACCTAACACTGCTGCCATTGCTCTGTGGCTGAACATAACCTGATTATCAAATAAAAGATTTTGAAACTTGCCTCGTTCGATAGCCATTATTACAACCCTGTGAACCGAATTAACCGGAGTTATAACCCGTTCCTTTCTTTTGCTGAGACTCATTGCCTTCTTTTCGCATCCTTTAAGACAAACACCGCAGCCAAGACAAATTTCCTGTTTCAGTTTTGCTTTCTTTTTCAGAGGTTTATCAGGATCATTGGAAGATACTAGTGTCATTGCCTCTACAGGGCACAGTGAAACACATTTACCGCACCCGTTACAACTCTCTTCAATAATTGACGGGAAAAAACTGGTAGTGTGAACCGGGTTCAGAAATCCGAATTTCCTGGCAGCTATCAGTGCTTCACAGCAACAACCGCAGCAGTTACAGATAAAATTCACATTTTCCTGTACATTTTCACCAAACTGGACAAGATTAAAATCCCGGGCTCTCTGTAAAATGTCTATCCCTTCAGAAACGTCAACTTTTCTCGCGATCCCATGCCTGATCAATGAATCTGCACTTGCATTAAATGTCATGCAGATTTCCATAGGGGCCTTACAGTTTTTGCCGAGATGTTCCATTTTATGCCGGCAGTAACAAACACCTGTTCCGATAGAAGTTGCTGTTTTAATTACTTCGGAAGCTCTTTCATAATCAAGTACATGAAAAGCATTCTCGCCCGAGAGAACCTCCTCATTGACATATACTCTTCCTAACTGGGTTTTTCCGGTAGTAAACAGATTTTTAATGAAGTCCTCCTCAATATTCATATACTGATAGAAAAGCTCTGAAAGAGCCTTCTGGTCAATATCATTTCTGTATCTCATTAGGGAAAACTCAAAGAAACCTGCCATTGGAGGAGGCATTGAGTACAGGATATCGTCACCAAATTCACCATCAGTCAATAATCCCCGGTCAGCAAGTTCATTCAAAATTTTCCTGGCCTCCTCTTCTTTAATCTTCCAGATTCCTGCAGCTTTATGTGCATTAAAAGGTTTGATAGGCAATAATGAAACCAGCCCTGCTTCCCTCTCTGAAAACAATATTTTCAGTATCTGAAATAACAGGTCAGATTCAACTGCTCCCTGTGGAAAAAGGTTTATCCTTTTTGTGAGCCTGTGATAAGAATTGTATTTAATTGAATTCTGATGAGCCATAACAGGAAGTTGGTAAACTAATTATATTACCAAATGTAAATTTATTTTATGGGAATATACAATAATTGCTCTTCATAAGCAGTATAAAAAAAATTCATACTGAAATTCAGGATTATTGTTAATATTGAAAGACTAACAGATATCAAACTTGCAACTTCAAAGTAGTTTTTATAGTTTTATCTTTTCAATATATAAAATGAACCTTACAGGTCATCAGATGTAAATGCTTGACAATAAATGGTATGAAAAAATGGGTATTCACCAGAAATATTTTTGTAGTTCTGATCTATAGGATTCTACTGATTATGATCCTGTTCTCACTGTGCAGAATAGGCTTCTTCCTGTTTAATTTCAAAATGTTTCCCGGAGTATCGTTTAACCAATTTCTTACAATATTAAAGGGTGGTCTGACTTTTGATATTTCTGCTATAGTATATATTAATATGCTTTTCATCCTTTTACATATTGTTCCTTTAGAAGTTCGCTATAAAGATATTTACCAGGTAATTCTGAAGTATCTCTTTTATATTACCAATGGTATAGCAATTACAATGAACGGGATGGATTTTGTTTATTACAGATTTGTGGATAAGAGAGCAACTGCAGATGTTTTTAAAACATTTGAGCACGAAACAAACATGGCGAAACTTTTTTTCAGGTTTCTGGTTGACTACTGGCCTGCTACTCTCTTTACGCTTTCTGCCTGGTTTCTCATGGCCTACCTCTATAATAAAGTGAAGGTTGAAAAACCCGGAAGTGTCAATAAGATAGTTTATTATTCTCTAAACATTCTGATGATACCTATTGTTATTGCGCTGGTTATAGGTGCGGCCCGGGGTGGTTACAAGCATTCAACCCGTCCGATTACCATCAGCAACGCCGCCCGCTATGTTGATACACCCAGGGATGTGGCAATTGTCCTTAACACACCCTTCAGCTTTTTCAGGACTTTTGATAAGAAAGCCCTTGTGAAATACAAATTCTTCAATGATGAAGACCTGAATAAACTATACAACCCCGTTCATATTCCTGCAAAAACAAAACCTTTCACTAATGAGAATGTAGTTATAATTATTCTTGAGAGTTTTGCCAGAGAGTATATCGGATCTTTGAATCCCAACCTTGAAGGAGGAACATATGAGGGTTATACTCCTTTCATAGATTCTCTTATTCATGTAAGTCTTACATTTGATGTGTCAATTGCAAACGGTAAAAAATCAATTGATGCTATGCCTTCTATCCTGGCCTCAGTGCCTTCCCTTGAAACACCATATACAATTTCGCATTATGCTAATAATCAGATAAACGGACTACCTTCATTACTTAAGAAGAAAGGATACTACTCTGCTTATTTTCATGGTGCTCCTAATGGCTCAATGGGATTTGATTCATTCGCTAAAATGGCGGGATTTGATGACTATTTCGGGCTTAACCAGTATCCTGAAAAGGGAGATTTTGACGGTATGTGGGGAGTCTGGGACGAGCCTTTCTTTAAATTTTTTGCTCAGAAAATGAGCAGCTTCAAACAGCCATTTTTAGCTTCGATATTCTCTGTTTCATCACATCATCCATTTAAAGTTCCTGAAAAATACATCGGTAAATTTAAAAAAGGTCCGGCTCCAATCATTGAAGTCGTGGGTTACACCGATTTTGCATTACATGAATTTTTCAATGAAATTTCAAAAAAGCCATGGTTTAACAATACTCTGTTTGTTATTACGGCTGATCATACTAATGAATCCATACATAAAGAGTTCCAGAATAATTTTGGCTCTTACAGTATTCCGATAGTATTTTTCAAACCCGGAAGCGATATGAGAGGTATAAATAAAAGGATTGCCCAGCAGATAGATGTTATGCCTACCGTGTTAAGTTATCTGAATTGGGATGAAGAGTTTTTTGCATTCGGCAACAATCTTTTGGACGATTCCTATGAATCATTTGCATTCAATACATCAGGCAGTACCTACCATCTTTATATGAAGGATCATATCCTGGAAATGATTGATAATAAATCTGTCGGGTTATTTAACTATAAAGATGACATCTACCTTGAGAAAAGTCTTCTTGGCAAAAATCCCGAACTTCAGATGCAGATGGAAGATAAACTTAAGGCAATAATTCAGACATACAACAGCAGACTGATTGATAATAATATGGTAATAAGAAAACCTGAATAAGCAGGTTATACCAGCTGAAATGAAGTAATTTTGAACAATATTATTGATAACAATAAAAACTAATTATGAATTCACGCCGTACGTTTCTAAAGTTAGCTGGGACAGGAGTTCTTGCAGCAGGCGCCACTTCTTTATCTGCTTTTCCTTCTATGCCGGTCTCTGCAGATAAGAGTGTCAATACTTTCACAATAGGGATGGCCGGATATACATTCCTGGAATTCACGGTCGAAAAGACTATTGAGATGATGAAGAGAGTAGGAGTCACCAATCTCTCTCTGAAAGATTTCCATATGCCAATGAACAGTACTCAGGAACAGATTAACGCAGTCCTTGAAAAGTTTAAAGCTGGAGGAATAAATGTTTACACTGTCGGTGTGATTTATATGAAGACAAAAAAGTCTGTTGATCAGGCTTTTGAATATGCTAAAATGGCAGGAGTCAAATTGATTGTAGGTGCTCCTGATTATGCTCTTCTTCCGTATGTTGAGGAAAAGATAAAAACATACAATTTTAAGATGGCAATTCATAATCATGGTCCTGACAATCCACTTTACCATAACTCTACAGATATATGGGATCATATAAAAGATCTTGATGCGCGGATCGGGATCTGCATAGATATCGGGCACACAACCCGCGATGGACAGGATCCCTCAGAAGATATATTAAAATACAGATCAAGGATATACGACATTCATATGAAGGATGTTGACAAGGCTTCAAAAGAGGGAAAAACTGTTGAGATGGGGCGTGGAATCATCAACATACCAGAATTTGTTGAAACACTTCGTAAAATCAAGTATTCCGGATCATGCAGTCTTGAGTTTGAAAAAGATATGAAAGATCCGCTTGCAGGAATAGCAGAATCTATCGGGTATTTCAAAGGAGTGATTGCGTGTAAATAAAAATGGCACTACGGCTTAATGGCGTAACGGCAATCATCCAAAACGAAACGTGTAACTTTGAACTCTAAACCTAAACCTAAACCTAAACCTAAACCCAATTATGTCAGATACAAGAAGAGACTTTCTGAAGAAAGCTGTGGCAGGAACAGTTGGATTAACTCTGGGCGATGAATTTTTGTCCTCAGGTGCAAACGAACGTATCCGGGTTGCAGTAATAGGGTGTAACAGTCGCGGCGCTTCCATGGCAGGTACATTTGCCAGGCAGCTTAACACTGAAGTTATATATATTTGCGATGTGGACGATGTTGCCATTCAAAAAGGAATTAAATCAGTAAAGGAAGTAACAGGAAAAGAACCTGCAGGTGCAAGGGACTTTCGCAAGATATTGGATGATAAAAATCTGGATGCTGTTTATATTGCTGCCCCCGACCACTGGCATGCACCGGCTTCAATATTAAGTCTTAAAGCAGGGAAACATGTCTACGTGGAAAAACCGCTGAGCCATAACCCTCATGAGGGAGAGATGCTTGTGGCAGCTGCTGATAAGTATAAAAGGATAGTTCAGATCGGCACCCAGCGACGTTCATGGCCCACACTTGCACAGGGAATTGGGGAGCTTAAGGATGGGATTATCGGTAAGGTATACATGGCTAAAACATGGTACTCCAATACAAGGGGGCCAATCGGGACAGGGAAAGTGGTTCCGGTTCCGCCTAACCTTGATTACGAGTTATGGCAGGGACCAGCGCCACGTCGACCCTATAAGGATAATCTAATTCATTATAACTGGCACTGGTTTTGGAACTGGGGCACCGGCGAAGCTTTAAATAACGGTACTCACGATATAGATGTTGCCAGATGGGGATTGGGCCTCGATTATCCTGAAAAAGTGAATTCTATAGGTGGACGTTATCATTTTAAAGATGACTGGGAAACCCCCGATACACAAATTATTACATATGAGGCTCCCGGTGCAACAATTTTGTGGGAGGGGAGGAGTTGTAACGGAAGTTACAACGACAACCGGTCACGGGGTGTTATTTTTCATGGCGAAAACGGCTCGCTTCATACCGGTGATAATAGTTATATAATATATGACAATAAAAACAAATTGGTGAAGGAAGTTAAATCTGATATTATAATAACTCAGGGTCTAAATACAACAAGTCCGGGTGAAGAGCTTGATGCACTTCATGTGGTAGATTTTCTGGAGAATATACGGAATAACAGGAAGCCTTTTGCTGATGCTCTGAACGGACATAAGAGTACCTTGTGGATGCAGCTGGGGAATATTGCTCAGCTGGTAGGCCGTACTCTGGATATTGATACTTCAAACGGCCATATTCTAAATGATAGCGAGGCTATGAAACTCTGGACGAGAGATTATGAAACGGGATGGGAACCAACCTTATAGTGACTTGATAATCTGCGCCCTGCGCTCTGAGACCCGTACCCTTTGCCCCGTTCCCTGTGCCTTTTAGTATTTTTTCAGAAGAGCAAGCAATTTGCTATCAAGTTTATGCCCATACCAGTCGGTATAATTTACATCGGTACGTCCTGAGTCGAGGATTCCAAAATCACCCCTGAAGTTCCAGAGGGCATAACCGATGCCGTTTTTTGTAAGGATATCCATCACATCACCAAACCAGGCCAGGAATATTTCATGAGGAGTTTTTTTCCAGCAACCGCATTCCCCGCAATGGACACCTACTCCCTTGTTTTTCAGATCGATCCAGGGTTTGTAGAAGTCTTCGAGCTGTTCCCTGCCATAATTCTTGCCATCACTAGTTCCCGGCCAGACTGGAGCCGGTGCCTTCAAAGGGTCCTTCCATACCCATGGAGCCTGATAATGTGAGATTAATCCAGGCCAGTAACCGCGGCAACTCTGACCAATATTAAGGTCGATTAATTCAGGAATTGGATTATTTCCGCCGCTGTTTCCGTCAGCTATTATCAGGCGATCAGGGCTTGCTGACCAAATTGCTTTAGAAGCACCTTCTGCTACCTTACGGTAGATATCACCAGGTACGGGGCCCTTGTTGGCAAACTGGTCATTCATGTCTTCTATAAAAGCTGGTTCATTAAGCAGATCAAAACTTAATTTCTCAGATGAAATGTTTTTATAACGGTCAGCCCACATACCCCAGTGAAAATTAAACGCATTCTGTGCTGCGTTATCTTTCCACAGGTTGAAGGGTTCGTGGAACCCGGCATTAATACAGTACCCCGGGCCCCTGTGCAGGTTGAGACTCACATGTAACCCGTGCTTCTGAGCCATAAAGATCAATTGGTCAATTTCATCCAGGACTTTTGTGTCAGTCTTGTAAACATCGTCAGCTATAATATCCTTTGAGCGGTCATACGAAAGATATCGCGGGTATGCCATTGGGAGTCTTACAAAATCGAAACCCCAGTCTGCCATCCATCTGAAATCATCTTCGGTGGTCCTGTTTGACTCCTGATTAACGGGAGGAACGGGGGAAAAATAATCGAGAAGGTTAAAGCCTTTCCACCTTGGCAATAAATTTCTTGAAGGCATGGGAATTCCGGCAATTGTATTTTTGTCAGCCAGTGTCAGTGCTGCAGCAGCTAATGTCGTATTCTTAATGAACAGACGACGATTGATTTTATTTTTATTCATCTCTTCCAGAGTATTATGGTCATAAATTTATGTCATTATTCCGGTTTTCCGAAACTAAAGTTATTAAATGTATTTTGCCTCTGTTTAATTGTATCTTTGCATCATGAAAAATGAAATAGATATACCCCTTCAAAAAGAGGAAGATTTTGTTGCTGCAAACATTCGCAGAGACAACTATTCACGAATCAGGGATTTACAGGCACTGGAATATAACGGAGCAATTGCAAGCCGAATTCTGGCTCAAGACAATACTCAGGTTAAATGTGAAAAATGCGGTAAGGAATTTAAAACTGAAAGCATCCAGGGTTTATTGAAGTGTCCTGAATGCAGATAAAATCCTGGAACTTGATTTTTTTCATGATTAGAGCTCTTCTCATTCATGTTGCTAAACTCAGATTCATGAAATTTCAGGGCTTAAGTTTTTATTTTAGTAATTTTAAATTTGAATAGCCAAATAATCAAATATGGTTAAGTTCTTAAAAATATTTGGTGCGCTTCTTATTTTTGTTGTGCTTTTTATTACCGTGAAAAAAATCTTTTTTAATTCGTCTGCTGATAAAGAAGTTTTAATATTTGCAAAAGAGATGAATAAAACCTGCCCTTCGATGGTTGATCCGGAAACCCGGTTAGATAAGGTAATCGCTTCTGCTGATAATAATCTTCAATTCAATTATACGCTTATACATATGATCAGGGATTCGTTACCTATAACCAGATTAAAAAATTATATGGAACCGGTGATTCTGAATGAAATTAAAAATTCAGGAACATTAAGGAAATTCCTTGATAAAAATTTGACCTGGATCTATTCGTATAATGATAAAAAAGGTGATTTTATATTTAAGATATCTTATACTCCTGAACAGTTTAAATAAATACCTGTCAGTATTTACATTGCCTGGCTTCATCAGCAAATGCCTTTATCAATTTCAGATCAGCCTCAAAAAAATGATCTGACGGCGAGAGAATGAATCCACCATTTTTCCCTGCCGATTCAAAACATCTGCGCACCTCATTCCTTGTATCGGTTTCTGAGCATCCTGTGAAAAAATGAAACTGATCGAATCCTCCAATCATGCAGACTTTATCTCCTATACGTTGTTTAGCTTCCTCAAGCCTTGCATCTCCGCCCATAGCCTGGGGAGAAAAAGTTTCCATAGCATCAGGTTGCATCGCGGCAATATCTTCAAGAATCGGCATCATTCCCCCGCATGTATGATATACAATTTTTTGCCCCGTTTCGTGTGCGGTACTTATAAGCGGCGCATCGTAACGGGCAACGAATTCATTGAAGATATCAGGAGAGATAACCGTTGTGGAAGCGTCGCCGCCACCAAGTTCCAGGATATCGTATTTTGCTCCTTTCAGCGATTCAATGAAGATCCTCTTCCTATGATGCAACAGGCCAAGAAATGAGTGAACCCATCCGGGATCCATAAAAGTAGCCATGATGAGATTCTCTGTTCCATACATACATGAAGCATCCTGCCAGCATCCGGGTTGCCCGAATCCGTCAAAACATGGAATATGTCCCCTTACCAGGCCTCTCTCACCATAGTCATCAGCTGCCTTATTAATGGCATCTACATCACATTTTGGGGCGGGCATATATTTTGCGAGAATATCAATGTCCGACTTTTCCTTTATAACATGTTCACTCAGCCATGTAGTATGAGCATCTGTCTGCAGGACCATTGATAGTGTTTTGACTGGTGTTATAATATTCAATCGTTTGGTTGGATATGCATGACCACTGAGATCTTCAGATGAGAATCTCCAGCTATCCGTGCATATCCTTCGGGCCTCAAGGAATCCAATTTCAGTATGAGTGGGATCAAAATATTCTCCTTTGCTTGCATTAAAAGTATGAGCAATAATCCACCTAATGGGATCTAACCCGAAAAAATCAAAAAAATCCTGATCAGTTATGCCATGCATATAATTTTTCAGGAAGGAGGGCATAAGATGATGAGTTGTAACAGGCAGCCTGTCAGTTTTCTTCCTTTGTAACACATTCAGGAATCTTTGCTTTGAGTTCATTTCAGTGGTTATTATTAGTAATTGTATGTTTAACTGAACCGGAAAAAATTGAACAAAATGTTTGGGTTTAATATACAAATTTTATCGAATCAGAGACCGGCCAAAATATAATTGACTTTGACTTTAGCAATTTGTAACTTTGTATACAAGAGATGAAAAGACAAAAAGGGCTTTTAATTAGCCTTAACAAGATTATGAATATTAAACATCAAGATATCTTCTATAATTTGATATACATCG
>Ga0315273_10014123_pt1 | contig 10283 bp, 11 predicted proteins | sample YL17G02_0_MG_FD_205753 | JGI IMG/M metagenome (GOLD analysis project Ga0315273, IMG submission 205753) | Sediment microbial communities from Yellowstone Lake, YNP, Wyoming, USA - YL17G02_0 | ecosystem: Environmental > Aquatic > Freshwater > Lake > Sediment | place: USA: Wyoming | collected... | reverse complement strand
CGAAAACCAAAAACAATACAAGAATATAAAAGAATGTTAGTTGAAGATTATTTAATAAGGGAAAAAAATAAACAAATAAAATCAACCAAACTTGTAATGCCAACATCAAATATCAATATTTCGGATGGTTCAACAAGAGGTTTACCAAATAGGTTGTTTAGTTTTTCAAAAAAATAAACTAACAAATATAAAAATATTTAAAGATATCTATAGAATTAAATAAAATGGAACAGAAAAGATATAATGAAGCATTTATTGAATTGTTGGAAAAACTAAATAATATTATGCTGAAACGTGGCGAGTCGTTTAGAGCACGTGCTTATCAAAAAGCCCAAGAATCAATAATGACTTACCCTGATAATATATATTCTCCAAATCAATTAAAAGAATTACCTGGTATTGGTCCTACAATAATGGATAAATTGAACGAATTTGTTCAAACTGGTACATTAAAAGTGTTAGAAAATGAAAAAACAAATCCAATAAATATATTTACTGATATTTATGGTGTCGGTCCAAAAAAAGCGGAAGAATTAGTTGCAGCGGGAATAAAAACAATTGCGCAGTTAAGGGAAAATCAACAATTATTAAATGATATTCAAAAGTTGGGTCTTATATACTATGAAGATATTTTAGAAAAAATTCCAAGAAGTGAGATAGAAGAATATCGAACTGTTTTTGAAACTACCTTTTCACAAAGTAGTAATGATAAAATGGAAATAGTGGGTTCTTATCGTCGTGGTCTAAAAAGTTCGGGAGATATTGATGTCATTATTACATCAACCAATCCGAAAATATTTAGCTTATTTATAGATGAATTAATTAAAAAAAAAATAATATTACACGTTCTTTCAAGAGGACCTACAAAATGTTTAGTAATAACAAAATTATTGAATAATAATAAGGCGCGTCGTGTAGATTTTTTATATACAACACCCCAAGAATTCCCATTTGCTATTTTGTATTTCACGGGTTCAAAAATATTTAATACAGTTATGAGGCAATATGCTTTAAATAAAGGATATACATTTAATGAACACGGAATATATCATTTAGAAAATAAACAAAAGAGTGAGAAAGTAGCTAAAGAATTTAAGACTGAAAAAGACATATTCGACTTCTTAGGATTGCAATATAGGACGCCACTGGAACGCCAAGATGGTCGGATGGTTGTACCCTACACCGATGTAGGTGGGTCCGAGAAGAAGGAGCCTACGCACCATACTCTAGACCAAGCACCCAAAAAAAACAAAACACTTAAAAAAAGAACGACCAAAACAGTAACCAATTTGAAAGAAAACAACGAAAATTTAGAAATTGTCGAACAATTTAAACAAAATGGTATTTCTGTGATTGAAATGCTGAATGAAAAACAGTTAACCGATATTATTCATTTAGCTAACACAAAATATCATAACCAGTGCCCTATTATGACCGATAATCAATACGATATTATTAAAGAATTTATTGAACATAAATACCCTGACAATGCTGCTATTACTGAAATTGGAGCCGAAGTTGAACGAAATAAAGTTAAATTGCCTTATGAAATGCCGTCTATGGATAAAATTAAACCAGATACCAAATCACTTTCAAATTGGAAAAATATTTTTAAAGGACCTTATGTATTATCGTGTAAACTCGACGGAGTTAGTGCTTTGTATGTAACTACCGGATCTTCTCCTAAACTTTATACACGAGGTAACGGAACCATTGGACAAGATATTAGTCATTTAATATCATACCTTCGTCTTCCAAAAACGAAGAATATCGCTATTCGCGGCGAAATTATCATTCCTAAAGACGTATTCGAACAGAAATATAAGACCACTTTTGCTAATCCCAGAAATATGGTTGCTGGAATAGTTAATCACAAACATATAAGTAATTCAATTAGCGATGCTCGTTTTGTCGCATATGAAGTTATTGTTCCTGAGCTTATTCCATCGAAACAAATGGAATATCTTAAAACAATAGATGTTGAAAGAGTATTATTTCGTTTAGTAAACACTTTATCAAATGAAATGTTATCCGAGTTACTAATTGAACAACGCAAATCACATATTTATGAAATCGATGGAATTATTGTTACCAATGATCAACTTTATTCGAGAAAATCCGGAAATCCGGAACACGCATTCGCGTTTAAAATGGTTTTATCTGATCAAATCGCCGAAGCAAAAGTTGTCGATGTGCTATGGACACCAAGCAAAGATGGTTATTTAAAACCCCGCGTTCAAATTGAGCCGATCAATCTAGGAGGAGTTAAAATTGAATATGCTACCGGATTTAATGCGGCATTTATTAAAGACAATAATATTGGAATAGGAACTACTATTGAACTTATTAGAAGCGGGGATGTTATACCATATATAAAATCGGTTACTCTTCCTTCAGAACACCCTAAAATGCCATTTATTCCTTATAAATGGAACGAAACACACGTTGATATTATGCTCGAAAATGCGTCTGAAGACCCAACAGTTAAAGAAAAAAATATTACAGGGTTTTTTAAAGGTATTGGAGTTGACGGATTAAGTTCTGGTAATATTACTAGACTGATTAAGGCTGGGTTTTCAAATGTTCCTATAATTATTGCAATGTCAGAAACCGATTTTTTAAAGGTTGACGGATTCAAAGATAAAATGGCCAATAAAATCTACACTGGGATACGAGACAAGCTCAAAGAAACAACAATGGTTGAATTAATGGCGGCATCTAATATATTTGGACGTGGATTTAGTGAAAAGAAAATGGAATTAATTCTTAATGAATTACCAGATATCTTAGTTTCAAATCAAACTAACAACCAGAAAATTAATGCGGTAATTACTGTTAAAGGAATGGCTTTAAAAACGGCCGAATCACTGGTTCATAATATTGCAGATTTTAAGCAGTTTCTTATTGATTGCGGATTAGAATATAAATTATATGAAAAAACGGCAGAAATTTCGATTGAAATAGACAAAGCACATCCATTATTTGAAAAAACAATTGTTTTAACAGGAACACGTGATAAAAATATTATTGAATTCTTGAAAAATACTGGCGTAAAACAAGGATCCACTGTTAATAAAAACACATACCTAGTTATAGCAAAAAATAAAGATGAAGATACTGGAAAAGCGGAAGATGCACGAAAATTAAATATCCCAATTATGTCTGTTGACCAATTTATTCAAACTTATATAAAGTAAAAATAAGTAAAATAAACTATATATTTATCCAATAATATTATATGATAAACACATTATATAATATTGATATTGATTTTAATAAAATAATTAATGATTTAATTAACGAAATAACTAACAAAAGTAATATAAAATATATAATCATTTGTTTATTCTTATTTTTCCTTGTTAGTATGTTATTATTTATTATTATCAGTTATTTTATTATTAAATTTTTAAAATTAAGTATTGATGATAATAATATACTTTTTTATTGTTACAACAAAAAAAGCAAAAAAATATTAGATTTATATGGAGATTGTAAAATAACAAATATTTATTTAATAAGAGAGCCATTCAGCAAAACTATTACATTAATATTAAATATATTGACTTTGTACAATTATGAAAAATTAATAAATGAATCACACGATAATTTTCCATATCATTGTTTAATAATTTTTGAAGTTAAATTGAAAAATAATATGAAGAAAATGTTATATATTGACAAAAATAGTTGTATTAACATTAGGGATAATTTTTTAATACATAATACACAGGAATTCAAAAAGCTTAATATCAAAAATAAACACTTAACAATTAACTCTATTTTAAATACTACTCAGGCTCGTTTAGGTAATGAAAAATACTTTAACTGGCATTTGTATAAAAATAATTGTCAAAATTTTACAAAAGAAATACTTAAAACAATTGGAAAATATAATAAAATAAATAAAAATTTTATTTTTCGTGATAAATTATTTAATATCATTATACCTTCTGAGTTTACCTTACATATTGGGAATTGTGTATGTGTTGTTTGTAATATTATCGAAAAATATATTTATGATAACAATTTTTTCTATTAGTTATGTTGTTTTTATCAAATTTTCAAAATTATTATTATTTTTACTAAAATGATTATGTATTTGAATTATTATCCAAAGTAATAATGTTACAATTATAATTCCAATTAAATAGTGGAATAAATCAAAAATATCTATCATAATAAATAATAATATTTTTTTAAAAGATAATAAAGAAATTATTATATTATATAATATTATATGAAGTCAGTTATTTTTATGTTTACCCTTTTATCTAATGTTTTTGGACAAAGTCAGACCAATTTAAGAGGTTCAAAGGTATCCCGATTTTTCAATATTGATGATGAGTTATTACATTTAAAGGAATTTAATTCTTTTAGAGAAAGATTTAATAAAAATTATTTGTCTAAAGACGAATTAAACAGGCGTTTTTCTGTATTCCGAAATAATTTAATTGATATCTTAATTCATAATGCGGATGTTAGTCAAAATTTTACTTTGGGGGTGAATCAATTTACTGATTTAACTCCTCAGGAATTTAAAGAACAATATGTTGGCGGTTTGAAGTCACAGTTAGGCTCTTATGGATGCAAAACTTTTTCATCTACTGCGTCCGATGCTCCTTCGTCTATCGATTGGAGAAGTAAGAATGCGGTTACTTCTGTTAAGGATCAAGGACAATGTGGTTCTTGTTGGAGTTTCTCTGCTACCGGGGCTATCGAAGGTGCTTGGGCTATTTCAAATGGACAACTTGTCGACCTTTCCGAACAAGAGTTAGTTGATTGTGCTACTGGTATAGCATACGGATCCAGAGGTTGTTCGGGCGGGCAAATGGAGGGTGGGTTCAAATTTGTTATTCAAAACGGTCAGTGTTCTCTTTCTTCTTATCCATATACCGCAAAAGATGAAAAATGTAAAAGTTGTGCTGCGCTCGCTCATATTAGTTCTTGTTCCGATGTTAAACCAAACGACCAAGTTTCGTTAAAAGCTGCTGTTTCTCAACAACCAGTTGCTGTGGCGATTTCAGCGGATTCTAGAATTTTTCAATCGTATTCTAGTGGGGTGATTACTTCTAGTGCTTGTTATACGAGTTTAAATCACGGTGTTCTTGTAGTTGGTTATGGAACTGAAAATGATGTAGATTATTGGCTTGTTAAAAATTCTTGGGGACCAACCTGGGGAAGCGCGGGGTACGTAAAAATTCAAAAATCATCTTCTACTAATGACCCAGGTGTCTGTGGAATAAGTATGCAACCCAGTTTTCCTACTGTTTAAAGTTGTTTCATAAACAATATAAATAGAATTTAATAATAATATATATATGACAAAAGGAACTTATGATTATAATAATTTACTTTCATATTGTTATAATAATAAAATAATATTATTAAAAGATTATAAAGAATTAAAGGTTACTCGTGATACCTTTATTATAGGAAATTGTAATACTTTAGATTGTAAAGAAAACTTCAATAAAACTTTTAGACAATTAAAAGTAAGTAAAAATTATTGCGAGTTATGTAGTAAAAAGAATAGACAAATAAAAGTAGAAAATACTTGTTTAATTAAATATGGGGTTAAATCTGTTTTTGAATGTAAAGAAATTAGAGAAACTATGAATAATATTATTAAGGAAAAATATGGTGTTGATAATATATCAAAATTAGATGAAATTAAAATTAAAAAAGAAAATACGTGTCTTAAAAATCACGGTGTTTCAGTTTCTTTTAAATCGAAAGAAATTAGAGAGAAAATAAAAGAAACCTTTAAAAGTAATTATGGAGTAGATAATCCTCTTAAATCTGAGATTATCAAAGAACAAATTAAACAAACAAATTTAGCAAATTTTGGTGTTGAAAATCCACAACAAAATAAAGAAATACAAAATAAAACAAAAAAAACTTGTATAGAAAAATTTGGTGTTGAATCAGCAATATTAATTCCAGAAGTTATACAAAAAAGAAAAGATGCTTGTTTTAAAAAATACGGTAATGAAATACCATTAAAAACAGAACTCGGGAAACAAACTGTAAAGAATACCTGTATTGAAAAATATGGTGTTGAAAATCCACAACAAGTTCCAGAAATTGCCGAAAAAACATCAAAAAATAGCTACACAAAGAAAAAATATATCCTTCCATCAGGTAAAGAAATTATGTGTCAAGGTTATGAACCATTCGCATTAGATAAGTTAATAAAAGAAGAAAAAATGTCAGAAGAAGATATTATTACCGGATGTAAAAATGTTCCTCAAATTTGGTATAATGATGAAAGTGGAAAAAAACATAGACACTATGTTGATATTTTTATTCCAAGTCAAAATCGTTGTATCGAAGTAAAGTCTACATGGACTGCTAGAAAAGACAAGACAGACAATATTTATCTAAAACAAAATGCGGGCAAAGAATTAGGATATAATTATGAAATATGGATTTACAATAATAAAAAAGAAATAGTTGAACTTAAACTATAGTTATACATTGTTAAAATAACATTCAACAATTATTATTTAATATTAATTATTAAATAATATTTAAAGAACTAAAAAACCAGTTTTAACAAAAAAAATAATCCGAATCTTCATTTTCAATAATATCATATTCATCAATTGTTGTATCTGATTCATTACTAGAATTAGTATCAGAATCCGAATCGCTATCAGAAAAAGGCTCATCTGAACACACCGAATTACACTCTTTCAAAAATAAAACATTAAACGGTTGAATTGAATGAATATTAAATACGAACTCTTTGAACAAAAATTCGGTTTCAATTAATTTATTTTTTTTGCCAATAAATTGACCAAAATAAGCTTGATTATTATAGACGAAGGAATACATTTTGGTTGATTCTAATGGATACGTTTTCAAATCCGTATAGGAAAGGTTATTCATATAACTGAATAATATAAATTCGTTTTTAAATCAAAATATAAATTGAATAACGTTTATCTGTTATAAAAATATAATATTATTACATAATAATGTCATATATTTGTCCTTTATGTAAATTACAACCTCTTAGTCATTCATTAACTAAACTTTCGGAGAAAAACGGCACAATATATTATTATACTTGTCCATCCCAAGCTATATTATATTATGATATTGAAGGTATTCTAAATCACTATAAAGGCGTTTTAAGTGAAATTCCCAAAGATAAAGAATGGATCTGGATTTTCGATAGTTTTGGGTTCAATCTTACCCACGCATTACAGATAAATGTAGCTGTCGAAATAGCAAAACTTATTACGCATAATTTTAGCACAAATCTAAAAAAAATTATAATAATTAATCCAACCTTTTATATTACAATGACACATAAAGTGGTAATGCCTTTTTTAAACGAAACAATAAAAAATATTATTGAAATTAACTATGAAAAAACCACATCAGAAGAAGCGATGTTATAAATTATTAAAAATAATTAAATAATATATGGATACAAAATATCTTTTTTATATTACATTAATCATTTCAATAATTGTTCAAATAATAACTGGAGGAATAGAAATAGTAGCCCTTTTTATAAAAGTCCCATCTGCTTATTCGTTGATAAGAGAATTATTGATATTTGAATTTATTGTTCAGATTATCGAAGGTATATTTTATATTTGGTTAGCCTATAATTTTACTAAGATTGTAAATGTAACACCTAAAAGATACATAGATTGGATTATTACTACTCCAACAATGTTAATTACATTAATGTTATATTTAATTTATTTAAATAAAAAATCGATTAATGACACCAATGATCTGGAAATATTCACACTTTTGAAAGAGAATTCATCTGTTATTATACCAATAATATTCTTAAATTGGTTAATGTTATTATTCGGTTATTTAGGTGAAATGAAAATAATCCCTGTTTTACTCGGTGTTATTTTAGGATTTATACCATTTTTAACATATTACTATATGATTTATATAAATTATGTAACTCAAAATACACCTGGATATTTATTATTCTGGTATTTTTTCTTTTTTTGGTCATTATATGGTGTTGTAGCGGTTTTACCTTATTATACAAAAAATGCGTGTTATAATATATTAGATTTATTCGCGAAGAATTTTTTCGGATTGTTTTTGAGTTATATTATATTTTCTGGAAATTATTAAAGATTTAATAAATTTTTAAATTTCTCTTTTTCCTGCAAAATTGTCTTTCGCGACCAGCAGCATATTTACAAGTTTTATAACAATCGTTCTGTTTTTTTTTCCTACAAATCGAATTTTTAACTCTCATTCTATAAATAGAAATTCTTGATTTTTTCAGCGTTTTTCTACCTAATCTTTTATTTCGAGGTATTTCTGTCATCTCAATCGATCCAAAACTTCTTTTTTTTGTTTTTGGCATATATAATATACTATTATTTTTTAATAAAGATATATATTTTTTTAGAACTCAAACTCATATTCAAACGACTTTAAATCCTTCTTTAAATAATTATATAATCCATTTTTCATTCTACTCATATTATTATCTTGACTAAAACTTATATCCATTAATTTAATTACAGCTTTATTGAAAATGACCGAAATTCTACTGTCATCAAATTTATGCTGATTTTGTTCTTTCCACTTTGTTAGTTCCCTTGTTATTCCTTTTTGTACAATTCTTAATAATAATATGAAATCTTCTAATACTAGTTTTTTCCACTCAGCTGTTCCATCTCTTTTTTTTTCACAAATATAAAATACACTATTTTTTTGTGAAAAGCAATTAATAGGACATATAAAATCACTCTTATCACATATATTCTCTTCAAAAATTTGTTGTATTGTTTGAAATATCGTATTTTCCATTAAATAAATAAAATGTTCAGGTTTTACTATTATTTGTGTATTTACCCACTCCAAAAACCCTATTGTTGGAATTATATTTGTATTTAACCACGTAATAATATCTAATTTTTGTTTTTTCTTATCCACCCATTTCTTCATTTCTTCCATACTTTCCTCCATTTTCACAATTTTCAATGATAACTCTTGTACTATTTTAACTAACTGATAATGCGTTGGTGTATCACCCAATTCTTCTGTTTCGATTTGTAGTTCTCGCGGGGTTTTCATTTTGAAATCACATAAAATTTGATGTTTATCCAAAGATGATTTTCTAGTATACTCTTTATTACATCCGGTGCAACAATAATTTTTTTTGGTAGATAAAGATAAACTCATATTATATTGTTCTTTTATTAACATATTCAAATAATATTTAAAATAAATCAATTTTTTTCACCATAAATAATAAAATAATAAAATAACAATGTATATAATGACAAATAATTCACAATGTCAAATTAATCCTTGTAGGTCTTGTAATAATAATTTAACTAGTAATGACCCCGCATCACAATATCAAAGACAAAAAATAATTCAAAATACAGTGAGAGTCCCATCTTCTTTATATACTATGAATTTAGCAGGATTATCGGCTTATAAAAACCCTTTAAATACTCCTCAATTTGTTCAACAAAATGGAAGTGGGTATATTGCTCCCGCCAAGGTTTACTGGAATCAAATGAGTGATCGTCCAAGGCCTGCAAATCAAGTAGCAAAAGTCGCATCGGGTTCTTCTTACCATACAAGTAGCACACGTCATACCATAACAAGACTTAGACCCGGAGCGATGTCCCCTGGTGGTGTAGGAGTTGATATTAAACATAATTCGTATGATCGTTATCTTAATAGACTCAAAGGTAAATCCGCTCTAAGACGAGGAATTATACCTCCCAACTTTGGAGAAGACATTCCGTTTAATTATGCATTTCCTGTATATGGAGGTAAAACAGTAAAAACAGCTATTATTAATGGTTGTGATTGTCCTGATACAAATGATAATGATACAAATGATCAAAATAAACTTATTTATGGTTCTACTTTAAACGCTATACAGGATGAAATACTTTCGGTAAAATATGAATTTAATATTGGTGACTTTGTTTGGGGTAAAAAATATGAAACTGATACTATGTTATATAAGGGAGAAATTGTAGATATTGAAAATGGACAATATGTAGTTCATTTTGATGACGTGACTACAACACTCGCGTATTGTGAATTAGTTATATATTTTGATTGCGATAATTGCGCAAATCAAACATCATTAAAGGAACAATTATTGATCAATTTTCCGAATGAACGATTAATCCAAAGTGATGGAACTTTATTATGTCAATTTTTAAATATTATTTAATAAAAATAAAATAAAATATTTGTAATTTAATATATATGAGTGGTCGTTTTAAAATGTCATTTAATAATTATGGATCTTCTTT
>Ga0315273_10014119_pt1 | contig 10284 bp, 10 predicted proteins | sample YL17G02_0_MG_FD_205753 | JGI IMG/M metagenome (GOLD analysis project Ga0315273, IMG submission 205753) | Sediment microbial communities from Yellowstone Lake, YNP, Wyoming, USA - YL17G02_0 | ecosystem: Environmental > Aquatic > Freshwater > Lake > Sediment | place: USA: Wyoming | collected... | reverse complement strand
CCCTGTTCATGCTGTACCAGGCTTTCGACATTGGCGAGCCGATCGAGAGTGTCAATCGCGATCGTGAGCGGATGCTGCGCCTGGCGGAGCGATACCGTGCGAGCGGCGGACCGTCCCTCGCGCTGGTTGACATCTGGGTCGCGGCGGTGGCACGGAAGTAGTAGGCGAGTACGTGTTTGTCGCGCGGCAGGTGCTACCTGAGCGATTCCTGGTGCGCCGCCGGTCGCCATCAATGTTATCGCAACGCAGCGTCCGTAACCGCGGCAGGTGATGGAACTCGCCTGCCGTACCTGATGCCAAGTAGGCAGGCAATTGGAAAGGCACTGAACATCGCGGTCTTGAACCACGTGGTATACGGCAACATGGTGAGGTTGAAGATGAGCGCCCACGCGAGTAACAGCCCCACAACGATGCCAGCCAGTCGACCCCCGACTCTCGATGCAACCCAGGTGGCGGCTGTGGATGTAGCCCCCCACGCCAGCACAACGACTCCCAAGACCCAATGCGGATAACGCCTCACGTGCTCACCCATGTTCCCGTTGAAGTCGGCGGGGAATGGATGAACGACCGAGCTGAACAGCTCGACCGCCACGACCAGCGCTAACGCCAGCGCCATCCCTGCGACTACTGCGAGCAGTGTTCGCCCAGCGGACTTCATTGGCGCAATTGTCTCCGCGTTCGACCGCTGCCACAAGTTCCATTCGGCGCCGGCTGCAACCATCCTCACTGACTCGCCGGCCTCGCGAACGCGTCCGCGACCTTCGCTGGTGCTCGGTGCCGGAGGATCGTTGATGGATGTTACGCGGTTTGCGTGGAGCGCCGCGAGGAATCACGCTGCAGCCTCGCTGTTTCCCAGCGCCTTCACCTTGTGCTCGATGTCGTCGATGACGTGGTCGGGGGTGGAGGTTCCTGCCGTGATACCGATCGCCGCTGCGCCCTTGAGCGAGTCGGCGCGCACGTCCGCAGCTGACTGCACATGAAATACGCGCGCGCACTGCCGGAGGCAGGTGGCCACCAGTTCTCGCGTGTTGTTACTACAGGCTCCGCCAACGACCAGGATGACGTCGGCCTGGCGTGCCAGTTCCTCGGCCGACCACTGGCGGAGACGGGTTGGCAGGCACACGGTGTTCATCATCTCGATTTCGGACTGGGGGAAGCGCTGGCGGATGAGCGCAGCGACACGGTGCACGCGCTCAATCGGTTGCGTGGTTTGGGCTGCGATGCCGAATCGGGGCCGTTCCTGGAGGCCGTAGACGTCCTCCTCGCGTAGCACGACATCGCAGGTGTCGAGATCCTCGGTCAAGCCGCGTACTTCGGCGTGGCCCGGCTGTCCGACGATGACGGGATGATAGCCGTCGGAGACGAGCCTCGCGACGGCCCGGTGGGCCGAGCCCACGAGCGGGCACGTGGCGTTCAACACACGCAGGTGCCTGGCTCGCAACTGCGCCAGCCGACGTTCCGATGTACCGTGCGCGGTGATCATCACCGTGGCGGTGTCGATGTCGTCGACTTCGGTGCACGTCCGGATTCTGCGTGCGCGCAGATCTGCGAGGACGGTCTCGTTGTGGACGAGGTCGCCGAGGATGGTGAGGGGCTCACGCGCGGCTGCTGCGATAGCTCGGACAATGGCCCTCCTCACACCGAAACACATGCCCATGTGGCGCGCTCTCAGGACGTGCATGACGTTATCCTCCAAGGCCGGTCCAGCTGGCTTTGCATGGCAAAGTAACTGTGTGCACCAGTGGCAAGCAGGACGATGTCGGCATGGCCTCACCGCGGCTTCGTCTGCTGGACGATTTGTTCGAGCAGGGCGATGTAGTTCGCGAACGCCTGGCGGCCCGTTGGCGTCAGGGAAACGGTGGTGAGCGGCCGTCGGTTGCGGTAGCTCTTGGCGATCGACACGTAACCCGCTTCCTGCAGGGTCCGCATGTGCGTGGTGAGATTGCCGTCGGTCATCTCCAGCGTGTCGCGCAGCTCGGTGAACGAGAGCTCAGGCGACGCGGCGAGCATGGACATGATGGCAAGGCGCCCTCGCTCGTGGATCACGCGGTCGAGCTGCAGGAACGGTTCGGGATTCACGCCGTCGTCTTTCGTCGCTCGGTGAGATACAGGTACGCGCCGTACGCCAGGTGGAGCACGCCGAAGACACAGCCCATGACCGCATGGGCAAGGTGCGGTCCGGCGGGCGCCGGTTCAAGTAGGGCAAGGCTCGCAGCACCAGCAGCCGACAGCAGGATCACCAGCCATCCGAACAGCTTCATCCCGCGGGGCATGAAGAAGCCAGCCGCGTGGACCGCGCAGCCATAAAAGAGGGCGTTTGCCAGGACGAACAACCCGCGCGGCGGGGCGGCGTCCAACATCACCAGGGCCAGGCTGAGCACCAGTCCCGCGGCGAGTGGTGGTGCCATGGCCTCAGTGACCCGCAGCGAGGGTGGGGACCAGAATCGCTCGCCGTCCCGGACCGCCTGCCGACGGACGATGAGAAACGCCCCAGCGATCGCGAGGACCGCCGTCGAAAGCCACCAGACGTAGAACCCGGCCAGAGCGTCGATTCCGAGCACGGATCCGCCGAGACCCGCGAGAGTGCCCACGGCACCCACGTAGATCATGATTGGGGCGAGTGTGCGCCTGTAGAGGGCGGAGCGTTCCATCAGGGTGCGAATGACCTGGAGATGTTCGGCGGCAGCGTTGGGCTCCATGAGCTATACTTTGTCACACAAAGCTGTCGGGGGCAAGCGAGCATGACGGAGGATGTGATGGTCTTGCCAATCGGGGACCCGATCACGGGGGTGTCGTGCGAAGGCAACGCTGGGCGGACAGACCGGAGGTCCGCGGCAGGAGCCTCACTGCTAGTGATTCCCGCGCTTCGCTCCACGCGGTCCCGTGAATCTTTTGCTGACGACCTGCAAAATCGCCTGAACGAACCTCCGGCAGCCACAGAAGGGCCGATGGCCCAAGTTGTTGATTGAGTTGGGCTTGAGAATTGGCTGGGAGGCAGGGATTCGAACCCCGACAACGTGGTTCAGAGTTCTCTGATAGTGCTGAGCAGATGGTGGCAGACCGCGATTCTACGGCCTCATTCCGATCAGGCGAGGACTCGTGGTGGCGCTTCGAACGGAGTCCTTCGCACAAGTTCGCACACGATTCCGTCGTCGACAGCGTTGCGGCGCAACCGCGTTTTCGGCAAGGCTACGCTCCCGGCAGGCCCAACCCGGCCAGATAGTCGAACGTCTGGTCGTAGAACGCCGGCATGCGCGTCGGGTCGGACGGCTCGCCTGGCGGAATGAAGATCACCATCCCCTGCCGCGCCCGCGTCAGAAGCACGCGATATGCGTTCAGGAGGTGGCGCTTCCGCTCCTCCCTGCCAATGGTGACCCATGTCTTGCCTCGAAACTGATGATGGTGCCACCGCTGTTCCCTGAGTCGAAGGTCGGCATCCCATGTCACACAGATCCAATCCAGTTCCAGTCCCTGAATCTGGAATTCGGTTGCGGCATCCTCCAGGTAGTAGCTCGACCTGGTATCGTGCCTGCCGTCGAGAAACCAGTGAATGGGATCAACGTCAACGCGCACGTCGATAGCATGCGGCTTCAGTCGTTGCGCCTTGGAGGACGCCACCAATCCATAGCGCTCGGACCCTCGTGCGTGATTTCGCACCCACGCCTTCGCTTTCGCGAGATCGCGGGTGATGGCGATGGGATACCGGAGTGACACCTCCGCAAGCAGGCGGCGTGCGGCATCGGTGTCGCAGTCAAGGACGGCCTTCACGAATGCCGATACGCGTTCCGATCGAAATGACCGCATCGAGGTCGACAGGTGGAGTCTGTCGTCCCGCACGATTCGCCCGTCATCCTTGAGGGTATTGAGGGCCGACGCGGCCGCATATTCGGACCCCCCGAGGTCCGGGGACACATATATACGCCAGTGGTCGAACGCCGCCCTGGAAGCGTTGAGCCATTCCCCGATGCCCGCTTCTCCCGCGTGGATTTCCTGGCCGCCGCCGACCAGGCAGATGATGACGGCCCATTCCTCGTGCCTGTTGAGATACGACATCAGGAACTCAGGCTCGGACTGGTTGAAGTTCGGGACTTTCTTCCGCCGTTTCATGAAATCTGCGGCTTTCGCACGATCCCACGCTCGTTGTGCCTCGTCGAAGATCACAACGTGATCGAACGGGGCTGCCGGGTTTCGCAGACCTTCGTCGCGGAAGTGGTGGACGTTCTGGATGAACGGCTTGACCTGTTGCCGGACGACGCCCTTCCGGACCCGCCCGCCCAGTCGGGCCAGTTCGTCGCGAGTCAGCGCTTCCTGCAGTACCGCCACCAATGGGCCATTGCCCGAAAGGAACACGGCGCGGGCTTCCCCCAGCTCGCGACGCCGCGTCGCTACATTGAGCCCGACGAGGGTCTTTCCCGCGCCCGGAACACCCGTGAGAAAGACGATCGCCTTCTCGCCCTTGGCCCGCGCCCGCTCGATGATCTCTTCGACTGCGCCGGATGTGACCCCCAGGTTCTTGGCGCCCGCGTCATTCCGGGAAATTGCTTCAACCGTGTGCCTGGCATACAGGGCCCGCGCCGCTTCGATGATGGTGGGCGTCGGCTGGTAGGGCGCCGTTCCCCAGGCCATCCCGTCCACGGGGCCTCCAGCGGCGTCAGCGAGTCCGCCTTCAATGACTCGCCTCAGATCGGCGGCTCCACACCGATGTGGCGGGCGAACGCCGTCCGCGTGCGCCGGCAGCCAGGCCGGGTCGCTCTTCGGCGCTGCCGTTGCGACCAGAACCGGGAAGATCGGGGCGTCGTGGCTCGCCTTGTGGAAGTTCTTGAGGTCGAGCGCATAGTCCCAGGCCTGGTTGTAGTCCCCGAGACGGTATTCCACTTCGCCGCACTTGAACTCGATGGAAAAGATGGCTGGACCTGCGACGAGAACCGCGTCAATGCGACTGCCAAGCCGCGGGACATCGAACTCGAGGTAAACCGTGCCGGGCACCCCGTCCAGCGCGGCTTTCAGGATCCGGATCTCCTCTTCCCATGCGTCTCGCTGCTGCTGGTCCAGCGCGAATGCCTGGGAGGCGGCGAGCATCCCCAGTACGGACGCCGGATCGGCGGAGAGGAAGCTCGAGACCGGCGCCCAGTAGTACGCCGAGACGCGACGCGCGGCTCCCGGGATCGTCACGGGCCGGAGCATAGCACGGCGAGGTCAGAGGACAGGCCGTCTCCAGGGGTTTCCCGCGTTCGCTTGAGCATGTTATCAGGTTGTGATAATCTAGAAATAATGATCCAGTCGTTCGGCAATCGGCTCGCCGAAGACGTCTTTGATGACCGGCGCACCGCCGCCGTCAGGCGGTTGCCACCCGCGATCTACCAGGCGGCTCGCCGGAAGATACTGTACCTGCACGAGGCCGACGACCTGCGCGACCTTCGAGTGCCGCCAGGGAACCGGTTGGAGGCGCTCAAAGGCGATCGGGCGGGTTGGTACTCCATTCGGATCAACGAGCAGTGGCGCGTGGTCTTCCGTTGGCAATCTGGCCAGGCGCTCGACGTCAGCATCTTGGATTACCACTGAGGACGTGCCATGCGTGCGCCAAAGAACCCAATCCACCCGGGCGAGATCCTGCTGGAGGAATTCCTCAAGCCGGCAGGCGAGACACAGGCCGCATTTGCCGCGCGCCTCGGCTGGACCCGTGCGCGCCTCAACGAGTTCATCCGTGGGAAGCGTGGCGTCACGGCCGCAGCCGCGCTGGATCTTGCCGAGGGCCTCGGAACCTCCAGCAAGATCTGGATGAACCTGCAGGCGACGTGGGACCTGGATGTCGAGGCAAAACGCCGTCATCGCGCGGCGTGACGTGTGAAATGGCTTGAGTTTGGCTGGGAGGCAGGGATTCGAACCCCGATAACGTGGTTCAGAGTTTTCTGATAGTGCCGAGCAGATGGCGGCAGATGGCGATTCTACGACCTGAGACTGATCAGACCAGGACTGAACATAGCGCTCCGAACAGAAGTTCTCGCACACGTTCGCACATTCGGCCATCGTCGCGAGTGTCGCGAGACGCGCGGGCATACCGGCTGTGTGGCGATGCTCCATGATGCCCTCAGCATCTGACGGCGGGTCGTCATGATGGCGTCGCACGACGAGGACGCAGGTCGTACGCCTGTGCGATGCGGTCGACAACCGCGGCAACGCTGTTGCCGAGCATGATGGCCTTCGGGTTGATCGAAGAATCTGCCTCGATTCCATCGAGGAAGCGATTCAGATCCTCCGCAATTCTTGGTGCCACCCGTATGCGCGTGTCCGGCGCAAGCAACTGAGACAGGCGCAACGCGCGTCGTTGGCGTGTTTCCGGATGTCCTTGGCGTCCACGTGCTCGCCCCTCGCATGGCGTTCAGTGAGGTCCAGCCACGCACGCGCCTTGAGTGGAATCAACCTGTCCTCCCCGACCATCGGCAAGCCATCGACCTCTTTGCGGCCCGCGAGGATGAACGCGTAGTACGCATCGTCGACCAGGATCGCGGACAGGCTCGCAACGGCCTCGTCAATCGGGATCGGCGTGAGGTGGGCGCCTTCAGCGAGATAGATCCCATCGGGTGCTCGACAGAACAACTCGAGCATGATCGGGAATCGTTCATCGGCGGGCTTCTGAAAACGATAGAGCACGGGCTTCCCGGTGCGGCTGGCCTGCCGGATTTCATATCGCCCCGCCTCGATGAAACGCCAGAATGCCGCGCCAAACGCGGGGCTGAGCGCTTCGATGTCGAGGACAATGTCCAGGTCCTTCGTGGCGCGAAACTCGAGGCCCGCCTCCTCCATCATGAGAGTGGCGGCGGTCCCGCCGATCAGCACAAACTGATCGGCGTGGCCGGCGAAGTGCTCCCGGAACACATCGAGTCCCCTCACCACGGAAAGCGCTCCTTCAGTTCATCCAGCGCGAGCTGAATTCGTTCGTCAGGATTCCCCTGCAGGCTGAGCGTCAAGGAAAGTGGATCGACGGTGTGGCTGTTCGGAACGATGGCGGGGTTGTAGTGCCAGAGCTCCCATTCGCACGCTCCCGGCAGGTGCTCCGGCAGGGTCTCAATACCGGCCTGTCTCGCTGTGTTCCATTGCGCCGGGCTGATCGCGTAGATCGGCCACTCCGGCTCAGCAAGCATCGAGTATTGCGCCAACGCGCTCAGCCCTGCCAACCGGACGGTTGGTGGCTTCCAGTTGGGAATGGGCTGCGCCCAGAAGCGGCGCTTGGTGGGACGACGCAACAATGGCTTCGCGTGTTCCCACGTCTCCGCGGCAGTCGGCTCCATCTGTAGCCATCGCGCCCTGCCCTCTGTATACAGAGTTGCGACACCGGTGGCTGTGATCTCTTTCACCACCCGGGACAGCGTCATGGCACTGTAGCCGAGTTCTTTGACCACCTCCGCTGGCTGCCACTCGGCACGCCAAGGTTCCCGCAGCAGGACGGCAATCAGCATCGCTTGCGTCGCCGGACTCAGTGCGGCGACGGGAGCGCCAGGGCCCTGGCGAAAATACTCCCGCAAGTCCAGACCGAGTTCCGGCAAGTAGAGCTGGTTGCCAGGCACGATGAACGCTACCTTCTGCTCGATGAGACGCTTGCGCTCGTAGGATGCGAGGGCTCCGGTCACGTAGACGACAGGGACTCCAGCGTGGTGTCGCAGTTTGTCCATCTGCCGTCGGATATGGGCCAGGCCGAGCGTGTTGGGCTGCCTGTGAATCGCGAGGAGAAGCTGGCGATCCAGCAGCCTCAGCTCCCGGACTTCGAAGGCGTCCTGAAGGAAATACGGCAGTTTGGCGACGCCCGGCCACGCCCGAACTTCGGGAGCGACTCCCAAGGTTTCATGGAGATACGCCCGGACCGAGGCGTCCATGGCGGCTGGGACGCGCTTAGTAACAGTCATGGTGTACGATAACATTACCGATGTTATTGTGCAACAAGATGTTATCATGGCCATCCTGCTCTAGTTGGCCGTTGCGGTCTGCCTCACGCCGGGCCCTGGCTCGGCCTACCCGCCCGCTGGCGCGTGCATGGACTTGGTTGTTGTCGTCTGTCGGCGAATTGGCAGGTGGTGAACCACGTCTGCCGGTTGCCGCGCTCGCAGCCGTATCGTGGCTGGTCTATAGTGTGCGCGAGAAACCAGGGTCATGCGGTACTGGTGGGTCAACCAGAACCAGGCGTATCGGCGCCTTGGTTTTATTGGGGTTGTCGGGGGGTACCTTCCGGCCGGGTGGGGTCAGGATGGGTGGTTTCGTGCGCAGTGTGTCAAGATTCTCTCAAGAGTTCGGAAGTCGGTCTTGCCGGCTCTCGTCCCTTGCCGCGACCGGCCACTACCACTTCGACTCCGTTGAGGCCCAGTCTGCGCTCGGCGTTTCTGTCGCTGCCGCCACACTCGCGCTGAACCGGCTCGCGAAACAGAAGCTCATCGCCTCGCCGGCGCGGGGTTTCTACGTGGTCGTCCCGCCTGACTACCGAGGCCTCGGCAGCCTTCCTGCGGACCAGTTCATCCCAGCGCTGATGAAGCGCCGTGGTCTTCCGTACTACGCGGGCCTGCTCTCGGCGGCGCAGTATCACGGCGCCGCGCATCAGCGCCCTCAGGAGTTCCAGGTCTTCCTTGACCGGAAGCGCCGCCCCATCGTGTGCGGCATGGTGCGCGTCGCGTTCATCGTCCGCACACACCTTCGTGACGTCCCCGTTCAGAGCTCCAACACCCCACGCGGCACGGTGCTCGTCTCCACGCCGGAAGCGACGACGCCGGATCTTGAAGCATACGTAGGCACGCACGCACACGAGTCAACGGCGCTTGTGCCTGGCGCGGCGCGCGTGCCGTGGTGGCCGAATCCGTACTCGTCAAGCAGTAACTGCTGATTCTCAATCGCTCCCGGAGACGTTCCCCAATCGGCGCAACCGCGTATTCGGCAAGGCTGCAGCACCGCCACCAATGGGCCATTGCCCGAGAGGAACACGGCGCGGGCCTCCCTCCCATCTCTCGACGCCGCGTCGCTACATTGAGCCCGACGAGTGTCTTTCCCGCGCCCGGAACACCCATGAGAAATACGATCGCCTTCTCGCCCTTGGCCCGTGCCCGCTCGATGATCTCTTCGACTGCGCCGGATATGACCCCCAGGTTCTTGGCGCCCGCGTCGTTCCCGCAAATCGCTTCCACGGCCTTCACCTCATCGCCAAACCCACCGTAGGTCGCGTGGAGTTCTACCCCAGCGGGCTCGATGGGGGTGGACCGCCCCGGGAAAGACCTCTCGCAAAGACGGCTTCAGGGAAAACGACGCGCCATTCTGGATCACGCAGAGCGCTGCGGACTTGTGGTCGGCTTCTGAAGCGATACCATCGCCCGATGCCGGGGTGGTCGGGAACGCGAGCCGCGCTGGCCCCAGAGCGGGGACCAGCACGGCATGTCCCCTGCGTCTACTGATCGCGATGTGGATCTCCGCCGTCCTCGAATACGCTGTGCCATCTCACACGCGGAACGTGAAGGAGTCAGCGTCCCTGTTCTTACTGGTCGCCGTGTAGGTGTGCGTCCCAGTGGACGGGCTCGAAAGCACGAGGGTGCCACGAGTCGGCTGACTCACGATGTTGAACACCAGGTTCTTGTTGTCCACGTCCGTTGCCGTGAGCGTTCCGTTGTACGGAACGTTGTGCTTTGCCTTGATGTGGTCATCGAACGCGACAGGTGCGTCGTTCACCGGGGTTACCGTGATCGACACGGTGGCCGGCGCGCTGGTGAGGATGCCGTCGCTCACCGTCACGACGACGTTGTTGCTGGGCGCTGCGCCGTAGGCGACCGTGCCGGTGATGCGGCCCGTGCCGCTGCCGATGGCGAGCCCCGTCGGCAGGCCCGTCGCACTGTACGTCAGCGTGTCACCGTCCGCGTCACTGGCGACGATCTGGAGGCTGACCGAGGCCCCCTCCGCGCTCGCCTGCGGGCCTGGGTTCGTCACGATCGGCGCCTGATCGATGTAGGCCGCCACCGCGGCCGTGAAGCTCGCGCTCCCCGCGTTGCTGGCGGCATCGGTCGCGCTACAGGTGACCGTCGTCGTGACGCCGGCCGGGAAGACGCTCCCCGACAGCGGCACGCACGTCACCCCGCGGCTCCTCGACACCAGGTCGGTCGCCGTCGCGCGATTCCGCGGGCGGGTGCGCGGGCGACCCTGATCAAAGGCCGCCCGCGTCGACCTGCCGTACTCACCGAATCGTGTTGTTACCCGAACTTACAGTGCTGACGCTCGGGTTCTGGTTCCACGTCACCCGCGCGCGCATCTGGGTCGTCG